>WNFX01003925.1_pt1 | contig 14704 bp, 16 predicted proteins | sample 5400111 | NCBI WGS metagenome assembly WNFX01 (sample SAMN13153363, study PRJNA577476) | soil metagenome | isolation source: 40 cm soil or saprolite under grassland replicate 1 | place: USA:California | collected 2016-06-15 | reverse complement strand
ATATTAGAGACGAGACCCACGTAAAAAGAGAGGTGAAAAATGAGCGTAGAATTAGGGCGTATCAGGATACTTGGCGCCGATGCCGTGGGGAAGCCGGGCGAGCGCCGCTTCCGGCTCTTTGTCCAGACCGCGCGTGGCTCCGCTATCATGTGGATGGAGAAGGAGCAGTTGAACAGCCTATCGCTGGCCCTGGATCGGGCCGTGGCTCAGCTCACCGAGGGGCAGGTATTGCGCACGGAGGCACGTGCGGGCGAGCAGCCCACGCCGGGCCAGATGCCGGCGGACTTTCCCGGAACGCCCGATTACGAGCTGCAGGTGGGGCAGATGAGGCTCGGCTACGACGAAGAAGGCGAGGCATTTGCGCTGAGCGTCGTCGGAATAGAGATCGTGTTGGACAGCAACGAGGAGCCGGTGGTGATGATGAAGGAGGACGATGCCATCTCATTCTTCTTCTCGCAGGAGGACGCGCAGGAACTCTCGACAGCGATCACCGTAGTCATCAACTCTGGGCGACCTGTCTGTCCACTCTGTCACGCGCCGCTGGATGGCGGGCCGCATGCCTGTGTGCAGCAGAACGGGCATCGCGAGATCCTGCAGATCGAAACGACCAACGAAGAGGAAGAAGAGTAGAAAGGGCGCGTTTGCCAGGGCCCTTTCTACTTCTTGGAATTTAGGAATAACAGGGCGTTCTTTTGACTCTAGATATCCTGCTCTACTCAGTCAATACAGAAGTATTTGTTTGCCTTTTGAAGATAGGTCTCTTCGTTCGCTTCGATCATGAGTTTATGGAGCGCAACGACATCGGCATCGGGCAGGTACTCGATTGGTTGCAGGCATAAACGCATGATGGCGCGACCATTGTCGATCACCTGAACATAGCCCTTGCTCTTCGGGACGCGATATACGCGCTGAGGCTTTGTCGGACTGGGAATTTCCAGATATCCGCGCCATAGAAGTTGGCGTACCTGCTCAGGCGTCAGTATAGCGCGCAGAAGTTCAGCGGCTCGTCGCTCGGCACGCGACCATCCCCTGGAGTATGGCTGAAAGAGTAGCCATACCACTGGCGAGATAGCGAACGCGATGACGATCCAGCTCAGGGCGATGAGCACCTGGGGGACCGGAGTCATCCGCCGACGACTCTTGGGACCATTACTATCTGCTCTGCCGTGGCGTCGAACTGTTCGATACGCTCGATCGGTTTGCCTGTTTCGACGCGGAAGGCGGTAGCGCCCTTTGCGCGCTCCTGGGAGAAGATGCGTTCTGCTTCACGGATCGCAGCGTTCGCCTCGGGGTCACCTGCCAGAACCTTCTGCTCGTCCCAGGTGACACGATCATCACCACGCCGTGACATCACACGTAACATTCCCACAGTCGTTCCTCCTTCGTAGTTACGCCAACTGGTTGGCGGACGAATACATATGGGGCTTCCTGCCTGGCCAGCCCGGTTATAAAATAACGACCTACAGGGTCCAGCATGGTGGACATCCACAGTGGTTGTCCTTACTAGAGGACACGTTTTGCTCTGACAAAGTGTTTCATTGCTGGATTTTACCAGACTACTGTGTATGCTTTTTTCATTATGCAGGTTGCTGCAAAGCATCACGATAGTAATACTATTGTACGTGAGAGGGGCGCTGATAGTCAATGGGTATGGCTTTTTTCATACTCTACCCGTGTAGTTTCGCGCCGCATTCCGCACAGAAACGGGCCGTGCTCTCGACCGGTGCCGAGCAGTTGGGACAGAACAGGTCCGGTAGGGGCAGCTTTGTGCCGCAGTCCTGATAGATATTGGGCACCTGGTAGTATTGTGACATTGGTGCAATCCCCCTGTGAAATATGAAAAAGTGCTAGCGACGAGCGCTCACGACCGCCACGGCGGCGGTTCCTGGTCCGGTATGCGTGCCCAGCACGGCGCCGAGTTTGTAGCGAGGCAGCTCGCCCCGGTACGTCGTCTTCAGGGCCGCCGCGAGCTGTTGACCGACCTGTTCGTCGGACTCCGCGATAGAGACCATCTCCACGGGAGCCATATCGCCCACGGTCTGCGCGACGCGGGCGTAAGCCTTGCTGCGCGTGCGCGGCTGCTCCAGGGCGACCACGACACCATCTTTGAGCGAAATGATCGGTTTGAAGCTGAGCATATTGCCGAGCAGCGCCCTGGCCGTGCCAATGCGACCACCGCGTCGCACGTACTCCAGCGTATCCAGCACCGCCAGGATGTGTGTGCGCTCAAGCTGGTCGAGGGCGTGGGCTTTGATCTCGGCAAGCGACAACCCCTCACGGGCCTCCTGCGCTGCCTGCAGAATGGCGCGGGACATCCCCACGCTGATGCTTAGAGAATCAACAACCTCGATAGGCACTTTTTTTCCATCGTCCGGCAGGGAGGTGCTCGCGTTGAACGCCGACTGGTAGGTGCCACTCAGCTTAGAAGAGAGGTGGATCGACAGAATACCGTCCGCGCCCTCCTCGATCAGGCGCGTGTATGCCTCCTGAAACGTAGCCGGCGAGGGCTGCGAGGTGCGCGGGAGCTCCTTGCTGGCCTGCAACTTGCGATAGAAGCCAGCATTATCCAGCTCCACACCATCGAGGTAGGCATCGTCGCCAAAGAAGACAGTCAGCGGCACAACCGTAATGCCGGCAGCCCCCGCCTGCTCTGGCGGGATATCGGCGGTGCTGTCTGTCACAATCCGAACAGTCATGTTGTCTCTCCTATGTATGTCTGTGGGGGCCTGCCTTGCGCGGGCCATGCAGGCGGCTCGACAGCTCGACAGAGCCCGCGCAAGGCAGGCCCCTACTCGGCTGAAATAATATAGGCATAGTATGGCTGACCGCCATTCACAAGCTCGATCTCAAGGTGTGAATGCTGTTCTTTGACGCGGCGGGCCATCTGTTGCGCCTTCTCCTTCGTCACATCCTCGCCGTAGTATAGCGTCACGATCTCGTGGCTATCGATATCCATGCGTTGTAGCGTATCGTGCATCACCTGCTTGATATTCTGGCTGGCAACGACCAGGTTTCCGTTCACCACGCCGATGAAATCGCCCTCGCGTACTTGCAGGTCGCCTAACTCCACCGTACGCACGGCGCGCGTGATCTCCGCCGTATCGATCTGTTGGATCGCCTCGGTCATCGTCTCGCAATTGGTCGCGAAATCGGCACCGAAATTGAAAGTGGAGAGCGCCGTGATCCCCTGTGGCATCGATTTGCTGGGGACCACGTAGACCTCCTTCTGCGTCAGGCCTACGACCTGCTGTGCGCTCAGGATCACGTTTCTATTGTTGGGCAGGATGATCACCTGGTTGGCCGGGACCGCCTCGACCGCGTTGAGCAGCTCCTCGGTACTGGGATTCATCGTCTGGCCACCGGAAACGATCGCACTGGCGCCCAGGCCCTCGAAGACCTGGTCGAAGCCCGCGCCGGAGCTCACCGTGATCGTCGCGATCTCCGCGAGCGGTGTCTCCGGGGGTGCTTCTGTGGCGTGTTCGGCCTTGCTCTCCGCCTCGTACGCCAGGCTCTGCTCCTGCAGGTTCTCGATATTGATATCCAGCAGGCTGCCCAGGCTCACGCCGTAGTCAAGGATCTTACCGGGCGTCTGGGTGTGCGTATGCACCTTGAGCAGCTTCTCATCGCCAGCGACCACCGTAGAGACGCCGCCCATATCGATGATCGTCTGTCGGATAGTGTCTACATCCAGGTGTTGGCCGTGCAGTAGAAAGACCACCTCGTAGCCGAACTCCTCTTCGACGCTCACACGCCCCTTCTTCACCTGCGTTCCCGTCGTATCCGGCGCGTGATTAGTACTTGTGGCGGACGACACCGTACCGGCCTCGCCGCGAGCGTAGTGCCACATGCCCTCCAGCAGCGTGCAGAAGCCCTGGCCGCCGGCATCGACGACCCCGGCCTGCTTCAGCGTGGGGAGGAGGTCGGGCGTGCGCGCGACCGACTGGCGGGCGGCGTAGACCACCTCCTGCAGCAATTGAACGAGATCATCGCCATGCTCGGCGCTCTGCTTCGCTGCCTCCGTCGCGTCACGCACCACCGTCAGGATGGTCCCCTCGACCGGCTTGATCACCGCGCGGTAGGCGAGGCGCTCGGCCTCCTGGAAAGCAGTGGCGAGATCGGCGGCGGTAAACGTCGTCTTCTTATCGAGGCCCTGCGCCAGGCCGCGCAGCGTCTGCGAGAGGATTACGCCAGAGTTGCCGCGCGCGCCCAATAGCGCATCATGTGCCACCTTCGCCGCGACCGCGCCCGCCGAGGTCTCGTTACTGCTGACAATCGTGCGGATCGCAGATTTCATCGTCGCCGACATATTCGAGCCCGTATCCCCATCGGGAACGGGAAAGACGTTGAGGGCGTTGATCATCTCGCGATGTTCTTCTAACCACGCAGCGCTCGCCACGATAGCCTTCTTCAGATCCTGGCCATCGAAGACGCTGACGCGCCGTGGGCGGTGTCGTATAGTGGAGCGCGATGGCTGTTCCTGCATAGCGGCTGTGCTACCTCTTGTCCTTCTTCTCTTGCTTATCCTGGGAGGCCGGGCCATGAATGAGTCCCTGAACGTTGATATTTACCTGTCTTACAGGGATGCCTAGCATCTTCTCCACAGAAAACTTCACGCTGCTCATAATATTATGGGCGATCTCAGAGATGCGCAACCCATATTCCAGCACCACATAGATATCTATCACCAGTTGATCGTTTATCACCTGAACCCGCACACCTTGGCTGGCCTGCTCGGCTGGAAGAATCACCGCCCGGCCATTGCGCAGCCTTGGAGAGGCCATACCCAGAACGCCATAACATTCGTAAGTAGCCTGCAAGGCGATCGTGTGAATAGCGTGAGGGAGAACCTCGATTTTACCAAGAGGATGAGCGTCAGAGCCGGGTTGTGGTTGAAAAGCAAATGTTTTTGACCGCAGCATAAGTCTTCTCTCTTGCCAAATTCGTCAATATCGGGTATACTCGCATAACGTGTTCGGGTTCCCAGTCAGTGCACGCATTGTATTGATGCAGTATATCAGAGGCCCCGATCAGAATCAAGTAAACACAGCGGAGCGGAGTCAAGGCTTTCTCATGGTTCAGACAAAGCCCGTTGAAATTTCAGGGAGGTAGAAAGTCATGGCAGCAGGTCGTTGTGATATCTGCGAGCGCAAGCCCATGTACGGCAACAACGTACCGTTTTCGCAGCACCGTACGCGCCGCCGCTTCGTGCTCAACGTGCATCGTCGTCACATCGAGATCAATGGAGTTCCCAGGACGGTCAATATCTGCACGCGTTGTCTGCGCACACTGAGCAAGGTGCCAAAGGTTCGCAATCAGAAGTAAAGACTCCGGTCGAAGAGGGTACCTACGAGGGTTACGCTTACTATACTATAGATAGTGAGTGTGCTCCTCGCGGGTACCCTGTTTTGGTTTGGTGAGAAAGGTGAGGAGGCTACTGCGCCACGACTGGAAGCTTCCTCTTCTGCTCGAAGCGTGTGCGCAGTTGTCCGCAAGCGGCGGCGATATCGTCGCCACGCTCGGCGCGCACGCTATTGCTGATGGCGTGCGCGAAGAGAACATCGCGAAAGGTACGGATCGCATCGGGTCCGGGTGTGCGATAACTCGCCGCCGTCGCGTTGACCGGAATGCAGTTGACGTGGGCGAACTGCTTCAGTGGTGCCAGCAGTTCCGCGAGCTGGCGTGCGTGCGCAGGCGTATCGTTCACGCCGGAGAGCAGCACGTACTCGAACGTCACCTGGCGCTTCGTTGCCGCGATATAGTCCTGGCACGCCGCCAGCAGATCCTGCAGCGGGTATTTGCGATTGACCGGCATCGTCTGGCTGCGCAGTTCGTCGGTCGGCGCGTGCAGCGAGATCGCCAGGTTGATCTGCAGTGGCTCCTGGCACAACCTGCGAATGGCGGGCACCACCCCCACCGTCGAGACTGTCATATGGCGCGCCCCCAGATTGAAGCCGTCCGCACTATTCAGGATGCGCAGCGCCTGCAGGACGTTATCGTAGTTGTGCAGCGGCTCGCCCATGCCCATGAGCACGATATTGGTGATATGGTCGATCGCCTTGCTGCCCGACAGGCCCGCCGCGCTCCAGGGAGCGGACCGTAGCTCACGGGCAAAATAGAGCACCTGGGCCACGATCTCGCCCGCGCTGAGATGGCGATCGAAGCCCATCTGGCCCGTTGCGCAGAACGTGCAACCATAGGCGCAGCCCGCCTGGCTGGAGACGCAAACCGTCGCGCGAGCACTGGAGTCGCCTGACGGTGGGTAAAGCATCAGCACCGACTCGATCAGCCTGCCATCCACCAGTTCCAGCAGGATCTTGCGCGTGCGATCGTCCTTCGAATGCTGTTCGCTGCGCACGATCTGCGACCCGATCGCTGCTTCCTCCGCGAGGCGAGTACGCAGCGCCTGCGGCAGATTGCTCATCGCCGCGAAGTCGGTAACGAGCCGCTGGTAGAGCCAGTTATAGATCTGCTTAGCGCGAAACGCCGGCTCGCCGCGCTCCCGCAGCCAGTCCTGTAGCTGTGGGAGCGCTAGTGAGAGCAAGTCAGTTTTTTTATTTGTAGTTAGATTTATGGTCATGGTAATTTTCTCTTGCTGCACGGTGTACCAGGGAGCGACCGTTGCAGGGCGACCGCGAGGGTTGCCCGTACAAAGGCCACGATTGAATCGAACGCCTTCTCGTTCTGGTCAGTGTAGCATAGTTATTCGCTCTCCACAACTCGCGCCTGATCGCTCATGCCCAGGCGTGCCTCCCGCTCCGTGCGTGCCATGCCAACCCTCATAACCATCTCTTGCAGCCGCTCCGGATTGGTCACGCGCTCGATAACCCGCTTCGCCATGCGTTCGGCGCGAGGAAAGCGTGCCTGGACGATCGCGAGGAGCACGTGCCGCTGCGTAGTCAGTTGGCGTTGCTGGATCTCTTCCACTACTTCTTGCCTGATGTCCATGTAGATCCACGTATTCCTGAGTAAATCATACGAACCAGACATAACGACCTCCACACACTTAATACAGGTATTGTAACACAGATAAGAAAAATCGTCGAGTTTAAGGGGCGGGCAATGACCAAAGGTCATGAAAAAATAAAACTGCTCAATTGTCGGTTATGAGTTTGCTTACTTTTTGCTAAATCGTACGTAATATAGGATGTATACCAGAAAACCTCTTCGAAATGGTAAGACAAAGAAAGCCGGGTGCGAATGTCGATTCCAACGCAGGATCAAGAGAGGGCCGGTACAACTGGACAACTGAACATGTCCAGTTTCAGGCCGATTCTCAGGAACCACAATTTCGTGCTGTTATGGATCGCTCAGCTTATATCGCAGATCGTGCTTAACGCGGCGAATTTCGGTGTCATTGTATTGGTAAATCAGATCACGCACAATAACGTCTTTATGGCTGGTCTGGCTATTATTGCCTTTACCCTCCCCGCCGTGCCCTTTAGCGCCATTGCCGGCGTACTTGTCGACAGGCAGAACAAGCGCCGGGTATTGTGGACGAGCAATATATTGCGTGTGGTCACTATGTTTCTGGTGGTCACTTCTCTGCTCGTTGATGATACGAACCTGTGGCCGCTCTTTACATTGAGCTTTCTAACCTCGGTGATCGGGCAATTCTTCAGTCCGGCGGAGGGGGCCTCTATCCCTCTGCTGGTGGGGGAGCGCGAACTGCTGCCCGCACTCTCCCTCTTCAACATCTCGCTCACCGTTGCGCAGGCGATCGGATTCCTGCTGCTGGGGCGTGTGATAGCGACCATATTTCCGCCCTTCACACTCACCCTGGGCTCCCTGGCGCTGCATGTGCAGCCGATCGACATGCTTTTCGTCATAGCTGGCGTGCTATATGCCGTCTGCGTGGTCCTGATCCTGCTGATCCCGAAGGACGCCTTTAACGAGGAGCATATCTACCAGCGCCATCGCGCCGATGGGGCGCATGTCGAGATCGGGCAGGCGCTGTCGTCCTTGTGGAGCGACCTTGTCAGCGGCTGGCGTATCATCAGTTCCGATCGCCTGCTCTACTTTGCGGTGATCCAGGTCTCTGTTGCCAGCGTGGTTATGTTGATGATCGGCGAGCTGGCCGGCGCATTTGTGCAATCCTTCCTGCACCGTCCGCCCGAAGATATGTCGCTCGTCCTGGCACCTGCGGCCATCGGGCTGGTCGGTGCCTCCGTGCTGATGCCGCGCCTGGCGCAGCGTGTGGGGAAACTGCGCCTGACGACCGCCGGACTGATCGCCCTGGGGGCAGGCTTTATACTGCTGCCCGTGAGCCACTGGCTTGCCCTGACGATCGATCCGGCGCACGGAACGGAATCGCCTCTGTTCCTGTGGCTAATCGTGTTCCTGGTCTTCGCGTTGGGCGTGGCGATGTCGAGCATCAACATTCCGGCGCAGACGATCATGCAGGAGCGCGCGCCCGAAGCGAGCCGGGGCCGTGTATTGTCCCTACAGTTCATGCTCTACAACGCCGGCTCGATCCCCGTGCTGCTCTTCGCGGGCGTCGTCGCCGAGGTTATCAGCCTGAGCGCGCTGATGATTCTGATGGCGGTGACGATTCTGCTGTTCTGTGGGTGGGGTGTGCGCTATGTCCGACAGGGCGATGAAGAGCACGTGAATATGACGTTGGGCCCATTGAATTGATCGGCGATGTAACTCTGTCAGGCCGCCGAACCAGGAAGCGATACATCAATATATCCTGCGCTCGTATGCGAAGTAGGAATAGGTTCCTGATCTTCGATCATGCCCTCCAGATGTAGAATGATAGCCTCACGCATGTTTTTTTCAACTTCTTCGCGTGTGTGCCCAGTGGCGACGCAGCCTGGGAGATCTGGGACGTATGCGCTGTAGTTGTGCTCACCTTCTTCGATGATGATCAGGAAATGGTACATCTCTCCTCCGGTTTCTCCAGATAAATTATCAGGGCGCATATTCTCTCCTACGTAAATTCTAATACTTCCTTTTTCTTTCAATTTGAGCTTGTCTGAAAATGCTGGCTAACGTTTTAGGATGCAGGTCATCACCGGGATGTCCAGCGACAGTAACACGGCCCCGTTTTACCGGATGTTTATACTGTCGATGATCTCCCTCTGTGTTAATGTGATACCATCCATCAGCTTCGAGCAATTTCATAACTTCGCGAACTTTCATACTATTATTGACTGCCTCCCACTCTCTTGCAACCCCTACTTTAGACATTGTGATTACTGAAACTGTAATTGTCAAGCCTATCCGGCTGAAATCCACTCACAATTCTGCTGGTGGGCCTGCGGTTTGCTTATTAGGAAATGGAGTGTGCGAGGACACCTTGTGCTCCGGCAAGGGACTGCGTTCCCTGTACTCCTGATTTCTGGGAGGACTTCGGTCTTCAAGGTCATCGCTTAGAGTTCTCTCAGGGCGAGCGAGCGGCCTTCCGCGCTCTGACCAGCGTGACGAGGCTGTGCGCCAGCGCGTCGGCGTTGTAGCTGCCCAGGCCGGTTGCCATGTCGTAGCTGGCGCTAGCAGGGTAGCGTCCGTGATTGAGGCCATTGTAATCGTTATTGCCCCTCGTCACATCGTGAAAGCAGGCGCGGTACAGGCGCTGATCCCTGGCGATCTGGTAGAGGAGCGGATTGAGAAAGCCGAGTTTGCCAGCGCCCTGTTTCTGCAACATCTCGTTCGTCAGCGCTGCCAGGGCCGCCCAGAGGGGAGTCGCGACCGAGGTGCCGCCCACAACGTTCCACGGCAGGCTATTGCTGCAGATCCTGGTAGCACGTGCGGAGCAGTAGATAATGTAGCCCAGGCCGGTATCCGCCTGCAAGGACACGTCGGGAGTTTCGCGACAGATGGCCCCGGCGCGTGCACCGCACACCTTGCCCGTGCTGTACGCGTTCTTCACGCCCTGCATCTGTTGCCAGGAGGGACGCGTCCAATAGTGGCTGATACCGCCGCCCGACGCGCCATTGTAGCTGGCCTGTTGCATATTGGAAGTGTTCCAGGTGCTCTCGCCGCCGTAGGCCGATGTTCCATTGAGCGTAAGGCTGGTCCCGCCGACGCTCGTCACGAAGGGCTGGGAAGCGGGATCATCCACGTAGAGCCTGGAGGAGAAGGACTTCTTATCGCCGAGGCAGCCCGCGCTGCCTGTATCGCCGGTGGAGGCGAAGATGGTCATCCCCCGCGCCGCCGCCAGGGAGAACAACGCGTTCTCTTCCTGAACGAATGGCGCGTTCAGAGTCTGCTCGCACAGGCCCCAACTTATGCTCACCACAGGCGGGGCGTCCTGGATAATACGCGCCCACTGTGAAAGGTAGCCAGTGGCGTCATTTCTCGCTTCGTATACCTTGACCGTATCGAGATGAGAGGCCGTGCTCAGAACCAGCTCGACGTCCATATCTGCCTCCATCGCGCCATCGCTGGACGCCACCTTCCCCGTCTGGATCGCCTGGACCTGCGTGTGGCTGTGCCCGAAGCAGGCCATGTACGTCGAAAGATCGCTCTTTGCGAAGGGGGACAGTTCGAAGAGGGCAATTGTCTGTCCCTCACCCGCGTAGTGCGCCCGGTAGAGTCCATTCAGGTTATAGGCAGAGGCGAACTGGTCAGGCATTATATACTGGCTGTTGCGTCCAGGGCAGGGAGGAGACATACGTGACCTCATAGGGGACAGCCGCCGGGCGAGCACGTGAGGGCGCCAGCTCAGGGCATCGTTCAGGCCATTGATCGCCAGTATCTGCCCTGCAAACCGGGCGGGAATAAGCGGATTGCTATCGTTCGCGTAGTAGCTCCTCCCATCGGACCCGATGTACGAGCGAATCGTCACATGAAACGCCTGCTCAATCTGCGCGATCGTGCCGCTGAAATCGAGCAGCAGACGATGATCATACGCCCGCGTCACTGCAAAGCCCTGTGCCTGAAGGAACCGGGCGAGCGCGCCATAGACCGTCGCGCCTGGACTGAATGTATCTTGATATTGCCCAGGCGTCAGGAAGCGGTGGGCTGAAGCAGGCTGTGAGATAGTGCGAAGATATTGATAGAGGCGCAGGTCGTTCTGTGGGCGCAGGCCGATCGAGAGTGCGATGTGCCGCCGGGCATCGACGTTTCCTTGCAGGCGACTATAAGCGAGCTGCGGCGGGATCATATCCGCGAGTGCCACCAGCGCGTCTGACGACCTTGTCTGGGTAGAAGGCGTGGATTGAGATGCTAACATGCCGATCAGCAGCGCAACGATCAGCAAGACAAGAGAAGATGAAACGCCTTGCTCCCGAAGACGCCCTGAACAGTCGTTGAGCGGTGAAGAGATTGATACCATGTGCGAAGAGAGCCCCCCTTTTCATCCCGTCAATCCCGAAAGCTTTTTTGTGAAGCAAGGTGTATTTTATATGCTCTGCTACCAGTATACTCCCGCAAAAAAATGGACCAGGACCTGTTTCCTAAAAGGGAGCGCATTGAGGGGGTTAAAAACACTTTTGTAAATGCATACAGCATGTAACGTGGTAGGGAATATGTAGATAGTAGTGCATTCATAGGAAATTAATGGAGGCATCTCCTAATTATGTTTTATTCAGTGGCTATTCCTGGTATACTACAGGCACAATCTGTTGGAGCTCTTCTTCCGAAAGCTGCCTTGAGAGAGAAAGTATCTATTAGCATGCCAGTTGAAAAACATGCGAATCACCAGGGGGCGGGCGCAGTAGACGAAGTTACTCTGGGCAAATTATACGAACAATTTCGGCGCCCCATTCACTCCTATATTTATCGTCTGCTTGGCAATTTAGAGGATGCCGACGATGTAACACAGGAGGTGTTTGTGCGTGCCTGTACCTCCTGGAACGGTCTGTACGAGCGAGAGCACCTTTCAGCCTGGCTATACCGGATAGCAACCAACCTGTGTGTAGACGCGCTACGTAGACGGAAGCGTATCTCCTGGTGGCCGCTGGCGCATCGCTATCGCAACGACGATCCGAGCGAAGAAGTCATAAACGACGATGCTTCTATGCTGCTGTCCGACACGGGGGGTATTCCAGAGATTGCCGAGCGCGAGATGATTCGGCACACCCTGTCACATCTGCCGGAGGAATACGCCATTGCGCTCGTCCTCAGTGCAGCCCAGGGCGTCCCGTATCAAGAGATAGCGGAGATCGTGGGTATCACGCCGAACGCGGCGGCAACCAGGATATCGCGCGCGAAAAAAATGTTCGCCGAGCAGTACGTGCGTCTCAGTAAAGAAGGTGTTGGAAAACGGGAGAAGCGCAAATGAACAGCACCGCTCTACCACCCCTGCCGCCGGTAGGAGCAACCGGCCCGGAGGTATGCTCAGTCATCAGTCTGTACCTTGCTGTGGCGCAGGACCTGAGTCCTTACCAGGCGCGCATCGTCGCAGGACATCTACAGACGTGCCCGGAGTGCGCGCACGAACAACGCCGGATGGGTCGCGCGACGAATCTCATCGCCAGCCTTGAAGCGAGTGAGCCATCTACACGCGTCGATCAGGCCGTCAAGGCAGCGATAGCCGCGCGCAGCCGCAGCCGCCCGCTCAGCACACCGCCCCCCTTTATGCGTCCGGCGACACCTTATCGTAGTGCGCCACGCCGCAAAGTTCCCGTACGCGTGGGCGGGCTGGTAGCTGCCGCTGCCGTTCTCATCGTGGGCCTGTTTGGCGTGCTCCACTTCGTCCTGCCCGGTTCTACCCAGACGGCTTTTGCTGTACCCGCCAGTATCTCATGGGATCATTATGTAATCTATCATGGCCAGACCATGGTCGACAGCAAGGGCCAGAGCTATCATATCGAGAGCTACCACAATATGTCGAATGACCATATGAACGTCGAGACTACCATCCAGGGAAAACTAGATGTTATGGCCGTCAGCGATGGTCACCAGACGTTGGGCATCGATATGATGAAACATGTTGCGCAGTGGAACGCTGATGCGTGGAGTAGCGACGACTCCATCTTCGATCTCACCCAACTGCGCAAAGACCTGCAATCCGGCAAGGCCACCTACCTGGGTAAAGGCCGGTTCCAGGGTAGGGATGTTTACCGTATCCGTGATGATACGGGCCAGGTGCTCCTGCTAGATATGCAATACCGACCCGTCAACGTGCTGGAAGATGCGAATAGTACCGATGCCGGAAAGCCGATGTACGACAAGTTCGAGCTCTTGCTGCCCACGCAGGTGCCGGACTCTATGTGGAGCATGGACGTTCCCCCCAACGTCAAGATGGGCACGCTGCCCGCGAAACCTTAGCAGTGAAGCAATGAGGCAGGCCATCCTGTGATGAAGAAGCATAAGGACAGGCCAATCGCGTTTCCAATGAACGCGGTTGGCCTGTTTAATTTATAGAAAAGAGCGAGGACGTGATAACGCGGTACATGCGCTGTATATAGAGGTATATCTAAACGAACTGCTCTAGTGCCGTTTGTAGTTCGCGCGGATTGGCGAGCACCGGGAAGATGTTCAGTCCAGTCTCAGCGCGCAGCCGCTCCAGGGCGTTTCTGTCCTGTGGATTGGACATCGCCACCGTGAGGATATCACGATCGCGACCGATGGGGAAACAGTGAAGCTCCTGTGCAAGCGTCGGACTGACCAGGCGTTGTAGCCTGGCGGGCAGTTTGCGCGGCAGGAGCGGCACATACGGGACGCCGAACCTGCGCGCGAGTACCGGCAGGTCGCCATCCTTCGTCGTTGCGACCTTGCGTGCAACCTTTTCAGGCTGCAGGTCGAAACTGAGCTGCGCCTCGCCAGCTGCATCGATACATTGGGTAAAATCGTTGCAGTTGGCCGTACAGGCGCCGTGGCCGATCATCATCATACGTGGACGCAGGAAATCGCCTTCGAGCGTATTGTGCACGCGCCAGAGCAGCGCCTCCCACAGGCGTTCCTGTACGATCGCGGCTCCGCTCAGATCGGCGCCGAGAAGAAGGAAGTAAAAGGTATGGCGCAACAAAAAGACGCTATCCGTTTTGCGTACTAAGGAACGCAGGTTTTCAAGGTAGTGAAGTGCGCTCTGATCCGCCAGAGCTACGCGACCCGTGTGGGTCTTCCCGTCCTGTTCGAAGCGGAGTGTAATCGTGACCAGTGCGACCTGCGTATTCTGCGCTTGAAGCGCGCTCATCCTCGATACGATTGCCTCAAGCGTATCGGCATGCTCGATAGAACTGGCAGGCTTTATAACTTCAAGAGCGTTCAGCTCAAAACTTGCGAGCGAAAGGGCCTCTTTGCACATGGTACGGCTCCTTAAGGATATAGTCATACTCAGGGGTACCCATTTATTAGAATAATACCTTAATAGTAGTGAGAAAAACACATGAACAGGGTTACGTTCTTGTTAAGAGTACACGTTTGTGGTTAAGATCGTTTACTGTTGATAGAATTAACTCTGTATGCGTTTTGTTTCGAACTCGCTAGCTCGCTCGATTACTTGACATAGCCGCGCTTGAGTATGAAAATGTAGGGAACAGGTGGGACGCTAGCTCGTATCGCTTACTGGCTAAGAGGGTTGTTGTGCATAGAGGGTAAAACGTCACAAAATCCTGAAATTCTCATAGTCGTATGCAAACAACGAAGCTTGCTGGCGTTGGTATAGAGGAAAGGGGTGTGATGAGAATGTGCTAGTGGATATTCAAATAATGATAGAAGAAAATATGCAACAATTTAACTTACCATCTGTTCCATCTGATAGCATGCAGGGGAAGAATGGTTCGATGACCGAACAGTCTGCTGGCGCATCCGTCAATAT
>WNFX01014460.1_pt1 | contig 14723 bp, 8 predicted proteins | sample 5400111 | NCBI WGS metagenome assembly WNFX01 (sample SAMN13153363, study PRJNA577476) | soil metagenome | isolation source: 40 cm soil or saprolite under grassland replicate 1 | place: USA:California | collected 2016-06-15 | reverse complement strand
CGCGACGATGCTCACCGCCGCCCACATGGTTCCCGCCACCGGCGCGAACATCGTCGGGACGATGGCCAGCGCGGCAACGAGCAGCGCCGTCTTGCGGCCCAGGTTCACGCTCCAGCCGCGCTTGATCAGCGCACCGGAGATCCAGCCGCCGGTGACCGAGCCCACGTCCGCGGCCACGTAGATGACGACCAGCGGGGCCGCGAGGCCGGCGAGGCGCACGCCGAAATTCGCCGCGAGAAACTTGGGAAGCCAGAACAGATAGAACAGCCACACCGGATCGGTCAGGGCCTTTCCGACGATGAACACCCACGCCTGGCGGCGCCGCAGCAGGCTGCGCCAGGGAACGGCGTCCGCCCCACCGGGCTCGACCGGATCGCTGCGGATCCACGCCAGCTCGGCGGGCGAGACTCTGGGGTGGCGGCCCGGGTCCCGATAGAAGGTCAGCCACGCCGCGAGCCAGACGAGGTCGAGCGCCCCCGTGGCGAGGAACGCCCAGCGCCACCCCAGCACGATCGCGATCCACGGCACCAGCAGTGCGGCGAGCACCACGCCCACGTTGGTGCCCGCGTTGAAGATCCCGGTCGCGAGGGCCCGCTCGCGCTGCGGGAACCACTCCGCGACGGTCTTCACGGCGGCCGGGAAGTTGCCGGACTCGCCGATTCCGAGCAGGGCGCGCGCCACGCCGAAGCCGGCGACGCTCCGCACCAGCGCATGCGCCATCGAGGCCAGGCTCCACACCCCGACGGCGAGCGAGAGGCCGACGCGCACGCCGATACGATCCATGACGCGGCCGACGCCGAGCAGCCCGACGCCGTAGGCCACGCTGAACCAGGAGACGATCCCCGCGTAGTCCGTCTCACGCCAGCCGAGCTCGCGCGTGAGCGTCGGGGCCAGGATCGCGAGGACCTGGCGGTCGATGTAGTTGACCGTGGTCGCCCCGAACAGCAGCGCGACGACGGTCCACCTGACCCGGGTGACGGCGGTGGCGCTGGGGTCAGACACCGCTCGAGACGCTGAACCCGCCGTCCACCGGGAGGACGACGCCCGTCACGAACGCCGCGGCGTCGCTGCACAACCATTGCACCGCGCCCACGATCTCGTTGGGCGTGCCGAGCCGCCCCATCGGGGTGTGCGCGATGATCGCGCGAGCGCGATCCGTGTAGGAGCCGTCCGGCTTGACGAGGACGTTGCGGTTCTGCTCTGTCACGATGAACCCGGGAGCGACCGCGTTCACGCGGACCTTGTCGCCGTACGTGCGCGCCAGGTCGGCGGCCAGCCAGCGCGTGAGGGTGTCGATCCCCGCCTTGGCGATGGAATACGCCAGGACGCCGCTGAGCGCGCGCCGCGCCGCCATCGAGGAGATGTTCACGATGCAGCCAGAGCCCTGGCGCCCCATGACCTCGCCGAAGATGAACGACGGGATGAGGGTCCCGTGGAGGTTGAGCTGGAGCACCTCGTTCAGGGCGTCGACGGGGACGTCGAACACGGGTCGGTCGTCGCTGCGGGCGCGCGCGACGTTGCCACCCGCGGCGTTGACCAGGATATCCACCCGGCCTCGCGCCCCGAGCAGCTGGTCGCGCGCGTCCCGTAGCTGCCCCTCGTCGAGCACGTCCGCGATGAGCACAGAGACATCGCCGCCGTCCCCGCGAATCGCGGCAGCCTTCGCCTCGGCAGCCTCGCGCCGCCGGCCCAGCAGCGCGACCGCCGCGCCCGCCTGCGCCAAGCCTGCGGCGATGGCGCCCCCGAGCACCCCGTAGCCGCCCGTCACGACGGCCACGCGGCCCGCGACCGAAAACGGCGACCCGCTCACCTGAGGACCCGCATTCACCGAGTAAACAGCGTCAAGTCGATCGCGTCGGCCATGATTCGATACCCGGCCTCGTTGGGATGCAAGTGATCGCCGCTGTCGGCGACGGGCAACAGGCGCGCGGGCTGCGCGGGATCGCGCAGCGTCGCATCGAAGTCGATGACCGCATCGAACGCGCCGCTGTCGCGGATCCAGTGGTTGACGGTCTGCCGCGCCGCCTCCCGCTCGGCTCCATCGTACTGCGATCCGCCGAACGGCGGGATCGTGGCGCCGTAGATGCGCAGCCCGCGAGCGTGTACCCGGGCGATGATCTCCCGGTAGGCGACCAGCAGATTCCGCGCCACCTCGGCGGCACTCCCCGGCTCGCGCGCGCCCCCGATGTCGTTGACGCCTTCGAGCAGGATCACCCAGCGCGCCCCGCCCAGCGCCAGGACGTCCCGGTCCAGCCGCGCGAGCGCCGTCGGGCCGAGGCCGCCCGCCAGCACCGCGTTGCCACCGATGCCGGCGTTGAGCACGGCGACGTGCCCGGTGCGCGGATCCGCCTGCAGGCGCCGCGCCAGGTTGTCCGGCCAGCGGTCGTTGCGGTTGGTGCCGGAGCCGCGCCCGTCGGTGATCGAGTTGCCCAGGGCCACTACCGCGGCACCGTCCGCCACGACGTCGAGGCCCGCGATGACATACCAGTGATCGGTCGTCACAGCATCGGGAAGCTCGGCCGCGGCCACCCATTGGCCGGCCTGAAGATACGACGTGGTGCGCGAGCCGGGATGCCCCGTCACCTCCGCGGGCGCGGTCCCGATATGGATGGTGAGCGCGAGGTCGCCGAGCGCGGGAACGTCGTACTCCAGGGCGTCGGATGTTGCCGTGGCGCCGGGAGCGATGAGCACCGAGTCCGCTCCGCCGAACGTCAGCCGGCGGTCGCTCGTGACGTCGATCGCGTGTCCGCCGCGCGAGCGCGCGATGTGGGTCGCCGTGATCGCCAGCGGGCTCGAGCCGAACGCATTCGAGAAACGCACGCGCACCAGCGGCCCGCCGACCGAAGTGTGGATGACTTGGCGCAGGGTGCTGCCCGCCAACCCCGGCGCCGGAGGCATGTTGCGTGGCTCAGTCAGCTGCACGGCTGCCGCCCAGGTCCCCAGCCAGTGCATCTGCGGCGCGGGCGACGAGGAAGCGCACGCGTTCACGACCGCCGCGAACGCGGCTAAAGCCGCGACTCGGCGTCTGCCGCTGAAGCGGCGTTGCGCGGTCAGTTCACTGACAGGGCCGAGTCGCGGGTTTACCCGCGCACTCAAGGCGCCGCCCTCATGTCGTCAGCACGCCGTCAGGGCGTCCGTACCGGCGCGCTCGCCCCCGCCGCCGGCGGCGGCTGGCCGAAGCCCGGTGGCGCCTGCAACCGCGAACGGCCATCGCTCGCGATGAACGCTCGCAACTCCACGTAGGCGCGATGCGGGTTGTTGCGCTGCAACCCAGCCCGGATCCACGTCTCGTGGTACCAGCGGTCGAACGGCGGGTACTCCGCGCGGGTGAAGTCGGCCTCGAGCTGCTCCAGCGGCGGCAGGGCCTCGCGGATGAGCCGCCACATGGCGGTCGACTCCGGTGCCTGGAGCGCGGCCACAAGCTTCAATGCGGCCCGGGTCTGTCGCTCATCGATCCGCAGGCCGAGACCGACGTCGACGGAGAAGAACCGCTGCTCGGCCGAGGTCATCCCGGCCTCGGCTTCCCCTTCGATCGCCAGGGCCGTATCCAAGCGGGCGATGCGCGTCTGGAGCACGGCCAGGGTCTCGGCGTTGAACGGCGTGAACGGCTGGCCAGTCACGCGGCTCCACAGACGCTCGATGAGGTTCTGCACCGCCTCCGACGCGTACCAGAGCTTGTCGGGCGTGTCGAGCAGCGCATGGTAGCGGTCGTACACCACCCGCGCCGGGGCGGCAGCGGGCGCGAAATACTCCTGCGTCCACCACGCCGCGAACCGGCCCGCCGGATCGGCCGACCCGTAGACGGCCGGCGCGTTCCACGTGATGTCGGCGATCATGCGGGCGCCCGTGACGTAGTCGCGCAGCTCCGACACGTTGACGAGCATGTATTCGGTCGCCCGGGCCTGCACGATGCGCTGGAACTCGCCCGCGATCGTCGCGGGGGCCACGGTGTGCGTGGTCTGCTTGCTCAGGTTCCCGCCGAGGTATGCCAGGTGGTAGTAGACGCCGTGCTTCCAGCGGCCCAGGTCAGTCGGCAGTCCGCGCATGTGGCCGTCGTTGTCGTCCGGCCAGACGATGATGACGTCGGCCGGCAATCCGAACGCCGCCGGATCGCGACGGTACAGGTCCAGCATCTCCGAGTACATGGTGAAGTGAAAGATCGGCGTGCGCCCCGGGGGGAGCGCGTCGCGCACCATGGCGGTTTGCAGTCCGATCACCTCGCGAAACACGCGCGCTCTGTCCTCGTCCGTCGTCCCCGCCGGCCAGGTGTACGAGCGATCCGAAGTGTTGCGCAGTCCCACCGGCCAGATCACGTCCAGGTCGTGGTTCTCCGTGACGCCACCCTGCCAGTAGGTCAGCAGGCCGTCCCGGTTTGTGAACCAGTCGTAGTCGGGCCGCACGCCGCGCTCGGCGGCCAGGTTGAAGGTGACGAGGCCGAATGGGTTGGAGACGAGGATGTCGTAGTGGTGCGACGTATAGTAGAGGCCCCAGTCGCTGGCGAGCTGCTGCACCTCGAAGCGGCGATGCACGCGCACGTACGGCGCCACCATGTTCATCCGCAGCCGCAGCGCTGTCTCGAAGAAACGCCGGTACCAGGCGAGCGGCACGTCCCCGGTCTGGAGCGGGTAGCCACGCGCATCGAACGGACGGGGCAGGATGTCCTCGTCGTCATGGAAGAATCCGCGATACCGGAACGTCGGCGGCCCCTGCGCGAAGCGCGTGCCCTTGAGGACCAGCGGGTCGCGGTGCTCCGGCACGTACCCGGTCCAGAGGTAGAGCGGATCCACGCCGAGCCGCTCCGACAGCGTGTACGCTGCGAACGCGGTGCCGCGGGGGTTCGACCCTACCAGCCAGACGGTCCGCGGCGCGGTGACGACGCGGTACGACTCCCATTGGCCCAGCAGCGTTTTGGCGTCGATCGCGGCGGGGAACGGTCCATTCCCGACTGTGGCGAGTCGAATGCTCGTCCTGCCGGCCGTTGGCGTGGCGACGATGGGCGGCCGATAGCCGCTGATCGTCTCGATGTCGTTCGCCAGGAACGCCGCGGCTTGGCGCACGTTCAGGTTCTCGGCGGCGCTGACCACGATTTCGGCGCCGCTGCCGCGTGACGCGAGCACCACATCACCCCCCGCAGCGGGTCCGGTCCGGACCCAGGACCCGCGCACGGGCGCCGCCCAGGGGTCGGCCTGGGCGGCGCCGCCCGACGGAACCACGGTCCACGCGAGCAGGAGCAGCATCGGAGTGATCGGCTCTCGGCATCGGCTCATGGGATCCTCGCATCGGGACATCCGAACGACGCAAGCGCAACCCCATAGTACGCGGAAGCGCGCCAGTTTGCTTTTCCGGGTTGCGGCGCCTCCGGCCAGCGCACAAGTTGTCGGTCAGATGATGGACCCCGCAAACAAAACGGCCGGCGTCGCGAGACGCCGGCCGGGAGAGGAGGGTTGTCGTCCCTCAGTTTGGGGCAACCCTGAACTTGAGCCCGCCGGCACCCATGCCGTCCCCGAGGAAGAATCTGTAGCATGGGGGCACTGGATAAGTCTGGTGCAAACCGGTGTTGGGTACGGCGCAGACCTGGTAGTTCCCGCCTGCAAGACCTGCAAAGGTGTAGAGCCCTGAGGCGTCGGTCCCCGTTGTGGCAATAACCGTGTAGACGAGAGTAACGTCGTCCCGAACGCTGAGATCGAGCTCCCCCCAGTTTTGGGGCGCCGGCTTCCCCGAGGCGGAATCGACCACGAACCCAGTAGCCCATGCCGTTCCTGCGGGCGGCGGCGGCAGCGTGGGCTGCGTGTCCGGCGGGAGCGCCGGTGGCTGCGAGTCCGTCGCGGGCGGGTCCGCCGGCGGATCGCACTTGTTGATGATTTCGGTGTTCGGGTGTAGTTCAGCCCGCATCGCGCAATGCGGGGCGTCATGACCCAGCCCCGGAGGATCACCGACGAGCCCGTACGCGCGCCGCACGCCCGGGTTGGACCCGGGTGGAGCTTGAGACGCGCCGGCGAGGAACGGCGTGGTGACCAGGGCGAGCAGTACCATGAAGGCTCGCATCGCTCTCTCCCCTAACTTGGTTGAGGCTGAGGGAGGGGCGCTGCGGCCTCAGCAGGCACAACCAAGTTCGCCACGCCGGGCTACGCAAGCTGTGCGGCATATCACGCAGTCGCGTTAAGTTAAAGTGTAGCTGTCACTTAGGTGGTTTTAGGCGCAGTCGATTGCGGTGCAACACTTTACGACTTCCAGCAGAAGGTGACGACGGCTCCTGCCGGGACGGTGTAAACGAACGCCGGCCCCGCCCAGCGCACGGCAAAGCTGCGCGGCTGGGCCGCACTGTTCACCACGACGATCAGGGCTTTGGAGCCGTCGTCCGCGTTGCGGAACGCAACGCTCTCCAGTCCCTCGATGCCGGAGGTCGACGCGATGCGGTGCGCACCCGGCTCCCAAGGTAAGCGGCGACGTAGCCACACAACGGGTCGTAATAGGCCCGGAACATCGCCTCGAACGCAGCCTCGTCCCCCGCGCGGATACGCACTACCCAGTCCTGCGCTACCGCGCTCGACGCGGCGGCGGAACGACGACGCAGCTCGAAGGCCATGGGCCCGTTGATATATGGCGAGCTTCCAGGGGGCGCAAGAACGGGGCCAACGCGTGGGAAGACTCAGCCTGACTGCGGCGGTGCGTGCTCACCCACCCCGCTTCTCGTAGACCCTCACCCACCCCGCTTCTCGTAGACCCGTACATAGTCCACCCGCATCGTCTGCGGGAAGACGGTTGTTGCATCCGGACTGCCCGGCCAGGAACCACCCACCGCAACGTTGAGAATGATGAAAAACGGATGGTCGTACACCCAGCGTCCAGGAAGACTCTTGGGGGTGACGGTCAGGTAGAGGGTGCTGTCGACGTACCAGCGAATCGCATCCGGCTCCCACTCGACGGCGTACACGTGAAAGGTGTCGGCGAAGGCGCCCGCGGGCAGGTCATATGCGCGGCCGACGCCTTGCGCACCGGAGTACCCCGGGCCGTGCACCGTGCCGTGCACCCGGCTGGGCTCCTTGCCGATGTTCTCCATGATGTCGATCTCGCCGCACGCGGGCCAGCCGACGGAGGGGATGTTGTCGCCCAGCATCCAGAAAGCGGGCCACAGCCCCTGCCCGCGCGGTATCTGAATACGGGCCTCGATGCGACCGTACTGCCACGCGCCCAAGCCCTGGGTCTTAAGCCGGGCCGACGTGTATTCCCGGTTCCCGAGCGGCTCGTGACGGGCCTCGATGACGAGGGAGCCCGCGTCGATGTGTGCGTTCTCGACGCGGTCGGTGTAGAACTCGAGTTCGGCGTTCCCCCAGCCGTCGCCCCCGGTCTCGCGCACCCATTTCGTGGCATCGAGCGCTGGTCCATCGAACTCGTCGTGCCACACGAGCTGCCACACGGGGGGCCCGGCCGCGGGAGCGGCGAGCGCCGAACACGCGGCGACCGCGAGCCCGAGCCAAGCGCCGGTCACGTCTACGACTTCCGATACCGCCAGGCCACGATCCCGGCGCCCGCCGCCTTCAGCTCGAACGCATGGTTGCCGCTCGCCTCGATGGTCGGCACGTCCTGTTTCTGGGACGCTATCACGTCGCCCTTCGCGTTCAAGAACTCGAACGTCACCGCTGCCGGAGCGCTGGGCTTGGCCTTGAGATTGGTGAACAGCCCGCCCAGCTTCGCCCCCTGCTCGTCCGAGGTGAAGGTGCCCACCGTCACCTCGACCGTGAGGGAATCGGCGACCGTGAGGTAGTACAGCGTCTTTCGCGAGGCCCGCCTCGTAGGCGCGCGCGGCCAGACGGTAGCGCGGGGCGGCGATCGACGCCCGGAACGCCTTCATCGTGTCGTCCGTCACGGCAGCGCACTGCGTCGCGACCTGCCGCACGGTCAGTGTCTTATTCCGCCGCTTCTCGGCGCGGCACTTGCTGCCGACTGGCGCGGTGTCGGGCTCGTTGGGGATCGCGTTCAGGACGGCCTGAGCCGCGGCGAACAGGTCCGTCGCCTCAGCCGAATCGGCGTGGTCCAGGATCTGGTTGTACAGTGCCCCCGCGTCGTCGCGCTTCCCCTGGTGCGAGTAGATGGCGGCGAGTCCGGCTATGGCCTGCACGTCGTTCGGGTAGGCGGCGAGATAGTCCTTATAGCCGGCTACGGCGCCGTCCCAGCGCTGGGCCGCGTGGTAGACCCGGGCCACGTTGAACATGGCGTCCCGCTTCTCCTTGGCGAACTTCGGATCACTGGCCGCCGGCACCGCCAGCTTGAAGTACTTGGCCGACGAGTCCGGCTGATTGGCGTTGGCGAACAGCGTTCCCAGATAGATGAAGCCCGTCGGCTCGCCGTTGTAGATCGCGTTGGCGCGCCGGAAGCTGGCGATCGCCGAGTCGGTGTTCCCCGCCTGCCACGCTTTGACGCCTTCGTTGAACACCGGGACCCAGAAAATGCGCCGCCAGCGGTCGATGTCGTCCTTGCAGGTGGGCGCCAGCGCCAGCGCCTTGGTGAAGGCCGAGTCGGCGCCTGCGAGGTCGTTCTGCAGCGCGTAATAGCGGGCCAGGTAGTACCACGCGGCCGGATTCTTCTCTTGGCCTCCGGTTGCGACCGCCTCGTGCAACACCTTGTCCGCGTCCTTCAGGTCCTTCGCCCGCTTGTCCACGAACTTGGTCTCGGTGGCGCTCTTCAAGTAGAGGACCCCGCTGTTCACCAGGTAATGCTTGGTGCTGAGGTCGCACCGGGCGCCCTCCCACTGCTGCGCGGTCAGGGGCCGGGCGACGGCTCCGACCACCAGGGCTACGATCACGGCCACGGTTCGATTGACGGTCATGCTCACTCCTTGGATTTGGCGACGAGCGCTTCCGCGTCGCGTTCGGCGGCGCGCGCAATCTCGAGCGGCGGCCGGCCGAGCGCCCGCGCGGCGGCGAGCACATCGTCGTATTCAGGCTTGAGCCGGACTCCGCCGGTGTCGGGCTGCTCCAGCACCTTCACGCGAACGGCCACGTCGGGCGAGAGCTGAATGGTCACCTGGCGGCGCGGCAGCGTGGCGCGCTCCGCCACCCAGCGGCGGATGCCGGCCGTCGTGCTGTGGCGGAACAGCGCGGCGGTCACCGCTTCGGCCAGCTCCTCGGGCGCCATCACTTCCACCCGAAAGCCCGAGCGGCCCTTCTTCATCTGCACAGGCCACGTCTGCACGTCGAGCGCACCGGCGCTCACCAGCGCGTGCCGCAGCGGCTCCACATACTCGGGGCTCATGTCGTCGACGTCCGTGGCCAGCAACACAACTCGTCCCGCTTCCGCCGCCTGCTCGCCGACGAGCAAGCGCAGCGCGTTGGGATAGTGCTGCGGGTCGCGCTGCCCCGCGCCCCAGCCGCTCTGCAGCAGCCGCCAATGCGCGGGCGGCGCCCCGGCAGACAGCACGCGCACCAGTGCCGCGCCGGTCGGCGTCGTGGCTTCACCCTCGATTGGCCCCCCACTCCCCCCGGCCAGCTCCAGTCCCTCGAGCAAGATCGCCGTCGCCGGAGCGGGGACGGGCAACCTGCCGTGCGCCGCTTCCACCCAGCCGTTTCCCACGGCGATCGGCAAGTGGTAGATGGACTCCACACCGAGCTGCTCGAACCCTTCGATCGCGCCGACGATGTCGAGTACGGCGTCCACAGCACCGACTTCGTGCAGGTGGACCTGCTCCGGCGGGACGCCGTGCACGCGGCCCTCGGCGGCACCGATCAGACGGAAGGCGCGCACCGCCCGCTCCTTCACCCAATCCGACACGGCGGCACCCTCGACCAGGCGCACCAGCTCTCCGACGTGCCGACCATGCGGCTGCTCGGGGATCACGAATTCGACCTGGCTGCACCTCACCCCGCACCGGTTCACCTCGCGGATGGTGACCTCCACACCCGTCAAGGCGAGGCGACGCGGCAGCTTCTCGAGCCACGCCGCCGGGACGCCCACAGACAGGAGCGCCCCGAGGGTCATGTCACCTGAGATGCCGGCGGCCGGGTCGAGAATGGCGATGCGCATGGGACCGAAGCGGCGAAATATTAACGGCTTAGCCGCGGTAGAGCCACCCGGCGCCGGTGTTGAAGAGCACGATGCGCTGCTCCGCTTTGACCACGCCCCGTGCCTTGAGCTCGAGCGCGGCGGCGAGCGTCGCCCCACCCTCCGGAGACGCATCCACCCCCTCGAGCGTCTGGAGCTGCTGCGCTGCGGCGACGAGCTGCGCGTCCGTCACGGCGACCGCGTCGCCCCCGCTCTGCCGCAGCGCTGCGAGCATGAGGCGGTCCCCCAGCGGGCTCGGCACGCGCAGCCCGGCCGCGATGGTCCGCGGCTCGGGCCACGGCGTGCAGGCCTCGGCGCCCGCTCGAAACGCCTGCACCACCGGCGCACAGCCGGCGGACTGCACGCTGTACATTCGCGGTAAGGGCCCACGCACCCAGCCCGCGGCGGCCAGCTCTCCGAACGCTTTCCACATGCCGATCAGTCCGGTGCCTCCACCGGTGGGATACACGATCACGTCCGGCAGGGTCCAGCCGAGCTGCTCCACCACCTCCAGGCCAAGGCTCTTCTTTCCCTCGATGCGGTACGGCTCGCGCAGCGTCGACACATCCATCGCCCCGGTGTCCGCGGCGTAGGCGCGCGCTGCTTTCCCGCAGTCGCCGATGTGCCCCTCGACCAGCACCAGCTCGGCGCCGAAGCTCCGGATCTGCGTGAGGATGACGGGCGGCGTGCTGGCCGGCGCGTACACGCGCGCCGCGACTCCCGCCCGGGCGGCGTACGCCGCGAGCGCGACGCCGGCGTTGCCGGCCGTCGGCACGACGAGCCGTCGCACGCCGGCGTGCGCCGCGCGCGTCACCGCCGCCGCCAACCCCCGCGCCTTGAAAGAACCCGTAGGATTGCAGCTCTCTTCTTTGACCCAGAGATCCCCGAAGCCGTGCCGCGCGGCGACGCGCTCGACCGCAAGCAGCGGCGTCCCGCCCTCCCCCAACGTCACGGGCGACTCCCCGTCGGCGAGGGGCAGCCACTCGCGGTAGCGCCACATCGTCCAGGGCCGGTCGCAGAGCTGCGATTTGACGTCGGGGTGCGGCGCGGCCGGATAGCGCACGAGGTACGGCTGGCCGCAGTCGCACACTCCGGGCCTGCCGTCTGCGCCTCGGGTCTTCCCGCAAGCGGAGCACTCCAGCGACCACGGGAGGGCCACGGTCATCACGCGCAGGGTCGCGAGTAAACTCGCGGCTCGGCCGCTGCCCGTGAACGGGCGCTCCGCCGCTTCAGCGCCAGTCGCCGAGCCGCGGCTTCAGCCGCGGGCCTACGCGCGCGCATGGAGCCGGTCGAGAATCCGCTCGGCGAGCGTCGTCGAGAACCCAGGGAGCGCTGCGATCTCCGCCGGCGTCGCGGTCTTCACCCCGGCGAGCGATCCGAAGCGCTCGAGCAGCACGCGCCGGCGATTCGGGCCCACGCCCGGGATGGCGAGCAGCTCGGAGGTGATCGTGCGCTGGGCACGCCGTTTCCGGCTATAGCTCACGGCGAAGCGGTGCGCCTCGTCGCGGGCGCGCTGCAGCAGCTTCAAGGATGGGCTGCGCCGCGACAGCCGCAGCGGGTCGGAGCGCCCGGGGAGGAACACCTCCTCCTCCTGCTTCGCCAGGCTCACGAGCGGCAGCTTCTCCAGTCCGAGCGCCCGCGCCGCGTCGCCGGCGGCACCGAGCTGGCCCTTCCCACCGTCGATCACCACCAGATCGGGGAGCGGCTTTGCTTCGCTGATCCTGCGGCCCAGGTAGCGCGTGACGACTTCGTGCACCGCTGCGAAGTCGTCCTGGGGCGCTCCCCGGATCCGGAAGCGACGGTACTCCGCCTTCTTGGGGCGTCCCGCCTCGAACCACACCAACGATCCGACTGTATCGCGGCCCTGGTTGGTCGAGATGTCGATGCACACGAACGCGCGCGGCACCGCCGCGAGGCCCAGGTCCCGCCCCAGCGCGAACACCGGATCGGCCGCCCGCTCGTCGATGTCGAAGCTCTCGATCTTCAGGCTGTCGAGCAGGTGGCGGGCGTTCTGATCGGCAAGCTGTGCGAGCTTGGCAAAAGTGCCCCGCTGGGGAACGTGCCAATCGCTGTCCGGCGCCACCTGTTGCAGCGCGTCGAGGTCGTCCGGTGCGAACGGCAGCAGCGCGTGCCGCGCGCGCGCTTCGAGCGGCAGGTAGCACCGCACCAGGAACGCCGCCAACACCGCCCCTTCGGCCTCGTGCTCCACGTTCTCGAGGAAGCGGTGGTCGCGGGCGATCAACCGGCCAGCGCGCACGCGCAGCACGACGCCACAGGCGTCGTCCCCGTCGCGCGCCAGCCCGATCGCGTCGGCGTCCCCGCCACCCACCAGCTCCACGGTCTGCGGCTGCTCCAGCTGGTCCAGCCACTTGAGCGCATCCCGCAGCTGGGCCGCGCGCTCGAAGTCGAGCCGCTGCGACGCTTCGTGCATCCGCTCGCGCAACCGCGTGCGCACGTCGACCGTCTTGCCCTCGAGAAACAGCAGGACGTCGTCGATCATGCGACGGTAGTCCGCTTCGCTCTGGTAGCCGACGCACGGGGCCCGGCACCGCTCGATATGGTAGTCCAGACACGGCCGGTTGGGCGCGTCGTGCGGCAGGTCCCAGTGGCACGACCGCACCGTGAAGATCCGACGAATGATCTTCAACGTCTGGCGCAGCGTGGCCACGTCGGTGTAGGGTCCAAAGTAGCGCGCGCCGGGGATGTTGACGCGCCGCACCACCAGCACGCGCGGGAACGGCTCCGTGACGGTCACCGCGACGCGCGGGTAGCTCTTGTCGTCGGTCAGCCGGATGTTGAACCGCGGCTTGTGCTCCTTGATGAGGTTGTTCTCGAGCAGCAGCGCCTGCGCTTCGTTCGGCACGATGATCGTCTCGAGGTCGGCGATCTGGCGCACCAGTGCCGACCGCTCCGGCGTGGACTCCGCGTCCGGGCCGAAGTAGCTCGGCACCCGTGAGCGCAGGGTCTTCGCCTTGCCGACGTAGAGAATCTCCCCGGCCGCGTTCTTCCACAGATACACGCCGGGTTTGTCGGGAAGCGCCTTCAGTTGTCGGGCGATCAGCGCAGGAACGTCCACAGGCGACGGGCGTCGGGGTGTCGCAGGGCGATGGTGCCGCCGAAATACACTCCCCCAAAGATAGCGAGGGCGAGAAGGGCCGCGGCGAGGGCACCGGCCTGCGTGGCGATCCGAGCGACCGCCAGAGCCGCCCCGGCGGCTGCGCCACTGACGAGCAGACTGACGCCGAAGGCGCGCCACTCGGTGCGGCCGAGGATGGCGCCCACCCGCCGATCGAGGTCCCGCAGGTGGAAGACGACGTTCACAGTCGCCCCGAGCGACGAGCCAAGCGCGATGCCGGCCGGTCCGAAGCGGCGCATCAGCACGTAGGCGAGAGCGCTCGACAGGATGAGCGACGCGGTAGCGATCTTTACCGGGGTCCTGGTATCGCGCAGCGCGTAGAACCCGGACTGGAACAGCTTCACGCAGGCCTGCCCCAGCAGCCCGACTCCGTAGGCCGCGAGCACGCCCCCCACGAGTGCTGTGTCAGCGGCCGCGAAGCGTCCCGTCTGGAACAGCGGCCGCACGATCACCGGCGCGAGCGCCACGAAGGCGAGGGAGGACGGCAGAATGAAGAAGACGATGCGCCGGAACCCCACGGCGATCCGCGCCCGCAACTGCTCGTTGGGCGTCGCGCGCTGGGCGTCGCGCGCCAGATCCGGCAGCGACACCGCCGCCACCGACGTGCCGAACAGACTGATCGGCAGGATCTGCAGCAGCTGCGCGTACTGCAGGCTCGACGCCCCGCCCTCCCCCGCGAGCGTGCCGAGCAGGGTGTCGATGAGACCCGAGATCTGCGCGACGCCGGCGCCGAGCACGACCGGAAGCCAGGCGACGAGGACGTCGCGCACGCCCTCAGCGGAAAGACTCCACTGCACCGGCAGGCCCCGCAGCGCGCGGGCGCAGGCCGGCAGCTGGACACCCACCTGCAGCACGCTGCCCGCGACCGTTCCCCACGCCAGCGCCAATGAAAGTCGCGTGAGCTGCTCGGCGATGGGCAGGGCCGGCGACACGAGCCACGTGCCCGCCCCGACCAGCGCCGCGATCCCCGCGATGTTCCAGACGGCCGGCGCCGCGTACGACAGGAAGAAACGCCGGTGGGTGTTGAGGACACCGAGGCACCAGGCCGAGAGCACCATCAGGCCCGACATCGGAAACAACAGGCGCATCAAACTCACGGCAAGGGCGCGCGCGTCGCCCTGCAGGCCGGCGCCGAACACGCTCGTGAGCGTGGGCGCGAAGCCGATCCCTACCAGCGCCAGGACACCCGTCGCGAGCAGCAGCAGCCCGAGGATCGCGCCGGCCAGAGCGCGTGCCGCGCCCTTGTCCGACCGCTCGTTGAGCGCCGCGTACACGGGGATGAACGACGCCGACAACGTCCCTTCCGCCAGGAGGTTGCGGATGGTGTTGGGGATCCGCTGGGCGACGGTCAGAGCATCCGCGGCCCAGCCGTTGCCGATGTAGTAGGCAATGGCGCGCTGACGCACGTACCCCAGCACGCGGCTCAACAGAATGCCGGCGGCGACCTGGGCTGCCTGGCGCCCGCCCCCCCCCCCGCCCCCGCCCCCGCCGCCCCCACGCGCCTCGCCGGCTGCTGCGCCGGCCTGCCCCGGCACCGTCAGGGGCTTTT
>WNFX01008869.1_pt1 | contig 14723 bp, 11 predicted proteins | sample 5400111 | NCBI WGS metagenome assembly WNFX01 (sample SAMN13153363, study PRJNA577476) | soil metagenome | isolation source: 40 cm soil or saprolite under grassland replicate 1 | place: USA:California | collected 2016-06-15 | reverse complement strand
TCGCCGGCGTCGGCGGCCGCCGCGGCGTACCGGGCCTGGAACGCCTCGTCGCGGCCGTAGTCCGGCACGCAGCTGGTGAAGTGCGCGCCGCCGGGCGCCTCCACCACGCCGTCCACCATGGCCCGGTTGACCAGCAGGCTCTGCGGCGGCCCGGACTCCAGCAGGCCCGCGGTCGGCACGATCCGCTCGCATGATACGAACGCGCGCCCGGCCGCCAGGCAGAACAGGTCATCGAAGTACGGGTCCGGCCCCAGGTACTGGCCGTTGCCGGCGGCGTCCGCGCGGTTCAGGTGGATCAGTGCGGCGTCGAGCCGCAGCGCGGGCATGGCGATCAGCTCCTCACCGTCGGCATAGGGGGAGCGGACCGGGCGCAGCTCCGGGTTCACCCGTTGCACGTCGGAGCCCAGGCCCGCCCGGATCGGCAGGAACGGCAGCCGGTGCGCGGCCGCGAGCAGGCCCCAGTGCAGCATCCCCTCGTCCAGCTCGGTGAGCTCGACCGTCCCCTGCTGGCGGGCCCGCCGGAAGTGCGGCTCCAGGGCGATCGTGTCGAGCGAGACGAAGCCGCACACGACGCGGCGGACGTGGCCGCCGGCGATCAGCAGCCCGACGTCGGGTCCCCCGTAGGACACGATCTCCAGGTCCCGCAGGCCGGACCGCAGGATGGCGCGGACCAGCGCCATCGGCTTGCGCCGCGACCCCCAGCCGCCGATCCCGACCGTCATGCCGGAGCGCAGCTCGCCGGCCACGTCGTCGGCGGTCATGACGGTCACGCGGTCACCGCTGCCGGTCGATGAACGCCTGGCGGGCCGCGTCGGAGACCCCGGTGAGGTTGAGCTCGAAGGTGAACCCCTGCTCGTACCGGTAGGAGCGCTTGACGTCGACGGGGTCGATGCCGTTCAGGGACTGCTTGGCCAGCCGGATGGTGCCGGGGTCCTTGGCCGCGATCTCGCCGGCGACGGCGAGCGCGGCCGCTCGCAGGTCTGCCGTCGGCACGACGTCGAGCACGGTGCCGAAGCTGTGCAGCTGCCGCGCCGTGACGGTGCGGCACGTGTAGACCATGGCGCGCATCAGCTGCTGGGGCACCAGCCGCGACAGGTGGGTCGCCGCGCCGAGCGCGCCCCGGTCCACCTCCGGCAGGCCGAACGTGGCGCCGTCCGCCGCGATGACGACGTCGGCGTTGCCGGCCAGGCCGACGCCGCCGCCGAGGCAGAAGCCCTGCACCGCGGCGATCACCGGCACGGGACAGTCGTAGACGGCGGCGAAGGCGGCGAAGCATCCCCGGCTGGCGCCGATCAGCGCCTCGTGGCCGTGGGCCTGCTGCATCTGCTTGATGTCCACGCCGGCGCAGAAGCCGCGGCCCTCGGCGGCGATGACCACGGCTCGCACAGCAGCGTCTTTGCCCGCCGCCGTAACGGCATTCGCCAGGTCGAACCAGCCCTGCACCGGCAGCGCGTTGACCGGCGGGAAGTCGATGATCACCTCGGCGACGCCCCCGCTGGTGCGCAGCTCGATCCCCATTCGTCGCGTCCTCACGGTCTATGCCGCTGACCTGCCATCGCCGGTGGCCTGCCTGACGCCGTGCCTGGCCAAGCGCTACTCGACCTAGCGTTTGCTTGGTGGCCAAGCCTAACATGTGCCCCATGCGCGTCGCCGATTACGCGGGCCGGGCGGTGATCGTCACGGGGGGCACGAGGGGCATCGGGGCGGGCATCGCCCGCGGTTTCCTGGAGGCCGGTGCGCAGGTGCTCGTGTGCGGCCGGACCGAGCCGTCCGACGCCGCTTCTCTGCCCTGCGTGGCCGGGCGCATGGCCGTCTTCACCAGCGCGGATGTCAGGGATCCGGAGCAGGCCCAGCGGCTCGTCGGCGAGGCGGCCGACCGTTTCGGCCGGCTGGACGTGGTGGTCAGCAACGCGGGGGGGTCCCCGGCCGCGGCGGCCGCCACCGCGTCCCCCCGGCTGCACGCCAAGGTCATCGAGCTGAACCTGATCGCGCCGCTGCACGTCGCCCAGGCCGCCAACGCGGTGATGCAGGGCCAGCCCGAGGGCGGTTCGATCATCATGATCGGCAGCGTGAGCGGCACCCGGCCCTCGCCGGAGACCGCCGCATACGGCGCGGCCAAGGCGGGCCTGCACCACCTGGCCACCACCCTCGCGGTCGAGTGGGCGCCCAGGGTCCGGGTGAACAGCGTCGTTCTGGGGCCGGTGGCGACCGGGGCCGCCGTGGCTGCGCACTACCGCGAGGCCGGCGGGCCGGCGGCGATCGCCGGCACGGTGCCGCTGGGCCGGCTGGTCACCCCGGACGACGTGGCGGACGCCTGCCTCTTCCTGGCCTCCCCGCTCGCAGCCGGCATCAGCGGTGCCTCACTGCTGCTGCACGGGGGCGGCGAGCGGCCCGCGTGATTTTGTGAACTGAGGGTGGTCCTGGCGACCCTTTTGCGCCAACCTTCGCGGTGCCCCACCCCCCAGCGAGCCCGCCCGGCTCACGGCCCCGGTATGCGCGCCTGGCGGCGGCGTAACGCCCGGTGTACGCTCGCAGCGACTAGAACGTGTTCTACTAAGGGGCTGGCCATGGTTGCGTCCATCAAGCCACACCGCGACGAGATCGGCCTCTCCGACGGGCTCATGCTGATCGACGGGACGTGGTCGGCCGCCCAGGATGGCCAGACCTGGAACCACAGCCATCCCGCGACGGGGGAGGAGGTCGCCTCGTTCCCCATTGCCGGGCCCGGCGACGTGGACCTGGCCGTGCGCGCGGCGCGGCGCGCCTTCGACGAGGGACCGTGGCCGCGGGCCCGCGCCAACGAGCGGGGGAGGGCGCTGCGCCGGATCGCCGATCTGGTCCGCGAGCACGGCGACGAGCTGCTGAAACTCCAGGCGCTGGACAACAGCGTGCCGCTGAGCTTCGGCTCCATCTACGCGACCTCACCGGCCTTCGTGGCCGACGTCTTCGACCACCACGCCGGCTGGGTGGACAAGCTGGCCGGTGAGACCCTGCCGCCCTACCAGGGCGGCGATCACATGGTGTTCACCCTGCGCGAGCCGGTCGGCGTGGTCGGCGCGGTGATCCCGTGGAACGCGCCGCTGCTGCTGTTTGCCCAGAAGGCGGCGCCCGCGCTCGCGGCCGGCTGCACCGTCGTGGCCAAGCCGTCGGAGTACGCCACCTTCGCCGTGCTGCGCCTCGCCGCTCTGATGGCCGAAGCCGGGCTCCCGCCCGGGGTGCTCAACATCGTGACCGGCCCCGGCGAACCGACCGGCCAGGCGCTGATCAGCCACCCGATGGTGAACAAGCTGTCCTTCACCGGCAGCCGGGCGGTCGGCCGCAAGGTGGTCGAGGCGTCGGCGGACGGGTTCAAGCGGGTCAGCCTCGAGATGGGCGGCAAGAGCCCGGCGCTGGTGTTCGCCGACGCAGACGTGTCCACGGCGGCGGCGGTCACCATGGGCACGGTCACCCTCGGCCTGTCCGGGCAGGTCTGCCTGGCGCAGACCCGGGCGCTGGTGCAGCGGGACGTGGCCGACGAGTTCCTCGCGATGGCCGAGATGATCGGCGGGATGGTCAGCTACGGCAACCCGTTCGACCCGGCCGTCACCTCCTCGCCGCTGATCAACACCCGGCAGATGGAACGGGTTCTCGCGCTGATCGAGGCGGGCCAGGCGGACGGCGCCCGGCTGGTCTGCGGCGGGACCCGCAGCGAGGGCGACCTGGCCGCGGGCAACTTCGTCGCGCCGACGCTGTTCACCGACGTGTCGAACGACATGAGCATCGCCCGGGAGGAGATCTTCGGCCCGGTGCTGTCGGTGATCCCGTTCGCCGACGAGGACGAGGCGGTGCGGATCGCCAACGACACCGAGTACGGTCTCGCCGCCACGGTCTGGACCAGCGACATCAAGCGGGCCATGCGGGTGACCAAGGCCATCCGGGCCGGCACCGTCGGCATCAACGGCTACCAGCTGGAGCCGCACGCGGCGTTCGGCGGCTACCGGCAGTCCGGGCTCGGCCGGGAGGGCGGCCGGGCCGCCATCGAGGCCTACACCGAGCTCAAGACCGTCCTGCTGCCGTTCACGGACGAAATGATGTAACGGCTCCCGCGCAGACCAGTCATGATCATGGGATCACTACTGTGACAACGATAGCTATGTCATGATCACGAACCAGGGCGGTCCGGATCCGGGCGAGGTGGCGGCGTCATGACCGAGGTTCCGCCCGTCAGCCGGGCCAGCCAGGCCAGCGCCGCCGCAGTTCTCACGGCCGAGCCGGTCCGGCGGGTCGGGAAGCGCTGGATCGCGCTCATCGCGCTGGCCAACCTCGGGCTGTACCTGGGCTACTTCGGCCCGATCACGGTGCTGCTGCCCAACCAGGTGCAGGCGATCGCCGGGCCCGCCCACAAGGTCGCCGTGCTCGGCTGGGTGACCGGCATCGGCGCGGCGGTGGCGATGATCTCCAACCCGGTCGCCGGGGCGCTGTCGGACCGCACAACCAGCCGGTTCGGGCGGCGGCACCCGTGGACCATGTGCGGCGCGCTGGCCGGTGCCGCCGCGCTTGTCCTGCTGGCCGGCCAGCACGCCATCGCCGGGGTCATCATCGCCTGGTGCCTGGCGCAGGCGGGCCTGAACGCCATGCAGGCCAGCGTCACCGCCGGCGTGCCGGACCATGTGCCCGTGGCGCAGCGGGGCCTGGTGTCGGGCTGGATCGGCCTCCCGCAGACGGTCGGCGTGGTGCTGGCCGTGGTGCTGGTGACCGTGGTCGTCACCGGCAACGCCGGCTATGTGCTGACCGCGGCGGTGGTGGTGGCGTGCGCCCTGCCCTTCGCGCTCACCACGCCCGACCCGCCGCTGCCACGCAGCGCCCGGCCGCCCTTCGCGTGGCGCGCCTTCGCCCGCTCGTTCTGGCTGAGCCCACGGCGCTATCCCGACTTCGCCTGGGCCTGGCTGACCCGGTTCGCGGTCAATCTCGGCAACGCGATGGCCCTGCTGTACCTGCTGTACTTCCTGCGCGACAAGATCCACTACAGCCGGCTGTTCCCCGGCCAGAAGGCCGAGGACGGCCTGCTCGTCCTCATCCTCATCTACACGGTCGCGGTCGTCCTGACCGCGGTGAGCGGTGGGGTGGTCTCCGACCGCACCGGCCGCCGCAAGCTGCCGGTCACGGTCGCCGGCCTGGTCATGGCGGTGCCCGCGGTCATGCTCGCGCTGTGGCCGTCCTGGCCGGTGGCCATCGCCTCGGCCGCGATCATGGGCCTGGGGTTCGGCGTGTACCTGTCGGTCGACCAGGCGCTGGTGACCCAGGTGCTGCCGTCGGCGGCGGCCCGGGCCAAGGACCTCGGCATCATCAACATCGCCAACTCCGGGCCGCAGGTGCTGGCCCCGGCGATCGCCGCGCCGCTGGTCGGCCAGCTCGGCGGGTACCCGACGCTCTTCCTGTCGGTGGCGGTCATCACGGTGCTCGGGTCGGCGTTCGTCTGGAAGATCCGCTCCGTCCCCTGACCGTCCGCCGGCCCGGCGGGTCAAGGCCGGATTCGCGATATGTCTTGTTAGGTAAGCAGACGCGATGTATCTTGATGTGCACTATGGCGTCGTCGGTCGGCGATGAGTTCCGCGCGGCCGGGTCGTCATACCCGACGGGCGCTTTGCTGACTGCGGGTGCGAGCCGGAAGGCGGGCATGGCGCGGCCAGCCTGGGCGCTTATTGATTCGCCGCTGTCAGAGGCGGCCGGTAGGTTCGATGGACGGATGCCGATCGGGAGGAACGGGGTGTCACAGACCAATTCAGGCCCAGCGATTCTGGTGGAAGGCCTGGTCAAGTCGTTTGGGGAGGTGCGAGCACTGCGCGGTATCGATCTGTCGGTGCCGCGCGGGACGGTGCTCGGTGTGCTCGGCCCGAACGGGGCGGGCAAGACCACGGCGGTACGCATCCTGACCACCCTGCTGCAGCCGGACGCGGGGCGTGCCTGGGTGGAGGGCCGCGACGTGGTCAGGGAGGCCGCGGCCGTCCGCCGCTGCATCGGCCTGTCCGGGCAGTCGGCCGCCATCCAGGAGGAGCTCACCGGCCGGGAGAACCTGGAGATCGTCGGCCGCCTCTATCACCTGGGCAAGCCGCGGGCCCGCAGCCGCGCGACCGAGCTGCTGGAGCAGTTCGGCCTGCTCGATGCCGCCGACCGGGCGGCCAAGAACTACTCCGGCGGGATGCAGCGCCGGCTGGACCTGGCCGCCAGCCTGGTCGGCCAGCCCCGGGTGCTGTTCCTCGACGAGCCGACGACCGGCCTGGACCCGCGGTCCCGGATGGGGATGTGGGACATCATCAGGTCGCTGGCCGCGGGCGGCACCACGCTGCTGCTCACCACCCAGTACCTGGATGAGGCCGACGAGCTGGCGGACGAGATCGTGGTCATCGACCAGGGTCTGGTCATCGCCGCCGGCACCGCCGAGGAGCTGAAGAGCCGGGTCGGCGGCGACGTGCTCGAGTTCACGGTGCCGGACCGGACCCGGATCGGCGACGCCGTCACCGCGGTCGCGAAGATCGGGGAGGCGGAGCCGCACATGGACGCCGAGACCGGCGTGGTCAGCGTGGGCGTCGGCGGCCGGGGCTCGGAGGCGCTCGTCGAGGCGGTGCGGGGCCTGGACGGCGCCGCGCTCGAGACCCGTGGCCTCGCGCTGCGGCGGCCCTCGCTCGACGACGTGTTCATGGCGCTGACCGGACACGCCGCCGAGGAGACCGGCCAGCAGGGCAAGCGCCGCGGCCGCCGCCGTGGCGCCGGCCAGGACAAGGCCCAGGACTCCGGCCGGGCCGGCGATCAGGAACGGGCCGGCGAGAAGGACACAGCGAGGGCAGCATCATGACCGCGATCGCCGTACCGCTGGCTGAGCCAGGACTGTTCACCCGGGCCCGCTGGGCGGTGAGCGACACGCTCACCATTACCCGGCGCAACCTGCTGGTCTGGCTGCGGGTGCCCGCCTACATCGTGTTCACCGTGATCCAGCCGGTGATCTTCGTGCTGATGTTCCGCTACGTCTTCGGCGGCGCGATCCAGATCCCCGGAGGTATCCCGTATGTCGACTTCCTGATCCCGGGGATCATCGCGCAGACCGCGGCGTTCGCGACGTTCGGCACGGCCATCGCGCTGGCCCAGGAGCTGAAGAAGGGCGTCATCGACCGGCTGCGGTCGATGCCGATGGCGCGCTCGGCGGTCCTGACCGGCCGCCTCACCGCCGACACCATCCGGATGACCGTGACGATCCTGATCGTCCTCGGGGTCGGGTACCTGGTCGGGTTCAGTTTCCAGAACGGCTTCTGGCCCGCCGTGGGCATGCTCGTGCTGTCCATCGTGTTCGGGGTGGCGATCTGCTGCATCGCCGCGTTCACCGGGCTGGCCATCGGCGACGAGGAGTCGGTGCAGGCGTTCGGCCTGATCTGGCTGTTCCCGCTCACGTTCCTCAGCTCGGCGTTCGTGCCGATCGACACCATGCCGGGCTGGCTGCAGGCGTTCGCCAACAACCAGCCGGTCACCTATGTCGTCGACACGATGCGCGGGCTGGCGCTCGGCGGCCCGATCTGGGACAGCTTCTGGAAGAGCGCCCTGTGGCTGATCGGGATCTTCGTGGTCTTCGCGCCGCTCGCCGTCCGCGCCTACAAGCGGGCCAGCTGACTCAGCCGCCGGGCGGCGGTGCCAGCTTGCGGTGGTCCCAGGAGATGACGCGCTGCGGCTCCACCACGTAGCCCAGCCGCTTGCGCGCGGTCTTCGCCGTGTACTCCTCCAGCGCGTCGGCGGCCATGCCCGCCGTCACGGTGGCGACCCGGCGGCCGATGTCCAGCACCCGGGCCGGGTCGTCGATGCACCGGGCGAGGCCGGCCACCTGCACCCCGCGCAGCTCGAAGTACTCCTCCCCGGTCTCCACCAGGCAGGTCACCCGGGCGTCGCGGGCCAGGTTGCGCGCCTTCTGCGAGGAGCGGTAGGTCCAGAACGCGATCTGCCCGTCGAGCGTGACGTAGAACATCGTCACCAGGTGCGGCGTCCCGTCCCGGTTGATGGTCGCCAGCTGGAGCTTGTGGGACTCCGCCAGCAGGGCCGCCGCCTCCGCTGCCGTCATGGCCACCCGGTCGCGGTGCGTCTTCGGCACGCTCCCACTCATCCGGCTCCTCCGCCTTCTTGCCCGGCGAAGCCGATGGTCTCGGTGGCCAGCGCGAGCGTGTCCTCGCAGGCGAAACCGGCCGACGGTGGCGTGCCGGGGAACGCCGGGCCGAGCGCCCGCCGCACCGCCTCCAGCGTCCACATGCCGTCGGCCGAGCCGTGCTCGGCGGCCAGGAAGGCGGCCCGGATCCTCGGCGGCTCCATCACGGCGGCGACGCCGCCGTGCACCACGAACACCTCCCCGTTGATGCCCGCCGCGCCCGGGCTGGCGAGGTACACCACCAGCGGCGTTACATGTCGGGGGTCGAGCGGGTCCACCCCCGGCGGGGGCGGGCCCATCAGGTCGGCCGTCATGGCGGTCCTGGCCCGCGGGCAGATGGCGTTGGTGAGCACGCCATACCTCCCGCAGCTGCGCGCGGTGCTGACGGTGAGCGCGGCGATCCCGGCCTTGGCCGCGGCGTAGTTGGGCTGGCCGGGGGAGCCGAGCAGGAACGCCTCGGAGGAGGTGTTCACGATCCTGCCGTAGGTGGGGCCGCCCGCCCGCTTGCTCTGCTCGCGCCAGTGCGCCGTGGCGAAGCGGGTGGTCACGAAGTGGCCCCGCAGGTGCACCCGCATGACGAGATCCCATTCCTCGGCGGACATCGTGAAGATCATCCGGTCCCGGAGCACCCCGGCGTTGTTGACCAGGATGTCCAGCCGCCCGTACGCGCCGAGCGCGGCCGCGACCAACTGCTCGCCGGTGGCCCACTCCCCGGCGTCCCCCGCGGCGACCACCGCCTCCCCGCCGGCCGCCGTGATCTCCTCCGCCACCTCGTGCACCGCGGTGCCCGGCAGGTCGTTGAGTATGAGCCGGGCGCCGGCCGCCGCCAGCGCGAGCGCCTCCGCCCGGCCCAGCCCGTTCCCCGCCCCGGTCACGATCGCCGCCCGGCCGTCGAGCGTCAGCGTGTCGTCCATTGCGCAGGCTCCTCTCAGTAGCCGGGCCCGGACAGGACGCCGCCGTCGGCGATGAACTCGCTGCCGGTCGAGTAGGACGACGAAGGCGTCGGGGTCGATGTCGTCGGCGGCGCCGGCCGCCCCGAGGGTCATGCTGGTGAGCACGCCCCCGGGGTGGACCGAGTTGACCCGGATGCCGAGCCGGCCGAGCTCGCGGGCGGCCACCTTGGTCATGCCGCGGATCGCGAACTTGCTCGCGCTGTAGGCCGAGAGCCCGGCCGCGCCGGTGAAGCCCTCGATCGAGGAGATGTTGATGATCGATCCGCCGGCCGCGGCGGTCATCGGCCCGATCACCGCCTTCATGCCCAGCCAGCAGCCGACCGCGTTCACCTCGAGGACATGCAAGAAGTCGGCGAGGGTCATGTCGGCGATCGTGGCGAACTTCAGCACGCCCGCGTTGTTCACCAGCACGTCGAGCCGGCCGAAGGCCTCCAGCGCGGCGGCGACCGCGGTTGCCCACTGCGCTTCGCTGGTCACGTCGTGGTGCACGTACCGGCAGGACCGCTCGCCGAGCCCGTCGGCGACCGCAACGCCCCTGTCGTCGAGCACGTCGCCGAAGACCACCCGCGCGCCCTCCGACACGAAGTGCCGCACGTGCGACTTGCCCATGCCCCTGGCGCCCCCGGTGATCAGTGCGACCTTGCCGTCGAGCCGGCCCATGGTCCCTCCCGGTCCCGGGTCTGGTCCAAAGGCCCTGGCAGCTGGACCAAACGCTTGCTTGGTTCGAGGGTAACAGCCTGCCCGTTTTCGCCCGATGATCCTCCCGATGATGTCGATGGCCGCCTCACCGTGCGCCGACGGTCTAGGCCTGGTCGCTGCAGTGCCAGCACGGCGTCCAGCTCAGCTGCCGGCTGCCCGCGCCTTCGCTGAGATGCGTCAGTTCTGCCGTACCAGCCCGGTGTAGCCGGCGACCAGGAGGGTCGCCAGCGCCCAGCCGGCCGCGGTCGCACCCCATGCGCCGAAGACCCAAAGCCAGCCGGTAGGCGCGTGAGCGTCTGGGCCCCAGTGATCGGCCTGATGCACGTTGATGATCGGGATGACCGTGTCGACGGTGTACCCGAACGGGTAGAAGCAGGGGTAATCGCTGGTGCATCGGGTTGCCGTCGGCACCGGGTTCAGTCCATTGACGTCTCCCAGCGGAACGATCACATGCTGGTGCTGCCCGATGATCGACAGCACCAGGAAGGCCACAAACACAGCAACCAGGCCCGCTGCGGCCCGCCAGGTCTGGTATCCGTACCTGATGGTCTTGTCCAGGAACCAGTTGCCGAGCTCGCGATACCAGGTGAGGTTGCCGTATTTCCGCAGGTCACGGCGCCTGGCGATCGCCACCTCGCGGGCTTCGGTGTCCTGCCCGGCCTGACGGTACATGTCCGCCAGCTGCTCATACGGCTGTGCGGCGAAGGCCGTCGGCTTACCCCCCTCATACTGGCTGCGGATCCACTGCAGCCGCTGTTTCACGCTGGCATCACCAAGCCCGCCATAGGTAAGGCCATTAAGGCGAAGCCGCCCGCCGCGAGGCCAGGACCCGTGGGCCTGCTTGCCCGGTGACGTCCAGTCATCCTCCAGCTCGCCGACGTGGGCGTCCTCCAGGTTGACCTTCCCGGAGAATTGCCCGTCGGGCGCCCAGCGCAGCTCGCCGGCTATCTGCGCCTCTGTTGCGGTGAAGTTGAATGTGATCTCGTTTGCGCCTGCCACTTTGGCCGGGCGCAGCACCAGCTGGTCCGCACGTGCGGAGTTGAGCGATACGGTTCCCGCGGAGGTAAACCCCTCATCGAGCAGCACAGCGGCGCCGACCTTCATCCCGTCGGCGACCAGCGCGTTGCCGTCGCGGTCGGTGCCGGTCAACTGGGCGCCGCTGCATCTGAGCTGGCCGGTGATGTCCGCGCGGGCCAGCCGGACCGCCCCGCCGGCGGTGAATGGCTGCCCTATCTCCCCGTCGTCGGGTTCCCTGTCAAGCAATACATCATGGTGGGCCTTCATCCCGTCGGCGACCAGCGCGTTGCCGTCATGGTCGGTGCCGGTCAGCTGCGCGCCACTGAAGCTGAGATCGCCGGTGATGTCCGCGCCATTCAGGACGACCGCCCCGTCGGCGGTGAACCCCCGGTAGAGGTGCACCTCACCACCAACCCTCATCCTGTCGGCGACCAGCGCGTTGCCGTTGTGGTCATTGCCCAGCACCGCAGCGCGGCAGCTGAGATCGCCAGTGATGTCCGCGCCAAGCAGCCGGACCGCCCCGTCGGTAGCGAACCCCTCACGCAGAAACACCTGACCGCCGATCTTGACCCCCTCAGCAAGCAGCCCGGTGCCGTCACGGTTACTGCCCAGCTGCGCGCCGCTGCAGGCGAGGTCGCCGCCAATCTCCGCGCGGGCCAGCCAGATCGCTCCCGCCGCGGTGAACCGGTCGTCGAGATACTGGTCGAGATACACCGACGATCCGACCTTCATCCCGCCGGCGACCAGCGCGTTGAGGTCGCTGTCGGTGCCATTCAGCTGCGCGCCGCTGCAGATCAGATTGTCGGTGATGTTGGCGCACATGAGCGAGAGTGGCCCGCTGCGGAGGGTTGAGCGGCTGAGGTCAATTTGTCTCGCCGTCAGCATGTTGGCGGTCAGGCCTGCCAACTGGCATCCGGTCAGGGCCACCTGCGAGGCGGTGGCATGGTCGAGGCAGGCAGGATCATCGGCATCGAGGTAGCAGCTATCCAATGACAGCGGGCAGCGAAGGGTTGCCCCTTGGAGATCCAGCAGCCCGCTGATCTTCACGCCGCGCAGCCGGACCCCTTTTGCATGTACCCGCCACTGCCCCCCGACCAGCAAGTCCCGCAGCGCAGCCGCGCTTACCGCTCGCTCCTCACCCCACAACTGCATCGCAGCCAGATCGAACGGGCCCGCACCACAATCCAGCAGCTCCCCGGTCGCGGCCTTAGCCCGCATCTCTTCTTCTAGCGTCGGGTGGCCCAGCTGGGTGAGCTGTGCCCGCGGGGGCGACTGCGAGCCTGTATCGCTGGTGTCCAATGATCGCCCCCCGGTCCCACACCGCTAGGAACCGGACGCTACGCCTAGCCGCCCGGGCCCGCAATTGCCGGCTTAGCCTCGTATCAGCCGTGCCAGGAATCCTGGCGGCGGTGTTCACCCCTGATAACTCAGCTAGCTCCCACGTATTTACCCGCTAACAAGCCATCCACAGCACGGGCTGTGACCTGTGCGTATTTACCGGAGGATGCGGTCGGCGCATACTGGCCGCCAAGATCAGTAAGGTCTGTGTCCCGGCACTGGGGGTGGCCACGATGGCGAAATACATGGCTCTGTTCAACCTCACTAGCGAGGCGATCAGACGTTTCATCGCCAACCCCTCGGACCGGGCAGCAGTCGTCCGGGGGATGGTGGAATCCGTCGGGGGCAACCTTGAGTGCTACTACTGGGTGTTCGGGCAGTACGACGGGATGGCAGTCATCGAGATGCCCGACGCGCACACCACCGCCGCGACGAGCCTGGCGATCGTCAGCTCAGGTGCCTTCACTCATTTCGAGACCCACGAGCTGATCGAGGCCAGCGACCTCGCCGCGATCGCCGAGCGGGCCAGGGAGATCGTGTATCAGCCGCCAGGCAGCCGGCAAGCAGGCAGGCCCGCGGATACGTCCCAGGGCATGAATCCGGCTCGCCGGCGGCCGGGGTGAACGCGCCTGCCCTGACGGGCATGGGCGAGACCGCCGGCCGCTGCCGCTAAAGGGCGGGTCAAGCCCGGTTTGCGATCCCCTCGAAAAGGATCCGGAGGAAGGCATCCACCACCTGATCGGTGCTGTAGCCGCGGGTCCGGCGCCACTGCTCAGGGATCCACAGCACGTCCCGCAGCAGCCGGTAGGTGAGCTTCGCGTCCAGGTCCGCCCGGAACAGGCCGGATTGCTGGCCAAGTTCCAGCTGCGTGACCCAGGTCCGCTCGATCTCGCGCAGAGCCTTGGGCAGGTAGGCGAACCGGGGCTGGGCGGCGAAGTAGCTCCAGTCGTTCTGCAGCATCGCGAGGGCCGCCCGGTGCCTGGACAAGGTCCGGCTGGTGGAGCGCACGATCTGCTCGATCGCGGTGCGGGGGCTCTGCGCGGAGGCGACGGCGCCGCGGTAGTCGGCGAGCACCTCGTTGATGAAGCTCGACAGGATCTCGTCACCGATCGACTCCTTGGAGTCGAAGTGGTGGTACAGGCTGCCGGACAGGATCCCGGCCGCGTCCGCGATCTCGCGCACGGTCGTGGCACGGTAGCCCTTCTGCGCGAAAAGCTCGCCGGCCAGCGCCACCAGGTGGGCGCGGCGCTCGGACCGCCCCGATCCGTCGGCGGTGATGCTCCCGTCGGGCCCGGAACCGCCTTGCTGGTTCCGGGCGCTGGCCTGGCCTTCCCTGGTCGTCTTCACGCCCGCCATTATCGCAGGCCCGCCGCTGCCTCCCTAACGCTTGCTTGGGCAGCATGGGCACGCTTGCGGAACCTAACTGAAACCTGTTCTACTTTTACCGGCAGAGATCAACTCGCATTCTCGGCACCGGAGGTGGGTCGTGCGGGCCGCTGTACTCCACTCGATCGAGGACTCCAGGTTCGACATCCGTGACGATGTCGAGGCCGTCGGCCCGGGGCCGGGGCAGGTGCGGATCCGGGTCCGGGCCACCGGGGTGTGCCACTCGGACCTCTCCGCCCGCAACGGCGGGCTGCCCCAGCCGCTGCCGGCGATCCTCGGCCACGAGGCGGCGGGCGATGTGATCGCGATCGGTGATGGCGTCACCGGCCTGGCCGTGGGGGACCGGGTCATCGCCAGCTGGCTGCCGCCGTGCGGCTCCTGTCCCTCCTGCCTGCGCGGCCAGCCGTACCTGTGCATGACACATGTCATCGCGGCCTACGTCGAGCCGCGGTTCCTCGTCGGCGGCACCCCGGCGTACGGGCTGGCCGGGTGCGGCGCGTTCGCCGAGGAGATGGTGGTGCCGCAGGAGGGCGCGGTGAAGTTCGCCGCCGACGTGCCCTACGAGCTGGCCGCGCTCGTCGGCTGCGGCGTGGTGACCGGCGTCGGCGCGGTGATCAATACCGCGCGGGTCGAGCCCGGCGCGACGGTCGCCGTGATCGGCTGCGGCGGCGTCGGCATCGCCGTGATCCAGGGAGCCCGCCTGTCCGGCGCCGCGGTGATCGTGGCGGTGGACCCGGTGGAGTCCAAGCATGAGGCGGCGCGCCGGTTCGGCGCCACCCACGCCGTCCACCCGGACAGCCTGGGCGAGCTCTCGGCCGAGCTCACCGGCGGGGAGGGCTTCGACTACGCCTTCGAGGTGGTCGGAGCCCCGCAGACGATCCGGGCCGCGTGGACCGCTGCCCGGCGGGGCGGGACCGTGGTCATCGTCGGGGCCGGGCGCGCCGACGAGCAGGTCGAGTTCACCCCGTTCGAGCTGCTCTTCGACGGCAAGAAGATGCTCGCCTCGCTGTACGGCTCGGCCGACGTCCAGCGCGACTACCCCCGGATGCTCGGCCTGTGGCGGACGGGCCGCCTGGATCTCGACGGCATGATCACCCAGCGGCTGAAACTCGACGACATCGACCGGGCCCTGGCCGCGCTCGGGCGCGGCGACGTCGTCCGGCAGGTCG
>WNFX01003920.1_pt1 | contig 14723 bp, 13 predicted proteins | sample 5400111 | NCBI WGS metagenome assembly WNFX01 (sample SAMN13153363, study PRJNA577476) | soil metagenome | isolation source: 40 cm soil or saprolite under grassland replicate 1 | place: USA:California | collected 2016-06-15 | reverse complement strand
CGATGATGTTGATGAGGCTCTCGACCGAATGTGGTGGCACGACACCACCGTTCCGGCCCTCTCGCCGGAAGGTTTTGATGGCCCATACGATGATCGCGCCCATCGCGGCCATGCCCAGTAGGAATGTGCCGAGATCGCCGAGATCGTTGATGACAGCGGGGATCTGCACCTGGTCGGCGACGACACGCACCATGATCATGCCCACTGCAACGGCAGTAATCCTCATTCCGACCTCGCCCACTTGCCGGCCTCCCAAAAAAGGACGCCCGGGCTCGGTGAGTCCCGAGTCCCGGGCTGCGATGGAGCGCGTCAACAAAAGCGCGGTTTGTGTGCCTTCCCTATTCTAGCCTAGCGCTCCTCCAAGCGGTGGCGCCAGCGTCACCCGAGGCTACTTCGCTTCACACCACACCGTGATGCTGTCCATGAACAAAGTCCCGGCCCCGGTCTTGCCTCGAAAGTCGAGCGTGATGGCTGCAGTCTCCGTCTTGGCTGGTTCCGCTTCACGCGCTTCGCGGTAGGTCACGCCTCCAGCGCCCGGTGGGGCGGTACCATTGTCGTAGCCGACGCCCCACGACTTCTGAGTGTTTGCGCCAACCCGGTAGATTTCGATGTCCGCCCACCATCCGCAGTTGTTCGCATAATTCGCAGCATTGCCCAGTACATATGTGCCACCAAAAGTGACGGCGACGATTGCAAACGACCCGCCGACCACACGCCCGCGCATCCGGATCCGAACGCAGTCCCCGTTCGCGATTAGAGTGTTGGCCGGGATGCTGACGGTCCCGAGCGAAGCTTCGACAGTGCTCGTGGTCGAGAGCCCGCTCTTGGTGTCGATGATCGTCATGCCGCGCCCGAGGCTGGACGAGGCCCCGATGTAGCGCGGTTTGAGCAGGCCGACCCATTGGTTCTGGTCGCGCGCGTAGAGCTCGTGGGTCGAGCCACCCACGTACTCCACCTCGCCCTCGACGGCGTTCGCGCCTGGGGTGGCGACCGCCAACGGATCGAGGAGGACGTGCGGCATGTGATCCGTGCCATCGGTGGTGTCGTACAGCCGCAGGTTCCGGCGGCTCTTCGTGCCGGACGACGACGTGGTCCACGTGATGTTCCCAATCGAGTCGAGGGTGCCCGTCCCACTTGGATCACCACTCAGGCCAAGAGTGTGCACGTGCAGCCGAAACTTGAACTGGATCATCGCGTTGGTCGCCACGCCCGGAATGTTCACAACGGGGCTGAACGACGTGGTCACGGGGCTCCCGCCGGCGACGGCCGCTGACGTGTACCCGGCGGGAAGCTCTGTGTACGTTCGCCCGCCATCGAGGGAGTAGGAAATGTAGGCCGTCGCATCACACTCCTGTTCGCCGCTGCCGCTCTGCCCGACACTCGCGGTCACGTGGAAGCTGAGCCCGTAGTTGCCGTCATACGCGACGCAATTGGCGCCGGCGATGGAGTATGTCGACGTGCCATCGGGCGTCGTGGTCCAGGCCGACGATATCGTGAGCGTGTTGGACGTATTGGAGGACACCGTGCGGATCTGAGCGGCGCCGGTCCCGCCCGTGACCGCGACCGTGCGGTTTTGCCATTGGTTCACGGTCCACGTCTTTGTCGTGTCCTGGAGTGTCGTGGCCGACTGTGTGCCGGTCGCCGTCCCGCCGTCGCCCTGATCGGTGTCGCCCACCTTGTTGGCGGGGTGATTGGTGGCGTCCCCCGATCCGCCACGCGGCTCGCCGAGCGTCGCCGAGCTGGGGCTCCACGCGAAGCTGTCGGTTCGGTTCGTCAGGACGCCGCTCGGCGACACCGTGTACGATCCCATCAGGGCGGTCAGGTTATTCGTTCCAGTACCGGCGTCGCCGAACAATTGCAACCCGTTGTTGGTCATCATCACGCGGTTGACGGATGTGGCCCCGTAAACCCCGGAGAGTGAGTGCTGCAGGCCGCTGAAGAGCGCCGTGCCGCTGTAGGTCGCCGCGCCGCCAACGGTCAGGGTCGTTCCCGTGATCGTCGCCGCATTGACGATGCCGTAGAACGTCGCGATACCGGTCCCGTCGATGGTGAGGGACACTTTGACGACATGCCCGGTCTGCAGACCTGTACCGTTGCCGGCGACGGGCACGCTGAAACGATCGAGATCGATGACGGTAATAGACGGCCAGAATCCGTTGACGGCCGTGTTCACCTGATGCCCGCGGATCACGACCGCATCGCCGGTCGCATAGCCGTGGCCCGGCACGTGCACGACCGCGGGATTGGCGTTCGTCGAGTCGAGAATCGCTACGGGTGTCCGTCCGACCCGCAGGAAGTTCGTGGTAGCGGGAAAATCGATATAGGATTGCATCCCGTCGAGGACATCGGGATCCGCATAGTTGCCCGCAAACCGAATCTCATACTTCGAGTTGGGCGGGGCCTGATCGACGATCGCGCCGAACGCCGCCATCGGATTCGGCGCGCCGGCGCCCGAGATCAGAAGGGGAGTCAGGCCTTCGGTGTAGGCCGTGAAACTCGAGAAATTCCCGGCCTCATCGACGTGGCGGCTCTTGTAGTAGCGGATCGCGCCATCGTTGGGGAGCGGATCGATGAACGTGACGCCGCCCTGCGGCGCGGGGAGCAGCGTCGTGGCGAGCACGGCCGCGCCATCGTTGGGGACGCCCGCGTTGTCGGGCGCGCGCCAGACCTCGGTGCGGAGCGCCTGGTCGGCGACGAAGACCGTGACCGGGATGCCGTACTGCAGGATGTACGGCGGATTGACTGGGATCGTGGAGTCGAGGCTCATTAGGAGACGCTCACATGAATACCCGTCCACCGCGGTTGTTGAAGGGCGGCGGAACGACTGGTGCACCGGCGGTGGTGGTGACGTCGAGCGTCGCCTCAGCATAGCCACCGGCGCCGTCGATGGCCCGGATCCCGACGCGGTAGGTCTTGCTCGCCCCCAAGCCTTTGAAGTCGTATTGCGTCGAACCCGGTGATAGCACGGCGACGCGCGTGCGCGGATCAGTCGTCGGCGTCGCGAGCCAGACCTCAACCTGGCGGGTCGGGTCCGGGTTCGCCCAGGTGACGCGGAAGCTGTTCGCCGTGATCAACGACGCCGTGAGGCCTGTGGGTACCGACAAGGTGTTGAGGTCCACGTATCCCGTGCCTGCTGCGTAGACCCACACGCTTGGCAGCTTGAGAGCATTCACCAGGAAGTGGAACCCCAAGATGTGCACATGGCGCTTTGGGATCGTTCGGGCCCGCCACCAGACACGGGTACCGCCCGGAAGGGAGCGGGCGACGGCCACCCAGTTTACCCAGCTGTAGCGAACGAACATCCAGTTCGGATCGGAGTCGACCGGACGGACGCCTAGCGTCGTTGGCGTGACATTGATCCAGACTTCGACGGGTTCCGCCTGGGCGTTCAGCGTCACAGCGCACGTCGCCGAATGCCCCGGGTCCCCCGTGAGCTGCGCTGGGGTCCCTAGCGTCGGGGGGTTGGAGACAAGCGCTACTCCCCAATCGGTGCCGGTCAGCTTCACGCTCGGTCCGTCCTCCGCGCGCTCGGTGCAGAGGATCAGGCGAATCGGACCACGCGTGTTCGACGCGGGGTCGGGATTCGTGCTGGTGTTGAGCAGGAAGAAGCTGCCCGGGTAGATCGCTGCCGTGTTGGCCTTCCGGCGTGCCGTGAGGATCACAATGATCGGGCCGTGCCCGTACGGCCGACTCACTGCGGCGTGCGCCATCCGGATCGCTTGTTGCGTGACGTACAGGTACCGGGCGGTCAAGTTGATCCCTCCCTGGTTGACCCATCCCCCTTCACCGGGCATCGCCCGATAGCCCTTGAAGTCCACCTGGTATTGCTTGTCAGAGAGCGTGAGGTTGCCGAGCTCGCCGTCGATGATCTGGCCACCCTTGACCTCGAACATCTTCTTCGTGATCACGGGGAACATGAAACCCGGCATCAGCACCGGGCTGATCGCGAGCATGCTCTCGCCGTAGACCGTATATGCGCCCCACGTGACGGCGGCCGTGGGGTCGTGGCTCCAGCCTGGTGTCTTGTCAGCGATCAGATCGGTGTCCGTCAGCGTCGCGACACCGGCGGGGACGCTTGAGGGCTGACGCATATCGACCGGCACGAACGTGCCTGAGCCGTCGAAGTAGTATCCGATCCCGTATGCCTGGCAGATGTACTTCTCGACAAAGTCCCGCATCGGCATCGCAGCGTCTACGATGCAGCGGAACGGCGGGAACGTCGTATCGGCAATGAGCGCGTTGAACCCGTGGCGCCCATCACCTGCGTTATCCGTCAGTTGAACCGCTACGCCGGTGATGTAGTCGCCGAGATTCTTGCCCGGCGGTAGGGCTACCGGCAGAAGATCGCCGCTCTGGTCAAAATGCGGTCGATACATCCGCCCGAAGTACCCGAGGAGGACGTCCTTCAAGACCTGCGCGGGATGCACGTCGTTGATCGCGAGAAGGTTTCCCGGTCGAAACGGCTCGGACGACCCTTCGGCGAGCGACATATCACAGACGACGTGGAGCTTGATGGCGGTCCCTGCGATCGGCAGGTCCATGCGCCCCGGCGATCGCTGCACGGTGATGGCGTTGTTGTCGATCAGCGACACTTGGAGCCCCGGCGATACGGTGATGGTCGCAAGGCCGGTTCCGTCCGAGTTCGCGTCAGCCTGGACCATGTAGCGCTGCGCGTGGTTCGCAAAACTCAGAATATCGCCGGCCTTCACGATCCCGGTGATGCTCGGCGTCCACCCCTTACTGTTGAAGGGCTGCGTGTTCGAAGACGGCGACGCGGACTGGGCTCCATTCACCAACGGCGCTCCCGACGCCACCCCGATCGGATAGACCAGGGGTTTGATCGCAAGCCCCCAAAGCTGGGTCGGCTGCAGCCAACCGGTCACGGGATTGATGGTGAGGGTCTTGCCCGTAAAGCCGTAGCCCACATAAAAGTCCCCTTCGGCGCCGTTGTCCGTCCGCGTCACGCGTGCGATCGCGATGCCGGAGAAGGTGGGGACGATCGTCTTCGTAGGGTCCGGGGCCGATGCGGGCGGCAGGTGGAGCGCGAAACCCGCGGGGCTCAAGGCCGAGTGCAGCGACATGGTGTACTGATTCTCGACCAGGTTGCGGTGGTCGGAGTCGACATGTACGAGCGCCCAGTTGTTGCCAGAATCGATCGCCGTCACCTTGGCTTTCAGCTCCTTCGTGACGGTCGCGATTCCGTACGGCCGAACCAGGCCGACGGGCATGACAGAGACGAGCTGCGCGTATCCTAGGTAGTACCGGGACGTGGCGTCTGGCGTCGTGATCCACGCCGGACTCACAGTGAGCACGTTGTTCGTGTTGGACGACACTTGGCGCGTTTGACCTTGGCCGGCGCCCCCGGCGATCGTCACCAGCGCGCCTACCCACTGATTTGTTATCCAGGTTTGCCCGGGGTCGTTGATCGTCGTCGAGCTGAACGGTGCGATCACCGCACGCGAGGCCGTCTGCCGTACGAGCTCGTGCGGCAGACCCGTGAACGCGGCGGTCGCCAAATCGTCCGAGAGATCGCGCAGGGACAGCTTGTACACGATCAACGAGTCGGACTTCAGCGCGAGTGAGCGCACGCGACCCGTGAAGAACGGCGCCCACGTGACCCCACCGTCGAGCGATTCCTCGACAACGCATTTGAGGCGGGCGAACCGGGGGATCCCCTCCTTGTCGCCGATGAAGGCCGTCACCCAGCGGTTCGCGTTGAGGCCGCCAGCAGCCGTCCGCACATCAATGATATCGAAGCTCAGCTCGCCGACGTCCGTCTTCTTGCTGAGCAGGTCGATCTTGCCCCGGCGCCCCGACGGAAAGTCCATGTACGGCTGGAACCCGCTGATCCCCGTGCGGGTGGCGATTTTGAACGGATCGCTGTGCGGTGCGCCGGGGATGGGGATCAAGACCGTCGTCTCGGAGGCATCATCGCTCCGCGAGACGTAGACGGTCGCGCGGTAGGCGACGTCGCTCATGCGGCAGCCCCCTGGGCGAGCGTAGTGATTTGTGATGTTCCGGGACCGATCTTCAAGCGGATCAGGCCGATCGTCGCCGCGACATTGAGATAAAACACGGCACCCAACGCGCTGTACGACGCGATGTCGAAGAAGTCAGGGAGTCCGCCAGGTCCGCCACCGGAGCCGCTCGTCACCACCGCGGCACCGTTGATCGAGCGCTGAATCTCGGTCGATCCGTCGCTGAACACGCGTGCGAACAGTTCGACGGTATCCCCGTAGTTCGCGCCTGGTGAGACGATAGCCGCCGCCTGGTTGCCACCGGCGACACCCGGAAGGCCGTTCGAGTAATTGAGACGGTGATTCGGTGACTGCCCGCTCGTCCCGGAGCCCGTGAGCATGCGGAGCTGCGGCTGATTGATCGCGGCGTTGGTCCACTTCACCAGCTCTTCGAACTGTGCGCGCTGCGACCATCCCAGGTCGACGAACTTCGCGTACATCCACAACGGCTGGGTGAGCCATGGCCAGTTCGGCGTCATCTGAAGCGTGTCCGGATTTCGCCCGAGGGCGCCACTGGTCGTCGCGACGTAACTCGTCGGTGGCGATTTCACGGTCGCCCCGTTGCGCTCCAACTGGGCGCCCCACCCGTACAGACCCGATGTCCCATTCCCTGCGTAGGGTGTTCCGGCACCGGCGAGGTTGGGATAGACGACCAGCATCATTTGGGCGGTGGTCGCCCCGTTACCGATCGCGCCCCACAGGCCCACCCAGTACCAACCGTTTGCCAACGCGATCACGGTGGATCCGCTGTAAGTCCCTGTGCCAACGGCTTGAGCCGTGCTCAGGAGTCCCGTCGTGAGGTCGAGGTCCACCTTGAAACCGTTGGTCCCAGCCAACACGTCTGCGACCCACACACGCAGGAGCGTGTAGCCGCTGGCCTTCACGAAGACCGAGGCTGCGAGGAACTCGTTTCCTGTGATTGTGACAGCCTGCGACTCGTAGTGGTTGACGCCGCCCGTGGTATTGGGGATCAGGCTCGTCGCCGTCGTCGTCCCGTCGGGTGCGCTCGTCGCGTTGTTGGTAAGCGTGATGTTGCTGGGACTCCACGGCGCAGTCGCCAGAGTCTGCGATTGCAGACACCAATTGCTCGTACTGCCTTCGAACAATGTGGTACGGAGGCCGGCGTAATAGTGGCGATCGCGCAACGCCGTGGCCGTGACCGGCGTCAGCACGCCCTTCTGGCCGATCTGAAAACCGGGGTTCACGCGCGAGGAGAGCGCATATGCGACCGGATCAGCCAACGACGCGCCAGGGGCGTACTCGAGAAAGAGGCCCCGCAGCGCGAGCCCAAAATCCATAGTTGGATTGCGGAACGTGAACTTCTGGTGCCAATCGAAGCGAGGACTCAGGCCCCGTCCACCGGAGGCGGGCTCCTTGAGGTAGCACCCGTCGATCCAGAACTTCGGAAGCGTAACGTCCGGTACGAACCGGAACGTACCCTTGGCCCGTGCGTAGTCGAGGAACGATTGGATCCCGGTCGGCCCGGAGATGGGCGTCTGCTGCGCGTTCGGGGCCTGCGCACCGTCGGCGTTCGGGAGCGCCGGCAAGAACTGGCCTTCACACTCCAGCGTGTAATCGTACGCGATCCACGAATCCTCAACACCTGAGGGTGCTTGCGCCAGCGACGTACCTGCCCTGGGCTCCCGGTCAGTGATGACACTCTTGAGCGGATAACCGAGAAACAGCGTGTTCTGGAAGTTCCCGCCCCAGTAGATCGCGCTGACCCGACTCGCCATACTAAGCGGCCCTCGCCAGGGCCATCGTGTTCACCGTACCGAGCGGACCACACTTGAATGCGTTGAGTCCCATCACGCCGGCGAACCCGCTCGACTGATTGTTGAAGCGCAGGAGCTGCGCGCCCCAGGCGGAGGCCAGAACCGCCGGCGTACTCACGCCAGAATCCTCAATCGCTCCGCCGTTCCGGCACTGATACAGTCGCACGCTGCCGTCCGCGTTGAGGAGAGCAAACAGTTCGACGACGTCGAGTGGAGCGACGGCCGACAGCGACCCTATGGCCGTCCCGACCTGCGTGACTCCGTTATGATGCTGGAGGGAGTACTTGCCGCTCGTCGCGGCGATCCACACCTGGGGCGTCGGGCTTCCGATCGCCCAAATGCGCGGGCCATCGGTCGACGCCGAGAGGCCGGACCCAAGCTCGACGAACTTCACGTATGCCCACATCGCCTGCGGGGCTGGATTCCAGACAGTCGATATGACGTCTTCGTTTGAAGTGGTCGGCGTGTAATCGCCCACTCCAACGATGGCAGGTGAGCCGCCCGTGTTGGCGCCGTGCACCATCGTGGCACCCCACCAGTACGCCCCGCTCACGCCATCGCCCGTGTAGTTGTCCGTCCCGGCCCCGTCTTGGAGATCGACGCGAAGGTTGACGCTCGTCTCGGTGGAGCACGTCCCCCGGATCCAGGTGCAGAACCAGCCATTGGCGAGGCGAATGAGATTGGACGCGGCGAGGGCCCCCGAACCGCTGTTGCCCGCGACCATGGTTCCGGTCGAGAGGTCATACTGCACACCGATGCCGTGGGTCGCACCGAGAATACGGAATCGGCCCTTGTATCGGCCGCCGCTGCGGACGAAGATCAGTCCTGTCACCGTGTCCCCCGACGTGATCGCGACCGCGTTGCTGATCGCGCTGTGATTCACCGTAGCTATCGTGTTTTCGACGAAGAGGTCGGCCGTCAGATTGCCGTCGGGCGCCTTCACCTGGTTCGAGGAGACCGTCCCGTTGTTCAGCGTCGGCCAGGAGCCGATCGCTTCCGGGTTCGTCACGTCATTCGTGATCGCGCGGGAAAGCAGGGTCGTCTGCAGTCCCGCGACGTAATGCCCGTCGCAGACGCTGTTCGCGGGGTGATTCAGGAGGTAGCCCTCGCGCGTCATCTCGTATCCGATCGTGGCCCGAGAATAGCTGTATACGAGCGGATCGCTGAGCGAACCGCCTGGTGTGTACTCGAGGAACAAGCCGCGGAACGCTTGGAGGAAGTCGACGTTCGGATTACGGAGCTTGAGCTTCTGCGCGTACTCGAGAGCGGATGTCATCGCCCGGCCACCGCGGACGGGATCCGCCAGGTAGCACCCGTCGACGTAGACCTGTGGGAGTGTGACGTCCGGGACGAATCGAAACGTGTTTTTCGCGCGCGCGTAATCGAGAAAGTCTTGGACGCCGAGCGCCCCGACGATCGGCGACTGCGTGGCATAGGGCGCCTGGCTGCCGTAAGCATTCGGCGTAATCGGGACGAACGTCGCCTCGCATTCCATCAGGTAGTCGAACCCCGTAGCCCACCCGTCCTCGGCGCCGCCCGCCGCGGCTTGGACGGTCGCGAAGTCCTGCCGCGGTTCGCGATCAGTCACGAGCGACCGCAGGGGATACCCAAACGACAGCACGTTCTCGAGCGTCGGTCCCCAGAGGATCTGACTCACTTTGCTCGGCATCGCTCAAGCTCCTGGAACGACGACGATGTTGCGCTCGGTGATGGTGCGCAGGAACTCGACGAACGCGTTCTGGTGATCCGGGTTGTTCGGATCGAGCACCGATCCGCCCTGCGGGAAGACGACGGTGAGAGTTCCCGGGCCCGCTTGAGCACCTGGGCGCAGCGTCCCGCCCTGGAAGAAGGAGCTCTGCTCATTCCCACCGCCGCCACCGCCACCGCCGCCACCCCCGCCACCCCCGCCAGCGCCACCCCCGCCACCACCCGCGATCTGCGCGAAGTGCTGTGCCGATTTGAAATGCTGGGCGGCCGAAGCGAACGCACCGGGGTGGTGACCGAAGAGCCCGGCCGCGACGGCGGCGATCCCCGCGGCGAGCTCGAACGCCGCCATGAGCTTCGCAATCACACGGAAGGGGCCAAAGAATTTCTCGGCGCTCGGGCCTACCACCGCGACGGTCGCCTTGTGGAACTCGTCGAACCCATCGACCAGTTCTGTGGCTTTGGCGCTGATCTTGTCGAGCTCAGCGACGAATTTTCCTGGGCCCTCGGAAGTGGCGAGCGAGCCGTTCAGTTTGCCGACATTGGTCGCCGCCTTGTCAGCGCTGTCCGCCAGGACGTTCGCGGCGTCGCTCGCCTGCGTCACTACCTCGGCGTGTTGTTCCAGCGTCGCTTTCGACTCCGCGAGCTTCCCCGCGCTGTCATCTACGGCCGCGGCGACCTCCGCATGGGCGGTTCCGAGATTCGTCACAGCGGGTTGAGTCCGTCGAGCCGCTGCTTCGAGCTCCCCGAGCTTGGCCGCGCTGTTTGCCAGCGAATGGTTCGCGAACTCGTGGAAGTGCTCCCGCAACTCGCCGATTTTTGCGCCGAGGCCTGGGATCCACCCGAGCAGTTTCTGCAATGCAACGAGGATTCCATCGACGGCGGTGAAGATGACGGTCTGGATGCCGATCCAGACGCGCTGGATGAACACCCGGACTTTGTCCCAATGCGTGATGAGGAGCACCGCCACCGCAATGAGTCCCGCGATCGCGATTCCCCACACGCCCGTGGACGTCGTCAAAGCCTGGAAGAGTTTCGGGAGCAGCCCAACGAACGACACCAGCTTATTCAGGTGCCCGAGTACGGGGCCGAGCGCAGCGGCGAAGACGATGAAGCCAGTAACGAGCGTCTGCACCCAACCCGGAAGACGGCTGAAACCCTGAATCGCCGAGACCAGCCAGGCGAGCACGCGCTGACCCGCTTGGAACAACGTTATCAGCGACGGAGCAAGCTGCTGAATAATCGAGGCGCCGACCCTGTCGAGCATTGTCTTGAGGTTGTTGAAGGCCGTGAGCAGCGGCGCGGTCGATCTGCCGTTACGCTCCATCTCCCTTGTGTACGCCTGCCAGGCACCAACTCCCAAGGTCTTCAGCGGGCCGGAGATGCCATTCGAGATCGCCTCACCCGCATTGATCATCTTCTCCTTGGTTTCTTCGGCACGTTCCACGACGGCTATCATTTGTTCGTGGTAACTCACCGCGTTGACCTGGAGCTGAAGTGCCAAAACATTTACCGTCATCGGGGCCTCTGTGCCTTCAGGCGTTCGAGATTCGCAGCCGCTTCCTGCGCGAGCTCATCCTTTTTTTGCTCTGAGTACTCGAGCAGGAAGAACGCCATCCACTCGTTCAGTTGACTCGAGGTCAGTCCTGCGAGGAGTCCATCAACGTCAGCGATGCCGAGTCGATCGGCGAGCCGATAGGCGAACTGCCTGACGGCCCGCCCCTCGAGTTTCCCGCCAGCTCCTCCACGTCCTCGTTCGTCATCCCAGATAACCGCTGGGCGACCTCGAACAATCGATTGAGCGCCGCTGCCGAGAGCTGCCCGACGGCTTCTGCGTCCGAGTCGGTGAAAAGGCGTGAACCGTCGAGACTCCTCACGGATTGCACGACCAGCTTCGCCCGCAAGTTCGTGAGGTTCGTGTCGTAACTCCGTTTGCCACGCTTCTGGACGCACGACGCCTCGAATGCGTCTCGCTCCGCCCCCGTGAGTTCCTGCACCATCACCGCGCCGCCCCACTCGGGGACGTCAACAGTCTCCTGCTTCAGCGCGCGCTTGGCGAGAATCGCTTCGCGCGTGAGTGGCCGGTTCTCAGCCATGTTGCCTCCCTGGGTCACGATGTGAGCCGCGTCAACGAGCCCGCTGCCTCGATCGTCACTGCGGCGAGCTGCTCTTCGCCGACGCCGCCGGCGACGGGGTTATACGACGATATCGAACCCTGCCCCGTCCACGCCGGGTTCGAGGTGCTACGCGCCGCGTTCACTGGACGTACTTCGATTGCGAACGGGGCCGCAGCGATTAACGGCGAGATTGTTGCGTCTACGGAGTTCGGGCCCACCGCGTAGTCCTGGTGGAAGGTGACCTTCAGGCTCCAGTCTTTGAGGCCGGGTTTGGTGATCTTGGTGTCGCCGCCCATCGCGGTTACGTCTTGCATGTCGACGCTTTGAGACAGCTCGACTTGCTTCACGTGGTTCGAGAGATCGACCGCGTTGATCAGGACCATTGCGTTGGTGAGTACTTGCGTTGCCATTGGATTCTCCTTTACTGAATTGCTACGTTGACGATGAAAGTGATCGACGGGCTCGCCCCGCCGCTGAACGACCAGGTCGCCCGCCAAAACGCGTCGGTGATGGATCCCGGGATGGGCACCGCCCATTGCGATCCTTTGAGCGTCACTGCGGTGAACGTGATACGATCCGTGGGTGCCGCAAATCCGACGGTGGGCGCGCTTTGCACTTTGACGGTGACGGTCGGACCGCCGCTGATGGCGGTCACATGCAACACAGCGTAGAGGAACTGGCCGGCAGCGACAGCGCCGATGTTGAACACAGTGCCGTTGCCCGTCGTCGTGCGAACAGCATTGTGCACGATCGTGCCACGTACGAGCCGGGCGCTGGTTGCGGCAGCGTCGAGCTTGAACTTCATGATGTCGCCGACGCCGCCCTGAACCGGGGTGAACGAGGCGACACTGCTGAGAAAGCTGAATCCCGGCTCTCCCTCCGCGCCCGTCATCGGACCCACGGACATCGGCACGTCGACGAGTCCAATCTTTGACGAGAGAAACTCTTCTGAGAATCCCGCGCCGAGGTTGATGAGCCCGGAGAGGCTCGCCTTCACCGATTTCATGCCCGGCTTGCTGAGCTTGGTGTCGCTGCCGAACGTCGTCGCCTCCTGCTGATCGACGCTTTGCTCGATCGCCACGGCGTTGAGGTCGCCCGACAGGTCGTAGCTGTCGAGCCAGACTTTGGCATTGGTCAGAACTTGAGTGGCCACAATCAGGTCTCCTGGTGGTGAATCACGGCGTCTACCTGCACTTCGTGAGAGCTGTTTACGCTGTCGAACGGCCCGTCGAGCTGGTCTTCGAGGAGCGTGTCCTGGATGACGACGCCGAGGACCGTGCCGCGCCAGCGGCTGAAGTCCTTCCGGATCGCTTCCGCCAGCGTTTGCGCGCCGGCGCGCGTGGTGTCGAACGCCGACAACTGGAACTCTGGATGCGCGATCGACGGCTCCGAGCCCATCGCATGCTCCCGCGTGGTCTTCAGGCGCTGGAACGTCATGGCGGGGAAGGTCGGGCTGGCCGGCAGCTTGAATGCGTAGCAGCGCGTCCCGATTATGGGACTGACGTTGGGCCCCGTAGTCGCGCGGTTGATGATCGCGTCTTCAATCAGGCTCATTATGCCCCCAGTCGGTCCAGCGCCTTGGAGACTTCCGCTGCCATTTCGTCGAGCGCCGCCTGAGCCTCAGCGGCCACGCCCCGCATCATCGACGCCTGTGCCGGCTCGTCGAGCACCGCGTCGTCCCCAGTCACGCTCACGGCGATCTCGACATGGTCGGCGTCCACCGCGACGACCGCCGCTTCGATGTCGCGGTCGGCGATCTGCGGAGGCGCCGCGTCAGCCATTGCGGCGAGAAGCGGTGCGGTCCCTTTCAGCGCCGCGGCTAGGAGCAAATCGGCGCTGATCCCTTGCGAGATCGCCGCGAGCTTGTGATCGAGCCCATCCCAACCCATGTCCGCCATCTCAGCCGTCCCTCCTTAGGCGCGAAAAACAAAATCGGCCAACCCTCGCACCCGTGGTGCGGAGATTGGCCGAAGTGGCCGCGTATACCTTGTGAATTAACAGTAGGTCTACAGAGATCGGTCAGTCAAGGGGCAAAACACATTCACCGACCCGCAGTCCTTGCACTGCCACGTCGTCCGCGGCGCCGGCACGCGCGCGCGATCCAGCGCCTTCCGATAGACGGCCACGAGCCGCAGCTCCTCACTCGTGTCGCCGATCCAGCGGGCGCAGCGCTGGCAATAAATGTCATGCATGCTCACCCGCCCGCCGCGCGGCGCTCGAGCGCCTGCTGCAGCGCATCCTCGAGGCGCACGTCGCGCGGCACGACGCTCACGCGGTGGGCGCCGCCGATCGGATCGGGCACGACGAGCACCCGACACTGCTGGTCTCGCGCCCCATACCGGTGCGTGTGCACCACGGGACCGCTCGCGCGCGAGAACGGCTCCTTGATGCGCTGCCCGCATCCCGGGCACAGGACGTACACCCACCGCAGCGGTGACACGCCTACACGGTCGGTTGCGGTCGCTGATCCGAATTCGTGAGACAGCTCGCGCCCAACCAAATCGCGTCGAGCACGTGGCGATCCGCATGCGAATACGGCGCCAACGGATGCCGCAACGCCGCGAGTCCGCGCGCCACGACTTCGCGCCGCACACCGCGTGGCAGGGCGGGGCAATCCGCGATCCGCACCTCGACGCCGCGCGTCACCGCGGCGGCCATCAGCGCGCCGCTCGCCATATACATCAGGAAGAGCTCGTCGGCGCTGATGTCCCCGCTGCCCTCATGCGGAAGGGTCTCATACCAGTTGCTCAGACGCGGCAGCTCGAGGTACACCACCGTCACTCCCCAGAGACTGTCTCGCGCCGCCGCGAGGATGCGATCGAGCCCGCCGGCGAGGGCGCGGAGGCGCACCGGCAGTGGCTCCGCTGGACTGGTGCGAACCACGTCCGTCATGCGGAGCCTGGCGAGGACCCGGTCAAACGGCTCGGTGGCCTGCCAGCCCGCAAGCTCGAACAGCGCGACGCTCGTGGCAGCGAGATCGGGTTGAACCGCGAGGACGGACTTCATGCGGCCGCCCGGCACGCGGTCCGATCCCGGGACTTTGCCCGGGACCCTTCGGCATTTCGCGGAAGGCTTGAGTCAGCTTGAGGCAGGCACCACGATTCGAACAC
>WNFX01019202.1_pt1 | contig 14728 bp, 11 predicted proteins | sample 5400111 | NCBI WGS metagenome assembly WNFX01 (sample SAMN13153363, study PRJNA577476) | soil metagenome | isolation source: 40 cm soil or saprolite under grassland replicate 1 | place: USA:California | collected 2016-06-15 | reverse complement strand
AGATCAAAGATGACGTCTGCAAATGTTGATAGGCATGTTGATAGGCTTGGAAAATTAAAGGAACCTTGAATGAGTTTGATCCGTTTTAAAGATTCTAGAAGAAAAAGTTGACGTTGGACCCCTTTAGGGTTTTCAAGATAACTTTATTATGCGCGAGAACTTGATAGCCGCGGTTCTTACTACAGACAAGCCTCAGAGACTCTAGGGTTAGTTTCAAGAAACAAAGAAGGAGGATACAGACTTCCTGACAGATGTCGATATCATCTGTGTATTTCCTGCTGCTGCATACGGAACCTCCTTACAGTAACCATGGACTTCGCGACTAGACAAATGAAGAGGATTGTGTCTTCACACGGGCCTCACCTGATCGCATGGTCCAAAGCAATACTGGAGGGCATCTGATACTCAATCTGAGTGAAGATCAACAAGGATGCATTGGAACTTGTGATAGGGCTAAACAGAAATCAATCTGCGCAGTAGGATTGCGCAGTAGGATTGATCAATCTTTTTCTTCCTTATCATCCCTCATCAATACTTGCTTGAAAGATAGATTCTATGACGGAGCGAATACCTGTATACGGCTGTTGCCTCCGTCTACTACGTAAACATTTCCAGACCGGTCTACTACCATACCAGTGGGTGTCATAAACATAAACTGTCCATCATTACTACCCTTCGATCCCCATTTTGTTAAAAAGCTACCGTTGCTGTCAAACTTTTGAATACGATTGTTACCCTGATCTGCAACAAATACATTCCCTAATGAGTCTACTGCTATTCCGGCAGGTGTAGTAAACTGTCCATCGCCAGCACCAGCTGTTCCCCATTTTGTTATAAAGCTACCATTACTGTCAAACTTCTGTACTCTATTATTGCTTCCATCTATCACATAGACATTATCTGAGGAATCAGTTGCAATAGCAACTGGTGTTAAAAACTGCCCGTTAGCACTTCCTGTAGTTCCCCATTTTGTTATAAAGTTACCCTTGTTGTCAAACTTTTGAATACGGTTATTTTCACCTAAATCCACAACGTAAACATCGCCTTTGGAGTCCACTGCCACGCCAGCCGGATTGGTAAACTGTCCGTCACCTAAGCCTACTGAGCCCCATGATGTAATGAACGTGCCATTATTTGTAAAAACTTGCACAGCTGTATTTGGACTACCAAAGTCGGCAACGTAGACGTTATCTGATGAATTCACGTCTATTCCCGTTGGTGAAGAGAATGTCCCGCCACTAGGACTAGTGCCTGCAGTACCCCATGATGTAATGAACGTGCCATTACTATCAAACTTCTGTATTTTATTAGAAACGCTAGAAATATCTGTCACATACAGATTTCCTGATGAATCTATTGCTAAGTCAGCTGGTCGTGAGAACTTGCCAAAACCTGTACCTTGTGATCCCCATTTTTTAATTAAAGAATACTGCTGTTCTTGTGCATAAATCGACGTAGTAAACATTGAATTTGTTATTACTAAAGAAAGTGCAACTGTTATCAAAGTAGCGGCTGATGCAATGTTAACCTTCATAATTGTACCGTTAAGGTTATGACTGTCTAATATTTAATATAATGGAATACGCACATTAGTGAACTACCTCTAGCAATTCGAAAAATTCATGTTTAAGACTGATGCCTCTGCTATTTCTGTTGTATCGATCAATTTTGAAAATTTATTATACAGACTTAGCTTTATGCTTTTCGAATTGATAGTTTTTTTATGCACTCAAGCTCTAAATAGCAATACTGTTGTATGGATCAGACGATGTTTACAGTTTAATATCCGACTAAGACTTGATAGGGTCCCTAAATTAAACTACTCAGTTATCTAGGGTGGGAGCTTGCAACCGGCTGACTTCCAACCATCCCTGTAGCCTTTTATTCATTCAGATGTATGAGCATCGGTGAAATAGTGACGGCCACCTCTACAATCAGCTTTTCCTACGATAACTCCATCATTATAATTTTTACCTGGCGGAGGAGTGGATATTGTTGCTTTTACTTGTCTGTGAAACTAAGAATGTTGGCCCTATTACTAATGCAGATACGAGCATTGCTATTATCAGTGTTTTGCTCTTTGCTCTAGAAGATTAGTCTTATTTAAGGTATTAATAACATAATTCTGAATGTGCGTAATAGGACTTGCGATTGGAGCGCTAGTTTAACCTTAACATGCTTCTTGATACCAAGTACCCCAGTCTGAACATACAGTATGTTTTACAATAAAATGTGATTAATGAACCTAGGAATGATTTAGCAAATAGAATATTCTTATGTCCTGTGTCTCGAAATATGAACTTCAAGGAGTTGTTTGAGTAGTGGTTCTTCAGAAATCTACAACCAAACATAGTCTGAACCAATTTGTGTTGTATGGACTGGTATGAAATATCTTCATTAGCTTGTATCGTTGAATCTGATTCCAGATAGAGACTTGATTTCTTTTGATCAGTAAAGCGGATAGTCTTTCGAAAGCTATCCTAAGACAGCCTTGAAGGGTACAGCTGAAATGCGAACTAAACATACTTCAAAGAGGTCCTGCTACTCTCCTTGGATATAGCCACAATCAGAATGCAGGATATTTTAGCTATAGGTCGTCTATTCGTTAACTGAACAGCCCTCTTTATTTAATTGAATATTTATGTATCTTCATCATGATCGTTTGATTCAAAAATGGTTAAAAAAAGGGGGTGTCATATTTTCTGGAGAGATATCGGTGACAGCCAAAAGAAATTCGAGGCTACAAATTTCCAGTCTTTCTATTGCTATTCTTGAGACAATCCCTTTAAAAATTGAAAAGGCAAATTGAAATATCTGGGTAGACTAGATGTGTGTTCGGATTCTCTTTCCAATAGTTCCCACTATTACAAGCTCTATGCCAGTAAGTAATAAAGCTATGGATACTATCAGTAGCAAAAGAACAAATCCAAACTTTGGGCTGGCCAGAACAACGATACCTACTGCCGCGCTCAACACACCTATGCCAGTCCGAAATATTCTTGTGCGCTGTTCATATTCGTCATTCCTTAGACCATCCAAGATTCTCACAACACCATTAGCCAATAATCCAAATCCGAGAATTAGTACGATATATTTTATGGCAAAACTCGGTACAATAATTCCAGGGATCAAATAGCCTACTATTGCAGCTCCTATTGCTATATTGATAATTCGAGAAGATTTTTTCAGGCCCTTTCCTCGAATTCCGGCAATGATTCTTTCTATGCCAATGATCATCAGAGCGACCAACGCGAAAAGTACTATCGAATACGCTCCAAAAGAAGATGATTCCGCTATCACAACAACTGATAATGAAATACATATTAGACCTACAACAACCTGAAGTATTCTGAACCATTTACGCGGATTTTCTATACCATTAGCTGCTCTCAATAGATACAATTCAGATTCCCTAGCTAGTTCAATTTATAGATATGGGAGGTTACTACTCAGGAATTATTGAATTGATTTCATGTGAAGCATTAAATTGATATCTATTTTAAAGCTTAAACCCGAATTAACCGTGATCAGTATCAGGTGATGTTAATTAACTACAACTCATCTCCCGCGAATCATGAATTACCAAATTGTTATTTATAGACGAGCTCTTTATGGTCGAGCCAAATAATTGAAAAATTGATAATACTAGTATTTCGATCGAGATGATCTCCCTTTCTGACAAGAAGGGTTCAGTCAGCTTCTTATCCAAGGCCATGTCTCTACTCGTGCAGCGTGTTCAGCTCTGTCAACAACGTGAATATGCCCTTCTCCTAAATTTAGCTGTTTTTTTTATATTCCTTCTCCTAAATTTAGCTCTTTTTTTATATTTTTACGTCTTTTTTTCATTCTGATTTATACTTTCAGTGCCATAAGGATAATAGATGTTCTAGAAACAAGGAAGAATATGAAAGAGAATTTATGATTATTAGAACAAGGTTGAGGAGTATTGAGTCTCACTATGGCATTATTAGTTTTGATATTTCCAGTGTAGAACGATAAGAATAAATAAGTAGGACATGATTCATTTAGAAAACACAATATAAAAATGCCTCTGAAGACTGCAGAACTGATCGATAGTGCGCGTAGCTTTTCGAAAGATGGCAGATGGTTTCGGGATTCTCAAGGTAGGTATCTTATCTTTCGTGGAGTGAATTTTGGATCTCGAAGTAAACTTGCGCCATATCTTCCGATTGCACCACTAGATATCCGAAATATCAATCAACTTGATTTAAAAAAAGAAATTGATTCAGTAAAACCCGAATTAGATCTCCTAAAACAGCTTGGATTTAATATTATTCGATTATTAATATCGTGGAAGGCGATCGAGCCAAAGCCGAATCCAAATCCAGATGAGATCTTGCCTGAGGGTAGACAATATCTTGGTCTCGTAAAAGAAATAATTGATACTTTGTATGCAAGAGGTTTATACGTACTTTTGGATTTTCATCAAGACATAGCCCACGAAATTTATGGCGGTGATGGGTTTCCGGATTGGGCATTAGCAATAGATGAAAAACATAAGCGTCCTCGGCCTTCAAATCTAAGAGATAAAAAATGGCAAGTAGCATATCTTGTAAACAAATTAGTAAAAAACACCTTACAATCATTTTGGCAAAACAACCTAACGAATAAGGAAGTAGGGCTTCAGAATTATCCGGTTAGGATCCATCTAGAAAAGACCATAGGACAAACCCTCAAATTTTTCAAATCGTCTGCAAGTAATAGTCAAAAAGAAGAAGGAGAGCCGGCTATTTTGGGAGTTGAGCCATTTAATGAGCCTCATCCTGTCGGGCTTCAGGACTTTGAACAGAAGCTTCTATTTCAATACTACCTTAACGTAGAAGAAGAAGTCAGGAAATTTGACGACAGGATATTTTTGTTTATTGAACCAGGTGTAGATTGGACTCTTTCTGATCGTGGAGATAAGCCTAAATCAGCCCCTTCTCCTTTTAGTATAAAGCGCACATTCAATTTAGGATTCATCCGCAACACGATGGTAGAAGGAAAGGTACTTACCAAGAATATCAATACTTATCTACCAAAAGATTCAAGCTCGCTTGAGAGATTAAGGAATCGTGGTGTTTTGTCATTCCATTATTATGAACCGTTAGCCATCCTTGGGGCCTTTGCAAAAATTCCTGATAACATGCCTAGATACAAGCAAGAGTGGCCTGACATCTTCGCCCAAATGGTCGAAGCCGCAACTGAGCGCGACCTTATTCCATTCATGACAGAATTTGGTGGATTTCAAGGAGCGGAGCAGATACGTGACTTCATCGACCTTCAATTTGTTCAAATAGAATCCAACCTTCTCAATACAACGTATTGGAATTATGATCTCTATAATACTGTGGAAGGAAAGGACAACTGGAACCTTGAGGATTACTCTTTGCTTGGCCCAAATAGAACTCCTCGTAATATAGACGTAATCGCGCGCCCATATCCTATGCGTAGCTCTGCCGAGCCTACATTGCTCTTTTTTGATAGTGAATCCAAATACGCAGCCATCATTCTAAATGGAGCAGTATTAAGAGGTCCCCCAACGGTAATTTATGTTCCATATCATTACCATTATTCGCCTGAATTTAGAGTATGGGCAACACCAAATTTAGACACTAAATCATTACCCAAAAGAGTAAAAACGCTGTTGGATAAAACTGAATTAGTAAATACTTTCTCATAAAAGCAGGCAGGACATCGAAAGATTGAAGAGAGAAATAGTTGACAACGATATGTTTACTAAGTAATTCTACTACAATTATAGTGTAACACCGGTGGATCTGCTAGTTCCTAAGTAGATATTTAGATGAATTATTCTCAAAGGAGGTTAGAGCGATTATTTGACGATTATGAATTTTTATAGATGGGGCAGGAAAAGATTAGAACTTAATTTATATCTCCTCTCTGAATCGATGAAGCAAAGTATTTTTTCGCAGTCAAAAAAAGAGTAATGGTACCGTTTAGTGCTGAAAGTGCACTATCCTAATTATCCACCAGTACCAAATTGAGTGCCAGTTATTTCCAGAAGTCTATTGCCCGATGTGAACGCAATAGCGAGTACTCTGTCTGTATTCGTGCTTTGAATTTGTTTCCAACTCAATCCGTGGCCATCCATTGTGACTTTGAATGGTTGATCTTGGCCTTGAGCATTTTTGGCATCTATAGCGAATCTAGGAATTTGGATCGTCATAGTTCCTGGTGTGCTTCCAGAATTGAGAAGAACATCGACAGCTTTCAACTGAGGGTTTGGTACTATTCCGACAACCGTGCCGCCTTTGATGCTATATTTGATCGTGTAAGTTTTTCCTTTATAGTTTATTTCGTATTGGTTAGTATATCCTGTCTTCATGAGACTCTGAACTGCCGTCGTGTCGAGCTGCGCCTTAGCAGCTTGAAGAGGCACGGCAGCTACTAGAGTTCCTACAAACAACGAGAACGATAGCAGTACTATGAGGCTCTTTGTTTTGTTGGTCATATGTGTTGAGGATTCGGCCTTTTTTATCATATATTAGAACTGTAAATAAGGACAGTGTTTATAAAGTTTCGCTTAATTTTCTAGACGAATTCTCCACACATGCGAAAGTAGAGGAATGACCAGAGGATCAAAGGATTGCTGGGTATATTTGTTACTTACAACGATACTAGCTAGAGAATGATAACCAATTGCACAGAAACAGAATAGAAGTAAAATATAGTAAGGTTCATTTGAAGGTAGACTTCATGATTACTTGTCCAAAAGAATATTCTTGGCATTAGATATCATCTCTTCTTAAGCACATAAGGTTAGAGAAGTATACTTTCTTTCTCGCAATTGACTTAAAATCACGCTCCAGATGCCCTGAACGTAATCTGTCAGAAGTACTGTAAATGCGGCTAGCACTCCAATGAATATGATATTGGGAAAGCAGTAAATCACGACTGAAAACTATAACCAGACAGATAAGAGAAGTGTTGAATAGTATTCAAGATCTTACTATTCCTATCGTCAGTAGAGAAATTTCTACCATTTCTATTCTCGGCTAGTACAATGATAAAAGTCATACTCTACTTTTTGAAAGTTTAGATCTTTTTGTAAGTTGGCATTTTTATGCCCTCTCAATACTTATTAGTCAATGAAGAATATAGCTGGAGAACCTTGCGATCATATATATATAACTGAAAAAGAAATTGATCTGTAAATTGGAAGTGGTAAGATCACCACCCTGGCTGCGAATGTTACAGATTGTCTTTGGCTCAATAGCTGTTATTCTGTCCGTGGTGGTTCTAATATTTTTAGTAATATTTCCAGCAGCTGCCATATTAACAACAATTCTGATCCTTTCCATAGTGTTCCTAATCGTTGGAATCGAAAGGATCGCGATAGGAGTATCATCATTATCTCCCACAAGAAAAACACGTACTACTAATATCGTGCTTGGGATAGTAGTGATAGCACTCTCGATTTTCCTTATGGAGTTTCCATTAGGTACTACAGCGTTCTTGGTAATTATAGGCGCATTGGCTCTATTGTTAAGCGGTATTGCAAGGATTATTCAAGGAATTTCCAAAGACATCTCAGGATCTTCAAGGGGCTTGCTTATTGGGGTGGGAGCGTTAAGTGTGATAGTATCTCTCTTAATAATCGCAAACCCTATCCGCTTTGGTGTAGGCTTGTTGGCTATTATGCTAGCAGCAGTACTTCTGATAGGGGGGATGGAGACGATAGCTTTAGGAGCAAGAGGGGGTAAAAAGGGGAGCATCACACCACCACCTCCATCCTCATCACCACCACCTCCATCCTCATCACCACCACCTCCATCCTCATCACCACCGTCGTCGGCTGGCAAATCTAGTCAATGAAATGACTTTCCATTGTAAATGCTTCTAGTAGTGTGTTTCATATTATCTTACGCCCTTGCTTATGGCCTATCCAGGTTCTCCTCTGACTTTCCAAAATCCCTTAATTGGAATCAAGCATCACAACACTTCCATAATTTTAACTAGCTTATTGCGAGGTTCTTTCATTTGAGAATAGTTCGATTTGTCATGATTTTCACTGATAGTCTAGATGAGGATATCGTTAGATTTCGATTCTTATAGGTATACAGATAATCGAATCTCATGTTAATCCAATAAAATCGAATAATGGATGTGGTTTTGCTGTAATTGTGGAATTACTATAGCTCGCTATCAGGGAGGGTTCAAGATATACTATTCATCATTTTACTTTGTATTTTTTTAAATCTACCTCTCGCCAATATTTGGTATCGATGTACCGTCCTTGACCTTCTTGAGAGTGCCTAATATACTCTACTCTAAGCTCAAATCCTTCACGCTATTTCCTTGGCTGTCAACGGCACCATCTTAGTTGCAAGGTGTTTCATTCTCATAGCTAGAAACACACACGCAATAGACATTGCAACCCCAACCCCAAACAGAATGTTAAATGTGACAGGACTCGGGTAACTTTTCGCAACATTATCAACGGATTCGGAGACAGTAACAGATGCTAGAATTACAGTCGTCAGGACTGGCCCTATTGCACCCCCTACAATTCTCATCATATTTGTAGCAGCTGAGGATATTCCAGTATACTCTTTAGGTGTAAATAAAATGTTCGTATTGTTCAATGTCATTGGTAAAAGCGCCCCAGCAGTACCAAATACAAAGAGGGCAGCATTGATAGCTTGCGATGTAGAGTGGAAAAACAGAAGCAATGAAAATGAAATAGCAGTAATTACAATGCCAGGTACTAACAATTTCAGATTAAGTCCCCTTCTTCTTACTATTAGCAACCCGAAAATTGGCCCAAAGATCATCATTGATAGACCAAAAGACAACTGTAGAAATCCTACCTTTAATGGGTCTAGTCCTAACCCGGATGGAGGAGGGGCAGACCCCAACTGTGGTATGCCGGTTATAATGAAGTACTGTAAAATACCGAACATCAACATCATGATGTTTCCAGTTAAAATGACTGGATGAAACACTAGCTTCAGGTTAACTAATGGAGATTTTTCTCGCTTTTCCACTTTGATGAAAAGTACAAGAAAAATAACTCCAATGATGAGAGGAACTACAAACGCTACCAAATTGGTGGCAATTGATCCGCTGAATGTTATTGCTATTAGAAAACTGACGAGTGTAACAGTCAGAGTTATAATCCCGATAAAGTCTAACCGTAGTTTTTTATCCTGCTTCTTGGCCTTTGTAGGAATATCACTCGGAGTTTCTTCGTCTACATGCTCATGCTCATGTATTTTCTTACTTTCGTCAGAGTGAATAAACCTCCAGCATACAAATAACAAAACTACTGCAATAGGAGCAATGAAGTAGAAATTACCTTGCCATCCTGCGCTTGCAGCTACAACAGGTCCTAGCACGGCGCCTAGTGCCATGCCACCAGAATAGGCAGAGAGATATATACTCAAGCCAATAGGGAATTTGCTTCTTGGAACCTGATCTCTTATTAATTTAGTCGAAATTGGAGTACTAGCCACGGCTATTCCTTGAAGTACTCTAAGGGCAAGAAGAGTTGATATGTTAGGAGCAAAAGGCGCCAATATAGTTCCTACTGTAAAACATAACATCATTATCATTAGCATTTTCTTGGCTCCAATAAGATCTGATAACCTTCCCATTATTACAGTCATGACAGCTCCACAAACCATGTATGCTGTCATCACCCAAGACGCAACAGATGAAGAAACTTGAAAGTCTTCGGCTATACTTGGAAGAGCCGGTGACATCGCCGTATTAAGATAGAGAAATATCACGATAGTACCGCATAATATTAGAATAGTCTTCCACGCATTAAAGGAGATTTCTTCTGGAGGCTTGGTAACAGCAGTAGAAGACAATTGATAGATAAGCAAGCTAACACACGTATTTAAAATTATGCTACGATCATTAAACATCTATAAATAAAAAATAAAAAATAATATATACTATAATGAGGAAAATGGCACAGATCTGATAAAGATAATCTTTGATGTGGTCGGTATTTTCAAGAGTTATTGACAATCTGACATGCTCCTTTCTATTACTACATTTGCAATACAATTTTGAAGGTTCAAAATTAAGGATAAATATTAGCAATTGTTATCTTTCTGTACGAAAGTCGATCTAAACATATCTATTGGAAATGGTTACCTATACGGCGAGGCGTCTACCCTTTATGGATCTTACAAGATTAACATTCAAGAAGGAACAGATAACATAGCCATTCTTCCAAGCGATTTGGATGTCGTTGCAGGTCTTACCACGATTTCCTTTCATTCAGGCAGCAATGATGATATTCCGTTTCAATGTGAGGTTAAGACGGAAGAAACAGACATGATTCAATTCTTTACGAGCTTAGAAACATTGGTTAAATTGACAAAAAATCCTCCAACGTGGATGTCCGTAGAGAAGATATAATTTAATTCCTAGTAGGATCTAGCATTGTTTCTACTATAGTCACGACCTGTTTTCAATGTAGTATAAAATTTCACGAGCTTACTGACTGGTGCTCGAGCAAATGAAGGTGGAGCAATACCAAAAGCCTATTAGAATAGTAATATACAGGACCTAACCACTCTCATTGGAAGAATCAAATTAAGAATAAATAGCACAGCTGGAGATTTCCTAACTTATTCTGTCATGATCAGCATGGCTCTGAATTTCTTTTGTTAGGGACCAACTTAACAATATTCGTATAACTACAACAACAACTAGTGTTACAAGTTCAGTTGAAGAGGGAGCCAGAATCGTTTTTAGAATGTCGGCTGCTACCACAAAATCGAGAGCTATCAATAAACCTCTGATTAGAGTATATCGAATATACTGTATATGCTTAGTCTGCTCTTCTCTGTTAGATCTACGTGATATTATTACCCTGATGATGCCTACAAGTGTTACTACTACAATTCCCGTGATAATTATCGCTATTGCAATCTCTATAGCAATAGATATGTAATTGATAACTGGTTTAAGAAAAGCCTCAATGGATGCGTCTGTGGATTCTTGCATATACTATTTTATCGGATTCTTCCAGCCGAAAGTATATTAAATCTTTGTATTCAGATTTAACAGTTATTCGAACTGCAGGTCTCATTTCAACATGAAGATTTATTTTCTTAAAGTGATCTATTTATGAGTGTATAGAACGTAAGGAGTATACAATCTGCTCCTCTTTATCTTATTACCCTCTTTCTTTAGAGAAATGCCAACATACTGGTATTCTATTAATCTATGGTTGTGTGTATGCTCTCATATTATTACTCACCCAAATAAGCTATAGATAAAAATACAATAAAACTTCACATATCTATCTACCTAGATTTGAGTTATCTTTGCAGAAACGACATAGCAGACTTCATTCATTTGTACAATGCTATTCCTAGAGGTCAAGTATGCCTTAACCTATTATCTGTGTCCTTCTTTTCCTTTCTAGTAAGACACACCTTCTCACCAATTCTATTCTTACGTTTAGAATAGAAATATCTATTTCCGAGGCTCTAGCTAGATCACGATGTGGTGGTAAGTGTAAGTTACCTAGTGGGTAATATCGTCTGTCGTTTTCCCGTAAACCCAGCTATTATCATTTCTATTCCAATTATTAAAAGAGCTATCCCTACTATTACTCCTACCAGTTTCGCTCCAAAGACAGGCGATACCATTATTGCTATGGATACAGCGAGAGCTATGACACCGACACCAATACTAAAGGCCCTAGCCCATCCTCTTTTTTCTTTATTTCCTACTCCATGCACGATTCTTTCAATAGCAACAAAAAATAATGCAAACGCAAGCAAATATATCACAAACACGGTGGTCCCTACTGGGAATGCTATAAGAAAAATGGATATTATGATAGCAATTATGCCTAATACTATACTCGCTAAACGAGATTTCCTCTTGATGAATATACCACTTATAACTTCCGCAATTCCAATTACCAATAAAGCTATTGAGAGAATATATACGATAGATACAGTTGCTAGGGCAGGACTAGCTATGACGTATATTGACAGTATGACTGCAATCACTCCTAAACCAATTTGAGCACCGCGGACCCAACCAGGGCTTTTATCTATTTCTTGCAAAGTATTACTGTGTTTAATATCAATACATAGTATATAAAAGATAAGAGTAATGAGTTTCTACAAATACTGTACAACTATTTATCTTATGATTGTATTACACAACAGTTATGGAAACAATGGGAACAAAGAAAACACCAAGTAAAAAGATTGTCCTGCGCCTTATTATAGCAATTTCCATCATTGCATCGATAATAATAGTATTTGTTGACTTTTTGTTTCCTCTGACAGAAACTCAACGGATCTATCTACGCCTCTTTGACTTTATTGTTGTGGTCATCATGGCTGTGGACTTCTATGCTAGAATAAGGAATTCAGAAGATAAACTGAAGTATATTCTAAGACACTTGTATGAATTTCCTGCAATGATGCCGCTACTAATAACAGGTGTAGGAGATGCTTCCAGTGTACTTTACTATTTGAGATTCATTGCTCTCTTTAGACTAGTCCGTCTATACAACATAATGTCATTCTTAGAGGGAAGCGAGCTTGTCATGTTGGCCGGTCTCTCGACAATCAGTATTATCTTTGGAGCTTTTGGCATTTATTTAGTTGAGGCAGGGAAGCCAGACTCAACCATAAATAACCTGCATGACGCTCTCTGGTGGTCCATAGAGACAATCACAACTGTAGCATATGGCGAGTATTATCCAGTCACGGCTGAAGGAAGAATAATAGCAACGGTGATGATGTTTGCAGCGATAGCATTTCTATGGACTTAAGAATAGAATCGATGGAGTTGAAAAACTAAGTGACGAGGAGCTAGAAGACCTAATTAGCGTTATACGATCACTTAATTCAAGAAAGAAAAGGAAAACAGATCCTTGATCTCTGGTATTCCTTGGTATGCTTGGAATGCAAATTGAATATACTAAAAATAGAAAACAATAAAACCATTTCTCAGCATGAGGTGCTGCTAAGGCAGACTATCCTTGCTCACAGAGATTATTGGCACAGAGTTAGGAAATTAGAAGACAATATACCCAGACTCAAATTCGGTATAATAAATCTTCATCCAGCTAAACAAGAATGTCTTCCTTCTGACTATGATGGTGTAGTTGACAGAAAGAATGACATCATATATCACGACAGAACAGAATTTGATGAATTTGTTGCAGTTCTAGTATCTGATTACGCAATACTAGCAAAGTCTCTGATCAAATTAGCTGAAGATAATGGTGCAAGCAAAGAGGCACTGCAAAAGATTTTGAAGGAGAAAACCAAGACTGTTTTTCTTTCCACTGGCAAGCAGGGAAGATATGATGATTTAGTGAAGGGTAGAGTAGATGTTGATCTCGTTGAACGTTTGGAGCGAAAGAACGACAGCCATACTATTTCAAATAAGACATTTGACTTTTCAAAAACTACAATCCAACAGCTAATTCAAGATGGATATGAAGAGACTAAGGAACAGATGAGAGAAGTACTTGTCAGGATAAGAAGTGAATTATATGGCACGTAGCCACTTTTCAAAAAATAAATCCAACAGCTAATTCAAGATGGATATGAAGAGACTAAGACAGAACTTCTTGTGCTTAGTTAGCACTAGAATGCAGGTCATAACTCATAAGGAAAATCAAAATCACTTCCGCATAGACCTGGCCCTTGTATATGCTTTGTATCTGATAAAGGTCAGACTATCATAACTGATCCTTGGTCTAGGGAGATCATTTGGGAGGTTAACCATTCGTAATAGTCACACAGCAAAGGGCGAGATTACAGCAGACTCTGCTTACTATCTGATTTGAACTGAATAAAGGTCATTCAATGATCAGATAATCTGTCATGGAGTTACGTTGCTGAGGCACTCAAGAAACAGCCAAAAACTCAAGGCTTGGGGGGATAGTAGATTGATGCTGTTTACCTGTATTAGCAGTAGACTCAAAGAGCATCACGCCAGCTCCAGACGATATTGTTAGTTTTCATGGTTCTTTCATGTTGGTATTGTACGCATTCCACATTGCTACATTAGAGTTATGTTAAAGACACGATGATCGAAGATATACTTACAAACATACTTACTCATTCCAGGATTGAGTAGCTCCATAAGTGCCCTTTAGTATTAAGGCCTGAAATTGGTATTATATTACGTTTGACGATAACTATAGAAACTTAAATCTTAGTTGAAAATGTCAAATATCAAACTGGTTTCACTGAAATTTTGAGATCAGAAAAAATCGATTTGCTTTATTACTCAATTGCACAGCCTTTTTCAGATAGTTTGCTTAAACTGAGGATAGACCTATTTTCATCCTTTCATCTTTTCATCTTGTGAGTTTTATCTAATGTTTAACGTCAGCAAATATACATTATAATGCATTAGCTTTATTCTTTTTCTCCTTATATAGAATTAAAGAGCCTGCTTTTTCACTTGTATTCTTCTATGATCTTTTTGACTTGTTCATTCACAAACTGGATCTTTTTCATTTAAACTTTTTAAATCAAGAACGAGTTAATGAGAGTGGGATGTCGTAAGACGAACAATATTATAAACCCCCAAGACTTCAGAGATGAATATCACTACTGAAGAAACCGAAAATTCAAGAGAATCAGTTATGGCTTCTTTCCTTCGTAAAATATTATGGTCTGTTTCGTATCATATATGCAACTAATCGTAAACAGGATTCTAGTCGTTGACAGAAGTCCACACAATATTATGTAATGGG
>WNFX01003916.1_pt1 | contig 14731 bp, 14 predicted proteins | sample 5400111 | NCBI WGS metagenome assembly WNFX01 (sample SAMN13153363, study PRJNA577476) | soil metagenome | isolation source: 40 cm soil or saprolite under grassland replicate 1 | place: USA:California | collected 2016-06-15 | reverse complement strand
TAACGCCGAAGACAAAGACCACGCCCTCACCGCGGCCAAGGCGTTCGCAGCCGACTATGACGCCAAGTGGCCCAAGGCGGTCGCCAGGATCACCGACGACCTCGACGTGCTGCTCGCGTTCTACGACTATCCCGCTGAGTACTGGATTCGCTTGCGCACCACCAACCCCGAGTCCACCTTCGCCACCGCGCGACTGCGCACCTGGGTCACCAAGGGCCCAGGGTCCCGCGCCGCTGGGGTCGCAATGGCCTTCAAGCTCATCGAGTCCGCACAGCAGCGGTGGCGCGCGGTCAACGCACTCCACCTCGTCGCCCTGGTCCGCGCCGGCGCACATTCGAGAACGGCAACTCGTCGAACGACCCACCGAATCAGGGGGTGATCAGCGAGCCGCTGAAGTCGCGGCTCACCAGATCCGGGATCGGCCCGGCCTGCCCTGCCCCTGCACGGTCGTGACCGGCCGCAACGGCGCGGGCTGGCAGGCCACCAGGCCCAGTTCGCCCATCAGCCGCCGGACCAGCTCCTCTGGGGCCCGGGGGAGACGCCATTGATCTCGCGGATCGGAGATCACGCTCGCGATGCCGCCGCTGCTCGAACGCTTTGGCCTGCGCTTCGCCGCCAAGCCGCCAAGCCGCATCCTGGCAGCCTCACCGGCGCGCCTGGCGCTGATCTTGCGGGACCCGATCCTTGATCGCCCGGCCCGCCAGGCTGCCCGGCTCGTCGGGCTCCGCCTGGCCGCGGCGGCTCCGGCCGATGACGACCAGGAAATGCTCGTCAACCCAGGAAACCTCGGGGCCGGGCAGGCGGGCCAGGAACGTTGCGATGGACGCGCGCCACTCCTCGGGCGGGTAGAGGGAGAACGTCGAGTAGTGGCGCCCTTCGGCCTGGGCCCTGAGCCGCTCTGCCGTGCTCGAGCGCGGATGCCTGAAGGTCTGGGTTGCGACCACATCGAGCCCGCCGGTCCGCCGGACGGCGTCCCGGAACCCGGCCTCGCTGTGCAGGCGCTGCTCGTGCTCGGTGAAGCCCGGGAAGTAGCGGCCCCAGATCGTTCGCGCGTTCTGCTGCGGGGTGCGGGTGTAGATGAACAGCTGGCCACCGGGCTGCAGCACCCGGGCGGCGGCAGTCAGGAAGCGACCCAGGTCGAAGTGGTGAACGCAGTTGAACGCGGTGATCAGGTCCAGGCTCGCAGTCCGCAACGGCAGCTCTTCGGCGGCTGACAGCAGCGGCACCACCCCCAGGCCGCGGCTGCCGGCCTTCAGCTCTGCCAGCATGGCCGCCGAGACATCGCTCGCGACCAGCAGCGAGCCGTCCGGCAGCAACCCGCGCACCAGCCGCGAGTACCGCCCTGTCCCGCAGCCGGCATCAAGGCCGATGACAGGGCAGTCCGGCAGGAACTGGCGGATCGCGCGTACCGGCGCCTCGTCGGTGGTGCGCAGCGATTCGTAGACGGCGGCTACCCGCTCGAAATGGTCGCCCACAGTCACGTCCGGCACCTCCCGCCCTGGGCCCGCTGGCGACCATCATGCGCTCACCTTGCTCAGTTCACACACTGTTCACCCGCAACACAGGCTAATAGCGCGGGCATGGCCCCGTTCCGGGGCTCACCGCCGCCCACCGCGGAGGCGTCGCCAACTCTGCCTCTCACAGCCGTGTCCGACGAACTCGGCCAGGCGGCCTGAGCGCACGATCGGCACGACTGAGGGACTCACCATCGTACTCCTCGCCAGATGCACACCTGGTGGCGCGCTGACCGCATTACCCGGCCCGGATCGCGGGCCATGACCCGGCGCCAGCCGCATCCCGCACAAGCACGAACCGCCAGCAACTCCTCACCCCATCGATAACCAGCTCTGTCACAGCGTCTCAGCAGCTTCGGCCCGGATCAGGCGACACTACTACAGTTCGTACTACGCCTGCTGAGTCGCTGCCCTGGCCTGCGGCCTCTGTACTGCGTCCGGACAGCCACAGTCGCCGGATGGATTGCCAGCCAGGCCGATGACCCGGCTGGCCGGGTCTCAAGCGCCGCCGCGAGCACCACAGCCGGGCACGGGAACTGCGGCACCAGCGGCTGCGCGCGCCGCGCCGCGCTTACCGCTTGGCGCAAATCCCCGCCGTAATGATGCCCGTTCGCCTCTGCGCGAGCACCCCTGACAAGACGACCCCAGCCCCCGCCTCGCCCGCCGCCGTGCGGGTGGCTAGACAGGCCGCTGGCGGGGTGAACGGGTTGTGTTGTGATTTTGTTGGTTTATGTGTCAGAGTTATATTTATCCGGCAATCGGAGGCTGCTCGCGCCGGGCCAGCCATCTCCACCATTGGCGGATCGTTTCGCGTGCCGCAAGGCACTGGGCGGCGCTGAAACGGCGCTCGCGACTATAGGTGGCGCTGGCGTAGTTCGTGTGCGGCTCGGGCGGGCCTGCCTGCGGCTGTGGGTAGCTCACGGTGGAGTTGTCCCACAGTGGGCGTTGAGCTGATTATCGCTGCGGATCGTTGGTCCCTGTCCAACGTTTGTCGCCCAACCGTACATCACCGGATAATAAGTATAATAGCCAGTACCGTAGTTGCAGCCGATCGACCAGTTCTGGCTAATGAAGCTATTCGGGCTGGGCCCATCATATGCCCAGCCACCGTAACCGCGCGGACCACTGTAGCTGGAACGCCACATCTGCGTAGCCATGTACTGGTCGCCGAACGGCCCGCTACAGGTTTGTGAAGTCTCCCAACAAAACGGATAGTTTCCGTTTTGCTTTGAGAGATCGCTTATGTACTCGGTGTAGACCGCCGTCACAGCCGGCGTCGCCGTGATCTTGCTTAACTTGTACTTGCCGACGATCCGCCCGCTGATCAGGTGCATGAATGGCCTGACCATGCCGTTCATGGCCGCCTCCGATTCCTCAAGGCGTCCTGTCACGGGCTTAGCTCCGGGCGGTATCGACCCTGTGCACGGAGCTTACGCTCACGGCGCGTGAAACGATAGGGCCGCGCGTCCGGCGGAAGGCGGCAAGAGCCCCACAAACGCTGTGTGAGCGCATAAACGCTGTGAGCACGGAGCGTGAGGTTTCTAGCGCCGATCGCTGCGTCCGCCGTAGGACCGTCACTGTGCAGCGCTGGTCTGGCGGCCTGTGTGCCCTGTGCATGTCTACTCATGGCAACGGGCTAGGCGCATACCACGTTTACGCAGCTCAGGAACCGTGAGGTTCGCAATGGGCTGGCCGGACTCTTAATCGGCAAGTTCATGCCCGCCCGCCGGGCCGACAGGAATGGTCGCAGACCCACAGCGAATCCAGCCCGACCGCCTCGGCGTGGGCCGCGAACGCGTGCATCTCCCGCCAGGTGGGCAGCCGGCCTCTCCTGCATGAGCGTGCCTTCGACGCAGTTGACGCCACGTCTTGGGTGGTCACCTGCCGCCGGCGCCGTCCGGCGTCCGATCAGATCCGCGGAGGGTCCGCTCAGCCTCCGCTGCCGCAGGCCGCGCGCCTGGATCAGGCCGAAGAGGTCGTCGGAGCCGGTCTCGCTGACCACGAACGCTTAGTGCTGCGGATGGACCGGGCCGTGGTCGCCGGCGAAGCCGGGGCAGACGTCGTTGCCGGCCTGCACGATCAGGAACGTGGCGCAGGGTGCCGGCTGGCCGAGGTCCGGGATTTCGGCGCGGACCGCCGCCGGCTCGTGCTTGTCACGAACCGACACGATGGCGTGGTTCAGATCGACGGCCCTCGCAACTCCTCACCCCCGTTGACGGGCCTGTACCCCGAATCTGCACCCCTTCGCCAGCCGCATACAGCGCCAGAGCGGAGGGCGGCGTTTGGCGGCCTTGACGTCTTGCCGACGGGCCCGGACGATGAGTGCAGCACTCGACCCGGAGGAGGTCCGATGACGCGGCCAAACGAGGACCTGGTGCGAGCGGCTAGCGCGGCCTTTGTACGCCGCGACCTGGGCACCCTGCGGGATCAATTCATCGCCGAGAACATCGTCTGGCATGTCGTCGGCACGGGCCCGCTGGCCGGCGACCATGAAGGCGTGGCGCAGGTGATGGAGCTGCTTAGCAGGATCTCCGAGCTGTCCGGTCGCACTGTCCGGCCGGAGTTGCACGATGTCCTGGTCAGCAATGACCACACGGTCGCGCTCGCCACCGTCCGCGCCGAACGGGCCGGCAAGCAGCTACAGCTCAATCTCGTCCATGTCATCCACACCGAGAACGGCAAGGCCACCGAGGTCTGGACTCATTCATCCGATCCCGCCGCAGCGGCGGCGTTCTGGTCATAGGGCATAGTTGCGCCGGCCGAGCCCGGGCAACGCCGGACCGACCTGCTCGCCCGATCGCATGACGGATGCCGGGCCCGCGTGGACCAGCCGGGGACCTATGCCATTTCGGCGACCTGCAAGCCAGCCCATGTCAGGTACTCCCCCGCCCCCAGGCGATCGCCACGACCGGACGCTCCGGGCGGTCGTTCCTGTGTTCCTGGTCGCCGGACACGAATTCGACCGGAAACCGACGCGGTCTGGACCACGACCGAGAGCCTGGCCGTCAGGGTCGAATCCGAGATCTGGTCGTGGTGGCAGCTCGACCAGCTGATGCCGTCGCCACTGACCAGCCCGAACACTGGCGCGACACCGGCAAGCTCCCCGCCCGTCCCGATGAGCAGCCTCCCCAGGACACGGGCATGATCCGCGTGACGGTACCCGAAGCACGCAGGCTGCTCGCGGCGTCCGCGCACCGGACCTTCCATTCTGCCTGGAGCATCTGGCGACGACACCACCAGGCACGCGCCCGACGGCACCATTACCAGGCACAACTCCAACCAGCCCAGCATGACCCGCGCGATCAAACGGGAAGATCACAAACCCGGACTGAAGTACTGGGCCACCCTCGCCCGCCAGGAAGGCCCGTGCCGGCCCGGTCAGCGGAAGCCATACAAATTCGCCATGGCTCTCCAGTCGCTATTTCCCAAAATCCGGAACTATACCAGCACGTCTCAGCGACAACTGAAGTTTGCGCCGGATCGAAATCTGCCAGCTTACGGTACTCTGCCCTTCCGGGAACCTCGACGTACAGTTCGCGCAACTGTCGATATTTTGCATATAGAGATGCGTCTCCCTGGAAAGCGCCAAAGACGGCCAAAGCATCCGTATGTCGGACAATGTGGCGGAGACAGTTAGTAGATGGGATTGGCGGCCTCGGGTAAACCATCGACCCGTCTCGGGCGTCTTCTACCTTTGAAACCGCAAAGACCCACATGGCATCAATAGCACGGTCGTCACTGAAAGGGCAGTTGGACAGGCCGGTTTCCGCAGCAGGTGGCGGGGTCGCGGGGAGGAGAGCTGGTCTGTGGGGTCCTTGCATGCGTGTGGCCGCGCTCTTAAGCGCAGGTCCGGAGATCAGAGTCTGCAGGAGCGGCAGGAAGCGGGTATCGCCGCGCTGATTGCTCTCGCGCAGAGCACCACTGCGCACAGCCGTGCTGGCCCGCGCGATCGCCGCTACCACGCCAGCCACAGAGAACACGCGGCTGGCGCCTGGCGGTGGCGTGGCTTACTGCTGGCAGGAGTGATCCTGGTGGCGGGAATCGGTGCTGCCTGGCATCAATTCCGCTCCGACGTGCTTGTGACCCTCATGCTCGGCGCGGCTGTGTTCAACATGACGGTGGCGACGCTCGAAGGACGTTGGCGCTTGTATGCCTGGCGCACGCCGGAGGCTGCCAGGCAGCTGGCCTGGCCGCAACCAGTAGAGCCTGCGGCTGCTGGCATGAGATTCTCGCTCATTGTGCCAGTCCGCGATGAGGCGGCCGTGATAGCCGACACGCTCCGAGGACTCGTCAGACAGGACCATCCGCATCTGCAGATCGTCGTCTCGCTCTGCGATGACGATGTCGCGACAATCGCTGCGGCAAGCCAGGTGGCACGCAGGCATCCCGACCGCATCCAGCTGGTCACCGGCCACTACGACAGCCCGTCAAAGGCATTCCAACTCAACGCCGCGCTCCCGTTCTGCACCGGTGACGTGGTGGGCGTGATCGATGCTGAGGACGACGTCGCCGGAACGCTGCTGCGACACGTTGAAGCCCTGTTCCTGGCATCGGGTTCCGACGTCATCCAGGGCGGGGTGCAGCTCATGAACCTGGGCGACAGCATTCGGCAGTGGTTCCAGGTTCATAATATCCTCGAGTACTTTTACTGGTTCACCAGCCGAATGGCTTACCAGGTTGATGCCGGCTTCGTGCCGCTGGGCGGCAACACGGTTTTCGTCTACCGCGACCTGCTGAATGAGGCAGGCGGCTGGCCGGTGAGTCTCACCGAGGATTGTGCCCTGGGCGTGGTGCTGGCCACGGAATTCGGCGCCACGGTCGCGGTCGCCTACAGTGCCGAACTGTCGACCCGGGAGGAATCCCCACCCACGATCTTCAACAAGAAACTCGGAGCGCTGTTCTGGCAGCGTGACCGATGGGTTCGCGGGTTCGTGTCCGAGCTAGCCGGCCGCAGGTGGCTGAAGATGCCCACCCTGCGAAGCCGCATCCTCGCTGGCTACATCCTGGCGACCCCGTTACTGCAGGCAATCTCCGGCATCTTGCTGCCCCTCGGCATCGTTACCGCCCTGCTAGTGAAGGCACCGATCGGCCTCACATTGCTCATGTTCGGGCCGCTCATTCCACTTGGTATCACGGTGCTCACTCAGCTAGTGGGGCTAAGAGAATTCACGCGAACCTACCAGCGGAACGCGAGCATCTGGCACTACGCGTCCGTGTTGTTCCTGGCCCCGCTGTACCAGACCATCCTGATGGCCGCTGCGGCGGTAGCTGTCTACAAGTACGCCAGCGGCGACACGCAGTGGTACAAGACCGGGCGGGCGGCTGAGCACCGCGAGCCGCTGGTCACGTTCCCGGTGAGGGAAAGGGTGGCGGCATAGCAGTCATCGATCTCGCCCCCGAGGCGGTTGACTCATGCGCTCCCGGCAGCCGCAGACCGTCCAAGTTGGGCGGATGGTTCCGGCGGCATCGTGTCAGCACGGCAGTTGTGATTCCGCTGCTGGTCGTTGTGGGCCTGGCCAACGCGTGGAATCTCCAGGGCTGGCCCGGCCGTGTGAACGACGACGAAGGAACCTACGTGGCCGAGGCGTGGGCCATGGTGGTTCCCCATCACCTCAGCCACTACACCTACTGGTATGACCATCCGCCGCTGGGATGGGCGCTCATCGCCGGGTGGGCTTGGCTCACCAATGGTTTCCAGCGTTATCCCAGTGCGGTGATGCTGGGGCGGGAGGTAATGTGGCTGGCCAACCTGGTCAGCTGCGCCCTGCTTTACGCGGTTACCCGGCGCCTTCAGATGCGGCGGGCAACCGCGGCAGCCACGGTGCTGGTCTTTGGGCTCAGCCCGCTTGCCATCTACTACCATCGCATGGTCTTCCTAGACAACCTGTCGACCATGTGGATGCTGGCAGCACTGGCCATCGCGGCATCGCCACGCCGCAGCCTGGCGGCTGCACTGTGGAGTGGCGTCTGCTTCGCGATCGCGGTGCTCACCAAGGAGACCAGCGGGCTCTTGCTGCCAGCGGTTTTGTGGGTACTCTGGCAACACACCGACCGCAGGACGCGGTCATGGCACTTTGCCGTGTTCGGATCCACGTGCACTCTCATCTTGCTCGGGTACCCGCTGTTCGCCGCCCTCAGAGGAGAACTTTTCCCTGGGCCGGGACACGTCAGCCTATTGTCGTCCCTCTATTGGCAGTTTTTCGAGCGGTCGGGAAGCGGTAGCCTGCTTGACCCGCACAGCGGGACGTCCAGCCTAGCGCGGTCCTGGGTCGGTCTCGACCCATGGCTGCTGCTGGGCGGCCTGGCGCTGGTGCCACTGGCTTCCTTCATCCGGAGGCTGCGGCCCCTGGCGTTCGCACTTGGGCTGCAGGTACTGATCTTGCTCAGGGGCGGCTACGTCCCGTATGCCTATGTCACGGCCATGCTGCCCTTCGTGGCAATGCTCATTGCAGGGATGGCGGATACGTGGTGGACTCCGCTCACCATTGGCGGTCGGGCCCGTCACGCGAGAACTCCCCGTCCGGCGCGTCACACGATGACCAGGTACGGAACGGATTGGTGCCTCGCTCGAATCTGGCGCGCGCCAGTAATGGCGGGCATCGTGGCATTCGGGGTGGCCTTGGCACCCGGTTGGTGGCAATCGCTGACAAGCCAGGCGAAGGTGGACGGCGCCGCTAGCTCGCTTGCCGCCACCGCCTGGATCGAGAACAACCTCCCCCGGGGGTCGGTTGTTGTGGTGGATGACTACATGTGGCCGGACCTGAAAATGCACAGCGTCGTCTACCCGGTATGGCTGTGGAAAGTCAACACCGACTCCTGGATTACCAAGCACGTGTTACCACATGGATACGCCAGCATCGACTACATCGTGCTAGCACCGCAACCTCCCGACACACTGGCCAGGCTGCCCACGCTCAGGGCGGCGCTTGAGCACTCACGGGTTCTCAAAACGTTCGGCGACGGCATCACCGCCCGGGTAGTCATTAAGCCCGGTGCCGGCTCACATCGCCGCGGCGATGCTCCATCAAGAATCTGGCCCGGCTCCTCTGCGGGGGAGCCGGGCTGAGGCGTGCGGGCTGGGCTATAGGGAGGCGGCGATCTCCGGGGCGCGCAGGCCCTGGGACTCCATCTCGTGCGCGTCGTCACCATCGGGCAGGGTCTGCGCGATGCTGGTGACAGCCGGCATGGTCCCGCCGCGGTGACGTCGCCGCCGCGGATGAAATGGCCAGGATGCCGGCCTGCTGCGCGCCGCTGAACCGGAGCCGCTGGCTGCCGATCCGAGTCGCTTCCTGCGGGTCGGCGACCGGGTGCCCGGCCTGCGCCTGGATCTCCCGCAGCGTCCGGTCCACGTAGTCGGCTTCCAGGAATGTGGCGACGGCGTCGGTGGTGCGGGCGGTGAACAAGGCGAGGGCCTTGTCCAGCGTGTTGCCCGACCAGGTGACCACGCCTTCGTCCAGCCGCTCCCCCAGGTGCACCGCCCGGATCGCATCCCGGTAATCGTCATCCCGTTCCGGCAGACCTGGACCACCAGCCGTGGGGTCAGCGTGGACGCCCCGCACCCGGTCTCGCTGCTGCTGGGCCTATGCTGCCGCTGGCCCCGGACCAGGAATTTTTGGCCCAGCCCACGCTGATCCCGGGATCGATCCGCAAGCTTCGGTCATCGCGGTTGGCGCGGTTTCTTCCGATACTGTGCTTGACCATGAAGGGGTTGCGATTTGGGGTCGTCAGCGAGTCGGTGCGGGAAGGCCGGGCATGGCTCGAGTTCGCACGGCATGTCGAAGACACCGGGATCGGCGTGCTGCTGCTGCGGGACCATTTCTCGGCGGGCGCGTTCGGGCAGCAGCTCGCGCCGTTCAGCGGGCTGGCTGCCGCTGCCGCGGTGACCACGCGGCTGCGGCTGGGCACGATCGTGCTGTCCAACGACTTCCGGCATCCCGCCGTCCTGGCGCACGAGGCGGCAAGCCTGCACCTGGTGTCGGGCGGCCGGTTCGAGCTCGGCATCGGGGCCGGCTGGTACCAGCCCGAGTACGACGCGGCGGGGATCGCGTTCGATGCAGCGGGCCCGCGGATCTCACGGCTGGACGAATCGCTAGGGATCATCAAGGGGCTGCTGGCCGGCACGCCGGTCCGCCACAAGGGCGACTTCTACCGGATCGACGGGCTGGATCTGGACGTCCTGCCCACGCCGCGGCTTGGCTTGCCGCGGCTGCTGGTGGGCGCGGGCGGGCCCCGCATGCTGCGGCTCGCTGCGCGGCACGCGGACATCATCGGCGTGCTGCCTGCCCCGATCCGCGATCCGGGCGGCAGCGACGATCCCCGGGACCGGCTCCCCGCAGCGTTCGACGCCAAGCTGGCCGTACTCCGCGAGGCGGCCGGGGACCGTTTCGGGGACCTGGAGATCAGCGCATTCGGCACGTTCGTCGTCACCGCCAAGCGCCGCGCCGAGACGGAGGCCCTGATCGCCCGGAGCGGCTGGACCGGGATCGACGCGGAGGCGGTGTGGCAGATGCCGACGATCTTCATCGGCAGCTTGGAGCAGATCCGTGCCGACCTGCGGGCGCGGCGGGAGCGATTCGGCTTGTCCTATCTCGTCGCCGGCGAGGAAGCGCTGGCCGCACTCGCCGAGATCGTCAGCGGCCTGTAAGACCTCACACCGACACGACCCGCCGGGCCGCGGCCAGGACCGCGCCGAGTGTGAAGTGCCGGTCCGGCCTGTGGATCGCCACCTCCCTGACCTGAACACCGGATCGTTCCCCGGACCCTGGCGGCAGCACCGATCTTGATCACGCGACCGGCCCAGGTCCGGACCTGGTACCACCCGCTGCCAGTAGCTCCCGAGCCCGCGCCGGGCCGGCGCGCCAATCTGGAACCTGGATTCGGGCCATGCCAGGTCCGCCCGCGATGCCGGGCGATCGTCCACCCGTTGCGCTTCGGCAGGTCACTCATCACCGCGCCGACACACCTGCCCGCCTGCACCCACCGACCCGTCCGTACGAACGTCATCGGCGACCGCGTGCTAGCCGACGTTGGCCGCCAGGTCTTGATAGGGAGGGACGAGCTCGTCCCACCGCGCCTCGGTGTCGCCGCGCTCACGCCCGGCGAGGTAGGTGGCGAGACTTTCGGCGTGGATCTGCCACCCGGCCCCGTAGAAGGCGATCTTGTCCAGGGACATGCCCTGGACCTCGATGACCAGGACGGTCTGGTCGCCGTCAGCAGACAGCGTGGCCTCAATGGCCTCGTCGAACGGCTGCGCGCCGCGACCCTTCCGCCAGGACTCGTCCGCCTCCCTGGTCGTCACCAGCAGCCGCCGTGGGGGCTCGCACGCTTCTACGCGCCCGGTGCCGTCCCAGCCATCGGACTCGAGGTGTAGGCGGAACTCTCCGCCGGGGCGGAGGTCGCCTTCAACCTGGCCGTACCACCGAGCCAGGCGGGCGGGATCGGTGAGTGCTGACCACAGGTCGTCGATATCGGTGTGGTAGCGGTCTTCGATGCGCACGACGCCCTTGCCGTCCGCTGATCGCAGGCTGCCCAATATGCGGGTGCCCGCACGTGCGTTGCCGGTCATCTGGTGCTCCTTCGTTCGCGTTTCCCCCGGGCCACCTCGGTGTGCAGGGCATCCAGCCGCTGCTCCCACAGGGCCCGGTACCGGGCCAGCCATTCATCAACCTCGGCGAGCGGCTCGGGGCGAAGACTATAGACCCGCCGCTGCGCCTCCTGGCGGACCTCGACAAGCCCCGCCTCCCGCAGCACCCGCAGGTGCCGCGATACCCCCGGGCGGGCAATCGGCAGCAGCGCCGCCAGCTCACCCGCGGTTGCCGGACCGCCGGTCAAGGTCTCCAGCATCATCCGCCGGCTCTCGTCCACGAGTGCCCGCAGCACAGCTTCCATGGCATAAATGTACCAAAGCAGTTACGTAACTATCAAGGTACACAAGGTAGCGCAGTTGCATCGCCAGGTTCGAAGATCGTGCCGCCTGAATGAACTACTTCAGCATCCAGCAGCGCGGTCCACCCGACTCTGTCGCCCCTATGCGCAAAGATGATGTCTGTGACCAGGCTGACCACCGCGCCGACGCCCGGCTTTCTCCTGCTCGCGAGCAACGTCAGCGAATTCCCGCGCCTGCGCTACATGGGGTCCAAGTACCGCCTCATCCCGCAGCTGGCCGATGTATTCACCCAACTCGGTGGTACGACCGCGCTTGACGCCTTCTCTGGCAGCGGCGTCGTGTCCTACCTCCTCAAAGCTCAGGGCTTCCAGGTTACGGCTAACGACTTCCTCACGTTCCCCTCCGTGATCGCCCGCGCAACCGTGGTCAACCAAGACCAGATCCTCACGCGCGAGGAGATCGAGCAGATATGCGGGCCGTCGGCCGACGACCGCGACTTCATCCAACGCACATTCAAGGGCCTGTACTTCACAGACGCGGACAGGGAATTTCTCGACTCGGCTTGGTCACATATTGACCGAATGAGCGGTCACAAGAAGGACGTGGCAATCTCAGCGCTCATTCTCGCATCGGCTCGCCGGCAGCCCCGCGGCGTCTTCACGTTCACCGAAATGCGATACGACGACGGCCGACGTGACCTCAAATTGCCGCTGCGCGAGCACTTCCGCGAGCGTGCCGCCGAGTACAACCGCGCCGTATTCGACAGCGGGCAGCCATGCAGCGCGATCTCCGGTGATGTCTTCGCGCTTCCCCCGCAGCACTACGACATCGTCTATCTCGACCCGCCCTACGCCCCGCCCAGCGACGATAACTGCTACATCAAGCGATATCATTTCCTCGAAGGACTCGCCGTCTACTGGTGCGGCCGGACGATCATGGAGAACACCCGCACAAAGAAACTTGCCAAGCGCTACACGCCGTTCTCCTACAAGCACGCTGTTACCGATGCCCTCCGGCGCACCTTCAAGCAATTCCAAGACTCCGCGATCGTCCTCTCGTACTCCTCCAACGCAGTCCCCGACGCAAGAACAATCGAAGCGCTGCTGCGCGAGGTCAAGGACAATGTGGAAGTGCGGCTGACTGACCACACCTACACCTTCGGCACGCATGCAGCGGCTCAGCGCCGCGCCGTGTCTGAGTACATATTCATCGGACGGTAGGCCCAGTGCCACAATCCCCACATTTGCGAGGTACCTCGCGTACCTTTGGCCCCCTCTGGCCCCTCACCGCACACGCCGACCCACAGCCCTCACCCCTGACGCCATCGAGATCAAAGCCGCCGCAGACAGCCTCGCCGCCCTTCCGCAGATCACTACGAACACCCTTACCGCTTTGGCGTCCGATCACCCAGCATGGGTAGACGTCCTCGGCCTCGCGGCAGGCTCTCACAGGAGAAGCTGAAGAACGTCCTTAAGCACTACCTAGGCACATCCGGATGGATCACCCTCGCGCGGGAGCGCCCAGTGAACTGGCTGGGATGCTAGAGAACCAATTTCAGCTCGTGCGCCTCATCGAAGTGCAGCGAAACCGATCCTACGACTTGGATGAGCGATGTGTGAATATGAGGCTAGCGTCGCCTGGTATGTCTTCGATCGACAGCATCGCCGAGGGGTATCTGGTGCGGGCGGCTGCCCTGGACCCGTTCTACGCCACCAATTTCGGGATCGCCGGGCACGATCACGAGCTGGCGGATCTCAGCGCGGACGGGATTGCCGAACGGGCCGAACCGGATCGCTCGACCCTCGCGGCCCTGGATGCTGCAGAGGCCCCCGAGCTGCGCGAGCAGGTCGCGCGGACCGCGATGCGGGAGCGGCTGGCCTCGACGTGGAGCGCTGCGACGCCGGGGACACCACCAGCGAACTCAACGTGGCCGCCAGCTGGGTGCAGGGGGTGCGCCAGCTTTTCGACCTGATGCCCACCGATGACGAAGAGGCCGCCGCCAGCATCGCCAGGCGCATGGCCGCGGTGCCGGAGGCCTACCGGCAGCTTTCCGAGACGCTGCTTGGCGCGGCCCGGAACGGCCGGGCGGCGGCCCGGCTGCAGGTCGAGGAGGTCGCCAGGCAGTGCGCCGCCTGGGCCAAGCCGGGGGCGTCCTTCTACTGCGGGCTGGTGGAGCGGCTCACCGGGGTTCCGGACTCGCTGCGCGGGGAGCTGGATGCGGCCGCCCGCGAGGCGAGTGCCGCCACGGCGGAACTCGGCGACTTCCTCACTCACGAGCTGCTGCCGCTGGCCCGGGAGAAGGACGCCTGCGGGCCCGAGGTCTACGCCCGCGCCTCGCGCTACTTCCTCGGCGCCGCCGTGGACCTGGCGGAGGCCTACGCCTGGAGTTGGGAGGAGATCGCCCGGCTGCGGGCCGAGCAGGCGCGGGTCAGCAGCCTGATCCAGCCGGGGGCCGTCCTTGAGGAGGCCGTGGCGATCCTGGACCAGGACCCGGCCCGGCGCATCGAAGGACGCGAGCACTTCCGCGCCTGGATGCAGGAACTGGCCGAGCGCAGCATCTCGGAGTTGCACGGGACGTACTTCGACATCCCCGAGCCCGCGCACCGGATAGAGGCCATGATCGCCCCCACCAACGACGGCGGGATCTACTACACCGGGCCCTCCGAGGACTGGTCCAGGCCCGGGCGAATATGGTGGTCGGTGCCAGAGGGCCTTGACACCTTCTCCACCTGGACGGAGGTCACGACCGTCTACCACGAGGGCGTTCCCGGCCACCACCTGCAGAAATCGCAAACCGTGGCCGAGCAGGAGAACCTGAACCGCTGGCAGCGGCTGATGTGCTGGGTTGCAGGCCACGGCGAGGGCTGGGCGCTGTACTCCGAGCGGCTCGTGGGAGAACTCGAATACCTGGGCGACCCGGGGAAGTACCTCGGGATGCTCGACGGTCAACTGCTGTGCGCCGCCCAAGTGACCCTTGACATCGGCGTCCACCAGGAGCTGGAGATCCCCAAGGGCACCGGCTGGCGCGAGGGCGAGCGCTGGAACGCCGGAATCGCCTGGGAGTTTCTGCGGGCCCACTCCAGCCGGGACGAAAAGCGGCTGCACTTGGCGCTGCACCGCGACCTCGGCTGGCCCGGGCAGGCCCCGTCCTACAAGCTGGGCGAGCGGATCTGGCTCCAGGCTAGGCAAGAGGCCAAAGAGCGGGCACCAGACGCCTTCAGCCTCAAGGACTTCCACTCCAGGGCGCTCAGCCTGGGCTCCATGGGCCTGGACCCGCTGCGCGAGGCCCTGGCCCGCTTCTAAGGACGGGACTCTTAACAAACATGAGTTG
>WNFX01010852.1_pt1 | contig 14733 bp, 13 predicted proteins | sample 5400111 | NCBI WGS metagenome assembly WNFX01 (sample SAMN13153363, study PRJNA577476) | soil metagenome | isolation source: 40 cm soil or saprolite under grassland replicate 1 | place: USA:California | collected 2016-06-15 | reverse complement strand
TGATTACAGCAAAATAACATTAAAATCATGAGTGCAAAAACAGCAACATTGATCGGGGCAACGGGAATGATTGGAGGAGAGTTGCTGCAACAACTTCTCAATGACCCTTATTTTAGTAATGTAAGAGTGCTCGTCCGAAGGCCATTTAATATGGAACATCCCAAGCTGCAGAAAAAACTGGTTGATTTTAATGATGCGGATTCATTGCTGGTTGCTCTTGATGGCAGTGAGGTAGTTTTTGTAGCTGTGGGAACCACACAAAAAAAAGTAAAAGGTGACCGAGAGGCTTACAGAAAAGTAGATTATGATATTCCTGTAAACATAGCCCGATACTGCAAAATGGCAGGATGCAAAATTTTTATACTGGTTTCATCAATTGGTGCGAATAGCAAGAGCAATAATTTTTACCTGAAATTAAAAGGTGAGGCTGAAGATACCATCATGAAAACTCAAATTGAAACTGTTCATATTATGCAACCATCTATGCTGCTGGGGAATCGTGATGAGTTCAGATTTGGAGAAAAAATCGGAAGCCCATTGATGAAAATATTTTCTTTTTTAATTCCTTCAAAATATAGAGCGATAAAGGCAAAGGATGTGGCAAAGGCAATGTTAGCTGCTTCAAAGCAAGAGGAGAAAGGGTTTTTTGTGTATGAAAATAAGGAGATAAAGAAGATGACTAATTGATCGGATTGTTCTAATGACATCGGGGATTTGCAGTTATGGCAAATTTGCATTACCTCATGTAATATCATAAATTAGAGTATGACCTGCCATTATAAACCCTCATCCAATGACACCACCACTTATAAAAACAGAAATTAAGGAACGGGAGATTGTTTTTTATTTAACGAGTAAAAACGATCTCGAGGCCATTAAATCAAAAAATGTTTTTGCAGACATTTTTTTGGTTCTCTTTTCACTCGCTGCTAGCGGATTCTTATCAATCTTTTTTACAAGAGAATTGAATGACAATTTATCGCCTGACATGATTAAACGTCTTGACACGATTGCAATAATTTTAATTATTGTGAGTGTCGCGTTCCTTATTTTTTATATCATCTTCACCGTCCAGGGCTTCAAATCCATAAATAATATTATTTCTTCGGGCAAAGTGACATCTATTAATATCGGTACTGATCAAGGCGAAGCAGACATATCTTCGATATCTATTGAGGCTGGACAATTAAAAATAATTGAATCCTCATACTATACTGACAAAGGAGTTTTGATATAACACAAAAATTACAAAGCCTAGTTAAGGACAATGTTCTTGAAACACTTGCCAATAATGATTTAGTTGGTGATCCACATCCAGGAGTGCCAAAAAAACTTCGATTAAAATATGGTTATGACAACGTGGTATATGGTAAAGAATATAATGAAGGCGACCCAATCCGTTTGCCATAGAAAGCAACGGCATAAAACGGCAACACGAAATGTAAGCATTTGGCCATTGTTGGTGTTGCGCCAAGCTCTTGTGGAGACCCACACCAACAACTGGTACTTTCATACCTTCGACGCACTTTAAGATTTTCCAACCATATAATTCTTCCACATGCAGCCTAACCTCGTCAGAAAATTGAAAACCCTGGCATTAATTTGCATGTTTACATGTTTCGCCGGGGTGATCTTTCAACTCATCAGCGAAGAGCGCTTCGATTATCATAGCGTGCTGGTCGGATTCCCTCTGGGCCTGGTCTTTGGCTTGCTGGAATTATTTCTGTTCCCAAAGGCCGGAAACTGGTTTCGCCGATGGTCGTTTACAAACATCCTCATCTTCAAAACCTTGGTGTATACTGCCGTCATTTACTCGGTCAGTGTTGCCATAGCGTTTACATTAGGTTTGTTTGAGGGTCATAGAATGAGCGAATTCCTGGCCTTGCTGTCATCTCCGGAACAATTAGTATTGGTAACTTATAGTCTTGTGATCTACGGTTTGTTTGTATTCTTCCAGCAGATCAACCATCTGCTGGGAGAAGGAATCTTATGGAAATTTATCCGTGGCAAATACCATAAACCCCGGGAGGAGGAACGGATTTTTATGTTCCTTGATATGAAATCATCAACCACGATTGCAGAACGACTGGGTCATGTGCGTTTTTACAAATTGCTTAATGAGCTCTTCCACGAAATCTCACGACCAGTGCTTCAAACGAAAGCCGAGATCTATCAGTATGTCGGAGATGAAATCGTTCTTACCTGGGAGATGGAGCATGGTCTGAGAAATTCGAATTGCCTGAAGACTTTTTTTATGTTCCAGGAAAGCCTGCTCAGAAATAGTGAGAATTACCTCAAAAATTTTGGAGTAAAGCCGGAGTTCAAGGCCGGATTGCATTTTGGAAAAGTGATAAGTGCTCAAATTGGTGATCTAAAACGGGAGATCGTATATAATGGCGATGTATTAAATACGACTTCACGAATTCAAAATGAATGCAATAAATATCAGCGGAACTGCCTCGTTTCCGGAACTCTCATGAACCGGGTTAATGTCCACCCAGGATATCCCGCTCCGGCTTTATGATGGTGTGAGAGCCACGGACTGTATAAACGCTCATTCCAATTTTTAGGTCGAATGTGTCGCCAAGTCTCTGCCTCAGGCGGAGGATTTAGGGGGCTATACCACATCCACATCAGGCACAATCACAACAGACTTAAAGCTTCTTTCATTGTGCAATACAGCAATTTGATGAAGGATATCCTGCTTACATTGAGTAATCAGTTTTGTATCTCTCGGTAATTTTAACAACAACTCCATTAAATATAAATTTCGAATACGATTAATTACAGGCTCTGCAGGGCCAACAATATAATTTCCATATTTACTCTTTAAACTGTTTGAAAATTGATGTGCTCCTCTTTCGACCACATCTTTCATTTTATGTTTAAAAGTTAAATGTATAAGGCGTGAAAAAGGAGGATAGAAAAATTGTTTGCGACTTTCAATTTCTGTATCATACATGGTTTTGTAATCATGCCTTTGTATCACCTGTAAGAGCGGGTGTTGTGGTTGCATTGTTTGGAGCATTACTTTTCCTGTATCCTCCTTTCTTCCTGCCCGGCCACTCACCTGTTCCATCAATTGAAAAGCTCTTTCATTCACTCTGAAATCAGCAAAATTAAAATATCAATGCGACGCTGTTCAAATTGCTGTATCAATACATCATGTGCATTCTTTCCCCGCACAGTGTCTACATCCATGCGAGCAATCTTTGCACCGGAAAATTCTTCCAGCAATTGTTCCTCAATCTTTTCAGTCCCAAAATTCCTTTGCATAAAATTATGACTGCCGCAGGCTGCACAGGTTGTCAACGGTGGGTAAGTAGTACCGCAGTAATGACAAATAAGTTTATTGGAAAATTTATGATAGGTAAGCGATACGTCACAGTATTTACATTGAGGTATCCAACCACAAACCTGGCAAACCTGATAAGGAGAATATCCGCGGCGATTCTGAAAAAGAATTACCTGTTTATTTCTCTCAACCGTTTTTTTTATTTCCTCAATCAACGGAGATGAAAGCATCACTTTCGATCTGTCTTTTTGAATTATCTTTTTTGTATCAATAATTTCAATGGGGGGCAAACGCACATCACCATAGCGCTGCATCAGTTCCACGAGTCCATATTTTCCAGTGATCGCATTATGATAACTTTCCAAAGAGGGTGTAGCACTACCCAATAATACATTTGCACTTGCCCCGAAACCGGCGGGAGAAAAAAGAGACGCAAAATAAACGGCTGCATCGCGTCCATTATAACGAGGCGCAGGATCCTGCTGTTTGAATGAAGTATCATACTCTTCATCGCAAATGATCAGGCCCAAATTATTATAAGGAAGAAAAATGGATGATCTCGCCCCGAGTACAATTTTCATTTCCCCGTTTTTTACTTTGTTCCAGATCTCGACCCGTTCATTTTGAGAAAATTTAGAATGATAAATGCCAATATATCCGCCAAAATGTTTTTGCAGCCGGCGAATAATCTGTGAGGTCAATGCTATTTCCGGGAGCATATACAAGACCTGTTTTCCCTGGTGAATATATTGCTCAATAAGCTTAATATAGACATGAGTTTTGCCGCTGGAAGTAACTCCATGCAACAGGCAAACCGGCTTTTCAGAAAATAATATTTTTATTTTTTCAAAAGCTTCCTGCTGAAGAGCCGATAATTCAAAATCAATATGAACATTTTTAGGAAGATATTGCAGACGGTCAATACTTCGCTTCTCAATAATTACAATGTTTTTGTCTACCAGCCCTTTCAACTGTGCATCGGAAGCGCCGGCTTTCTTAAGCAATCCTGATTTGGTTACCTCTCCTGCTGTTTTTATTAAATGCAGGTAACTCAAAAGCAATTCCATTTGTTTGGGTGCTCTCGTCCAGTTATTCAACAGGCCGGAAAGTTTTTCCTCATTGTTATATTCAGGGTTAAGTAAAATATAGGTTTCTTTTTTTGGAGAATAACTTTGTTTCAATGCTTCCCATACATAACAAACTTTTTTCTGAATCAATTTATTAATGACCGGGTAAACATGCGATGAATCGAGAATCTGTTGTACTTCGGAAAGTTTTAGTTCCTTTTTTATCAATAGAGCTTCCGCTACCAAATATTCATCATGATCGAGCGCAGAAAAATCATCCCCATATTCTTCATTAAAAACTACGATCGATTCGCTTGACAATTTAAAATGCGACGGCAAGGCGGCAGCCATCACCTCACCTTCACTGCACATATAATAGGAGGCCATCCATTCCCATAATTGCAATTGCTCCTCATATATTACCGGCTCCGTGTCCAGCACATTCAGAATTTCCTTTGGCTCAAAAAATTCAGGCTTTTCACTATGAACTCTTTTTATAATTCCCGCATATCTTTTATTCTTGCCGAGATTTACTTCCCCCCGACAGCCTGGTCTTACTGCCTCCAGCATTTGCCCCGGTATTTGCCAGGTATAATTTTTGGGAAGTGCAAGCGGTATGATAATTTCTGCGTACATGCCCCCATCCTCCAAAGGGGTGTTATGAAAAATATTTTGTTTAAGATCATTTTCCATTTCCAAAAATCAGGGTGAAGATAAATACAGATTCCTTATTTTACTTCCGGAGACGAGTATATCCAGCTCACCTTATATTCGAGTAGTTTGCTTTCCATTATCTTAAAAGTTTTCTCTTTCAAACTTTCTGTATCCCTAATTGTTAATCCTGCAACGGAAATTTCCTCAAGAAAAACAATCCGGCATTTGCCGGGATTGAAAGAAAAAATATTTTGGTAATGCATTCTTGCGTAAGTATCCAAAAACAAAACAGGCTTAACAGGAGTTTGCGTTTCAATGGCTACCCGGAAAGCACCATTATAAAATTCTTTTAACGGTTGATGAGTGTCATTATATGTGCCTTCGGGAAAGAAAAGAACAGAGATTCCTTTCCTGATTATTGATTTCAAAATGCGAATACTCTTTGCCCTGTTTGCGGCATTACTTCTGTCCACAGTCACAATTACTTTTCTGTAAATGAATCCAAACATGGGGATCTTACTCATTTCCACCTTTCCCAATGGTCTCACAGGTTGACGAAATGCTTTTGGAAGAATCCCTGCATCGAGTAAAGAGGTATGATTGGTCACAAAAATGTATGGTTTTGTTTTATCGTGAGGGAACTCATACAATTTTTTCGGAAAAATAAAGATCAATGGAAACCAAAGATCAGCCCACAACATACAAAGTCTGAAAATCATATTTCCGCCACTCATTCTTCCAAAAAATGAAGCAAACAGAACAAAAGGAAATAACAGCAACATGATGGTAACAAAGAAAATAAAAGCATAAACGCAATAGATCCATTCCAAAAGTCTTAAAACATACCTCATCAATTCTTGTTTTTATACTTGTCGTCGTCCCCGGGACAATCACATGTCCATTCTGTATCCAGGTCAATCACTGTCACTACCTCAGTATAATTATTGCATTGCGCAAAAACAATTCTTACGTGCTGATTATCTTTCGTTTCATCTTCAAGAGCATACCTGGGGCAGCGTGCATTTTGTATATCACTTTTGTTGTAATTTATTTTGCCATCCTTCATCGTTTCCTCTACTTCTTCCTCTGTTATATGCCGGCACTCCATGCGGCATTTTGCGTGATGGCTGTATTGTAAATAAGACACGCGCCTGTCAAACCCTCTGTCACGGTTCACATCACCAGAAGGTTCATTACGATTTGTAGTTTTAGCTTTTGATGTTGCAGAATGGCTGCTATTACATTTTCTAATAAAAAAAACACCAAGGGCAAGCAATAGCAGTAAAAGGTATGGAGTCGCTTTTTTCATAAGCTAATTTTCCCTGCAAGTATAACCGTTTTTTTAATCTGCTTTTACCACGGCCTCTTCTCCATACATCTGGTCTTTGAATTTTAATGACGGTGAAGGAATAAATTTTCCAATACCTAATTCATTCCATTTTTCATCAACGGATTTAATGGTAGCTTCATCCGCCACAATGATATTTGGCCAGTCGCGGTGGAAATCATCAAATTCTTTTGTTTTTCTTGTTCCATCAAAACCCATGCACGCAGAGTATAAATTCGAATTTCGAATTTCGAATTTCGAATTTTGTCGCTCCTTTTTTATTGTGTTATCTGCCTTATATAAAATATGGTCTCTCTTAGGATCCAGGTTATTACAAAAACGCCACAAAGCTGTCGGAAGATCAGTGGCGTCAACAGTATGTTCTACATACAAAATCATTTTTATTCCTTCCATTTCCTTCAATTCACAAATTTGCTGATGCAACTCATGAATATGATACTTTCTATTTTTTTCGACAGAAATGACCAGGCAAGGAATTTCTTTCTTAAGTAAAGATGTATTTACATCATGTATCTCCGGAAATCTGCTTTTCAGTAAGGACGAATCAAATCCGAAATCCGAAACCTGCCTGCCGGCAGGCAAGGTCCGATCCCGATAACTATCGGGACCGAAATTCTCATCAATCTCTTCCTCAAACTTTGCTGTTCCATCAATACACATCTTTCCACCAAAACCCAGTTTGCTGCAGCTATGATCGAGCACATCCATCGGTCCCTGTGAAAAATAAATATCAGCAGCCGGGTTTAAATTTTTGAAAACATATTTTGCCAATGCTTCATAGTCCTGAATTTTTATTGGCTCATCAGCAAGAACTAAAATTTTATTAAACATCATCTGGCCCGCTCCCCACATCGCATTCATCACCTTCTGTCCCTGGCCGGCATAGTCCTTTTTTATTTTTACAATCACCAAATTATGAAATACGCCTTCTACCGGCATATCCATATCCATGATCTCAGGGATCATCGTCATTTTTATCGGAGCTAAAAAAATTCTTTCAGTTGCTTTTCCTAACCAGGCGTCTTCCTGCGGAGGAATACCGACAATGGTAGCAGGATAAACAGGATTTTTTTTATGAGTCATGGCTGTGATATGAAAACGCGGATACCAGTCAGGTAATGAATAATAACCTGTATGATCACCAAAGGGGCCTTCCCAGATCATTTCATCATCCGGGTCAACATAGCCTTCAATGATAAAATCTGCATCGGCTGGTACTTCCATTTCGGGTTGCGTAATACATTTTACCAGTTCTACTTTCTTTTTTCTTAAAAATCCGGCCAGCATGTATTCATCTACATTTTCAGGAAGCGGAGCCGTAGCAGAATATGCATAAACAGGATCTCCGCCTAATGCCACTGCAACCGGCATTTTTGTTCCAGACTTTTTATATTCATTGAAATGCTTTGCAGAAACTTTATGTTTATGCCAATGCATGGCCGTAAGGGTTGGCCCAAATACCTGCATGCGATACATACCAACATTGCGTATGCCGGTGTTCAAATCTTTTGTATGAATGACTGGTAGTGTAACAAATGGCCCTCCATCTTTAGGCCAGCAGGTAATGACAGGAAGTTTTGTAATATCAGGGGTCATGATAATTTCCTGGCACTCTCCTCTCCCATTCTTTACTTTTGGCATCCAGGAAGCAAACTGATTTAATTTCGGAAGTAATTTTAATTTATCAAGTATTCCTTCTTTTGGCGAAGCCAGTAATTTGAAAAGCTCTTCTATTTGTTTTGCCACATCATCCAAATGCTCAACGCCAAGAGCCATACACATTCTTCTCTCACTGCCATAGGCATTCATCAGCACCCGGAAATCGCAACCGGTATTTTCAAACAACAAGGCTTTACCTCCGCCTGGTTGCTTACTCATCCTGTCTGTAATCTCTGCCATTTCTAATTTTGGATCTACATAGGTTTTTACGTGAACTAATTCACCTGCCTTTTCCAGAGCTTCTATAAATTGTTGCTGATTTTTATATGCCATGATGGACAAAGGTAGCAAGCCTTTCATTCAAAAGATTATCTTAGTTATCACTCAAAATTGAACCAATGAAAGAAAATCTTTTAGTTATTGATGAACTTATCCGCCAGGAAGCAGATGAAATAATTTACGGTAAAGGACTTCATAAAATTTTAAGTGAATATGGGATTCCGCATTTTACAGGAAGTTACGCTTTACGACTGATGACGTGGAGAGATTTAGATATTTATCTTGAAGCAGATAATCTTTTCAAAGAAAAATTTTTTGAACTTGGAAAAAATATTGACCAACTATTAAATCCTGTAAAAATGAGCTTCAGAAATGAGAGGATCGCTCAAACCCCGGGATTACCGAATGGATTTTATTGGGGAATTTATTTAGGTAATGAACGAAATGGCGCATGGAAGATTGATATCTGGGCAATGGATGCTGGAGAATGTCAGCAACGAATAGAATATTGTGACAAAATATCTGATAAAATTTCTAATTCTGAGAGACTTCATATTCTGGATATTAAGTTTCAATGCTGGAAAGATCCTGCATATCGTAAATCATATACAAGTGTTGATATTTATAAAGCGGTTCTCGAAGATGGTGTTAAAGGGATAGATGATTTCAGAAAATGGTTACAACAGCCAGGCAATTAAAACTGAGCAAAAAATTATTGCCGCACTGGAGGGCAGCCATACCCTTTTTTCTTTTTTCCAGAGAATAAGCCGCCTCCAAAAACTCCGCTCCTGGTATTATTATCACCACTACCGATTCTATAGGTAAGATGAAGTCCTAAAAAATAATACCAGTCCTTACGGGTTGACCCTCCACGCTGGGCCCCTTTGGAAGGATAATTAGGATTACCTCCGGGTAATTCATCACCACGGTAAGACATGTCAACGGCCAACTGACCTTTTGCAGCTAACAGATCATTGGGATCTATATATCTGGTGCTGAGGTCATCGAGATAATCAGTAAATAATTTTCGCATGCCGAGTTCCAAACCAAGGCGTAGATTATCTGTAAACGCATATTTTACTCCACCACCAAATGGCAAGGCTAATTGAGTAAGGGCATACGGCTTACGGTCAGGATATGCCGAAAGGCCCTGCCCCTCCGTACTGAGCGGTTTTAAAAATATTTTTTGGGTGCTGCCATTAAATGCATATGGGTTGAAATGAAAAACGGCTAATCCTCCAAAAAGGTAGGGCGAGAATTTTTGCTCGTTTAAATTGAAAAAATAATATTCAGCCAACAAGCTAAACTCAGTTATTTTGGTTTCAAAAGCAAGATTCCGGGCACGCAGTGTATCATCTTTACTAAATCGGTCAGCTCCCCCCACAATAGTATATGTAAAGCCGCCACGGAACATGATCTGTGGGGTAAATTCATAATTCACCGTAACACCAATAGCTCCATTCGTGACTTTTTTTGGAAATATCTTATCTGTAAGATCACCTTCATAAGCTGAAAGACCGCCGAAAAGACCGACATGAATACTTTGAGAAAATGCAGAAAATCCAGCTAACACGAAAATTCCAAGCAGACGGATTCTTATCATAGATCAAATTTTAGCTTTATATAGTAAAATTAAGGCATAAAAGCCAGCTATCTTATAACGAACCTGAGTCAAAATAATTATGCTTCTTACCCCCCAATTTGTCATTTTAACGGCTATGATATATATGATTTAGTTACTTTTAAAACCATAAATTATTCATCTATGCGCCTACAGTTTTCCATCCTCGTCATTAGTTTTATTACACTATCCACAATTTCGTGCAAATCAAAAACAGAGACTTCTTCCACTACCTGCAACCTGGAGACTTTTCTAAATGATTATGTTGATTCAACAGTAAAACCACAAGATGATTTCTTTCTATTTACCATGGGTAAATGGATAAAGAATAATCCAATCCCCGGTGCCGAACGATCATGGGGTATTTGGAGTAAAGTAAATGAGGAAAACTATTTGCGCCTTAAGAGTATCAATGAGGAGGCAGCCGCTAAAAAATCTGAAACAGGAAGCAACTGGCAAAAGATAGGAGACCTCTGGTACACGGGAATGGATACTGTCTCTATTGAAAAACAGAGTGTTCAACCCTTGAAACAAGAATTCGACAAGATTAATGCGATTGCCGATATTAATGGCCTGGTAGCAGAGATAGGTCGTCTGCAGTCAATTGGGGCATCACCATTCTTCGGCGAATATATTGCACAGGATGAAAAAAATAGCGAGAAGATGGCCGTACATCTTGGGCAAGGCGGTATTGGTCTTCCTGACCGTGATTTTTATTTTGATACAGATAGCAGAAGCCGGAAAATACGCAATGAATATGTAAAGCACTTAGAAAAAATGTTTGCTCTTCTTGGTGATAATGAAAACACCGCGAAGATTAATGCGGCTACTGTGATGAGATTAGAAACATCAATGGCAGAAAAATCAAGAAAACTTGCTGCGCTCCGGGATCCTTATAAGAACTACAATAAAATGGGGCTACCCGGATTGGATAAGTTGGCGCCTTCCGTTGATTGGAAAAACTTATTTGCAGCCAATGGCATTACTTCCGTCGATACCATTATTGTTGGGCAGCCGGAATTTTTTGTTCGTATGGAAGAGTTAATAAAAAAGAATTCACTGGCTGATTGGAAAACTTATTTGCGCTGGAATCTTATAAACAGTTTTGCAGCTTATCTCAGCACTTCATTTGATAAGGAAAATTTTTATTTCTATGGTACGGTTCTCAATGGAACCAAAGAACAAAGAGCAAGATGGAAGCGGGTACTGGATACGGAAGGTAGATTAATGGGCTTTATGCTGGGTCAACTTTACATTGAACGCTATTATTCACAGGCAATAAAGGCACGTATCCTGATAAATGGCGGGACTATTCATCATTAAAAATAGATAGAAGGTCTTATGTTGAAAATGTGATACGGGGAAGGAAGTGGTTCTCTGATTTTGAAATTTCAAAATTGGGTAAACCCATTGATCGCACGGAATGGGATATGACGCCGCAAACCTGGAATGCTTATTACAATCCCTCCAATAATGAAATCGTTTTGCCCGCTGCTGCATTCATCGTACCCGGGCTACCTGATTCATGTGTGGATGATGCTATTATGTATGGTTATGCGGCAGGTTCAACAATTGGTCATGAGATAACACATGGTTTTGATGACCAGGGAAGCCAGTTTGATGAAAAAGGAAATTTAAAAGAATGGTGGTCTTCTGCTGATCGTAAGAAATTTATCGCCCTGACCCATGGAATCGTTAATCAATTTAATAATTATGTGATCCTGGATAGCATTCATTTAAATGGTGACGCGGAACAGGGAGAAAATATAGCTGATCTGGGTGGTATGCTGCTGGGACTGAATGCTTTCAAAAAGACAGAGCAATATAAGGAAGGAAAAGCAATTGGGGGATTTACGCCTGTTCAGCGATATTTCATTGGTTTTGCTCTTTCATGGTATGGACAAGTGCGCAATGAATCACTTGCTACAAGTGTAAAAACAGACGTGCATGCTCCAAACTTTTATCGTGTGAACGGGCCCGTTGTAAATATCAATGAATTTTATGCGGCCTTTAATATAAAGCCAGGAGATAAAATGTACAGGCCTGATAGTTTGAGAGTAAGAATCTGGTGACCGTTGATTTCTTTGATTAAATTGATTATAATGAGGGTTGATATCCGGGCCTTATTATTTTTTATACAGGCCGGTGTAATTAATTCCAAGCCCCGGTTCATCAGGAAGAATAATTTTTCCATAATCATAAGTAATTCCGGTAGCAAGGTCTTCTTCGAGAAGCAGAGGACCATCCATATCAACAAAATCAATTAAAGGAAGTAAATGCGCAATGGCTGCAGAGCCGATCGTTGATTCATTCATGCAGCCGATCATGATTTTTAAATCGAGCTCTCTTGCTTTTTTTATCATTCGCAGCGCCGGAGTAATACCGCTGCACTTGGTAAGTTTTATATTGATGCCATGAAAATGATCTTTGCATTTTTCAACATCGCTTTCAAACACACAGGCTTCATCGGCAAACAATGGCAGCGAAGATTCTTTGTAAAGAATTTTCATTCCTTCCCAATCATCTTTCGCCAAAGGTTGCTCAACAAACTCAACATTCAGCTCCTTTAATTGAGGAATTAATTTTAATGCCGTTTCCAGATCCCAGGCTGCATTTGCGTCTACTCTCAACACTGCATCTGTATTTTCTCTTAAAGATTTTACAATCGCAATATCATTGGCTGTTCCTACTTTCACTTTATAGATAGGCCAGGGTTTTTCTTTCACTTTAGCGATCATCTTTTCGATGCTGTCAATACCGATTGTGTAATCGGTTAATGGATTTTTCGAAATATTCTCATTCCAGAATTCATAGAGTTTTTTTCTTTTCATCTTTCCATACATATCCCAGGCAGCTATATCCAATGCACAAACCAAAAAAGAGTTTTGAGGGAGGAGATGATGAAGATAATGCCAGTAACGTTCAGGTTCTGTAAAAGCAAATTTCTCGACAAGGTTTTTCTTTCTTTCCAGGTCTTCGATCATTTTTTCAACCGGAATATTGTAATAATTGATAGCAGGAGCTTCACCATAACCTTTCCATCCAAAATTTTCTAATTCAACAATAAAAGTTGATTGATGCGTTTTTGTTCCTTTTGAAATGGTGAAATGATATTTGAATTTTAGATTGTATTGCCAATAATTTATTTTCATGACCGAAAACTAAATGAAAAATAATTTCACGCAAAGGCGCAAAGATAAAATGCAAAGATGCAAAGCATAATCGAAAAATCTTTGCGGCTTTGCAAATCATTGCGACGTTGCCTGAAACAAAGCTGAATAGATTTAATACAGCACAAGTGTGCGACGCAAGGGACGATGAAAGCAGCAATAAAGCTAAGTCCAAAATAAACTAACGGCCTGAATGAACAACATATCCTTTTAACTCTTCATTAAATTCCTTTTGCTTCAAAAGTTCTTCGAGAGTTAGGTGCATGCGATATCGCCAATAATATTTTGGGATGGCAGGAACATTGATCCTTTCTTCCTGCGGTTTTTCACGGCGAATTTTTTCATTCATGCCCAACAGATCCTGTAACTGGAAAATACCCCACATAGCCGGGCAATATAAATGTTGCATGACCACGGCACGATTCACCCAGGCCTCGCAGAAATAGGGTGCATCACCGTGCTGCCCCAGGATATTGTTATAAAATCTTTGAGTACGGCTGCGATCTTCTTCCCACCAGCCACGAATGGTACTCATATCATGCGTGGAAGGAGTAACAACCGATAAATAAGGCGCATCCTTGGGATGAAAGAATTCCTTTGTTCTTTCTTTGGGCATTCGCTGAATTTCCAAACTTAAAATCCCGAGCTGCTTCATTACTTCGGGTACACAATGTGGAACCATGCCAAGGTCTTCACCGCAAATCAGCATATTGGTCGCACGTTTTAAATAAGGAAGTTTATGCATAGCTTCCTTTTTCCAAAAATCATCCTGGCGGCGGAAGAAATAATCGATATAGAGGTCTTTCAATTTTTGTTGTGTATTCCACTCAAGATTTCTGAATGAAAGAGTATTTTCCATTCCAAAACGGAAATGAAATTTTTCACCTTCAGAGCCTTCTTCCTCAAATAAAATGACATTTGAAATAAGATCGAATAAGCCTCGCCGGATAGCTCTGTTCTCGTCCGTATCATCAAGGCTGGCAAAATAATCCTGTACTTGTCGTTGTGTTGCGGTTCCCATTTCAAGTTCGTAGGTTCCAAACTCATTAGGCACCACAAATTCTCTTCTTATTCTTTCGGCGTTATAACCGAATACCTGATTAATAATTTCATCGGTAATGTACGGTTTGCAATATCGATAATAATCAAACCAGATTCCTTTTTCACCAAATTCGGTGTTGCTGACGGGGATAGCCGGAACAAAATATCCCATAATGCCCTCTATCGCGTGCATGGGTATGCTCCAGATGCGGAAAAATCCAAGAATATGGTCAATACGGAAAGCATCGAAATAACTACTCATTTGCTCGAACCTTTTCCGCCACCAGGCGAAACCATCCTGTTGCATTTGTTTCCAGTTGTAAGTGGGGAATCCCCAGTTCTGGCCCTTTATAGCAAAATCATCAGGCGGAGCGCCTGCCTGCATACACATATTATACAGTTCAGGTTGCACCCATGCATCGCAACCATAGCGATAGATACCGATTGGAATATCGCCTTTTAACACTACACCTTTTTTATGAGCATAATCTGCCACCTCTTTTAACTGAAGATGCAAATGATACTGGATAAAATAATGCAGCACTAGTTCTTTGCCTGTCTTTGAATTTTTGGTAGTTAGTTTTTCAATATCCCGGAGA
>WNFX01003915.1_pt1 | contig 14735 bp, 10 predicted proteins | sample 5400111 | NCBI WGS metagenome assembly WNFX01 (sample SAMN13153363, study PRJNA577476) | soil metagenome | isolation source: 40 cm soil or saprolite under grassland replicate 1 | place: USA:California | collected 2016-06-15 | reverse complement strand
AGCGCCGCCGCTCGCTCGGCCTGCTCCGCGTCCGGCACAGCGAGGGCGATGCGCCAGACGTGCACGCACGCCGCGTCGAGGCGAGGTGGCCCCAGCGGCGCCGACAACCACAGGGAAGATGCAGAAGACGGAAGCGCCACGGGCTTCACGAGGCGGGTGCCGCGCGCGGCCGAGCGGCGAGGCAGGCCCGCAGCCGCTTCGCGACCTGCGGGCCGTGCTCCGTGATCGACGTCAGGTGCGCGCCCGGGACCGTGTAGACGTCGACGCGATCGGCGACCAGCGGCCACCACAGATCACGCCGGGGGCTGGGCCGCTGCTCGGGGACGAGCACCGCGACCGATCCCGCGTAGCGGCCGGGCACGTGGCAGCGCGTGACCCGGCGAAACGCGACGACCCGTTCGCTGTCCTGCCAGGTGGGGACGCTCGCGGCGAGATCGAGATCCTCGCCCCCCTGCCCGGGGGCGCCGGCGTCGCCTGGCGTGGGGCCTACGGGCCGGCTGGCCCCCGAGTCCGGCGCGGCGCGGCGGCGACGCCAGCCAGCGATCCTCCAGGCCAGCGCCGTCGCACGGTCCCGCAGGCCAAGAAAGAGCGCGGCCTCGGCACTCCGGTCGAGCCGGGCCAGCCAGGCGAGCGCGCGGGCGAGACGGCTCACGAGGCGAAACCGGGCATTGCGCGCGGAGCCATCGATGATCACCAGCGCGTCCACCTCGTCCCCTTCGGCGACGAGGCGCCGGGCGACCTCGAACGCGAACATCCCCCCGTTGCAATGCCCGCCGAGGCGATACGGACCGCGGGGACGGACGGCGCGGATCGCAGCGACGAGGTCGGTCACCATGGCCGCCATCGTGTCCGGGACCGTCCGGCTTGTCAGCGGATGCGGGTGCACGGCGTAGAACGGCTGCTCGGGCGAGAGCCCGCGGGCCAGGATCCGGGAGTAGAACCCGCCGCCGCGGTAGTCGCCGTGGAAGAAGAAGAACGCGGGCTCGGCGCCGCTCGCGCGCACGGGGACGACCAGGTCCGGGCCGATGGTCTCCTGGCGCTGCACCGCGGCCGCCAGCCCGGCCACGGTCGGCGTCGAGAAGAGCGCAGTGAGCGGCAGCCGGCTGCCCACTTCCGCCTCGAGTCGATGCATGAGCTGCACGGCGAGCAGGGAGTGGCCACCGAGCTCGAAAAAATCGTCGAAGACGCCAATCCGAGGCACCGTGAGCAGCGCGCGCCAGATGACGGCAATCTGCCACTCGAGTGGGTGGCGCGGCTCGACGTATGCGGCAGCCTGCCCCGCCTCGTCGGGCGGGGGCAAGGCCCGGCGGTCGAGCTTGCCGTGCGGCCCGAGGGGCAGCGCGGGCAGGGCCACGAACGCGGTGGGCACCATGTACTCGGGCAGCGCGCGCCGGAGGACTGTGCGGAGATCTGCGGCCGACGGCGCGGCGCCCTCAGCGGGAACGACGTATGCGACGAGCCGCGCATCGGGAGCTCCAGGCGGCCACGCGACCACCGCAGCCTGGCTGACGCCGGGGCATTCGCGCAGCCGCGCCTCCACCTCGCCGGGCTCCACGCGATTGCCGCGGATCTTCACCTGATCGTCCACCCGACCGAAGAGCTCCAGCACCCCGTCCGGGCGCCAGCGCCCGCGATCGCCCGTGCGGTACATCCGCGCACCCGGCTCCGCGTCGAACGGATCGGGGAGAAAGCGCTCGGCGGTGAGGTCAGGGCGGCCGAGATATCCGCGCGTCACGCCGGCCCCGCCGATGTAGAGCTCCCCGGGCACTCCGATCGGGGCCGGCTGCCCGGCGAGGTCGAGCACGTAGACGCGGGCATTCGCCATGGGCCGCCCGATCAGGGCGGCTTCCCGCCCCTCGTCGGCGGCCCCTACCCGATGGAACGTGGTGGTCATCGTGCACTCGGTGGGGCCGTACTGGTTCACCACTTCGCCCGTCGGACACAGGGCCGAGCGCGCATCGTGGACGTCGGCCAGCAGGAGCGGCTCGCCCGAGCTCAGCACCAGCCGGAGCGCGGCGGGCGGACCGCCGGTGTCGCGGGCTGCCGCGCACAGCGTGCGGAGCACGGAGGGCACCACCGAGAGCAGCGCGGTCACCCGATGCTCGTGCAGCCCGCGCACCACGGAGCGCCCGTCGCGAACGTCGGCGTCGTCGAGGAGCACCAGGCGCGCCCCCGCCGCCAGCCCACCGAAGATCTCGCGCACCGAGGCGTCGAAGCCGACGCTGGCGATCGGCAGGACGGCGTCGGTGGGCCCCAGCGCAAACTCCCGGATCAGATAGGCGAGATAGTTGACGACACCTCGGTGCGTCGTGAGGATGCCGTTCGGCCGGCCGGTCGAGCCCGATGTATAGGTGGCGTAGGCCACGTCGTCCGGTCCAGCGCCGACCTCGGGGCCCTTCACCGCGTCACCGGCCCAGGCGGACGTGTCGTCGAGCGCGACGCTCTCGATGCCCTCGAGGGGCAGCCGCGCCCGCATACGTTCGTGAACGAGCACGAGACGGGGTCGCGCATCCGCGAGCATGAAGCCCAGCCGATCCTCGGGATAGTCCGGGTCCAGCGGCAGGTAGGCCGCGCCGGTCTTCAGCACAGCGAGCAACGCCGTCACCAGCGCGGGCGATCGCTCTGCGCACACCCCGACGAACGCGCCTGGACCCACACCTCGGCGACGCAGGAGGCCGGCCAGCCGGGTCGCCGACGCGTCGAGCTGCGCGTAGGTCATGCGGGTGGCTCCGGCCACGATGGCCACCGCGTCCGGCGTGCGCACCACCTGCGCCTCGACGAGGCGCGCGACGGTCGTCGCCTCCGGCGTTGGAGCTACGGCGCGATTCCATCCGTCCAGCACCTGCCGTCGCTCCGCTTCGCTCGTGAGTCCGAGCGAGGCCAGGCGGGCGTCCGGGGCCGCGACCATGGCGGCGAGCAGCCGCTCGAAGTGCTCGAGCAGCCGGGCGATCGTGCCCGCCTCGTAGAGCTCCGTGCTGTAGCGAGCCGTCACGTCGAGGCCCTCGGGCACCTCGGCGGCGTACACCGTCACGTCGAACTTTGCGCTCTCGCTGCCCACGGGGAGGCGCTCGACCGCGAGCCCGCGCAGGGCCGGCAAGGTGGCGCGGGCATCCCGCAGGCCGAACATCACCTGGACGATCGGGTTTCGATTCAGGGTGCGCTCCGGCGCCAGCTCCTCGACCAGCTTCTCGAAGGGCACGTCCTGATGGCCGTACCCCGTCAGGGCGACCTCGCGCACCCGGCGCAGGTGCTCGCGCACGCTGGGATCGCCCGAGAGATCGCCCCGCAGCGGCAGCGTGCCGACGAAGAAGCCGATGAGCGGCTCGATCTCGACGCGGGTCCGGCCCGCGATCGGCGAGCCGACCACCACGTCCGGCTGGCCCGTGTAGCGGTGCAGCAGGGCGAGGAAGCCGGCGAGCAGGGCCATGAACAGCGTGGCGTTCTCGCTCCTGCCGAGCGCCTTCAACCCCTCCACGAGAGCCCTGGGGAACACGCGCGCCTCCCGTGCGCCCTGATAGGTGGGCACAACGGGCCGTGGCCGATCCGAAGGGAACGTCACCTCGGCGGGCAGGCCGGCGAGCTGGCGCCGCCAGTAGGCGAGCTGACGATCGAGCCCGCCCCCCGCGAGCTGGCGCCGCTGCCACGCCGCGAAGTCGCCGTACTGCACGGCGAGCGGCGGCAAGGGCGACGGCCGGCCGGCGGAGAACGCATCGTACAGGACCGCGAGCTCGCGGAAGAGCACGCCGTCCGACCATCCATCGGAGGCGATGTGATGCGTGACGAGCAGCAGCACATGGTCGAGGGGGCCCAGGCGGATCAGCCGCGCCCGGATCGGCCAGCGCATGGACAGATCGAAGGGCCGCGCCGCCGTCTCTCCCAGCGCCTCCGCGAGCGCGGCCTCGCGTGCGGCGTCCTCGAGCGCGGACAGATCGAGCGGCTCGAGGTCGAGCGGCCTCGGCGGCTGCACAACCTGGTACGGCTCGCCCTCCGCCAGCGCGAACACGGTGCGCAGGGCCTCGTGCCGCGCGACGATCTCGTCGAGCGCGCGAGACAGGCTCGCGCTGTCGAGCTTGCCCTCGAGACGCAGGGCGGTCGGCTCGTTGTACGCCGGCGAGCCCGGAAAGAGCTGATCGAGGAACCAGAGTCGTTGCTGGGTGAGCGAGAGCGGGCAGCGCTCACCCTCGGCCCGCGGCAGAATTCGCGTGTCGGCAGGCGCCACGCGATGGGTCAGCAACCGGTCCTCGAGCCTGACCCTCCGCTGCTGCTCAGTCAGGTCGCCCCGCTGCCTGCCCGCGGCAAGCGCCTCGTCGCTGTCGCTCATCCCCGGCTCCGATCGTCCCGGGCCCCGCTGACCCTGCGCATCCGCTCGTCGCCGAGTCCGAGCAGCGCGTTGAGAATGCAGTCGAGGTCATGGGCGGGCGCGGCCGACGAGCGCCAGGCATCGGTGGAGCGGACGAGCGGTTCCAGGGTTGCACGGTGCGTAGAGGGCACGTGTGATCGTCATGCAATCTGGATACCATGTTCCATGACCCACATCTTCTAGAAGTTTACCTCAGTGTCGTCGCGGCACCTGCCGCAGCTTCCCGCACTCAAGCGACGAAGGAGGGCATCGATAAGCCGCGGGCTCTATCGAATCACGCTCAGAGACCGACGAGGACGGTCCAGGTGGCGTCCCTTCCGGCTCTCCTTGTCACAATCCCGAGCGCGTCACTGAACAACCTCGTCCGCCCGCTGCAGCAGCGATTGGGGGATCGTGAGCCCGAGCGCCTTCGCGGTCTTCAGATTGATTACCAGTTCGAACCTCGTAGGTTGCTCAACCGGAAGATCAGACGGATTGGCGCCCTTCAAGATCCTGTCGACGAAGGTGGCGGTGCGCGCCTGAAGACTGGACGTATATGCGTCATAGGCCATCAGGCCGCCGGCATCGACCATGGATCGGTAAGGGTACAGCCCCGGCAATTTGTATTGGGCCGCCAGGTGGACCACTCGTTGGCGCTGAGCAACGAATATGCTCTCGGCCGTCGCAAGGACTCCTTCGGCGCGCTCCCTGGCTCCAGCGTCGAACGCGGCGGGAAGGTCATCCGGGGTCCGAATGTCGCGGACCAGCAGTTTCACTCCCAGGGAGTGGGCCGCACTTTCCAGTTCCTTTACCTGGGGCGGCGCAATCGGGTCTACGAGATACGAGAGCACGAGCACTCGCGAGATTCTGGGCACGACCTCCTTCAACAGCTCGAGACGCTTGGCAGCAAGCCCGGAACTCATGGACGTCGTCCCGGTGACATTCCCCCCAGGTCGGGCGAGGCTCGCGACGAGCCCGGTCGCCACCGGGTCGCCGAGACCGAGCATGACGATCGGGATCGTGCGAGTTGCCTTCTTCGCGGCTTGAGTGGCCGGGGTGGTGGTCACGACGATGATGTCCGCCTTGAGTCGCACGCAGTCGGCGGTGAGGGCGGGAAACCGCTCGCCCCGGCCCTCCGCGGAGAGGTAGTCGATGGTGATGGTCTGCCCATCCACATAGCCCAGGTCGCGCAGGCCTTGGAAGAACGGGTCAAACCTGCTCGACTGCGGCGTACCTGGATCGAACGTCAGGAAGCAGAGCCGAGGGATCCTCCTCGCCGGCTGCGCCTCAGCGGCGAGCGGCATGGCGACCATGGTGAGGACGAGGACGACGCCTAGTGCAGCGCGCACCATCATCATGCCGCCGCTCCCGTGCTGGCTGAGCACGCCGGCGATCATCCGCCAACCGTCGATCCTGCGCAACCTGATCTGCCCGCTGGCCACGAGACTGAAGAGCAGGATCACCGAATTAGTCTCGTCGGTCAGCGGACGAGCGAGAAGACACAGACACCCAGCCAGACGACCGCGAACACGAGCGGCGAGAAGAGCAGATACCACTTGGAGGAGATGGCGCCGAAGGCCCGGAGGAGCGGGCGGGCGCGCTGCTGGGCGGCCGCCGTGTCGAGGATGGCGAAGCGCGGGTCGCCGGGGTGGCGGCGCTGCACCTCGGCGATCTTGATCTGCCACACGTCCTGGAACAACGAGGTGCGCCCGATGGAGAACATCCAGATGAAGCTGAAGATCGCCCCGGCCAGGTAGACGTACCATTGCTCCGGGTGGAGTCCCCCGGAGATATTCACCGTCGACACGAGCAGCGCGTTCACGGCAAGGAGAACCTGCAGCTTCGTGGTCTTGATGGGATTCTCCTTGGCCCACAGGTCCAGCAAGCTCTTGTACGTCTCGTAGTCCATCTCGACCTGTCGCTCCTGCTCGGTCATGAGCATGCACCCGCCTGAGGGGAGATTGTCCGTCCCGGCTCGCCCGCCATGCGGGCATGCTAGCCGAGCGTCGAGTTCGTGCGCAAGCGCCCGCCCGTGCTACGGGTGGCGCGGGCGGTACATGCGGTCGTCGTAGCGGAACTCGCGCTCGATGACCATCTGGACCGCCGCGAACTCCCGGTGCGCGGGATTGATCACCGCGTTCCGCTCCTCGGGCACGAGGGCGGAGGGGACGTGGAGGATCAGCGAGCGGAGCTCCCGCGCCCACGCCGTCCCGAAGTCCATGCTCGCCGGGGTGGCGGGCACGAGATCCCAACCGCGGGGGAGCTGGGCCAGGCTGGGGGTCTCGGCGGAGTGCTTGGCGGGCAGCTCGAGCCGCACGAGCACGAGATCGGGCGGGGTGATACCGGCGAGCTGCACGAACTTCTCCAGGGCGGCAATCGCGATGGTGCCCCCCGCGTAGATGACGGCGCTGCCGAGGTGGTTCCAGCGGCCGCCGCTGTCCCGGGCCCCCTGGCCCAGGCGGTCAAGGGCAAAGGGACGCCGCGCGATCCGCCAGACTACCGCCCCGGCCACTACAAGACGCCACCGGCGTCGATCGCGTGGAGCAGTCGCCGGACTTCGCCCGCGCCAGGCTCGGTGTCCAGCATCGACAAGGGCGTGGCGCCGGCCAGGGCCAGGTTGGCGCTCTTGAGCCAGTGCGTGGCGGCCTCGCGCGCGCCAAAAGTGGCTTGGGCCAGGCGCGTGATGTCGGCCACCCGCACCACGCGCTCGGAGGCCGCGGCATCCAGGTTGCGATTGTCCTTGATCAGCTTGTGCGCCGTGCTCTCGGGTGTGTGCAGGAGGGCGAAGATGACCGCCTTCGGCACCTCGAGGTACGCGACCATGTCGTCGACCACCCGCGCGCCCACGCCGGCGCGGATGATGTCGATCTTCTGAGCGGTGGGCGTCTCCCGGGCGACGAACAGCATGAAAGGGGGGATCTCCTGCTTCCGCAACCCGCCTGGGCGCCCGCGAGGCCGTAGCCGCGCATGCTGGCGGACGGTGCCGGCCCCCGGGGACCGCTTCATGGGCTTGCGTCGCTTGGCCATCGCTGCTCCTTTGTCGTGTCCAGGGTAGCTCTCAAACGAGAGTGTTGCAACTCCTGATATGTAGCTCGGCAGGTCGTGACCACTGAGGGAGCCGCCCAGCAAGCTGTCATTCCGCGTCACTAATCGTGACACTCACCGTCACGCCAGCGTCGGCCACTGTCAGCGAACTGACGGATAAGCTTGCATATCCGGCCCTGGCACCCACCATGCACTAGAGCCGCGCGAACTCTACTTCACGCCACTCGGCCGACGGGCCGACGAATGGGAGGCCTCAGATGTTAGGGCGAATCAACGGCGCGGTCAGGTTCAGAGAACCCCTCAGCTTCCACACCTCGTTGCGGATCGGTGGTCCCGCGGAGTTTTTCATCATGCCGCAGGACCTCGACGATCTCCGCTATGCCCTGGCGTTCGCCGAGCAGGAAGACCTCCCGCTCATCATCATCGGCGGCGGCAACAACCTGCTCGTTTCCGATCGCGGCCTGCAGGCCGTGGTGGTGAAGCTGCAGGGCATCCTCAGCCGCGCGGAGTTCTCCGGCGACGAGGTGGCCGTGGGGGCGGGCATGCCGCTCTCCGCCCTCATCAGAGAAGCCGCCGCGCAGGGCCTGGGCGGCCTCGAGTACCTGGCGGGCATTCCCGCCTCGGTCGGAGGCGCTCTGGCTACCAAAGCCAAGACGGCGGAAGGCTCGCTCCTCCAGCACTGCTCCGCCATCTACTTCGTGTACCCCGACGGGACGATGGGCGAGCACCGGGCCACCGGATCGACGGGCGGGCAGAGCTTCGATCTGCCGAAGGGCAGCATCGTCGTGGGCTGCCGGCTCCAGCTCGAGCGCCGTCCCGCCATGGCTGTCCAGAAGGCCTTGCAGCACCGACTGAAGGTGTGGAAGGAGACGCAGCCCTTCGCCCTGGCCACTGCGGGCTACGTCTGGAAGAACCCGCCGGGCGATCGCGCGGCACGTCTCGTCGAGACCGTGGGCCTGCGCGGCAAACGCGTGAACGGCGCCGAGATCTCGTCGAAGGCCGCCAACCTGATCGTCAACCGTGGCGGGGCCACGCATCACGATGTCCTCGCGCTGATGGAGATGGTGCGCGAGCGCGTGGAGACGCGGCTGGGCATCACGCTGCGCCCCGAGATCAGGCTGGTCGGCTTCCCCGCCGGCGTGCCCTTCGAGGCGCAGCCCATGGAGCTGTCCGCCGCCCGCTAGCTCGACGCTGCTCCTGGCGGGTGATGTGGGCCCGCCAGCTCGGCTATCCGAAGCACGTCTCCTGGTCGCGACTCCCTCCCCAGTTCCGATTCACTCTCGTCGGTATCGCCCGACCGGGCCCTTCGCCACCGAACGACGAATACGAGCCCCAGCCCGGAAAGACAGAGGAACCATGACTCTGGCGCGGGAACCCTTCTTGTTGCGTAGACACCGTGGGTCAGGCTCCCGAAGGGATCGAGGATCTGCCATTCGTTCGTGACCCCGTCGCGGAGCGCCAATACGGCGGAATTGGTGGGCGTGAGAACATCCGTCTCGACATTGTCGTTGTCATCGGGATCGTCGACGGCGGGAAGGGACACACCGAACAGATTGTTGAACTCGCAATCGAGCGGAGCGGCAGGGCGGCAGATCGTGGCCTCGAACGCTATGAGGAGTCCGATGTTGGAGTCGAGCGTGTAAGAGCCGGTCCAGTTCACCGGGCCAGGAATTGACGCGTCGTCGAACTGAATGACGAAATTCAGCGGAGTCGCGTTCAAGGCGGGAGCGGAAAGAACCATCAGGGCTATCGCCAACCCAGTGGCGAGCAGAGTGCTGGCGGCTCTTGACGGCATGGGTGGCCCTACTTCAGGCGCGGATCGAGCGCGTCGCGAAGGCCGTCACCGAAGAGATTGAAGCCCAGCACGGTGACGAAGATGGCCAGCCCCGGAAAGAGCGAGAGCCAGGAGTTGGCCTGGATGAAAGCCACGTTGGCCTTGAGGTCCCAGCCCCAGCTCGGCGTGGGCGGCTGCGTGCCCAGGCCGAGGAACGACAGCGTCGCCTCCACGATGATCGAGGTGGCGATGCCCAGCGTGGTCGTCACGATGATCGGGGCCAGGCAGTTGGGCAGCACGTGGCGCAGCAGAGTCGAGGGGTCGCGCACGCCGAGGGCCCGGCACGCCTCGATGTATTCCTTTTCCTTGATGGAGAGCACGCTGCCACGCACGAGGCGCGCATAGATGGGAATGCGCACGATGGCGATGGCGCCCGTGACCTTCATCGTGCCCAGGATGCCCGCGGTGGGGGTGAAGATCACCATCAGGATGATGGCGAGCAGGTAGATCGGAAAGGCCAGGATGAGGTCCATCAGCCGCATCAGTGTCGCGTCCGTGCGGCCTCCGTAGAACCCGGCCATCAGTCCCAGCGGCACGCCCACGAAGAGGGCGAGGAGCACCGAGGACACGCCTACGGCCAGCGAGATCCGGCTGCCGTGGATGATCCGGCTCAGCATGTCGCGGCCGAGCTGATCCGTGCCGAGGGGATACTCCCAGCTCGGGCGCTGGAAGGTCCGGGTCTGGTCGGCGGTGGTCGGGCTGTGGGGCGCGAGCACGTCGGCGAAGATGGCCACGACCACCAACAGCACCACGATGGCCGCCCCCACCAGCGCGGTCCTGTTGCGGCGGAGCCGGCGCAGCCCCTGTGCCATCGGTGACTGCGAGCGCTCGCGGACCGCGGGCCAGGCAGCGACCGGCAGGTCCGCCTCGCTGAGGCTGCCTCCGCGAATGGGCTGACGGGCCATGGGGCCGATGCCGTCGCCTTCCGCCATATATTCTCTCTCAGGCTCCGTAACGAATTCTTGGATCCAGGAACGTGTAGGTCAGATCCACGAAGAGGTTGATCACCACGAAGGCGAAGGCCGTGATGAGGGCGAAGCCCTGCACCTGCTGGTAGTCGCGGGCGATGATGGCGTCGATGCCGAAGGTGCCGAGGCCCGGCATGGCGAAGAGCGTCTCGACCACGATCGCCCCGCCGATGAGGAAGCCGACCTGGAGGCCCATCACGGTGACGGTGGGGATGAGGGCGTTCTTCAGCGCGTGCTTCAAGACGATGCTCGGCTCGGCCACGCCCTTGGCGCGCGCGGTGGTGACGTACTCGGTGCGGATCACCTCGAGCATGCTGGCGCGGAGGAGCCGGGTGAGGATGGCCGCGCGCCCGATGCCGAGCGCGACGGCGGGCATCAGCACGTGCGTCGCGTTGCCCCAGAAGCTCACGCCGCACACGATCGAGGGGCAGGTGCCGGGCAGGTATATCCAGCCCGAGCTCGGCAGCAGTCCCCCGAGGCCGAAGGAGAAGACGAGGAGGAGCAGGATGCCCGCGAAGAACTCGGGAATGGAGACGCCGATCATGGCCACCGTGGTGGCCGCGTAGTCGGGCCAGCTGTTCTGGCGGACGGCGCCGATGATCGCGGCGGGAACGGCGATGGCCAGGGCCACGGCCATCGACAGGACGATCAGCTCCAGGGTCACGGGCAGGCGGACCAGCACGTCCTGGAGCACGGGCCGCCCGCTCAGGATCGAGGCGCCCCAGTCACCCTGGACCAGCTTGCCGAGCCAGATCACGTACTGGACGAGGACGGGCTTGTCGAGACCGTAGGCCTGGCGGACGCGGACGGCGTCCTCTTCGTTGTAGGCATCGCCGAGGAGGGCGACCACGGGGTCGCCGGGGACCGACCGCATCATCACGAACACCACGAAGGTGATCATGAGGACGGTGGGCACGATGTTGAGAAGCCGCTTCAGGAGGTAGACGCGCATGCCCCGCCCGTTACTTGTCGAGCCAGACCCGGTCGTAGTGCACTTCGAACTCCGCGTTGTACGTGTAGCCCTTCATCCACGGCTGCGCGACCATGTAGAAGGGCGAGCCGGAAATGTTGTTCCAGTACATCTTGTCGGCCATGAACTCCACGAGCTCTTTCGCGATGGCCTTGCGCTTGGTGGCGTCCAGCTCCCGCGCGTAGCGGGCGTAGAGCTCGTCGACCTTGGGATCGTTGTGGCGCGGATGGCTCCACGAGGACGTGCTGTTCGACAGGTACGCGTTGCTGTCGAGCGTGATGAGAGAGAGCAGGTCCTCCACGTACATGTCCCAGGGGCCGTCCTGGAGGGTGGTGTTCATCCAGGTGACCTTGTCCACCAGCCGGATGTTCGCGGTCACCCCGATGCGCGCCATCTGCTCCTTGATGACCGTGGTGATGACGCTGAACACGCTCTTCTCCGTGTTGGTCATCAACTCGAAGGTGAGCGGCTTCTGGGGGCCGTAGCCGGCCTCGGCGAGGAGCGCCTTGGCCCTGGCCTGGTCGTAGGGGCACATGTGGTTGACATCCACGGTGTCGAGGGTGCCGGGCGGGTTCATGCCAACCCACGGTGTCGCCTGGCCCTTGAAGGCGATCTTCACGATCTCCTGCCGGTCGATCCCGTAGCAGCCGATGGCCTTGCGCACGCGCAGGTCGCCGAAGATGGGGTGCGGCGCGCGCTCCTTGGACATGGGCTTGCCGTCCTTGGGCACGGTCACCTTCATGGCGGCGAGCATCGGCGTGGTCTCCTTGCCCGTCATGATCTGCGCGCGCGGGTTGTGAGCTCGGAGCGTGTCGACGTGCTCGGGCGAGAAGGAGGCGATGAAGTCGATCTCGCCCGCCTTGAAGGCGGCCATCTCGGTCACGGGATCCTTGATCACGCGGATGATGACGCGGTCGAGATAGGGCAGCCCCGGCATGAAGTACTTGTCGAAACGGTCCATGACGAGCTGACTGCCCTTGTTCCACTCGACGAGTCTGAACGGTCCGCATCCGATGACCGCGCCGGGCTTGCCCTGCTGGCGATCCTGCACGGTGTACTTCTGGGTTGCCGTGGGGGAATAGAGCACCAGCCCGGTCCGGTAGGCGGCGAGCATGTGGAGCATGAAGGCATACGGCTGCTTGAGCCGGATCTGCACGGTCAGGGGGTCCAGCACCTCCACGGAGTGCACCGGCTCGTAGAAGGTGCGCATGCCCGACTTGGTGGCGGGGTCCATCAGCCGGTCGATGCTGAACTTGACGGCGGCCGCGTCGACGTGCGTGCCGTCGTGGAAGAGGACGTTCTTCCGGAGCTTGAAGGTGTAGAGGAGCGCGTCGGGCGAGATCTGCCAGGACTCCGCGGCATCGCCCACAAATTTGCCGTCGGGGGTGATGTTGACGAGGCCGCAGCCGACATTCATGGCCACCCACATCATTTCGTAGCCGGGCGCGGTGTGGAAGTCGAGGTTGGCGATCTCGTTCCCGTAGGACACGCGCAGGGTGCCGCCGCGCTTGGGCGTCTGGGCCAAGCTCTGGTCCGACAGGAGGAGAACGATGCTGGCGAGGACGGTCAGTCCGGACAAGGTGCGTCTAAGGTCCATGGGCGTGACCTCCCGGATGGGATTTTGGGTAGGGTCCGAGCGAACGTTCAGGCTGTAGGGAAATCCTCCATAGCCCAGCTGTCGTGCACCGGGGCCGGGCAACGTGTGGCGCAGAGCATCCTTCAAAGAGCGCCCCTTGGCAAGCAGATTCCTCCCGATTGACTGTCACGGACCATGGATGCTAGGAAGGCCCATGGACGAGCAAGCGCTCCGAGACCTGATCGGCGAGGTGCAACGCGGCCGGCTGAGCCGACGGCGGTTCGTCCAGGCCATGTTCGGCCTCGGCCTCAGCGCACCGATCGCCGGACATCTGCTCGCCGCGGCCGGCCTGGCCCAGACGCGGCCGGCGGGCCCGGCCCCCGCGCGCCGCGGCGGTGGGGGCCCACTACGGCTGCTCTATTGGCAGGCACCCACCATCCTCAACCCCCACCTGTCCGTGGGCGTCAAGGACTTCGCGGGCGCTCGGATCTTCTACGAGCCGCTCGCCGATTTCGATCCGGAGGGTAATCTCGTGCCGTTCCTGGCCGCGGAGCTGCCGAGCCTGCAGAACGGCGGTGTTGCCAGGGACGGCACGTGGGTCGTATGGAACCTCAAGAAAGGCGTGCAGTGGCATGATGGCCGGCCCTTCACGGCCGACGATGTGATCTTCACCTGGGAGTTCGCGGCGGATCCGGCCGCGGCGGCGACCTCGATCTCGGCCTACAAGGACCTCGACCGCGTGGAGAAGCTCGGCGAGCACTCGGTCAAGGTCGTCTTCAAGCAGCCGACCCCGTTCTGGTCCGAGCCCTTCTGCGGCGGGGGCGGGCTTGTTATTCCCAAGCACGTCTTCTCCGCGTATCGCGGCGCCAGGTCCCGCGAGGCGCCGGCCAATCTCAAGCCCGTGGGCACCGGCCCCTACCGCTATGTCGACTTCAGGCCCGGCGACACCGTGCGCGCGGAGATGAATCCCGCCTACCACGTGGCCAACCGCCCGTCCTTCGACACGCTCGAGATGAAGGGCGGCGGGGAGGCCGTCTCGGCGGCCCGCGCGGTGCTCCAGACGGGGGAGTACGATTTCGCCTGGAACGTCCAGGTGGAAGACGACGTGCTCAAGCGGCTCGAGCAGGGTGGCAAGGGCCGGGTGCTCGTCACCCCGAGCAGTGCGCCCGAGTTCATCCAGGTCAACTTCACCGATCCCCTGAAGGAAGTCGACGGCGAGCGCTCGAGCGTCAAGGCCCCGCATCCCTTCCTCACCGACCCGTCCGTCCGCACGGCCCTCGGCCTCGTCGTGGACCGCGCAACCATCCAGGAGCAGATCTACGGGAGGCTCGGGCAGCTCACCGCCAATTTCCTCAACCTGCCGCGTCGATTCCAGTCGTCCAACCTGAAATGGGAGTTCAGCGTCGATCGCGCCAACCAAATCCTGGACGCCGCGGGCTGGAAGCGCGGCGCCGACGGCGTCCGCGCGCGCGATGGCCGCCGCCTCAAGCTGCTGTTCCAGACCTCGATCAATACGCCGCGCCAGAAGACCCAGGCCATCATCAAGCAGGCGGCCGCCAAGGCCGGTATCGACATCGAGCTCAAAGCCGTCGTCGCGTCCGTCTTCTTCTCCTCGGACCCCGCCAACCCGGACACCGCGTCCCACTTCTACGCTGATCTGCAGATGTACTCCCTGTTCATGGGCCGGCCGGACCCTCAGCGCTTCATGGAGAGCTTCGCGTCCTGGGAAATCTCCGCCAGGGAGAATAAGTGGTCGCTCGGCAATCGATCGCGGTGGCGCAACGAAGACTACGACCGGCTATGGCGGGCGTCCGAGCGGGAGCTGGATCCCGTCAAGCGCGCGGCCCTCTTCATCCGCATGAACGACATGGTGGTGCGCGAGGGTGTGGTCATTCCCCTCCTCATCCGCAACGAAGCCACCGCCGTCTCCCACAAGCTGCGCGGCATCGACATCACCCCCTGGGGCTCGAACCTCTGGAATCTCGCCTCCTGGTCGCGCGAGG
>WNFX01003911.1_pt1 | contig 14739 bp, 8 predicted proteins | sample 5400111 | NCBI WGS metagenome assembly WNFX01 (sample SAMN13153363, study PRJNA577476) | soil metagenome | isolation source: 40 cm soil or saprolite under grassland replicate 1 | place: USA:California | collected 2016-06-15 | reverse complement strand
CGCTCCATGCCGTAGCGGTCCGACCAGGGCCCGAGCGCGTCGATGTGCCCGGGCGGAACGCCGCCGTCGTAGAACGCCCAGTCCAGGCCGGCCTGCCTGAACAGCTGCGGCATGATGGCGGCGACACTCGGTATGTTCCCGCCGCTGTTCGGGCCGCCGAACGGGTAGGCGAAGGCGGTCGCCGGGTGGCCGACCACCCGCCGGAAGAACGCCTGGCAGCGCGCCAGGTCCGCGCTGACCCTGGCCCGCCACTGGGCCACCGTCTCCTCCTTGCCGTGCACGACGATGCGGTTGGTCAGGGCGGGCGCCGTGCCGCCTGGCACCGGCGCGTAGTAGTGGAGCTTGTCGGTGTGGCAGCCCAGGTCCCACCGGCCGGTCGCCGCCATCTGCTGGATCTGCCTGGTCGACAGGTAGTACGACGGCCTGCCCGGCGGGACGACCCGGCCGGTAACGATGAAGGCGAGCGCGGTGAAGTGGTAGGCCTTCAGCAGCGGGTCGACGAGAGTCCAGTCGGACGCGACGCCGTCGTCGAAGGTCAGCAGCAGCGGTTTGGCCGGGAGCCGCACCGGCTGGCCGGCGACCAGGCGCTCGACGTCGCGCAGCGTAATCGTATGGAAGCCTGCCGCCTTCAGCGCCGCCAGGTGCTCGCTGAGCAGCGCCGGCGTCACGGCGGTGAACGCCGGGTTCGTGTCCGACACCGCGTGATAGGTGATCGACACGACCGCCGACGGGAATGGGCGCGCGGCCGGGGCGGCCAGCGCCGCCGCCGGATCGGCCGGGGCGACCCACGCCGCCTGCTGCGCCGGGTTGTAGGGGCGGCTGGCGGTCACCCACACGACCGCGGTGATGACCAGCGCGGCCAGGAAGGCGAGGCCGGTGGCGGCGCGCAGGCCGCCCCGCATGAGCTCACCCATCGTCGCCTCCCGGCACGAGGCCGGCCATCGCGGGCACGGGGACGCTCACCGCGCCGGCGGGAACGCTGCCCGCATGACCGGCCGTGGCCGCCGGGGCGCGTGTGCCCCAGCTTCCGTCGCGGATCCTGGCGATCGCCCACAGCAGCTGTGGCGTGAGCGTGATGTAGAACAGGGCGCCGACCAGCGCGTACAGCCACATGCCGTCGTTGCGAAGCAGGCGGTACAGCAGGGCGTACGCCATTGTGATCAGGTAGAGCCCGGCGAGGTAGATGACCGGGAGCGGCGCGCCGAGCAGGCACCGGATCACGTTGTAGGTGATGACGACGGGGCTGAGGAAGCCGGCCACGGTCTGCAGCGCAATCGAAGGAAACGCCACCGGCCGGGAGCGCCAGACGTGCCCGAGCAGGATGGGCCCCTCACGGGCCCAGGACTTCTTCCAGCGGAGCTGTTGCCGGTAGAACTTGCCGAACCGCTCGGGCACATCGGTGCACGCGTACGCCAGCGCGTCGTACCTGGTCACCCAGCCGCTCTTGATCACCCTGTTGGTCAGCGCACGGTCGTCGCCGTACGTGCAGGCCACGCCGAGAAACCGCTGGTTCTCCCAGGCATCAAGCAGCCCCGCGATCGCGGTGCGGCGGTAGGCGGAGAAACAGCCTGAGCAGCATGCGACCGCGCCGAGCACGGACTCGGCGCTCTTGAGCAGCTGGAAGGACACGTAGTACCTGGCCGACTGCATCCGGGTGAGGGTGTTCGTCCGCACGTTGCGCACATACGTCAGCCCGGAGATGGCGCCGACACGAGCGTCCGCAAAACCCTGCACGATTCGGCGGATTGCCCCCTTGGCCGGCATCGAGTCGGAGTCCACGAAGACCAGGATGTCCGCGGAGGTGGCACGGATCCCGGCGGCCATCGCCGCCCGCTTCCCCTGGTTGCTGCCCAGGTCCAGGCACCGCACGGCACCGGCCGCGTAGCGGGCCGACGCCTTGCGCATCTGCTGCCAGGTATCGTCGCTGGACCCGTCGTTCACGACGACAAGCTCCAGCTTGTCCGTGGGGTAATCCACCCCCATGCAGGAGTCGATGGTCCGGGCGACCGCCGCACCCTCGTTGAAGGCCGGGACCACGATGGCCACGGTGGGTTCCAGGCCCACGTCCCGCGGCGGCCGGTAGAAGGCGGCAAGGACGAACCTGCTGAGCACGTAGCTGCTGACGATGACCGTGTACGCGACCGTGAGGGCGCTGCCGCTGTAGAAACTGAGCTTGTCGTAGATGTGCCACGCGATGAGCACGCAGATGCCGGCGATGCCAGCGACCATGGCCACGGTGACCAGCCACTCCCATGGGCTGCGCGGCGGCCGCGGCGGCGGGATGCCGTCGCCGGTGTCGGCCGCCCTCATCTGTCGCTGCCCGTCGCCGGGAAAGCGGGCACTCGCCCTATCCACGCCTCAACCAGCCCCCAATGCAACGCACCGACCACCACGTCCCCGTTCGTGGCAGAACGCTCTAAACGCTGGCCGGCATCACTACCTGAGGAGGCCCTTCATGAGGGGTAGGGCGGTTACGCATTTCGGCCGGCAGCAACTCGCCGCGGCCGCGGGACACGCCGTCAATCAGGGCCGGCTTGCTAGTGTGTGAACCGGCCATCCGACAGCCATCCCGGGGATCGCATGATCGAAGTTCGCGACCTGAGTAAGCGCTACGGCAGCAAAGTGGCGGTCGATCATCTGACCTTTACCGTCACCCCTGGAATAGTGACCGGATTTCTCGGGCCGAACGGCGCGGGAAAGTCAACGACGATGCGCCTGATTCTCGGTCTGGATCGGCCCGCGACCGGAACCGCGACCATTGGCGGCAAGCCCTACCGCGAGCTCGTACAGCCGCTGCGAACCGTCGGGGCACTGCTCGAGGCGCGCGCCGTGCACACCGGCCGCAGCGCCCGCGACCACCTGCTTTTCCTCGCTCAGACGCAGCGCCTGCCGCGTGCGCGGGTGCAGGAGATGATCGACCTGGTGGGCCTGGGTGACGCGGCGGACAAACGGGCGGGCAGCTTCTCTCTCGGCATGGGCCAGCGCCTCGGCATCGCCGTCGCGCTGCTCGGCGACCCGCGCGTGCTTGTGCTCGACGAGCCGGTCAACGGACTGGACCCGGAGGGCATCCTGTGGATGCGCAATCTGATGAAAACGCTGGCCGGCGAGGGGCGCACCGTTTTTGTCTCCAGCCATCTGATGAGCGAGATGGCGCTGACCGCGGAGCATCTGATCGTGATCGGCCGCGGCAGGCTGATCGCGGACTGCAGTACCGAGGAGTTCATCGCGCGCAGCTCGCAGCGGTCGGTCCTGGTGCGCACGCCACAGCCGGAACGGCTCACCGAGCTGGTGAGCGCGGCGGGCGGGGCCATCCTCCCCGGCGCCAACGGCGCGCTCATCGTGACCAATCTCGACGCGCCACGGATCGGCGAGCTCGCCGCCGGTGCTCAGCTTGTGCTGCACGAGCTGACGCCGCAGCTCGCCTCGCTTGAGGAGGCGTTCATGGAGCTGACCGCGGACAGCGTGGAGTACGGCGCGCAGCGGCCGGTGGGATCGGAGGTGACACCGTGACGACGCAGACCGCGCCCGCGCTCCCCGCACACGGGTCAGGCTTCGGTCATCTCATGCTCGCCGAGTGGACGAAGCTCCGGTCGGTGCGCTCGACCCTGTGGTCGCTTCTGCTGCTCGTCGTGATCACTCTCGGCTTCACCGGCCTGCTGACCGCGCTCACGGTGGGCCAGTGGAGCAAGATCGAGCCGAGCCGGAAGCTCCACATCATGGCCGACCCGGTCGGCACGGTCCTCGGCTCGGGGATCGGGTTCGGCCAGCTGACGATCTGCGTCCTCGGCGTCCTGGTGATCGCGAGCGAGTACTCGACCGGCGTGATCCGCGCCTCGCTGCTCGCCGTGCCGCGGCGGATCCCCATGCTCGCGGCCAAGGCCGTGGTGTTCACTGCGGTGGTATTCATCGTCGGCGCGATCGTCGCCTTCGCCTCGTTCTTCATCGGCGCGGCGATCCTGCACAAGGACGCGCCGGTGTCACTGGGCGATCCCGGCGTCACGCGCGCGGTGGTCGGGATGGCTCTCTACCTCGCGGTGCTCGGCCTGTTCGCGATGGCGATCGGGGCCCTTGTGCGGCACACCGCGGGAGCGATCACCGGCGTGATCGGTTTCGTGCTCGTGCTGTCACCGCTCGCTCTGCTGCTGCCAGGAAGCTGGGGCAAGCACATTCACGCCTACCTGCCATCCGAAGCTGGTCAGCTCATCGCGCAGGCCCACCAGGCGCCTGGCCAGCTGCTGTCGCCGTGGCAGGGTTTCGGTGTCTTCTGCCTGTGGACCGCGGCGCTGCTCGCCGCCGCTTGTATCCTGCTCGTCCGCCGCGACGCCTGACCCGCATGGCAGGCCTCACGAGGCGAGCGCCGACGTGCCGAGAAGGCTCTTGAGGTCTGCCATAAGGCTGTTGGTGGGCTCGACAGGGAAGTCCTTCAACGCGATAAGCAGGCTGCGACCGCCAGGCCGGTCCAAACGGAGGCGAACCGGGGTGATACCGGGATGGGTGCGCAGAATGTGTCTCAGTTCTGCAACGAGGTCTGCGGTCATCTTGTCCATGTGCAGCGCGACCACCAGTGGTGGTACTTCCGCCGCCTCGGCCGAGGAGACATCCAGCACGGTCAGGTCGTGCGCGAAGACGCTGATTGTACCCTCGCGCTCATTGAGCCGACCTGACACCGAGACGACATGATCTTCCGTCAGCTCGGCCGCGTATAGCGGGTAGGTCTTAGGGAAGAACAGGACCTCGATGGCGCCATCGAGGTCTTCGATCCTCACGATGGCCCACGGGTTGCCGGTTTTCTTGTTGATTCGGCGGTCGACCGAGGAGATCAGCCCGGCCACTTTGACGTCTCCGTCGGTGCGGCCCGATGCGAGCAGCTCGGCGATCGAGGTGTCCCGGTTGCGTTCCAGGATGTGCCGGGCGCCGTCGAGAGGATGGCTAGAGACATACAGGCCGAGCATCTCGCGTTCTTGGCTCAGCCGGAACTTACGTGGCCACTCCTCCGCGCTGAGCTGGAAGTCCAGGCCAATGCGCCCACTCGCGCCGTCATTCTCCTCAGTGCCATCCGACCCGAACAAGTCGAACTGCCCGATCGCCTCCTGACGTTTCACGCCAAGCACCGCGTCGACCGCTTGGTCCAGCACCTCGCACAAGGACTTGCGCGAGTGCGCGAGGGAATCGAATGCGCCCGCCTTGACCAAAGAATCCACCACCCGCTTGTTGCAGACGATGATCTCGGCCTTGTCAAGGAAGTCGGCAAACGACGTGTAACTACCCTTGTCCCGCCTGGTCGCCGTGATCGAGGCGACCACGCTGGAGCCGACGTTGCGGATAGCGCCAAGCCCGAAACGGATGTCGGTACCGACCGGAGTAAAGAACAAGTCGGACTCGTTGATGTCTGGCGGCAGCACCTTGATGCCGAGCTTGCGGCACTCCGCCAAGTAGATCGCCATCTTGTCCTTGTCGTCCCCCACCGACGTCAGCAGCGCGGCCATGTATTCGGCCGGGTAGTTGGCCTTGAGATAGGCGGTCCAGTAGGACACGACGCCATAGCCGGCTGTGTGGGACTTGTTGAAGCCGTACCCAGAAAATGGGACCAGCACATCCCACACGGCCTTAGTGGCCGCTGCGGAGAATCCGTTGTTGGCCATCCCGGCGGAGAACTCTTCCCAGGAGGCGTCCAGGATTTCCTTTTTTTTCTTCCCCATCGCGCGGCGCAGGAGGTCCGCCCTGCCCAGCGAGTACCCGGCTAGCTGCTGAGCGATTGCCATCACCTGCTCCTGGTAAACGACCAGGTGGTACGTCTCCCCGAGGATCGGGTCCAGCACTTCCTTCAGCTCGGGGTGGATCGGTTCGATCTTATGCCGACCGTTCTTGCGGTCGGCGTAGTTGATATGGGTGTTAGCCGCCATCGGCCCCGGTCGGTACAGGGCAAGCACCGCCGCGATATCCCCAAAGCCAGTCGGCACCATCAGTTTGAGGAGGTTGCGCATCGGGCCACCGTCGAGCTGGAAGACACCGAGCGTGTCCCCGCGCGCCAGCAGCTCGTATGTCGTCTTGTCATCGAGCGCAAGCGTTTCCAAGTCGATGTCGATGCCACGGTTCGCCTTGACGTTGGCGATCGCATCGCCGATCACAGTCAGGTTCCGCAGGCCGAGAAAGTCCATCTTGAGCAAGCCCATTTCCTCGCACTGCGGGAACGGGAAGCCCGTGATGATCGCACCGTCGTCTTCGCGACGGTGGATCGGCAACACGCCAAGCAGCGGCTCGGCCGAGAGGATCACACCAGCCGCGTGCACGCCGCTGCCCCGGGTCATGCCCTCGATGCCGCGCGCGGTGTCGATCACCCGCTTGACGTCCGGGTCGTCCCCGTACAGCTTGCGGACCTCGCCCGCCTCGTTGTAGCGCTCGTGGCCGTCATCGAAGACCCCTGACAGCGGGATTTCCTTGCCCATGACGGCCGGCGGGAACGCCTTGGTGATCCGGTCGCCGAGCGAATACGGGTAGCCAAGCACGCGGCACGCATCCTTGACAGCGGCCTTGGCCTTGATAGTGCTGAACGTGAGAATCTGGCAGACCCGGTCGTCACCGTACTTCTCGGTGACGTAGCGGATCATGTCGCCGCGCCTGCGCTCGTCGAAGTCCAGGTCGACGTCAGGCATCGTAATCCGCTCGGGGTTGAGGAACCGCTCGAAGATCAACGAGTGCTCGATGGGGTCGAGGTCGGTGATGCCCAGCACGTAGGCCACCATCGATCCCGTGGCTGACCCGCGGCCAGGGCCGAGGCCGATGCCATTGGCTCGCGCATACCGGCAGATATCGGCGACAACCAGGAAGTAGGCCGGAAATCCCATCCCTTCGATGACGCCCAGCTCATATTCGATCCGGTCGGTCACCGCCTGCGGGACTGTGCCGCCAAACCGGCGGGTCACACCCAGAGCGACCTCCGTGCGCAGCCACGACGACTGGGACTCCCCCGCTGGGACGGGGAACGTCGGCATCCGGTCGACCGAGGCGAAAACCTCGTCGTAAGGCCTGATCATCTCGGCGATCAGCAGCGAGTTGTCGCAAGCCCCAGACATCTGCTCGTCCCACAGCTCACGCATCTCCGCCGGGCTCTTGAGGTAATAGCCGTCGCCGTTGAACTTGAACCGCTTCGGGTCATCCAGCGTCTTGCCGGTGCCGATGCACAGCAATACCTCGTGTGCCTCGGCCTGGTCGCGGGTGACGTAATGGCTGTCGTTGGTGGCCAGCGGACGCAAGCTCAGCTTTTTCGCGATGTCCAGCAGCCCGTCCCGGACCCGGCGCTCGATTGCCAGCCCATGATCCATCAGTTCCAGGAAGAAGTTGTCCTGGCCAAAAATGTCGCGGAATCTTGCCGCCGCCGCGAGCGCTTTGGCACCCTGGCCAAGGCGCAGCCTGGTCTGCACTTCACCCGATGGGCATCCCGTGGTAGCGACAATCCCCTCGGCGTGCTCGGCGATCAGCTCGGCGTCCATCCGCGGCTTGCGGTAGTAGCCTTCAATGGACGCCAGGCTGGACAGCTGGAACAGGTTCCGCAGCCCTCCGGCATCTGCGGCCAGCATCGTCATGTGCGTGTATGCGCCTCCACCGGACACGTCCCCGCCCTCGCCGTCGGGATCGACGTCGTACTGGTGAGACTCGCCCCAGAAGACCGGCTTCTTCAAGAACCGTGACTCAGGCGCCACGTACGCCTCGATCCCGATGACTGGTTTTACCCCCACCCTGGTCGCCTGTTGGAAGAACTCATACGCACCGAACATGTTTCCGTGATCGGTCATCCCAAGCGCGGGCATACCCATCCGGGCCGCCTCCGCGCACAGCGCGCCCAGTTTCGCCGCACCATCCAGCATCGAGTACTCGGTGTGCACGTGCAGATGGACGAACGAGGCCGAGGACCGGGCCGCTGCCGCCATGAGCGATCTTCCTCCTCCGCGAGGTTGCCTTCCTGGCCACCGGTGCGCGGGCAAGCTGCACCGCGCGTGCCGTGCACGCGTCAAAAATCAGGACCGGGGGAAGTGGCCAGCGGGCCGCGGGGGCGGCCGCACCAGCCCGGCGGAAGTAGCCTAACGGGCCGCTACTCGCGAGCACGAGGTGCCACGCGGGGCACATCGTGATCGCGTCGGATTCCCGGCGAATGAGGCGAAACCCGTGATCCTCGGAGCTTGGCGCGGCTAGCTCTTTGCCCTGAGCAGCACGAGTTCCCGCGCCAGGTCATCGGGGGGGAGGCGCGGCCCCCCCTTCCCGCCCGCAGGCGCCCCTTCCCGCCGACACGACGCTCCCTCTGGCTGCCCCGGCCCTTCTCCGCCCCGCCACGGGCCCCCTCTCGCCGCCCTATATGAACACCGATGGCCCATCGGTGTTCATATAGGACCACCGATGACCCATCGGTGTTCCTGCTCGGGCACCCGCCGCCGCAGATCGCCAGGGTGCGGTTAGTTCTCCGCCCGGAGCAGCGCGAGGACTCGGGCCAGGTCGTCCGGGTAGTCACTGTGGAATTCAACGCGGCGCCCGTCCGCGGGATGGCGGAACGCGAGCCGCACCGCGTGCAGCCACTGCCTGCCCAGGCCGAGCCGTTCGGCGAGGACGGGATCCGCGCCGTACAGCCGGTCACCCACGCAGGGGTGCCTGACCGCCGCCATATGCACGCGGATCTGATGGGTCCGCCCGGTCTCGAGGCGGATGTCGAGCAGGCTGGCGGCACGGAACGCCTCGATCGTGTCGTAGTGCGTGATGCTGGGTCGGCCGCCCGCGACGACCGCGAACCGGCCGTCCCCCGATGGATGCCGGTCGATCGGCGCGTCCACCGTCCCGCGAAGCGGATCCGGATGACCCTGCACCAGCGCGTGATAACCCTTGTCCACCTCGCGGCTGCGGAAGGCACGCTTCAGCACGCTGTAGGCCCGCTCGCTCTTGGCCACCACCATCAGGCCCGTCGTGTTCACATCCAGGCGGTGCACCACACCCTGGCGTTCCGCCGCCCCGCTTGTCGCGAGCGAGTGGCCGGCCGCGAGCAGGCCCTCGACCACGGTCGCGCCAGTCCAGCCCGGCGCCGGGTGCGCCGCCACCCCGGCCGGCTTGTCCACCACGACGATGTCCGCGTCCTCGTATACCACCTCAAGTCCCGGCACGGGGCGGGGCTGGACGGGCTCCGCGGGTGGCGGCGGGAGCGTGACCTCGAGCCAGCTACCCGCGGTCACGCGGTCGGACTTGGCCAGGCGGTGCCCGTCGGCACGCACCTGGCCGGCCGCGACGAGCCCGGCCGCCCGCGCCCTGGACAGCCCGAACATCCGGGCGAGCGCGGCATCCAGCCGTTCACCGTCCAGCCCTTCGGGAACCGGGACGGTGCGCGTGTCACCCTCGCCGGTCAAGGCCACCCGCTGACGTCTCGTCGCGGCCCTCGGTCTCGCGCGTCCCGTCCACGCGCATGCCCCGGACGGACAGCAGAATTGCGATCGCGCCGCCGCAGACAATGGCCGAGTCAGCCAGGTTGAACACCGGCCAGTGCGGCAGCTCGATCCAGTCGACGACATATCCGCGCAGCGGAGACGGCGACCGGACCAGGCGGTCGATCAAATTGCCAGTGGCGCCGCCGAGCAGCAGGCCGAGCGTCACCGCCCACGGCAGGCTGCGCAGCCGCCGCGCGGTACGCAGGATGAACACGATCACACCGACCGCGATCGCGGTGAACACCACCGTCATCGACATGCCGATGTTGAACGCGGCACCGGGGTTGCGCATCACCTGAAACGTCAGCAAGCCGCCGAGCAGGCGGACCGGCGGATGCCCCGACAGCGTGGCGACAACGACCGCCTTGGAGATCGCGTCCGCGGCGAGCACGGCGCCCGCCACCGCGAGCAGCACACCGACCCTGCGGCGCCGCAGCGGGGCGGCCTGGCCGGTCGCGCCGACGGTACCGCCGGCACCGCCCGCGTGCGGCGCCAGCGGCACCGGCGGTACCGGTGGCACGGCCCCCCGGCCAGAACGCACCTGACGCCACGTGGGCCCGCCCATTTCCGGTGGCATGGTCAGCGGCGCTCCTCGCGCTGCTTGCACGGCACGCACAAGTTCGCGCGGGGAAATGCCTGCAGGCGTGCCTTGCCGATCGGATTGCCGCACGATTCGCACACGCCGTAGGTGCCTTCGGCCATCCGGGCGAGCGCCCGCTCATTCTGCGCCAGCAGTTCGCGGGCGTTGTGGGTGAGGGCGAGATCGTGCTCGCGCTGATAGGTTTTCGCGCCGACGTCGGCGGAGTCGTCACCGGCGTCGCCCACCGAGTCGGTCAGCCGCGCGGCGATCTCTGATTCAGCCTTGGAGATCTCCGCCCGCAACTCGGTTACCTCCGTCTCCAGCGTGGACCGCACCGCGGCGAGTTCCGCTTCCGACCAGGGCCGCTCGCCCTGGCGGACGGGAAGCGCCCCGGCCGCGCCCTTGCCACCCTGACCGGCCGGGCTGGCTTGGCTGGCCGGGGGGTGCCCAGGCCGGGATCGCCCGCCGTGTTGTGAGCGCCGCGACCGCTCCCCATCATCCTTGCGGATGCCCGTGGTGCTGGCCATGCCGGGCCTCCCTCCGCGCCGGTCACGTATGCAGACAGTGACCGGAGGATAAGTCGCTCCTGCACAAGAGGCAAACCAGCGCGCCCTAGGGGGTACCCGCTGATATGGCCGCGCGGTGACGACCGCCGCGAAAGCCGCACGGTGACACGCCCGGTTAATACGGTGCGGCGGGACCCGCTGCCGTCGGCTATTGTGACAGTCTGCAAGGCATTTGATGGGGACAGCTGCCGCAACAGCGCGGCCGGAGCGAACCGGGGACGGTGCGAGCCCGGCGCACGCGCAGCGGACCAGATCACCCCGGAGCCGCCGGAAGAACGGCAGCATGCCGAGTGCGCAGGCGCTGCTCGCGTGGCGCGTGCGGTACGTCTCGGCCGGCCCGCCAAATAGAACCGGCAGCAGCGAATTGAGTGGGTCACGCGCATGCGCGGCCAAGGAGGGTGGTACCGCGGGACCGCCATCGGCGTTTCTCGTCCCTCCGGCCGGACAGTCACGATCGCAGGAGGCCCGCCGCCGATGCCGGACCGCACGAACCCCGAGCCACGTTCTTTCGCTCCCCTTCCCACGTCCGGACCGGGCGGCCAGCCGAGCCTGCCCGGCATCGAGCTTGAGATCCTCAAGCGCTGGCGGGACGGGAAGGTCTTCGAGCGTTCGCTTGAACAGACCTCCGCCGGGCCGCGGTGGACCTTCTATGAGGGGCCGCCAACCGCGAACGGCATGCCCGGCGTGCATCATGTCGAGGCCCGCACGTTCAAGGATGCCTTCCTGCGCTTCAAGACCATGCAGGGCTTCTACGCCGCCCGCAAGGCCGGCTGGGACTGCCACGGCCTGCCGGTCGAGGTCGCCGTGGAGAAAGAGCTCGGGATATCAGGGAAAAAGGACATCGAGGCCTACGGCGTCGCCGAGTTCAACGCGCGCTGCCGCGAGTCGGTGATGCGGCACGTCGACGCGTGGGAGCAGCTGAGCGGGCGGATGGGCTACTGGGTCGACACGTCCGAGGCGTACCGGACCATGGACCCCGATTACATCGAATCGGTGTGGTGGTCCCTCAAGGTCATTTTCGACAAGGGGCTGCTGATCTCCGATTACCGGATCAGCCCGTACTGCCCGCGCTGCGGCACGCCGCTGTCGGACCATGAGCTCGGCCAGCCGGGCGGGTATGAGACCGTCACCGATCCGTCGATCACCGTACGTTTCCCGCTGCTTTCGCTGCCTGATGGCGCTAATCCCGCCTTGCGAGGCGCTGACTTGCTCGTCTGGACCACGACGCCATGGACGCTGGTGGCAAACACGGCGGTCGCGGTTCACCCGGACGTGACGTATGCGATCGCGCGCCGCCCGGGCAGCACCGATGCGTTCGTCGTGGCCGAGCCGCTGTTCGCGCGCGTGCTCGGTGAGGGCTGGTACGTCGCGGCCCGGGTCACCGGCGCCGACCTGGCGGGCGCCACTTACGCGCGGCCGTTTGGGATCATCGACATTCCCAATGCTCACCGCGTCGTCACCGCCGACTTCGTGACCACTGAGGACGGCACCGGCCTGGTGCATCTCGCGCCCGCCTTCGGCGCGGACGACCTGGCCGTCAGCCGCCTCCACGGGTTTCCTGTGATCAACCCGATCCAGCCGGACGGGCGGTTCAGCCCGGACATCCCGCTGGTCGGCGGCATGTTCTTCAAGGACGCCGACGCACGGCTGATCACCGACCTGACCGAACGCGGCCTGCTCTTCCGCGCCGCCGAGCATGAGCACAGCTACCCGCACTGCTGGCGGTGCCATACGCCGCTGCTGTACTACGCGCTGCCGTCCTGGTACATCCGCACGACTGCGATCAAGGACGAACTGCTCGAGCAGAATGAGCGGACGAACTGGCAGCCGCCGACGATCAAGAACGGCCGGTACGGGGAATGGCTGCGCAATAATGTGGACTGGGCGCTGTCGCGCACGCGTTACTGGGGCACGCCGCTCCCCCTGTGGACGTGCGCGGAGGGGCACGTGACCTGCGTCGGATCGATCGCCGAATTGTCGTCGCTGGCCGGGCGCGACCTGAGCGGCCTCGACCCGCACCGGCCCTACGTCGACGAGGTCACGATCTCCTGCCGGGAATGTGGCGCGCAGGCCCGCCGGGTTCCCGAGGTCATCGACGCCTGGTACGACTCAGGCTCGATGCCGTTCGCCCAGTGGGGCGCGCCGCATCGCGGCTCGGAACAGTTCGAACAGGCCTATCCGGCGCAGTTCATCTGCGAGGCGATCGACCAGACACGGGGCTGGTTCTACTCGCTGATGGCCGTGGGCACCCTGGTGTTCGGCAAGTCGTCGTACGAGAGCGTCCTGTGCGTGGGCCTGATCCTCGCCGAGGACGGGCGGAAGATGAGCAAGCACCTCGGCAACGTGCTCGAACCCATCCCGCTGATGGACACCCACGGTGCCGATGCGCTGCGCTGGTTTATGGCGGCGAGCGGATCGCCGTGGGCGGCGCGTCGGGTCGGGCACGCCGCGCTCGAGGAGATCGTCCGCAAGATCCTGCTCACGTACTGGAACACCGTGTCGTTCCTGCTGCTCTACGCGAATGCCGGCGATGCCGCGTGGAACCCGGGCCTACGCGGTGACGCACCGCCGCCCGGGCAGCGGCCGCTGCTTGACCGCTGGGCGCTGAGCGAACTCCACGCCACCGTCGCCGAGGTCACGGCCGCGCTCGAGGAGTTCGACACCGTGCGGGCCGGACGCCGGATCGCCGAGTTCATCGACGACCTGTCGAACTGGTACGTGCGGCGGTCACGACGGCGGTTCTGGGACGGGCCGGGCACCGGCGAGGGCGCGGCGGCGTTCGCCACCCTTTATGAGTGCCTGGAGACGCTGACGAGGCTGATGGCGCCGATCACACCCTTCCTCACCGACTACGTCTGGGACGTGCTGCGCGCGCCAGGCGTGCCCGAGTCTGTCCACCTCGCCTCGTGGCCCGCGCCGCGCGAGGAGCTCATCGACCAGCGGCTCACCACCCAGATGGCGCTGGTCAGGCGGCTGGTGGAACTCGGGCGGGCGGCACGCGCGTCGTCGTCGGTGCGGACCCGCCAGCCGCTCGCGCGCGCGCTGGTCGGCGCGGCGGGGTTCGCCTCGCTCCCACCGCAGTTGCGGGAGCAGATCACCGACGAGCTGAACGTGCACTCGCTCGATGCCCTCGCGGGGGTTGGCGGCGAACTGGTCGAATACGCCGTGAAGCCCAACTTCCGCGCGCTGGGGAAACGATTTGGCTCCAGAACGCCTGCGGTGGCTGCCGCGATCAGCGCAGCCGACGCTGGCGCTGTGGCTGGCTCCTTGCGGTCGTCCGGTGGCGTCACCGTAGAGGTCGACGGCGCACCGGTGTCGCTGGAACCCGATGAGCTCATCGTCACGGAGACACCGAGGTCGGGCTGGGCGGTGATCAGCGCGAACGGTGAGACCGTCGCGCTGGACCTGGCCATCACACCGCAGCTGCGGCGGCTGGGGCTGGCCCGTGAGGTCGTCCGGCTGATTCAGGATGCGCGCAAGAACGACGGCCTGGATGTGAGCGACCGGATCGAGCTGCGGTGGTCAACCTCGGATCCCGAGCTGTCGGCCGCGCTCACCGAGCACGGCGACGTGATCGCCCGCGAGGTGCTCGCGGCGACTTTTGCCGCCGCAGCAGGGACGCTTGACCCCGGCCTGCACGAGCACCGCGACGCCGAGCTCGGCCTCACCTTCTGGTTGCGCCGGTTGAATCCGGATCGGTGACGGGCTCTCGGTCCCCGTACGGCCCCTGTCCCATTTCCATGGTGGTGGAAACGCGTCGACAGTCAGTCCGAATGGCAGGCACGGCATGGCGTGCAACCCGTGGCTGCGGCCTCCGCGAGCGTCATCGTGTCCACGTCCTCGTCATCCACCACCTGGATCAGCACGCACTCGTGCAGGTGGTAGCGAGACACGCCGCGTACGACCCAGACCGTCGAGGCCGGGTCGCCCGCCTCGGAGAGCTGACCCTCGGCGTCCGGTAGCTCGGCATCGGCCTCGGCGGGCTCCGGCTCGGGGCTGGCCTCCGATAGCTCAGTGTCGGCATCCGGCACCGCGGCGCCCGATCGCGCCACAGGGGCTCCCGACGGCCCGGCGCGCGTGTCGGGCGTCCCGGTACCGGATTGGGTCTCCCCGCCGCTCACCGGGGCCGCGG
>WNFX01008040.1_pt1 | contig 14741 bp, 10 predicted proteins | sample 5400111 | NCBI WGS metagenome assembly WNFX01 (sample SAMN13153363, study PRJNA577476) | soil metagenome | isolation source: 40 cm soil or saprolite under grassland replicate 1 | place: USA:California | collected 2016-06-15 | reverse complement strand
AACCAACTCTTCCAACGACACCTGCACGAGCGGGGCAAAATTCCGTTCTTTCGTTCCCATCATGGCGTGACTCTCCTTTTAGACTTGTCCTGTCATCCTCCTTTCTACCACCTGTTTGGGACTTTTTCAACAGGCTGCGTCGTTTTTGAGACTCTTAGCGCCTAAAATTTCTCCAAAACTATAGGAATAATAAGTGCATGGCCAGGAGAAACGGGATAGTTATCAAAAACCAGATAGAGTAAATCACTTTCCCATTGCACGCAGTTTTTCTTATGCCAAAGATTACAAAAAAAGCACTCGTTCATATTGCAGAAACTTTTTAGCATGTCTGCTATAAGTGTTCATTAAAATAAGATACCTGTTAGCAATATTTTGTCACAAATTGAGGAAAACTTACACTCCAGGGAGTAGATGTTTCTGGTAACGAGTACCTCCCACTAGTGTTCTGAAGAAAATAATTAGTTGAGATAAAAATAGCAGACGTGCTATAAAGTGTAGAATAGTTTTATGGGTGTACTGTTCCATTGGGCATGATTGTTCCTTTGAGTGATTTAGCTTTATTCAATTGATCTTGGGAGACTTTAGCTCCTGTAAGGTTGGCTTTGCTGAGATCTGCACCGTTTAGGTTGGCTTTCATTAAGTCAGCTCCCTGAAGCTGTGCTTCGCTGAGATTGGCACCACTTAAATCAGCTCCATTGAAGTGCGCAAAGCTAGCCGATAAGCGCAACGTCGAGGATTCCAAGACGATTCGCAAAAGTGTGCAGGCTGCCAGGGAGCGGCAATTGCAGCGTTTCGAGGGAACCAGGTTGACTTGCAATGCGGAGATGGGCCCAAATGAGGTGCGGGATTTTTGCCAGATGGATGCGTGGGGGAGAAGTTCTTGAAGGCGGCGATGTAGCAATTGCATTTATCGGCGCGGGCGTATTACAGGGTGCTGATGCTGGCACTGACGATTGCAGATCTGGCAGGCAGTAAGATGATTCTGGCCAATCATATTGCCGAGGCAATTCAGTATCGGTCGAGGGTGGGAGTGTAGGACAGATAGTTGTCGATATTATCCTTCCCCAGAATCAGCTTCCTCGAAATCCAGTCCTTGATAGATATCTGCGATGTCAATCTGTACATCGATGCTGTTGATCTCAACAATTTCCCCAGGGCCATAATGACGATAGTACCAGGCAGTAATATCCTGATCGTCACGCTGCCATATTTCTACATATGGCGCAAATTGACTCATCAGCACTATTTCTTGTATGGTTGGACATCCCTGGTAGGCTTTGAACTTCACGCCACGATCGCGAGCCTCAGTGCTGGGTGACAACACTTCAATTACAACTCGTGGTGATTCAATCAGCATATTCTCTGGGCGCCGATCTGCGGCATCACAGGAAACAGTCGCATCAGGATAGGCATAGTGTTTCTTGCCGTCTTTTTTCGTTCCCAGAAGCACTTGCACATCCACGCCAAAAGCCCTACAGGGTCCCGTTCGAAGCTGGCTGTCCAGGGCGTATCCAACATTCCGTGTGATGCGGTCATGCGCGACGCTACCCCCACTCATGAAATAAGCCATTCCATTGAGGTATTCATATTTGCGGTCGGGCGAGAGATGTTCGAGTTCGTGAAACTCTGCCTCTGACATTGCTCCACCTCTGCTTGGCCAGTTCCACGATGATTCTGCTGATACGGGATTGGTTGCCATAGAAAACACCTGCCTCTTTTCAATCTGCATGAAGCTATCAGAGCTATGCGGTCGCTGTCCTTCTCCTTGCATTTCCTCTTTCTTCTTATGCTCTACTCACTATATTCTCTCTCTCACCAAAAGGCAAATGACAGAGTACGTTTCTTCTTCATAACGGTTGACTACGTCCTTCTACACAATAAGAGCCAGAGCAAGCTTGCTTCATGAGAAATGCTCTGCCACTTCGTTCAATCTGTTCATTCACCTATCCTTTTAATGAAGGACATGAATATCTAGTGAGCAAATCAGATAGCACCTGCTACACCTACCCGCACGCCTGCCCCTGCGGCTTCTACGGCGACCCCATGAAAGAATGCAGTTGTACCGCCATGGCCATCTCCCGCTACCAGAAGAAGATCAGCGGCCCTCTGCTGGACCGTATCGATATCCACGTGGAGGTGCCACGGGTCGATTACGAGAAATTGGCAGATAAGCGCAACGTCGAGGATTCAAAGACCATCCGCGCTAGAGTGCAGGCGGCACGTGAATGCCCACTGGAACGCTTCAAGGGAACGAAGTTGACGTGTAACGCCGAGATGGGGCCGACGGAGGTGCGGGAGTTCTGCCAGACCGATGCATCGGGGGAGAAGTTGCTGAAGGCGGCGGTACAGCAGTTGCACCTGTCGGCCAGGGTGTATCACCGGGTACTGAAGCTGGCGCGGACGATTGCAGACCTGGCGGGCAGTGAGATGATTGCAGCCAATCATGTGGCGGAGGCGGTACAGTATCGGCCCAGGGTGGGGATATAGGAAGTCGTAAACTCTCTTAATGCGGTAGAAGGAATGGTCTAAAATAAGCCATTTTTGCTATCAAATTCGTTCGGTCCTACCTTCAAGCTTTGACTTATTCGTTGTCTTTATAGAGTCCCTGTTAGAGGGTTTGAGGCATATATAATTTTCATGCTATTTATTTTGCTTATGTAGGGGGAGAAATATGGCACGGCGAAGTGGATTGTTGCACGCGCTTGTGCAAGCACAGCGTGAAGCTGAAAGAATGCATATTGCTCAAATGCGTAAACAGGCACAGCTTCAAACGCAAGCAGAAAGGGCAGCAGAAAAAGCGCGAAAAGATTATGAACGTGCGCAACTAGCTGACCAAAAAGAACGTGCCAGACTTTATACCGATTCGCGGATTGCTCAAGTCGATTTGCAGAACGAGCAGCTTGATCAAATTATCATACGTCTCTCTAACATTCTCAGAGAGGCTCTTGCAGTTAATAGTTTCATTGATTTACAGTCATTAAAGCAAGTACCAGAGTATCCAGTTTTTAATCCAGGTCAATTAGGAGTAGCAGAGCCACCCCCTGTACCACAAATGTATATGCCCCCTAATTTAACAGGCATCCAAAAGCTGATACCGGGAGCCAAGGAGAAGCATGCTCAGGATGTAGCTAGAGCGTATGAGTTATATAGATCACATGTAGCTGCTCATGCTGCGAGAGAAGGGGTACGCATGCAAAGACTGGCAGAGGCAAGAGCTTACTTTGAGCACCAGGTTGCAGAGACCCAGCAGAAGATTGCTGCTCAACATGCAGAGATCGATAATTTTCAACGGGAACTTTCTACAGGTTCTCCTTCTGCTATTGTGGAATATTTCAGCATGGTATTAGCATCTAGTAGCTATCCCGATGGTTTTCCTCAACATGCAAAAATTGCTTATGTTCCTGAATCGAAGCAACTCGTGATTGAGTATGATCTTCCCTCATTTGATGTGATTCCAGAAGTCGGTCTCTACAAATATGTAAAAGCCAGGGACGAAGTAACTGAGATAGCACGTCCGCTTGCACAACGGAAAGCTCTGTATTCCTCAGTGGTTGCCCAGGTAGCGCTTCGTACATTATTTGAATTGTTTAAGGCTGACCGCTTAGGGCACCTGGATATCATTGTATTTAATGGCTATGTTGATAGTATCGACAAAGGAACAGGTCGTCCTGTACGTACATGTCTGATTACAGTGCGCACTAATCGGGATACCTTTATGCAGCTTGATTTGAGTAAAGTTGACCCTCTTGCGTGCCTCAATGTGTTGAATGCCTCGGTCTCGAAAAGCCCAGCAGAACTTGCACCAGTAAGACCTGTGCTCGAGTTTAATATGGTTGATCCTCGCTTTATTGAAGAGACTGATGTAATCTCAGGGCTTGATCAACGTCCTAATCTCATGAATCTGACACCTTCAGAGTTTGAATCGCTCATCACCAACTTATTCCAAAAGATGGGTCTAGAAACACGACTCACGCAGGCGTCACGCGATGGAGGAGTTGACTGCGTTGCGTATGACCCACGTCCAATTTTTGGCGGGAAAGTAGTAATCCAGGCAAAGCGTTACAAGAATACTGTCGGTGTGAGTGCTGTTCGTGACCTTTATGGGACTATGCAAAATGAGGGAGCATCAAAGGGAATTTTGGTCACAACCAGCGGCTATGGGAAAGCCTCCTTTGAGTTTGCTGAAGGAAAACCCATTGAGTTATTAAGTGGAAGCAATCTTTTATACCTTCTGGCTGAGCATGCAGGTGTAGAAGCGAAAATTGAGATGCCGGATAATTGGAGAGATCCACAACCTGATTCGTAGGAATCAGATTTGATGTAGTGTTATTCAAATCGTGGATGATTGCTTGTTTTTTTTGCCAGATCAGCGGTCGGTTAGAACGTGAAGCTTGTGCCGACCGATGTCTGTACATATCCAGCAATGCTTAATTTTCCCTAAAGTAAGCGAAGTGCGGCCACTATTGCTTGTCAGGGAGACGCATAGGAGGTAGTGGAAAGAGACTGAGAATGAGTTAAGTCTTTACATACTAACGAGCAAGACAAGAATAAAAATCTTTGATAGTTCCCTCATGAACATTTAACATAGCAATGGAAGCAGTTGATCAGGCTATATCGCTATGAGATTAAGGAATTGTGGCTATGTTTTAAAGAATGGACTACCTCATTTCATCCTCGCTTGCTCCTAGTGCTATCAAAGTCTCTGAATATCCAAAAGTCCCTCCATACTCGCAAATACGCATAAGAAAGAGTAATCTCATCCAACGATGAGATATTTTTCTTACCTGTATACGAATTTTTGTTCTAGTGTAAGGTTTTTAGCCTATCAATTGAATATTGAGTAGAGAGACAAAATACTTGTCGCTATTCTGACAAGGAAGGTGCATATGGAGGAGACGAATGCGATGCAGCAAGGGGTTGAAATGGAGTCAAGAGCCTCAGATAGCACTATTTTGCTTACGCAGTTTATAGAAAAGCACGCGGGGTCCTTTATGAGTATTCTACGTGGGTATGTGAGCAAAGCAGGGCTGGTTTCCGGCAGCTATGTTGAATTGCAAGATGCAGCATTGGAAGTACTGAATGAGGTCTATATCGAAGCCATTAAAACGGCCACCCACTTTGATCCCACACGCTCACCCAAACCATGGCTCTTGATTATTGCACAAAATGTGGCCATGCGTAAAAGGGCTGAGTTAATAAGATGGCGCCAGCATGAGACAACGATGAGCGACATGAATCATGAACATAAGAACCAGGCTCCTGATGAAGACCCATTGGAGCAAATCGCTGAGCTTGCAAAAATAAAATTTGAAGAGCAACCGGAAAACCAGGTAGAGAACATGGCACAGTTTGAGTATTTGCTTTCTCTAGTATCTGAGACTTACCGGAATGTGCTCTATCTGGCTTATCTAGAAGACAAGGATGGAGAGGCATTAGCCACAGCTCTGGGGTGTAGCTACGATGCGGCTTTAGTACGACTCCACAGAGCACGGAAACAATTGCGCATTGCCCTTGAAAAGCAAAGAGGTGAGAGCAATGGATAAACACCAGCCTACAAGAGAACAACGTCTGATGCGTGAGAAAGCCCTTTTTACCTATATGGATGCCTATGAGCGTGGTGATTTTGGCACAATGTCAATGGTGTTGCAGCAGGCTGAACAAGACCCAGAATTGGGTGATCTCATTTGGAACGTGCTTTCAGCTTATCAGGCTGAAGAGGAGGAAGAGCGACGAGAAAACGATGTGATACTGGTGCGTCAGCTTCTACATCAACATCTTCCGTCGGGATGGGAGACCGTTCCAGGTGCCGCAGATATACCTCCGTTAACCGTCAGCGATGTCGTCGCGCGAATGCAGGCGGATGAAGCAGTGAAAGGTTCGGTCAAACAAGAGTTAAACACCGTTGTACAGCAACTGCGCCAATCCAATATGCCCTTACCTGCTAACCTGGGTATACATGGTATACGCTCGCTCTTTACGCAGCTTGGTTTACGAGTCAGTAAGCAATTGAAGAAGGTATTTAGCGAAACGGCACTCTTTCTCACAGCTGGGAGAGAGCAAGGAATGGCTCACCTGGGGGCAGCTCGGCGACAGCGAGAGCAATCACGTCTAAATGAAAAGCTACAAGAAGAGGAGCAGCCGTAATGACACAATCTATAGAAGCAGTTATTGCTGATCTCTATCGAATTGCTGATGTTCCACGTCCAACAGGAACGCTGGGCGTGATCTTGCTTGGCGAACTCATTGGCGGTTACAACCTGACCTGCACTGAAATTGCCGGGTTGACAAGTGAAGCGGCGTCACATTTTTTGCTACGACGCGGAGCGATACTCGAGCCGACAGAAGATACAAACCAGGAGCCACTGGCAGGGTACATTTATGTGAACAAGACATCAGGACACATTTTCGTCGAGCGGAATGATTTTCTCGTGCGGCGTCGGTTTTCTGTAGCGCACGAACTGGGGCACTATCTGCTCCATTTCCTGCCATTGATTGCCAGTGGAGCTTTTGTGGATGAGTATGAATCGGTTGAGATCACAGAGGCTCTAGCGCCATCTTCGCCTGAAGAAGATGCAGATGATCTTCCACTTGGCCAGGTTCGTATTTCGCGACAAGCTGAGCGCCTACTTCCGCTTCCTCCCTATGAACAAATGGAGCGCGAAGCGAACGAGTTTGCGGCTGAATTATTAATGCCCGTTGAGGTTATTCGCGAACTGGTGACGCACTATGCTGCTGATTGCCTGGGGGATGACCTGATCTGGCGACTTTCTTCCGAAATGCTTGTCAGTCGCGCTGCTATGCGCTGGCGATTACGTGAGCTGTCAACATTGACTGTGCAATAAGGCTAAGTGAGAGGAGGATTGTATGGGACTCGAATTTTTGCGTAATAATGGAGCGCACCGTATGCGCGACGATGCGCAGCGGCCACTGCTTCTTGATAATGATGCCGAACGCGACGAAGAACCGGAGGAGCAGAATAACCTTGCATATGAACAGCCTGCCGAAGATTGGCGTCCGATTGACGTGGATGACGTTGCTGTCTCTGATAATTGGGACCTCTGTCCCAGACGCTTTATCGACGGCAAAGACCTCGGTCGCACTGTCGCCTGGCTCCAGACGGAAGAGGGGTATCCTATCCCGGTGCGCCTTTCGGAAATCGGCGCTGTGGTCATGTGGAATAACACAGGATGTCTGCGGCGTGAGTGGTATACGGTGGAGCGTGTCGTCTCCATGATCGTTGATCCCTTCCCCTGGGATGAGGTAGAAAGCTTTGCGGCGGCTTTGCAGGAAAAAGGATTTCGCCTGTTACAGTGCCAGAAACCGCGTCGGGGTCTGACCTACGATTTTCAGGAAATGCGCAAGGCCACGCAGAATCGCTCCCTGGATGAAATGATGCGTTTGGAGAAACAGGCGCTTGTGCATGCCAACACTACACCAGTTCTTGTTGACGGAAGGCTGGAGTCGCGCACAGGTGGATTTGACGAGTTGAACACGCCGGTCGTCGGCATGATTAAAGGGCATTACCGCGATTATCTGCACGATCAGGGTTGGCGTGCTTATTACCAGTTGCACGTCGGGCAGCGCACTCCCGCCTTTTTCCTGAAGCAGAAAAATATCGAGGTCGTTTCCTGGTATTTGCGTATGGATGGGACGCAGAGCGATTTGCCGAACTGGGGCGTTGTCAGATTGGAAATTCCCGCAGCGTTCTTCGAGCAGAAGCTTGACAAAGACTGGTCGTATATTAACCGCCTTTCACGAATGATCTGCGAGTACCGCTGCAAAGATAATAGCTATTTGCGCGCATCTGTTTCCCTCTACCCCATTCAGCGAGCGGAAGAATGTCTCGGAGCATTGTTCACTGGCGCTGATACCATTGTTCAACGTTTCTACAATCTCACACAGTTATAAGAAGGAGCGCATGTGATGAATGATTGCGATCCAACTTACGAAGAAAATAACGACTCATTTGATGATGCGGATGACGACCAGCAAGCTTCGGGTAATGGAACGGGTGGGAATGCCTGTATTGGACGTGTTGGCGCTCCTCCACAGAAAGAGGCTAGCAGCACGAACTTTTACTTCTGGATTCCGCCGGATGGACTGGTAGAGAAGACGCAGCTGATTACCTGCAAAAGCACTATCGCTACGAGGGATTATGCCTTCCATGCCATTATCGATGAAGTCTACCGTCAGAGCCGCAAACGCAGCATGGGTGGAGAAATAGATGAAGCAGATGGCGATGTGAATCACCGGCCTCCTTTCCAGAATGAGGGCTTTACCTATGCCCTGGCATCCATCTTGCGCTCAGAAGTCTTCACACCCCCGCAAGAGCGCAGCCCTATCTACCTTGCCAGCGCGGAAGAGGCCCGAGTCGCCTATGGCGCAGAAGATATCCAAGAGGGTCGCGCATTAGAAATCGGCCTCATTAAAAATGGAGCCAATCAGATAGCTGGTCCGGGGATGATCGATCTGGACTACCTGCTCGGCGTCAATGGCGGACATATGAACGTGAACGGCTCTGCTGGCCGAGGTACTAAATCAAGTTTTCTGATGCTGGTAAACTGGCTCTTGCTCTACAAGGCACGGCAAGAAGCGGATAAACGCCAATCAGCCGGTGACCGTCTGCGTATCGTACCAATTATTCTCAACGTCAAAGGCTTTGACCTGTTTTTTATTGACTGCTTGAGCAAACGTTATCACGCTGAAGAACATCTGGCTGATTGGCGTGATTTAGGCATCGCTAACCCGGAGCCATTCAAGAAGGTCACGTTTTTTGCGCCAGAATCGCCGGTAGACGGTGAGGTCACCGTTTCAACTGGCCGAGGTGCGACCGTGCGGCCCTATAGTTGGAGCCTTGCCGACATTATTAGCAACGGGCTGTTCGCGTATCTCTTCGCAGAGGTCGATGCAAATGATGCCAACTTTAGCGCATTGGTACTGGATGTAGAAAGCTGGTTGACCAGAGAAACCAACGAGGGAGGCGAGGTTGTCCGTTCGCTGCGTGCGGGCGAAGAAGTGCCTACGACGTTCCGGGCATTACTGGATTGGGTGGATCGTAAAAGTGGAGAGGAGAAGGATGAGAAAAAATGGCGCAATCACCACCCATCCACCTGGAAAAAGCTGTATCGCCGCCTGCTCAGACTGGTGTATGACTGCCGGGGTGTGTTGCGCATCGATGAGCAGCGTGGGAATCCTCTTGTCGTCACACGCACCGATACAACTGATCCTCTGGTCATAGACTTGTCAACATTAGCAGGCAAGCCAGAGATTCAACGCTTTGTCGTTGCTACAATTTTCCGCCAACTGGTTGACGCTCGCTCAGGGCCGAAGGCGCAAGCCGGGTTAGTCTACCTGGTCACACTAGACGAACTCAATCGTTTCGCCCCGCGCGGCGCAAGCGATGCCATTACCAAACTGATTGAAACGGTGGCGTCTGAAATGCGCTCCCATGGGATCATCCTGCTTGGCGCTCAACAACAAGCTTCAAAGGTATCGGAAAAGGTTATTGAAAATGCGGCCTTGCGCGTGCTGGGCAAAACCGGAACATTGGAACTGGACACCACAGCCTACACTTCTGACTGGCATTTGAATGAACGGCTCAAGGGAATCGAGCGGCAACCTGACATCGTTGCTCGCCTGGAAGAGATAGCAGGCTACCTGGACAAATACAATGTCGATGTCATGGTAGTATCTGGCGATATGTTTAGCCAGACCACCCGCATGAGCGAATTGAAAAAGGCAATGGATGACGTGAATCGCATTTTTAAACCATTCTTACTGCGTGGTGGAACCATCGTCTCTATCAGCGGCAATCACGATAATGAAGATTTTTTCTCTCTCCTACGCGCGACGCTCGACCTCGCATCTCCCATTGATCCGAGGCAAACGGGGCCGCGACCCGGCGGTCGGCTGTATATGTTTTCTCAACCTGGCATTCTAGAATTGGCGGATAAAGCTGGGCAGAGTGTGCAATTTGTGTTACTTCCTTATCCTACGGTAGCTCGATACCTCAAAGATGGGAATATTACCTATAGTAGCCTGGCAGAGAGGAATCAAAAGCTGCATGACAAGTTTAAGGAGCGACTTCAAGAAATGCAGGAGAAGTATGTTCAGCCTCATCTGCCGAGTGTGTTAGTAGCTCATATCCATGTTCGTGGCAGTCAAATCCATACTCCCCATCATCTTTCTGAAAGCGATGACGTTATGTATGAACAGGGAGAGATCCCAGCATATTGGGCCTACATAGCATATGGACATATTCACAAACCACAGCTCATCAGCATTACATCGTATATGCGTTATGCTGGCAGCATTGAACGTCTCAATTTTGGTGAGCGAGATGACCAGAAGAGTGTAGTGCTGGTTGATATCGGCCCTCATGGTCGACAAGACGATCCAGTATGTTTACCGCTCAACGCCACTCCTTTCTATCGCATCGAGATTCTTGACCCAGAATCTGATATGCAGCATTTGCAAGAGCGTTACCCTGATGCAGACCGGGCGTTCGTTTCGTGCCGATTGGTTTATAAACCCGGCGTACACGATGTTAATCGGCTTACCGATGAACTAAAAGGAATATTCCCGCGCTGCTACGACCTGCAATTTGAGGTAGAGGGAGAGATTACTCCGACGGATAATTTTGAATCTACAGCGCCCGCACAGGATGTTTCAGGAACCGTTGAAAGTTATGTGCAAGAGCAACTGGCGGATCACCAGGACCGGGAAGAAGTATTGAAGCTTACGCGCGAGTTACTTGCAAAAGTGGAATAAGGAGGAAGATATGATACCGTTGCGTGTGACGCTCGAGGGATTCTTGAGCTATCAAGAAAAACAGGTCATTGATTTCGACGGATCAGCCTTGTGGATGTTATGGGGGCCAAACGGTGTAGGCAAATCTGCGGTCTTCGATGCCATTACTTTCGCCCTCTTTGGCGCTCATCGCGCCGGTAGTGGGGCGAGAAACGCCAAAGAGCTGATAAACCACCATGTTGATAAATTCATCATTGAGTTCGACTTCATGGTTGATGGTGTGGCGTATCGTATACGTCGTACCTGCGCTCAAAATGGACGCTCAACCCGGTTGGCTTACATTCTTCAGAGAAATGGGTCAGATGACTTTGCTGATGTTAGCCCGGTACCGATACCTGAGACTGATGGTGAGGATAGTCTCAAGGAATGGGTTACTCTTACAGTAGGTTTAGACTACCGGGCCTTTACATCTTCTGTCCTGTTGCTCCAGGGAAGGAGCGAGCAATTGTTGAATGCTGACCCAAAAGTCCGATACGAAATATTAGCGGAACTTATTGATCTGTCACGCTATCAACGATTGTACGAGGAGGCTGATAAGCGACGTAAGAAGTATCGAGATGAGTCTGGTGCTCTCGAACAGCAGCTACAATCACCAGCAGTGCGCGCAATTAGCGACGAGGAAATAGCTACCATCGAAGCGGAACTTCAGCAAGCGAACGAAGAGTGGCAGAGGCTACGGACCGAGGAACGACAATTAACGGCATTGATCGAGCAAGCTAGACATTGGGAACAAGCTGCTGCTCAATTACGAGAACAACAGGAAGGGCGAAACAGGGCGTTAGATGTCTTAGCAAGGGAAGACGAGATTACAGGCGGATTCACAGAGTTACAAGCGTTAGGTAATGTTTTGCCTGCATTGCGCCGAATTGCGGATCGAAGAAAAACCATATTCGAGAAAATACAGTCTATCGGGGATCTGCAAAACATATGCCAACAAGCGCAGAAAGCACTATGCGAGGCCGAGACGAAACAAAATGTTGCTTACGAGCGAATAAAACAGCTAGAACAAACATTGGCTGAGTTACGGGGTGAGCAACAACAGGGTACGCATCGCCTTCTTGAGCTAAACCCATTAGTAAAAGATCTAGAGCAAATCGAGAAATGGCAGACAGATATAGACGAACTGGATGCCGAGTTAATTAGCTTTTCGCCCGACATTGCGCAGTGCCTTGAAGAAGCTGAACAACTTGTGCGTAACCTGGCTGCAACAGATGAGGCATTGCCCTGGCTTGAAGCGTTTGCGCTGGCTCGTGCCAACTTTTCGAAAGCATTGGATGATATGCAGCGTGCAACAGGGCAAGCTGAAGTGTTGCAAGCACAAATTCAAGAGCTTGAAATTGAACGCAAGTCGCTCGATGCGAAACTCTCGGAGGAAATCCAGGAAGAAAGGCGTTTATTCGAGGCTAAAACGCGAGCAGATAGCGCTCACAGCGACACGGTGGAACGCCTCACCAATTTTGAAAACGCCGCGACTAAGCGAGTATGCGATCTATGCGGACAGGAAATTAAGGGAGATCACGTCCAGCAAGAGAAAGAGCGCCTTCAAAAGCGCATCAACGAGACAGGACAAACCTGTGTAGAGCTAGCTGAGGCATACCGGCAGGCTCGAAAGCACCTACAGGGCAATAAGCAAGAGCTTGTCTTGCTGGATGAGCGCACCAGGAATCTCACAAAACAATGTAGCCAGAGCGAATCTGAACAGCAGCGCGCCCAAACTGAAGCCACGCGGCAGGATCAACAGCTACGAAGTACATACCGAACTCTAAAAAGCCCTTTCAAAGAGCGCATTATTGCTATCGAGCCTTCTGAGGATGCCGACTGGCTTACAACAGCGTATCCAACCGAATCTGATCTGAAAGCATTGCAGCAAGAATTGGCGGAAAAGGATACGCAGGAGGCTAAGGTGAAGCAGTTGCGTGAAGATTATAGCGAGCGGCAAAAGCTGGATGCGCGGAAGGGAGTTATACGCCTGCAGTTGGAGCATCTCATCCAATCACTTGATTTAGAGGTGGCAAAGCAGGCTCGCGATGAGCAGGCAACTATTGAGCAAAAACAGCAATCTCTGGATTTGGAGCTTCGGCAGTATGAGAAGAAATATAACCGGGAAAAAGATGATGCTCAACAAGCCAGTGAGGAGCAGAAAAGGCTTGCAGACGGATTCCAGCGATCCCATACAAGTTTAGAGACAGAGAAAGCCACTCTTGGAGAGGTCGAACGGACGCTCCAGGAGGACAAAGAGGGTTTACCGCAAGATTGGCGAGATCAGGCCATGTCTCTGAATGCTGATGGGTTGAAGGCGCTAGAGCAGAGATATAATTATCTATCCCCATATGAGCAGTTGCAAGATGATCTAAGAAGCGCGCGTCAATCCAAAGCAACATGTGAACAACGTATTAATGGACTGAATAAGCAGATTGAGTCTTATCCGCTCGGCGCGCGTCGCCCGGCAGATGAGGTGGAAGAGGAATTGAAAGACAATAAAGAGTTGTTGAGCCGTGCTGACGTTAAGCGCAGCGAAGTAACCCAGCAATTGGCCAGGATGGGAAAACAGCGAGAGCAGCGTCAATCACTCGAGAAACAGAAACATGTCGCAGATCGTCTATCGCATCTTTACAAATTGCTTGCGGGTCTCCTAGGACGAAGTGGATTACAAGCATACCTGCTGCGCCGAGCCGAAAAAACAATTGTGGATCTTGCTAACAATACATTGAATGGTTTATCGCACAGCCGTATGCGACTGGAGCTTCGCCGAGAGAGCGATGCGACCTCTACTCAAACGGATAAGGCATTAGACCTGGTGGTGTATGATCACGACACTGGGCAACATGCCATCCCAATAGGTCTCGTGAGCGGCAGTCAGCGTTTCCGTATAGCTGTAAGCCTAGCCCTGGCTATCGGCCGCTATACCAGTCGCGAGGCTCGCCATATCGAATCGGTGATTATTGATGAGGGATTTGGTAGCCTGGATAAAGCAGGGCGAGATGATATGATTCAGGAGCTTAGCACTCTTAGGGAACAATTGGAACGCATCATTCTTGTTTCGCATCAGGACGAGTTTGCCAATGCATTTCCTGATCGCTATAGTTTCAAGCTGGTGAAAGGGGCCTCTCATGTCTCTCTGATGGAGGATGAGTAATTCTCAATTCCATTTCCTGTTTGCTAATCAAGAATATCACTTGTAGAGTGAAAGAGGTAGTGCATCCCCGGTATTTAGAATGAATGGCAGAAACGCAGGTGCATGATGGAGAGGCTCTTACCGTTAGAACAACCCGACTTGGATAAAGATACCTTGCGTGTTGTGTATGCCCAGTATCTGCGTTATGAGAAATTCACGGACGCACTCTTTGAGAGTTTCTCCTCTTTGCAGGTCTTGACCTACTCGGCCAGCATTCCGATGCTTGTCAAAATGTTAAGTCGTTTTGATAGTGTAGAGTGTGTCTTTGGCTGTGAAAAGATACTCCTTGATTTTAGCGATATTCTAGCCGCTCAGAAGGTGATCTGCGAAAACTTGCTTACCGTCATCCAGGGACTAGATGACACACGAAAACAGTTTCTTCTGGAGAAAATACAACAGGGGAAGGCGCGGTTTTTTGTCGTCAAAGATGCCATATCTCATGCCAAGATATACCTGCTAAAATGTGATAATCGGCGGCTTGTGCTGGTAGGCTCTGCCAATGCCTCAGAGCGAGCATTTTCTGGGAAGCAGGCAGAGACGCTCATTGCCTTTGAAGACGAACTGGCTTGGAACTACTATCAGCACGAATATGATCTGGTGAAGCGGAGTGCTTCTAGTGAAATTGCGCTGTCCAATCTGAACTCGACTCATGCAGAGTTGCTGCTAGAGGAACTTCCATTGATGCAGGAAGCGCAGCAATCCAAAATAGGGTTAACTGTGCTGATAAACAGAGATGTGGCTGCTACCACTGTGCCAA
>WNFX01011515.1_pt1 | contig 14748 bp, 14 predicted proteins | sample 5400111 | NCBI WGS metagenome assembly WNFX01 (sample SAMN13153363, study PRJNA577476) | soil metagenome | isolation source: 40 cm soil or saprolite under grassland replicate 1 | place: USA:California | collected 2016-06-15 | reverse complement strand
GAACTCTGGCCACTTGCTGTTGGTTTGAATCTCATGGCAGACCGTATGATGCGCTCTGAGAAGATCGAAGTTTATGCACGAAAGTTGACCACAGCATTAGTTGATTTAGGCATAGCTTTTGAGCGTTCTACCGACAAAGCTTCGTTTGTTCTGCCTGCTTCCTGTTATAATTTGCCAGAGATTTATCGGCTACTGCTGGCAATGGAGATCAAGCAGACGCAAGACCCTTCTCAGCCTCCGGCACAATCGCTGCAGCAGCGACCTGGAAGGCCACCATTGGGAAAGGCCAGAGCAGATTGATGGAGACCAAATGAGGGCCAGCCGCTGAAGTAGTCATCGGATACCTTCGGACTGTGGAGGGAAGCGGGGAATGCTGTTCGCCAGCGTTCCCCGCTTTCTGTCTTCTATGCTATCCATGTATGAGAAATTCACACTATCATCAACTATGGGTACCGACAGGAATTTCGACGCGAACTCAAACGCTTCGCGTCCTTCGCTGTGGGCTTTTCGTTTATCTCTATCACCACAGGCATTTTTTCGACCTATGGCGGTGTATTGAACTGGGGAGGACCGCTGGGCATCTGGACATGGCCATTTGTTGTCGTAGGTCAACTATTCGTCGCGTTTGTTTTTGCCGCCCTGGCATCACGTATGCCACTGGCCGGTTATTCCTACCAGTGGGTTTCACACCTGGTAAATCCCAAGGTCGGATGGCTGGTTGGCTGGGTTTCTTTTATGTTTTTGACCATCGTTGTTGTATCGGTTGACTACTCAATTGCGCAGACCGTTCTGCCCAGCCTCTTCAACTATACGGAGACTCCCCAGAACGCCTGGCTTGCTACGGCTATCATCATTATCATACAGATGCTACTTATCGTGTTCTCTACATTATGGTCAACCCGCATTAATAATACAGCGGTTGGTACAGAGATAGTGGGGATCTTGGGACTCACAGTCCTGCTCATTGTTGTTGGTGCAGTGCGAGGACTCCTGCATCCTGACCATCTGTTCAGCATGGGCGTTGTATCGCCCAATGGCTATTTCAATCTCGGTGGACTGACCTCTACAGGGCCATTCATGTTCTCATTCTTGCTTGGCGCCTACACCATCGTAGGATTTGAAGCGGCGGCTAATCTGGCTGAGGAGACACAGGATGCGCACCGGGTTGTACCTTTCGCTATGTGGTCAGCCGTTGCGTTGAGCGGTATCGTGGGTTTTGTCTTCCTCATCGCGCTCAACCTGGCGTCGGGCGATATTAAAGCGCTCTCCGCTTCCGCAACACCGGTTGCAAATATCGTCACGCAGACGCTCGGTACCGTTATTGGCGACATTTTCCTGGTGTTGGTCACCTTCTCGATCTTCGCCTGTGGGCTGGTCATCTTTATCACTGCCACCCGCCTGACATGGGCGATGTCACGCGACCGCCGCTTCCCCGGTTATCAAGTCCTCAGCCAGGTAAACAGGAACACGGGAACTCCAGTGGCGACAACGTTGCTTTCGGGCATTCTGTGCGAAGTGGTGCTCGCTATATTCGCGAACCAGCCAAATACCCTGATAAGTCTGTTCTCAGCCTCAACATTGCTGCCAGCAATCATCTACCTGGTGACGGTCATCCTGTACATTTATGCGCGACGTAAGCTGCCACAGACACATGGGTTCAGCCTGGGCATGTTTGAGTGGCCTATCATCGTGCTCTCGCTTGTCTGGTTGCTGTTTGAGATAGCTATCTTTCGCGATTCATCATTTGCTTCACCCTGGATATACTGTGGAGTCATGTTCGCTATTGGACTGATCTACTTTATATGGATGCTTGTTGCGCAACCACATGTACTGCGCGAAATGCCGAAAGAAGAGAATATCAGCGGGGCCTCGTAGCAGATAACGATCTTTTAGTAGGGGGTCGGGTTCATCCCACCTATAAGCGTCACAGGAGGGATGAATCGGGTTCCTACTTGCTCACATTAAAGCGGAAATGGGCGATGTCGCCATCATGTATGACGTAATCTTTCCCCTCAAGCCGTTGCAGTCCCTTTTTGGCAGCAGCAGCAAACGAGCCGCAAGCCATAAAATCTTCGAAGCGCGTTACCTCGGCACGGATAAAGCCACGCTCGATATCCGAGTGAATCTTACCGGCTGCCTCGGGTGCTTTCGCTCCTTTTGTGACAGTCCAGGCACGCACCTCGTCCTCGCCAGCAGTGAGGAAGGTGATCAGATTAAGCAGGCGATAGCCAACCTGAATCACGCGATCCGCACCCAGTTGAGGCAGACCAAGCGACTCCAGATATTCGTGCGCATCCTCTTCGGACAACTCCGCCAATTCAGCCTCCAGACGTGCCGAAACCGCAACGACCTCGGCACCCTCGCTCTTCGCATGCCTGGCAATCGTCGCAATACCCTTCAGTTCGTCAGCCAGCGTATCAGCCTTCACATCTTCACCCGCACTAATCTTCGCCAACAGCTCATTAGCGGGACCAAGCATATCTTCGCTTACATTAAGCACATACATGCGTGGCTTCAGGGTCAACAAGAAGAGTTCGTCAAGGATCGCATGGTCCTGGGGTTCCAGTTCCACCTGGCTTGCCAGTTTCAACTCGTTAAGTGCCTCCTGCAAGCGCCGCAAAACCTCCAGCTCGTGCTGATACTTCTTATCACCCGATTTAGCTGCCTTTGTCGTACGCTCAATACGCCGTTCGACTGTAGCAAGATCGGTCAGCGCCAGTTCCGCGTTAAGACTCTCCAGGTCGCGGCTGGAATCAATATTATTGTAGATATGCGGCACATTGTCATTGACGAACGTGCGCAGAACAATCGCCAGCGCATCGGCATTGCGAATATGCCCCAGAAATTCGGCGCTCAGCCCCTCGCGCTTCTCCTTGCCAGCATGAGCACCCTGTCCCATACCCGCTACATCTACAAACTCAACGGTCGTGTACGTAACCTTCCTGGGATTGAAAATCTTAGCCAGTGGCTCAAGACGGGCATCTGGCACCTGCACTACCGCAACATTTGCCTGTACGGTACTCGTTGCATAGCCGCTAACAGGCGCATTTGCCTTCGTCAGCGCATTGAATAACGTCGTCTTACCACTCTGCGGTAGACCAATAATACCAATAGTAAGAGCCATATAATATGTTCCTTCTTGAAAAATCTGGATGATGCCATTTCTATGTGTGGTATCTATGATATCATACGCGGCCAGATTCCACGCTGCTATTACCCGTAGAGGCGTGCCTTGCGTGCGCCGGATCGGTTGGGAGAACTTTGCTGATGTGGGGCGGGATTGCTCGTGGACGCACCCGGCGCACGCAAGGCACGCCTCTACGGGCCCACACGGGCGACTGATACTTGATAAGGGCCTTTCTTCAATGACATAATAGATATGCAGACCAGTAAGGAGTTGTCTTAACCATGCCATATATTACTATTTTAGGTGCCGGGAGCGCCGTTTTCGCTCGTCAACTCATGACCGATATCTTGCAGATTGAGGGGCTGGACGAGGGTTGTTTTGCCCTTGTGGATATCGATCCGGCGCGCCTGGAGTTAGCGCATCAGGTCGCTGAACGACTTATTGCTCTCAGTGGTAAGCATTGGAGCGTGCGGGCCTCTACTCAGCGGCGCGATCTGCTGACGGGCAGCGATTTTATTATCAACTCAATTGAGGTAGCCGGATTGGCCAATGTGCGCCACGATTTCGATATTCCGCTGAAGTATGGCGTCAATCAGTGCATTGGCGATACTATTGGGCCAGGAGGCATCTTCAAAGCGCTGCGTACCGGCCCTGCCTGGCTTGATATTCTGCACGATGCTGAGCAGCTCTGCCCCCAGGCCTGGGTACTCAACTATACCAATCCCATGTCGATACTTACTCTGGTCGCGCTTGTCGGTACCAGCATGCCCACAGTGGGCCTGTGTCACAGTGTACAGCATACTTCCAGGCTATTAGCCGAATACCTGGAAGTTCCTTATCACGAACTCCAATGGCGCTGTGCTGGCATTAACCATAATGCCTGGTTTACAGAGTTGCGTTACCAGGGGCAAGACATGTATCCCCGACTCCGCGAAAAGGCCCAGTTGTCCGAGGTCTATGAACGCGATCCCATTCGCTTTGAGATTATGCGTTACCTGGGAGCGTTTGTGACCGAGAGCAGTGGACACTTTTCGGAGTATGTCCCTTACTTTCGTAAACGACCTGATTTGATCAAGCGCTATTGCCGCGATGGCTATCTGGGTGAAACCGGTTTCTATGCGAACAACTGGCCCACCTGGCGTGAACAGAACGACACCTCCATCCGTGAAATGCTGGCAGGTACCCGCGCTATTCCCTTTACCCGGAGCCACGAATACGGTTCCAACATTATTGAGGCGATGACGATGAATCGTCCTACGGTAATCTATGGCAACATACGCAATACTGGTCTGATCGACAACTTACCCGCTGGATGTGTTGAGGTCGCCTGCCTTGTCGATCGCAACGGCGTTCAGCCGACTCATTTTGGACCTCTGCCTGAGCAACTGGCCGGGTGGAATCGTGCACACATGACGGTACATAGTTTGATGCTTGATGCTTTGCTCCAGCGCAATAAAGATGCCGCGCGCTATGCGCTGATGCTTGATCCGCTGACCGCTGCCGTTTGCTCTCCAGCCGAGATAAGCACGATGTTTGACGAGATGTGGGAGGCCCAACGACCCTATCTGCAACCCTTTATTGACCCGTAGCGGCATGCCTTGCGTGTGCCGAACCGGGTGGCCCTATATGGAAGACGTTCCCGTAGCGGCATGCCTTGCGTGTGCCGATCGTCCGGGAGGAGCAGCAGACGCTCAATGGAGATGTGGCACCACGCGGCACACGCAAGGCATGCCGCTACGGAGCTGTTAAAGACTTGACACGGAAGGGCTTTAGTCCGCCGCAAGCCACGCCGTTTGAACGGCAGTGGTGAGGCTTGAGCCAAAAGTCACGTTTCCTTGCGTATTTCCTCTTTTGTGATATACTATATCTATACGATGAAAGGAGGAAAAAATGCATGAAGGCATTCAAGTACCGTCTGTATCCAACCAAGACACAATCTGAAAAGCTGGACTGGACGCTTGCACGGTGTTGCGAACTGTATAACGCGGCCTTGCAGGAGCGCAAAGAAGCGTGGAACGGTTGCCGCCGCCATCCCAACTTCTACGATCCAGAGTGGCGATCTGAGCATGCACGCGACTATTCCATCAGTTTTGCCCAACAATGCCGTTGGCTCACACAGATCAGAAAGGAGATCCGGCCAGACTATCAGCACATCGGTTCGCATGTCTTACAAAATGTGTTACATCGGGTAGACAAAGCCTTTGCTGCATTCTTCCGTCGTGTCGCGGCGGGCTCCACGCCTGGCTACCCTCGCTATCAATCGAAAACACACTACGACTCTTTGTGTTTTCCCGATAGCGCTGGCTGGAAGCTCAAGGAGAACCGCTTGAGGATCACTGGCCTGGGCACTGCAGCTCCTTATGCAGTGGCAAACGAAGCTGCCGCTTCTACGCTTCGCGTCATGCCACTGAAAGGAAGTATCAAAGTCAAGCTGCATCGGGAGATCCAGGGAACCATCAAGACCTGCACCATCAAACGGGAGGGCGAGAACTGGTACGTGGTGTTGTCGGCGTCAGTCGAAGCGCAACCACGCCTGCCCTATACCGACCTGGCCGTTGGCATCGACCTGGGACTGCTGCACTTTGCGACCCTCTCTAGTGCCGACACGATCGAGAACCCGCGCTACCTGCGCCGTGGGGAAAAGAAGCTCAAGGCCGTGCAACAGGCGCTCAGCCGCAAGAAGCGCGGGAGCAAGAGACGCAAGAAGACGGCGCGTCAGGTGGGCAAGTGCCATCGCAAGGTACGCAACCAGCGCCAGGACTTCTTGCACCAACAAGCGCGTTCCCTGGTGGATTGCTATGAAACCATTGTGTTTGAAGACTTGCGCCCAAAGAACATGAGCAGGCGTCCCAAACCTCGCCTGGGCGAAGACGGAACGTTCTTGCCTAATGGAGCCGCCGCTAAAGGTGGGCTGAATAAGAGTATAAGCGATGCTGGTTGGGGAGCATTCATGAGACTGGTGTGTGCCAAGGCTGAGAGTGCCGGACACACAACCGTTCTGTTCGTGAACCCCAAGAAGACCAGCCAGATCTGCAGCGCGTGCCAGAAGGAAGGACCGCACAAGGATCTCAGTGAGCGTACCCATACGTGCGTGCATTGTGGTGTGGTGCTCGATCGCGACCATAACGCTGCTCTCAACATCTTGCGGCTCGGACTGAGCCTTCAGGGAACGAACGTTTCCTGAGAAGCCCCTGGGATTTCTCCCATGGGGAGTAGTCACGATACCTGCATCAGACACTACAATATCTATGGTTGTAGACTATTTCACATAAACTGGAGGTAACGTTCAATGCCATTGTACGAGTATTACTGCTCGGACTGCAGATCCAAATTTGAGCTCCTGGTCAGCCATAAGCATGCCGACGACGTTGTCTGTACAAAATGCCATAGCGAAAAAATACGCCGCCTGCTCTCTGTATTTGTCTCTCAGCGCGGCTCCAGCGAGGATAGCTCATACGACGATGTCGCCCCAGGTATGGGCGGTTGTGCATGCGGTGGTGGTGGTTGCGGCTGTCACTAAACTACTTACTGGACAGGTCTATACATCATGTTTAACAAAAGCAGTTATCGGCGTGGCGTGATAGAGGGTGTTATTCTCTACACGCTAGGACGCCTTGGCGCTTTGATCAACCCCGTTATCTTTCCCGATTGGACCTTCGTTGCCGTTCCCTTGCTCTTCCTGCTGCTGCAATATCTCATCGCACCCTTCTGGGCCACGCGCCGCATCGCGTCCACCAGGCGTGAGCGCCTCAGCAAGCGCTTCTGGCTGCTTGGTCCGCGCCTGGCAGCCATCTGCCTCGGCATCGATCTGCTCCTCACGCTCGCCTTTGGTCTGCCCATTAGCGGCTTCGGCGATGTACCGCAGGGGTCGGCCTTGCTCCGTATGTTTGCTACTGGCCGCACTCACCTCACCTTATTGGACTTCGGCATTTACGAACTAAGAACTGCCGCCTTGCTCTTCGCACTCTTCACCCTATCTGTTGTCTGTACGCGGCTGGCAATGGGAGGCTTCTTACGTTTTACTATGCCTGCTGGCGGTAATCGCGTCACACTGTAGTTCATGGCTCGTAGGGGTCGGCCTTGCGCCCACCCGCAAACCTACTGAGGGATCGGGGGCCGGTTCTGAGTCCGCGAGTGGGCGCAAGGCCGACCCCTACGAAGCCCTGAAGAAACGTTCCTTAAACGCTTGTTTCTCATCCTTTCTAATGTTATGATAAGGGCACGATATCTTGTCCCTGAACGGTGCTCCTTAGCCGTTTCCTGCACAGGAGGTGTCAACATGGCAGTGTCACCGGAACAACACAGGACGGCAGGACAAGGGCGTCCTGCTGCTGCGTTCACTGCGTGGCTACGCAAAACCGGAAAATCGCTCTCTCGCCCGCTTTTTGCTTTGCTCCTGGCAATCATCGCTGGCGGTATTATCATTTTGATTACTTCATCAGGCTCGCTCGGGGATCGCTTTCTTGCAGTCCTCAATGCCTATCAGTCTCTCTTTGTAGGCTCGTTCGGAGATCCACAAAAGCTTTCTTATACCCTGGTTAAAGTCGGTCCACTTATTTTGACTGGTCTGTCAGTTGCGATTGCTTTTCGCGCCGGTCTCTTCAACATTGGTGCTCAGGGGCAACTGGCAGTGGGTGCAATGGCTGCCGGTATGGTTGCTTTTGCTGCACCTGATGCGCCGAGCTGGGTGCTTATTCCTTTGATGGTTATTGCCAGTGCACTGGCTGGTGCTGTCTGGGGTGGTATTGTCGGTCTGCTCAAGGCATGGCGTGGCGCCCATGAAGTGGTGACGACCATTATGCTGAACTGGATTGCCTTTTATCTGACCGATTTCCTTATTCAAGGTCCGTATAAAGCTCCCAATCTCCCTGACCAGACGCTGTCACTTCCGATGCAGGCAACGCTCCCTCTGATCTCGGTTCTATACAATCAGACGTTGGGAGCATTTTTACCGAAGATCGACAATCCCGTAGCCTATTTTGTGGATCTATCAAGCGCAATATCATTGTGTCGATGGCGATCGCTGGAGCATTCGCAGGGCTGGCTGGGGCGTTTCGTTTGATGGGACAGTCGCCTTACCAGTTGATCTCGAACGTCTTTAGCTCTGATCCTACTGGCTTTGATGCCATAGGCGTTGCTCTGCTCGGTCGTACCACGTCTATCGGTATCTTGCTTGCCGCTCTGCTCTTTGGTGGCCTGCGCCAGGGTGCCAGCTTCATGCAATTGAATGCCAACATACCCGCCGATCTTGTCTTGATTATCCAGGCTCTGATCCTCTTTAGTATCGCTTCTGAGTTCTTACCTGCCCTTCAACGCTGGTTGCCTGGCTGGCTGCGTTTAGACCTCCGCCGCCCTCCGCTGGCAACGAACGTTATCGGCTCGACAGATATCAGTGTCCCTGTTGAGAGCAACGCTATAAATGGAGATGTTGATAAGCAGGTGAAAGACCCACCCGATGTCTCTCCTGTTGTATCTGATGGTAAGCCTGATCGAGGAGAGGAGGACTGACTGTGTTTTTTCAAGTGTTAGGGCGGGTGTTAATCTCCGCTGATCTCTGGACCGCAACTTTGCAATTCGCAGCCCTACTTTTACTGCCAGCGCTCGGTGGCGTTATCTCGGAACGCAGCGGTGTTACCAATATCGCTATGGAAGGCATGATGCTCACTGGTGCTTACGCGGCCGTTATGAGCGCTAAAGCTACTAATAGCGTCATCGGCGGCGTTCTGGGTGCTATCATTGCAGGTTCTTTGATGGCTCTTGTGCATGCCATCGTCTCGATCAATTTCAAGGCCAACCAGATCGTGAGCGGCATCGCTATCAATATCGCTGCTCTAGGCCTGACAAACTACCTGCTATTCGTTCAGACGCGCAACCTGGGTGTGCCTTCGCTTAGCAATAACCTGCGTCTGCCAAACATCTCGTTGGGACCACTCTCTAACATTCCTTTTATTGGTCCCGTTCTTTTCCAGCAGAACATTATCTTCTATGTAGCGGTGTTGATCTTGCTCGGCATCCAGTTTCTGCTTTTCCGCACCAATGTTGGTCTGCGTATCAGGGCTGTAGGTGAACATCCATTGGCTGCTGATACGGCAGGTGTCAACGTGCGCCTGGTGCGCTACATTTGTGTGATAAGCAGCGGAGCGCTTTCGGGCCTGGCGGGTGCTTTCCTCTCGCTTGGCATTGCTGGTATCTTCAATCAGAATATGACTGCTGGCGCTGGTTTTATTGCACTGGCTGCAATGATCTTCGGCAAGTACACGCCCTGGGGCGCGGGAGTAGCGTGTCTTATCTTTGGCTTAGGCGAAGCGCTCAGTCCACGCTTGCAAGGTACAGGCATTTCGGCTAGCTTGCTAAGCACCATACCTTATATACTGACACTTGTAGCCCTCGTCGGACTGGTCGGACGTACGGTCCCACCTGCCGCAGATGGCATTCCATACGAGCCCGGCTCAGAGTAAGAGGAGAGCGACGATGCAAGAACGTACGGCAGTTATGCCTGAAGAAGAGCGTACCAGTCCCTTTGCAGTGGAGATGCGCGCTATCAGCAAAGCCTGGCCGGGAGTCGTTGCCAATGATTCCGTGAATCTTGCCGTGCGTAAAGGCGAGATCCATGCCCTGGTCGGTGAGAATGGCGCAGGCAAATCGACCTTGATGAATGTCCTCTACGGACTGATACGACCAGATAGCGGCGAAATTCTTATCAATGGTAAACATGCTCACATCACCGGGCCGCGTGATGCCATCCGCCTGGGTATCGGTATGGTGCATCAGCACTTTATGCTCATCCCGCCTCTGACCGTGGCTGAGAATATCGTTCTGGGCCGTGAACCCGGTGGACCAGGAGCGGCCTTCGACTTCAGAAAGGCCAGCGCTGATATTCGCGCGCTCAGTGAACGTTACGGCTTACCTATCGATCCCGGTACACGTATCAGACGACCCGCGAAGAGATCGCACGCATGATGGTCGGACGCGAGGTACTACTGCGCGTCAACAAAACGCCCGCTCACCCTGGGCCAGTCGTATTAAGTGTCAGAAACCTGCATGCAAAATCGGATATCGGTCTGGATATCCTGCATAGTATCAGCCTTGATGTACATTCAGGCGAGATCCTGGGTATCGCGGGTGTTGAAGGCAATGGTCAATCCGAACTGGTTGAGGTACTGACCGGAATACGTAAGGCCACCAGCGGCACCGTCACCATCACTCCTGCGCCGGATGGCAAACCTGGGAAAACACATGATATCACTGAAATGAACGCTCGCGAGGTCCGTCAGATCGGGCTGGCCCACATACCCGAGGATCGTCGTGGCAGCGGCCTGGTACTTGCCGAATCCGTCGAAGACAACACCATTCTGGGGCGGCAACGCTGGCCGGAGTTCTCCTGGCACCACTTCGTCTTGCTGCTAAAAAATATCGCAAACTGGGCGAAAAAGCTCATCGGAGACTTCGACGTGCGTACGCCTTCAGCCGAGGCACCTGTGCGAGCACTCTCGCGGTCCTCCTTGTATCAGCCGAACTCGACGAAATTCGCTCCCTCTCCGATCGCATCGCTGTCATGTACGAAGGTCAGATCGTCGATATCGTCAGCCCCGACGCCTCCGAAGAACAACTCGGCGTCTTAATGACAGGCGGTCACCTGTAACCGGCCTCTGAGGAACAACGGAACGAAAATGCGATCTGGCTCACTTTTGGTGATTCAGGTAGTGCAGAGCTATGAAGAGGCACCAGAAAATCGCTTCAGGAGCGGATGAATGTTTTAAAGATGCTCTGCTGATGAGTTCGAATCACCAAAGGTGAAAAGTGAAGCGAGAAATCCTTCACCAACGAATGGGTACAATATCCTTCACACTGAAGAATCGAGTCAAAGTGGCGCAGTGCGGTGGTAACGGGAGAGAGCAAAGATGCGATGAGCACTCTCGCAGAGTTCGTCTGCGCGAGAGTTTTTCTTTTTCAATGATGCAAAGTAGTCGCGCAGCAGTTGATGTGCAAAGATGTAACCTCCTTCCCTTTTGCGTAAGAGGAGCCGCCTTAGGGGATGATACAGGCACCCAGTCGACAGGCGGCGCGAACCAACGCTTCATTCCCGGTTGTCCGTTCCCCGCTCGGCCCGTAGACGGTATCCTCCAGTCCGATCCTGGTGTCGATACCACGCCGCACTGCATCCGTCAGGAGCACCCAGGTCGCCTCGCCATCGCCGTGCTGCAATCGTGGAGCAGCCAGACCAAGCCGATCCAGTGCGTGATGAATGTCCTCGATCACCGCCAAGGCACTTGCGTTGCTCACCGCCACCGGCTCGAGAAGGATGCGGGTGACCACCTGCCCCATTCCCGTCGCCGCCAGCCGTTCGGCGTCTTCGACCGACCAGACACCTGCCTCGATGCCAACCCCAGCCCTCATGAGTGCCCGCATCACTTCGGCAGCACCCGGCTCCGACAGATTCACCGATGCGTAGTCAGGGGCACGCCATGCCTGCACGAGTTCGAGACGGCGCGCCAGGTCGGATTCAATCCAGGCACCCGTTGACACCCCGACAGGGACTCCGCAGGCACTTCGGACCCGGCTGACGACAGCGTCGACCACCTCGGCATCCAGCCGTTCGTGCCCCTCGCTGTCGCGGGGATGGAGATGGATCGCGCGGGCTCCAGCGGCCACACAGAGGGCGGCGTCCTGCGCCAACTCCTCGACCGATACCGGCAATGCGGCGTGCATCTCTTTCGTGAACGGCCCGTTCAGGGTAGCTTGAAGTCCTATCCTAGCCTGGCTCATATCGTCGTTCCTCATTTCGTTGCAGGAGATGTTGCGCGGCATACCGTGCCAAAGAAAGACGGCCCGCGATCCAGTGGAGCATTGTCAGCCTTCGTCGCCCGCAGAACTGATGGTGTCACCATACAGCCTCTCCTGGGACTGTTCACCCATTTCTTCTCCTAAGAATACCTGATGAACACAGAAAAAACAACTCTGTGAAAGGACAAGGCGAGTTTCTTGTTTCCCTGCGTCACGAGAACCGCTATGGAACTCTCAGATCACTCGATATGAGGATATTCGTAAGTTGTGTTTCCTATCTATCGACAAGGCTATGGCCAAACCTCATAGAGGCTATTGAAAGGATTCTCCATCGGTACACGCTGCACCTTGCTGAAGCCCGCTTCTGCGCACAATGCTCGTACTTTTGACTCTGGCATACCCATCGTCCCCAGACCTTCTCCATGGTCAGCCAGCGACGAGGTCATGCAATAGAGGACGCTGAAGCCGTACAGGAAACTTCCCAATGGTCCCGCATTCTGCTCCAGTGTTTCCGCCGCATTGATTTCAAGACAAACATACCGGCCATCGGGTTGTAACGCAGCACGAATCGACCGGAGTAGCTCTCGTGGCTTTGCTGAATCGTGAACGACATCAAAGGTAGTAATGACATCGTACTGTTCGGGAAGCCCCTGCGAAGCGTCCAATTGTTGGAAGTGTACTCGCTCTGCCACTCCAGCCTGTTGCGCCAGCAGCCTGGCATGCTCAGTCGATGGACCATACACATCGTATCCAACGAAGTGAGCATTGGGATAGGCCTGTGCAAGCTTCACGATAGCGCGCCCGCGACCACAGCCAACATCGGCAAGTGTGGTGCCTCGTTCCAGTCTCGCATGCACTTCAGGCATCAATGGCATCCAGACGGGAATGAGCAAACTCTCGAACCAGGTATTGGTGAAGCGTTCCTGTCCGTCCCAGGTGATCTCGTCGTAGGCCGCCTGGGGAACGCCGCCTCCATCCCGAAAGGCCTGGATAATGGGTTCAATTTGCCGTGCAAGCGCGGTGACCCATTGATGGATGCCACCAAAGAACATGGGGCCACTTTCCTGGACGAGGACCGGAATATGCGCTGCTGGAAGCGTGAAACGTGAACTTGCTGGATCATAGGTGATATAGCCAGCACTCGTCATAGCGCACAGCCATTCTCGGACATAGCGCTCATCGCTATGGGTGCGCTGCGCCAATTCTGCACTGGTCGCAGGATCCTCTGCGAGGTTTCTAAAAAGTCCCAGACGATCACCGATACTTGCCATGATGGTCGTCGTCAAACCACTGGTGTCACTGAGTACCTGGCCGAGGAATGCCGCTTCGGTCATTGCCTGTTCAGGTGTCGTATGCGTTGTCATGTCTTTTCCCTCCGTCATTTTAGATGAATACGGGGAAATGTTCCCCAACTCCCGCTCGTTTCACAGGTTCGTTTCCTGCAAATCGACCGATGTGGCCAGCCAACAAAACGCATAAGCGCTTTGACCGCTTCTCAAAAGCAATGCAAAGGTCGTAGTGGCATCGAGGAGAGTCGCGTCAACTGGCAAAGGAAACCATCTGCGGCAACTGCACTCGCTAGCCTCCAAGCCTCAGGTCTCGATAGGGGTTTGTGCCTGTGTACCCCACTGGGCCCACGAGCCGTCGTAGACGCGGACATCGGGATAGCCCAGCAGATACCGCAAGAGCAGCGCTGCCTCGCTGGCACGGGCACCGATAGTACAGTAGGCGACGATGCTGCGTTCAGGAACCACGCCTCGCTCCCGGAAGAGCTGCTGCAACGCTGCCGCACTCTTGAAGGCACCATCGGCGGTGTGCAACAGGTCGATGTGCAGATGGACAGCACCAGGGATGTGGCCAGGGCGACCGGCACCTGCCGTGGCACCCGATGGCCAGAAGCGCTCGCCAGCGAATTCGGCCTGCGAACGCACATCAAGGATGAGGGGGTCTCCACTCCCCAGGGTGGCTCGCAGCGCCTCCAGCGACATGAGCTGAGTGACCTCGGCTGCTGGAAGCGTGTAGGTGGATGGTACCGGCTCAGGGAGAGCCATCGTCCAGGGCAAACCTGCCTCGCGCCAATCTTGCCGCGTACCATTGAGTACCAGTGCGCGCTGGTGCCCGTAGGCCTTCGTCAGCCAGAACCCGAGATAGGGGCCATAGCCGTAAAAGACGATAGTGGTATCGGGTGTAAAGCCAGATCTGCGGAGCAGCTCCTCGAACTCGCTACGCTCCAATGGAGTGTAATCCTGCCCATGGTGGAGGTCGGTATAGGCGTTCCAGAGAATGGCTCCTGGGATATGACCCTGCTCATATGCCGCCCGGCTGACATCCACCTCGACCACGCGCACATCTGGATCGTCGAGGTGCTCCGCAAGCCAGGCTGGTTGCGCAAACACATCCGCAAGCGCCGTACAGTCAGCCAGCATAGAAAGGTTGTCTGTCAACGTGTTTCCTCCTTGTATCAACTTCTGTAAAACAGTATCGCCTAGTAAGCGAGGGGAATCCTTCTTGATTCCGATCGTTGACAGTAGTGTACGCAGAAAGCGCGCACATTCCATCAGGAAAAACACAGAGTTTTTTGACGAACTACCCGGAGATGGAGGCGGAAAGAGCACAGAGAAAAGGTGTTACCAGGAGGTATGAAGCGAGGCGTATCACTATTGTCCCTGCGTGATTCCATGCATCCTTGCTCATAGGATCTGTTTGACAAGCCCTATTTCAACGGCCCACACCGCAATTTGCGCACGGGAGGAAAAGGCGAGTTTAGATAAGATGGTGCTCACATGGGTCTCGACAGTTCGGTAGCTGACAACCAACTGGTCGGCTATCTCACGATT
>WNFX01003905.1_pt1 | contig 14755 bp, 8 predicted proteins | sample 5400111 | NCBI WGS metagenome assembly WNFX01 (sample SAMN13153363, study PRJNA577476) | soil metagenome | isolation source: 40 cm soil or saprolite under grassland replicate 1 | place: USA:California | collected 2016-06-15 | reverse complement strand
CGGGCTTTCCCAGATTGCATGTTCCACGTTGACGATCGGCGCCATCAAAGCGACAAAACGAAAATCGCGCTCGACCATGGCGAGCAGCGCGCCGATCCAACCGCCGTAGCTCGTGCCGAGCACACCGAACTCACCGCAACCGCGTTTACGCAACGCCGCAAGCAATTGCCGGACTTCGATCACGCCCTGGCGCAATCCTTCGGCATTGCGAATGAGGTCGGCGGTAATGGCGAGCTCGCCGTTCCAATAGCCGGGCGGAACACGCGAGTAGTGATACGGAAGATGGACGAAGCATGCGTTCCAGCCCAGTTCGTTCAAGCGCGACGCCCAGCGGCGATAACCGATATGACTCGCAGACATAAGGGCATGCAGCATAAGCACTGTCGGTGCGTGCCAGTCGCGGGCGCATGGAAAAAAATCCGCGCGCGCGATGTTGTTCGCAGGAAATCTTGTCTCGATTGGGCTGCGCCAGGTAACGCTTCTCCCGTTTCCAATTGCGCTTGCAAGATCGACATCGTGCCGGACCGCATAATAATCCTGCGCCGTTAGCTTCTCGCACTCTATGACGTAACGTTCCATCTCATCGCGACTGCGTCCGTCCAGGCGGTGGCGCGACTGGAGAAGATTCATCGATGCGCACATGAGAGAATCCATGGCTGTCGCAGAAAGACCGCGCAGCTTGTTGTAGCTACGGCGCTCTGTCGCCGTGCTCGGATGCGCCAATTGATGGCGCCCCGGCAGAGCGGGGCGGCTACATTTCATTCGTTCTCTCGGTGAATGCGGGAGGTCATCGGCCGTAAGCGAAAATTTCTTACGCAGCTCGCTGTAAAGATTTTTGAATGCAGTGGTCAGTTCGTCCTCGATGCGCTGCCGCGCGGCCGACTTTTCCAAAGTGGGGAAATGCGAAATCGGATCGCCGAACGCGATCCAGATCGGTGTTCGCCGCAGGGGCAGCCATCTCTTCGCGGAATAAAGACGATCGCTCCCGACGATGACGCAAGGCAAAATTGGAACTCCCGCCATGTGCGCCAGAGTAGATGCGCCGGGACGGAGCGGCGCACCCTCGAGCAACGAACGCGCGCCGGCGCGAATGCCGCCCTCGGGAAAGACCCCGACGATTCGACCCTGCTTCAGTCGCGCGATCGCGGTGCGGATCGTTTTGCGGTCGGCTCGATGACGGTCCGCCGGAAATGCATCGACCGCGCGCAAAAAGGATCCGAACAGCGGATTTGGAAAAAACTCCGCCATCGCCATCCAATCGATTTTACGGCGCACGAGCGAGGAAAGAATAAACGGGTCGAAATGGCTGATGTGATTTGATGCGAATAGAAATGCGCCAGGGCGGTTCGCGTTTTCGCGATGCAGCACGTGAATACGCGCCGCATAACCAAAGAAGAACTTCATCGACAGCGCGGCGGCGCGGTTCGCAATCGAATGAAAGAGTTTGCCCATGAAAGTGGCGCAAGCTTTCCAGCTTGCGCTCTGATTAGGATCCCGTGTCAGACACTCGCGCCACTAGTTGTCTTTTGCGAGTTGGTTACATTTTTTCAGATCGAGTTTGCCGGAAGCGAGAATAGGGATTGATTCCACGCGTTGGATCCGTTTCGGAATCCACAAGTTCGGAACGCCTGCTTCGTGAAGAGTTTTGCGCAACATCGCAAGATCGACATCTACCGCGCTCAATAACAGGAGTGCTTCGCCTTTAGCTTCGTCTGTGACGCCGACAACTGCGATCGCTCTCTCGTCCCTTCCGGACAGGTCAAGCAGGTCGGTAATTTTCTGTTCGATGGCTTCGTGCGGCACCATTTCACCGCCGATTTTTGAAAAACGGGAAAGCCGGCCTTCGATATAGAGAAAGCCATCTTCATCGAACCGGCCGATATCGCCGGTCTTGAACCAGCCATCGCGCAAAACTTCCGCCGTTCGTTCCCGATCGTGCAGGTAACCTTCGAAAATGTTCGGGCCGCGCAACCAAAGCATTCCGGTCTCGTGCAGTGAAAGTTTGCGATCGGTTTCAGCTTCGCGAATTTCCGCGGCGATGCCGGGCGCCATTTTACCGACCGAACCCAGGCGGCTTGACGGTTGGACTTGTTCGCCAGCCTTGGTCGAGGTCGGCTCCGGCAAATTGACGCTTACGACGGGCGAGGTTTCGGTGAGTCCATAGCCTTCAAAGACTTTTTGTTTGAATCGCTCCTCGAAACTTTTGGCAAGATCGAGAGGAAGTTTCTCCGCTCCGGTGATTACGAGTCGCAAGCTGCGAAGCTGGTTGGGCTCGACCTTCCGCAGATAACCGCGCAGAAATGTTGGCGTGGCCAGGAGCAGAGTTAGTTTGTATTTTTCGATCAGTGCCGCATTCTTCGCGACTTCGAGCGGATTTGGATAGGTAACAATGCGCACGCCCTCGATCAGCGGGTACCAAAGCGTGACGGTCGAGCCAAAGCTGTGAAAAAACGGAAGCGCGGCGAGAATGGCGTCGTCCTTCTTGGCGTCGAGAAGTTCCTGGAATTGCGAGACGTTGCCGACAATGTTTCGATGGCTGAGCATGACTCCCTTTGGCTCGCCTGAGCTGCCACTGGTGAAAAGCAGCAGCGCTTCAGCGTGGCCGCCTTTGCTTGGAATTTGCAGCAGTCGAACCAACAAACGCCCGGGAAGCAAGATCGACATCATCCACCAGAAAAAAATCTGGGATCTCATCCGCGGCATGAGCTCGTCCAGTTTCAAAATGCGCGGCGGCCAGGGAAAATCCTTCAATCGCTTCATGAATTGCGTAGCCGAGATTACCGTGCCCAGCTCTGCGCAACGACAGGCCGATTCATTCGCGGCCCGGCCCATGGTGAAATTCAGATCGACCGGAACTTTCCCTGCAAGCGCGACAGCGAGATTTGCGACAACAGCGCCTTTCCCCGCTGGCAACACGATTGCCACTCGATGATCGGGGCATTGTGTTTGAAGCAATCGACCCAGGGCCATAGCCGCGCCGAGCAATTTTGCGCGGCTCAATTTGCTCTCATCGATTCCATCGATCACCGCCGTTGCGAACCGACCTCGCTTCAAACCGCGCACGCACGCTTCGGCCAGATGTCGATCCAGATTGCGCCGCTGGCTGTAACAAAACTCGCCAAGTTTCAGCAACTCCTCACGCACTGTCGCAATATCGGCGGCCTCTCCATCAAGCGCTTTGCCAAACGCGACCGTAACGCGATATGGAATCTCTTTCGGCCACTTTCTGAAAAACTTTCCGCCTTGGAATGAAAAAATTGAGCCCCATAGCCGATCGAGCCAGACCGGAACAACCGGCGCTTTGGCGTGGTGCGCGATCAATTCATAACCGCGGCGCAATCGCAATAAGGTGCCGGCGCGTTCGAGCTGGCCTTCCGGGAAAAGACATACGATTTCACCGGCTGCGATTTGTTCCGACGCGGCGCGAATGGCGGCACCGGAATGGCGCGGCTCGATCGGGATACAGCGGACGATCCGCAGGAATGGCCGCAAAAAGGGCTTCTCATAAAATTCCCGGTCAATGATGTAACGAATCGGGCGCGGGCATGCGAGTTGCAGCACGATCGCATCGACCCAGCTGATGTGATTGGGCAGAAGGATAAATCCCCCGCTCGGCAAATGTTCAAGACCAAGAGACCGAACGCGATAGAAGCAGCGGACGAGCGGCCGGCCAAAAAAGTGAAGCATGCGTTCGCTGACGGAGGTCATCATTTATGATTTACAATCAGTCGCGGGCGAACTGCAATCGGCAATTGCCAATGGAAAAGAGTTTTGGAAAAGCCCGGGGGATGGCGCAGACCGCTCTCTGGCTGCTTTTGGCCATCAATCTTTTTAATTACATCGACCGGTACATTTTGGCCGCGGTTTTGCCGCAAATTAAGCACGATTTTCTCGCGGGCGACCCAAATCAAAACGGCAAAGCTGGATTGCTGACCACGGCGTTCTTGCTCACCTACATGTGTGCAGCGCCGCTTTTCGGTTGGCTGGCCGACCGATTTTCTCGATGGCTGCTGGCCGGAATTAGCGTAGCACTCTGGAGCCTGGCGAGCGGATGGTCCGGGTTAGCGATTTCGTTTGTCGTTTTGCTTTGCACGCGCGTGTTCGTTGGCGTTGGCGAAGCCGGCTACGGTCCGGCGGCACCGACGATCCTTTCCGATCTCTATCCTGTGGAGCGTCGCGGCCGGATACTTGCCTATTTTTATCTCGCCATGCCGGTAGGGAGCGCGCTTGGTTACGCGTTTGGTGGAAAGATCTCCGATCTTCTTGGATGGCGGTGGGCGTTTTATCTGGTGGTACCACCGGGATTGTTGCTTGCCATGCTTTGTTTTTTTATGCGCGATCCACGGGCAAGATCGACAGCGTCATCAATAGTAAAACCGCGGCCCAAACCCGCGGATTACCTTCAGCTGCTCCGTACACCGTCGTACGTCGTCAACACGGCCGCGATGACTGCACTCACTTTTGCTATTGGTGGCATTGCGGCGTGGGTGCCCGATTATATCTATTCAGATCGCGGCAGGGAATTCACTCCCAACCCGAATCTGCTCGGTAACATCAACGTCACCTTTGGCGCAATTCTCGCAGTCGCCGGTTTGTTTGCGACGCTTTTCGGCGGATGGGCCGGTGATTTGCTTCGGAAAAAATTCGCGAGCTCGTATTTCCTCGTTTCCGGCGTCGGCGTCGTACTGGCGTTTCCCGCCACCGTCGCGATGCTCTATGTCCCATTCCCCGGAGCATGGATCTGCATTTTTATCGCGGTCTTCTTTTTGTTTTTTAATACCGGACCATCCAACACAGCATTGGCGAACGTAACATTGCCAAGTGTTCGCGCGACGGCGTTCGCGCTGAATATTTTTATCGTTCACCTATTAGGCGACGCAATTTCGCCACCGCTTATTGGCGCGATCCGCGATCGGTCGAATATGAACGTGGCGTTTTTGACGGTCTCGGTAACAATGCTGATTGCAGGAGCTCTTTGGTTCTGGGGCGCGAAATTTTTGCCAGCGGACACCGCGGCGGTTGAAGGAACTACGCCGCCGGCAATGAGAATTGAAGTTCAAAGCTAGAGAGCCTCGCCGTGCATATCGAGATGCACATCGTAAGCGTGAGCCCGGTTCAGCGCTTGCAACGCTTCGTCGCCCCGAGCGGATTTCGCCAGCAGCCGGCTGAGCAGCTTCCAGCTCTCCGCTCGATACCATTCTCTTCGTAGCCAGGTCTGCAATTCGCCGATGGCCTGGGCAGTCGCACCGGCTTCATCGAGCACTTTTAGGTAGCGCTTTTCGATCGACCAATTGGGCGGACCAGTCCGCGCCGCGAGCCGTAAACGCAATAGATCAACCCGGCTTTTTTCCTTATTTTCCAGCACGGCAAGAAATTCGTGCGCTTGTGGTTCGACCAGTGGAATCTTCACTGCACGCTGGAGTTGCTCGCGGGCCGCTTTGAAATCGTTTTGTTTTAACGCGACCGCGGCCAAGTTCAAAATCGCGAGCGGTTGTCCCGGCTCTCTTCGTAATGCCGCCTCAAAATCTGCCTTCGCCTCGTTAAGTCTTCCTTCATCAAGCTCGAGATTTCCAAGGTTGATATGCATTCGCGCGGAATCTCCTCCACTCGCAATCGTCCGCTCCAGAAACGTCCGTTGATCTTTCCAATCGAAGGCCCGGATAAACGTCCGAATGCCGAGAAAAACAAGCCATGCCACCATGATGGAGATGGCCGCCAACCGTATTGTCGATCTTTGCTTTTCATTTCTGGCCTGAATGAGGTCCGCGGCTTCAATTGTCGCCGCTAAAAAAAGGAAGGTCGTCGGCAGGTAGAGCCAATGTTCCGCTACTGATGCATTCCAGGCGAAAATTCCGCTAAACGGCAGGTAGCTGAGGCCGGCAAGGACAAGACTCGAAAACACGGCGGGACTCCGTTTGCGCGCGCGAATCATCCAGTATGCCGCGGCGACGATGAGTAAAATCCCGAGAAGGGTTTGCAATTCGCGCCAGGCGGCCGCGGTCAGGCTCGCATCACTAAAGCCGCTCGGCTGCGTTTCAATATTCCGATCCATGTGCAAATTCAGAGGAAACACGATCAGGCCCGCGTATTCTGCGAAAGCGCGCGCCATCAGTATCGGTCTCACCAGCAGCGACGGCGGGCGCAAAACCGGCGGAGCGATATGTTCCGCTGGGAGCCGCAAACTCAAATAAACCAATGCGGAGAAGACCACGACTCCGGCAGTTTTCACAGTCGCGATCCAATTCTTCTTCAGCGCCGACGCGGTTAACGCGAGCAGAAAAATAATCAAACCCGCCTCCTTGCTTAAAATGCTGAGGAGCAGCGCGACCGTTGCCGCAACCAAAAAAAGCAAACCACTTCTCGCGGGCGCGCGCAGACCTCGCAAGATCAAGTAAAATCCGAGAAAACCGAAAGCCGCAGCCAACGAGTCAGCCCGTCCGGAGACATAAACGACGGCGGCGCTTTGGATAGGATGGATCGCCCAGGCCAGCGTTGCTGTAAAAGCGATCAGTCTGCGCATGGTAGGCTCGATTCCAAATATGAGGAGGAATTCCTCGGCCAGAAAGAGAAACGCAATTGCGGCGGCCGAATGACAAAGGATGCTGGTGAGATGATAGGGCAAAGGCCGAAAGGCAAAGGCGGCGTACTCCAGCGTGTAGGTGAGCCGCTGGATCGGCCGGTAAAAATCTGAGGCCGTCGCATCGACAAACAAAAAATGATTGAACCCTTCCGGAATGAGGCGCCAGCTTCGAATCAATGGATCGCGCAGAATCAGTGCGGTATCGTCCCAGACAAAACCATCTCGCAGCGCCGGAGAATGACTGATAAGAACAGCGGCGATGATTACCAAGATGGCGAAACTTTTCTTCACAAGAAACGAATTAGACAGAATCAATAGAGTGCGCGTCTAAGTTTGGAAATGTTTATGTCGATCGTTCCCAGGGCTTTGGCTGGCGCGCTTCTCTTCCTTATCAGCAACGTGCATGCCGACGGCGTTCCCGTCGATTGCCGGCAACTAATTCTCGCCATCGCACCGGATTGGAATTCGATGCGCGGAAAACTTCAACTGTTCGAGCGGCCGCGCGCTGGTAATTGGAACTCGGTCGCTCCTCCGGTCACCGTTTTGTTCGGTAAAAATGGCCTGGCCTGGGGAACCGGTCTTGCCGGACAGAATGAACCCGGCCTTCGAAAAAAAGAGCGTGATGGTCGCGCGCCCGCCGGGATTTTTAAGATCGGCGAAGTTTTTGGTTACGAATTGAATCTGCCCCCGGGCGGCGATTATCCATATCGCCAGGTGACCGAAGCAGACGTGTGGAGCGACGACCCGCGCTCGCCCAATTACAACCGCCACGTCGTGATCGACCCGAAAAATCCACCGGACAATTACACCCATGAGAAAATGCGCTCGGGCGACTTCGCTTATCACTGGCTGATCGAGATCCGGCACAATTCCGATCCCCCTGTTCCCGGGGATGGGAGCGCGATTTTTTTTCACATTCGGCGCGGCATGAATCGGCCCACCACCGGATGCACCACCATGGCCGAGCCCGACCTTGTCAGAATCATTACCTGGTTGCGAGCGTCGCATCAGCCTTGTTACGCGCTTCTGCCCGCCGCCGAATATGAAAAAAAATGGCGCGGTTGGAACTTGCCTTCACCAAATACGTTTGCTTCCCACTAATGGCCCTTCGTTGATTCCGGCCGCCGTCTGGCTAGCTTCCCATCAGGTTTTCTCATGCCCAAGCGTCCTAATCCTGATTCCGAAGCGAACATTCGCCGCATCGATACAAAACCGCGGGCCAAGAAACAGACACACGGTTTTCAAGTTCATTTTCTTCGCGGAACTGCCGTCTTAACGAAAATGTTTAGCGATTCTCTTTTCGGCGGAAAGGAAGCGGCGCGGCGCGCGGCGCGAAGCTTCCGGCGCGCGGCCATGCGCAGTTTGCCCGAGCCAAGAATGGGAGGCTTCAGATCGACCAGACGAAGGAAGGCGGCTGATCAGCGGGTGGGGCGGCGCCAACGAAAAAAAATCCGAAGAGCGGCCTCGCGTTAACCGTGATTTTCGTTCCGGTACATCCGCCAGCATTCTATAAACCCCGAAGCGAAATCCTCCGGCCGCGCTCCGATCCAGCCTTCGACGACTGCGGGACTGAAAAAAGCACCCGCCTCGATTTCGTTTCGGTTGGGGCTGAGTTCCTCCTCAAGCTGGCCGCGATAAAGCCAGATAAATTCCTGCCCGGTCCGCGTTGAAGCTGCGACTTTAAGGACTTTTTCGAGTGGAACGTTGATCCCAAGCTCTTCCTGGAGTTCGCGTTGGGCCGCCTCATCGTAGCCCTCCCCGGCACTGACGTGGCCGGCCGCGCTCGAGTCCCAAAGCAGGGGATGTCGATCTTTCCAGCGAGAACGTTTTTGCAGGTAAACTTCGCCGGCGCCGTTAAAAATCAGAATATGAACTGCGCGATGCCGCAAGTTATCCCCATGCACCTGGGACCGATAAGCGTAGCGAAGGATGCGATCCATTTCGTCAACGATCGGAAAGCGTTCCTGCTGGCTTGGATAACTCCGCGGATCAGGCGAAGTTACGATCTTGTTCGCAAGGCCGATCCATTGGCTCAGTGATAACTCTTCCGCCCGAGCTTTTGGATTGAAGTGCAGTTTCGCGGCCGTCTGTTCCCAGTTTGGGACGTACGCGTGTAGCAGTTTCTGCAATTGTTTTCTTCGTTGCGAAAAGCCCCGTCGAACTAACTTCATGAGCAGCGCATCGTCGCGCGGCGGTAGCTCGAGAGGATCGCGCGGAGACACTCGCACCAACGCTGAATCGACATCCGGTCGGGGAATAAAAACCGTTGCTGAAACCGTGCGCAGATATTCTACGCGATAGTGCAATTGCACTTGCAAAGTGAGCGCTCCATAATCCCGTGAAGAAGGCAAAGCCGAAAGGCGGGCCGCAACTTCCTTCTGTAACATAAACAACGACAAATATATAGGGCTAGGATAATCCAGAAAGTTAAACAGCAGTTGGCTCGAAATATTGTAGGGCAAATTGCTCAGCAATTTTACTCGTCTGTGGGAAAAGAGCGTGCGTACATCAAAATCCAGCGCATCGGCGTTGCGTACTTCGAGACGAGGATGGTTAAAACGATCGCGCAGAAAGTTTGCGAGCCGCGTGTCTTTTTCAATCGCGAGAATGCGCGCGCCTTTCTCTAGTGCTAACTCTGTCAGCGCGCCCAGACCGGGTCCAATTTCCACAACAAAATCGCGCGGAGTCAATTCCGCCTGCTCAACGATCCATTGGGCCAGGTTCTGATCGTGCAGAAAATTCTGCCCGAGCGTCTTGACCGGTGAGACGCCGATCTCTCGAAGCGTTGCGCTGATCTCTGATAGCTTCATATAGGATCGACAATCGCCCTGCAAACACCGCGAAAAACGCCAGTTTGTTCACAAAAATGCTGTGAACAAAATACGCCTAGCAGCCGATCTTATTCACAAGTTATTCCATGGCCAACTTCAAGCAAAACCCGCTCGCCCACTATTTTCCGCTTGTCGGAACAGCGTTGGCTGGCTTTGCCTCCAGTCGAGCGGGAAGAGTCCGCTTTTTGCGGCTGGAAAGATAAGTCTGGCGGGCCTGCTTCAAAGAAACCCCTTCGAGGAAAAAAAGGGCCGCGGCGCGGCCAATCGCGTAAGTGCCTGCACCCGCTACCATTCCGCAGACCACGTTGCCCCAGCCAGGAAAGAATTTTAGCACAACTCGGACACCTTCTCGCAGCAGCATTCCGGCGCCGACGTTGGCCCCAATGGCACCCATAAATTCCGTGGCGGCCCGCAAACTTCGTTCGCGCCCACTCAAGTACATGATACCGGAAACCATCACCAGTTGGAGCGTGGTAAGAATCGGCAGATCGGCCAATGGAATCGGCTGCGTCCCAATCGCCGTACAGACGGCGGTGGTCGATTTCACCAGCATTTGTGCAACTTCCCGTTGCGTTTCGCGATCGCGCGAGATCCGGATCATTTCAATGCGCGCTGCATTCGGCAATTCCCGGCCCAAGATCGACATCAACTCTCGCGCTTTATCGGAAAAGTCTTTCCCAGAGCCAAAGGAAATGATTTGCAACGACTGGTCCTCAGTTTTCAACGCCTTCCGAAGAAATGAAGCGAGTTCTTGGGCGTGACTTGCTTCGTTTTTTTCGCGATTACGAGCAGCTCTTCCTTTGCTCGATGAAATCGTAATTCCGATAACTTTTGTCTTAGCCTGGCCCGAGCCGTTCCGATCGCGGCAGGCGATCAAGGTTTCGATTTCGGCCTTGCGCACGCGCGGCTTGTCATCGGCGTCGTCGAGAAAAAAGATCATGTCGGCCGGTTGTCGCTTCAGTTCATCTTCAATTTGCTTGCCGGCGGCATCGAGTGCACCGCGCGCGTCGAGAATGGAAATCGTGCCGCGCCCGCCGATCTCAAACTCCTGCCAGCGAAAAATCGACATTAGTGCATCGACTGTTGGTTCGTCTTCGGATAGTTCGAAGAAAATCCTCATGAGCTCCGGTGCAGATTTTTTGGACGATCCCGTTAATACCAGGCGTGGGGGCCGCTGTTGCAGGAACAGCTCCTTCAGCGGCGTGAGCTCGCTGAGGATCGGCTTTTGGATTGTTTCCGGCAGTTTGCCGAGAAAGTTTTCCAGTCGCTCGACGATATGAAGAAGCACCGGTTGGTTCACGCCCTGTTCTTTTTTGGATTTACGATTCGAAATTGTATCGAAATCTTTTTGTCGTCTTGACGCCTTCTCCAAATTATAACCCAGTCATGAGTTTGAACGTAGAAATTCTTTCCCGCGCGGCCGATGAAGCGCGCGGTTTGTGCATGGATGCGGTCCAAGCGTCGCAATCGGGTCATCTCGGGCTTCCGCTCGGTTGCGCTGAAATGGGAGCGGTTCTTTACGGTTTTGCCCTGAGACATAATCCCGACAAACCGCGTTGGATCGGCCGCGATTATTTCGTCCTCTCTGCCGGACACGGCAGCATGTTTCTTTACGCCTGGCTCCATCTGAGTGGATACGATTTGCCGATGTCGGAGATCAAACGCTTCCGTCAACTGCACTCGAAAACGCCGGGCCATCCGGAATTTTTTGAAACGCCGGGCGTGGAATGTACTACCGGGCCGCTCGGACAAGGCGTTGGCAATGCCGTGGGTATCGCGGTCGCCGCAAAAATGGCAGCCGCACGTTTCAACACCGCCGATCACAGAATTTTCGATCAGCATGTCATTTGTCTGGCTGGAGATGGTTGCATGCAGGAAGGCGTCGCATCCGAAGCGAGCGCGTTCGCCGCGCATTTCGGCCTCGATAATTTGATCCTGATTTACGATTCGAATGCGGTCACGCTCGACGCGCCGGCAAAGGCGACGCAAAGCGAAGACACCGCGGCCCGGTTTAAAGCTTACGGTTTCGATGTCCAGGAAATCGACGGGCAGGACATGCAGCAATTTCTTGACGCGCTCAATGTCGCAAAGCAGCGCGACAATATGCGTCCGCAATTCATCGTCGCCCACACGTTGATCGGGAAAGGTGTCCCCGAAGTCGCGGGAACATACAAGGCGCACGGTGAGGCGGGCGCGAAATTTGTTGATGCTGGACGGAAAGGACTCGGTTTGCCCGACGAGCATTACTTCGTTTCGCCAGAGGTGCGTGATTATTTTGCCGAGCATAAAAAGAAATTGCTCGCGGACTACGATCGCTGGGAGAAAACGTACAATCAATGGCGCGAGAAGAATCCCGAGCAGGCGAAACTGCTTCAGGATGGGATCGATCGGAAAGCCCCGGTCGACCTTTTATCGAAAATTCCGGAGTTCCCGAAAGACTCGAAACTGGCCACACGCAAAGCGGGAAGCGAAGCCTTGCAACCAATCGCCCAGGCGATGCCATTGCTTGTCAGCGGCAGCGCTGACTTGCATGGATCGACCTTGAACTACATCAAGGACGGCGACGATTTTACACGTGAGACGCCGAAGGGCCGCAACATCCATTTCGGTATTCGCGAGCACGGCATGTGCGCGATCATGAACGGGATCTCCTATCACGGAATTCTTCGCGCGTCTGGTGCGACGTTTCTCGTCTTCGCCGATTATTGCCGGGCTTCAATTCGACTTGCTGCGCTTTCGCACCTGCCCAACATCTACATTTTTACGCACGACTCGATTGGTGTTGGTGAAGATGGGCCGACACATCAACCGGTCGAAACCGTGAGCAGCCTCCGGCTCATCCGTCATCTCGACGTCATCCGGCCGGCTGACCCGGAGGAAACCGCCGGCGCGTTTGTCGCGGCGGCGCAGCGAATCGATGGCCCAACGCTGATCGCGCTCACCCGGCAGGTGGTTCCAATATTGAACGATGTCGATCTTAGCGCGCGGCGTGAAGGCGTTTTGCGCGGCGGTTACATCGCAAAAAAGGAAAAAGGCAAGCTCGACCTCATCATCATGTCTTGCGGGAGCGAATTGCAACACGCGCTGGCGGCGGCAAAAGAACTTGGGGACGGCACCCGCGTCGTCTCGATGCCATGTTTTGAGCGGTTTGAACGCGAGTCAGAAAAATATCGTGAAGAAGTTTTGCCGGAATCGTGCCGGCGGCGCGTCGCGATCGAGGCCGGCGTTCCGGAGATTTGGTATCAATACGTCGGTCTCGACGGAAAAGTGATCGGCTTGCACGAATTCGGCTTGAGTGCGCCGGGTGCGGAAGTGATGAAAGAGCGCGGCATCGACGCGAAGCACGTGATCGATGCCGCGAAAAGTCTCTGATCTGGAGGGCACGCGCTCCCAGAAACTAAAAGGCTTCTTCCGGCTCGGTCACGTTCCGTGCGCGGTCTTCAAAGCGGGTGAATTCTTTCAGGAAGGTGAGGGAAATTTCGCCAACCGGACCATTTCTCTGTTTCGCGATGATGAACTCGGCCTCGCCCGCTTTTTCCGCACGCGCCTCTTCGTCTTCCTCATAAATCTCCGGCCTAACGAGTAAGCCGACGAGATCGGCATCCTGCTCGATCGAACCGGACTCGCGCAGATCGCTCAACCGTGGTTTGCCTCCCGAACGTGCCTCCGGTTGACGATTCAATTGCGCGACCACGATCACTGGAATTTTCAGTTCTTTGGCAAGCCCTTTGAGGCCGGCGGAAATTTCCGAAATCTCCAGCTGCCGGTTGTCCTGGGCGCGGCGAGATGTCGACCTGAGCAACTGCAAATAATCGACGATGATCAGTTTCACGTCCTGCTGGGCCTTGAGCCGGCGCGCTTTCGCGCGCAATTCGAGAATGGTCAGGCTCGCGCTGTCGTCGATAAATATTTTTGCTTCGGCCAGTTTCGAAGCCGCGGCCGTCAGGCTCGGAAAATCGCGTTCACCTAAAAACCCATCACGCACTTTTTGCAGATTCACTCGCGCCCGCGAGCAAAGCAGCCGCTGGACAAGCTGCTGGCTGCTCATTTCAAGGCTAAAAACGCCGACCGGAAGTTTTTCCTGAATCGCGACGTGTTCGGCGATGTTCATCGCCAGCGCAGTCTTGCCCATGCTTGGGCGCGCCGCGATCACGATCATCTCGGCGGGATGCAGTCCGCTGGTCATGCGGTCAAACTCGACAAAGCCGGTTGAAATGCCGGTGATGCCGCCTTTGCGCTCGTAAAGTTTCTCGATCGACTCGATTGCTTCCATCACCTGGTCTTTCATCGAGAGCATCTGGCCTTTGAAGCGGTCTTCACCGACGGCAAAGATTTTCTGCTCCACTTCATCGAGGAGATTGCCCACTTCGTCCTGTTCCTCGTAGGCGCGGCGCACGCTCTCGGTGGAAGCGGTGATGATCTGGCGCAGAATGTATTTGTCGCGGACGATGTCGAGGTAGTAACCGACGTTGGCCGCGGTTGGGACGAAGGTAAATAAACTGGTTACAAAAGGCGCGCCACCGACACTCTCGAGCAAGTTCCGGTCGCGTAGGACTTGCGTAAAAGTGATTAGATCGATGGCCTGGCCCGCGTTCCAAAGATCGACCAGCACGCTGTAGATGGTCTGGTGCGCCGGGACGTAAAAATATTCCTCGTTAATTTTTTCCACGCATTCGGCGATCGCTTCGCGCGGCGAGACGAGCATCGAACCGAGAACTCCTTGCTCGGCTTCCACGCTCTGCGGCGGCGCCCGGTGAATATCCTGCGAAGAGAGGCGAACAACTTTTTCTTCGCTTCGCGCCGCCGAACCTCGGCCAGCGCCATTTCCCGCCGCTTTACGAGGCTCTCCACCAATCCCGGAGGATGGTTGAGTCGCCATTTATTTGGTTTCTTTTTTTCTCCTGAAAAATGAGCGGTGCTTTTTCTCGGGATGCTCCGCAGTAGTTTCTTCAGTCTTCGGCGCTTCGGCCGATTTCACCTCAAATTTAAATTGCGCCGCCACGTCGTGGTGCAACTTGATTGTCACTTCGTGTTCGCCCGTGTCCTTGATCGGCCGCTCCAGCACGACTTTGTGGCGGTCGATCTCCTGGCCGAGTTCGTTCTTTAGCCGGGTGACGATATCTTGCGCGGTAACCGATCCGAAGGCCTTGCCCGTCTCGCCCGTGGCCAGGGTGAAAGTCACCCGCAACTTGCCGATGCGTCGAGTCAGCTCTTCCGCTTCGTTCAATTCGCGCGCTTCGCGTTCAGCCCGCTTCTTCTTCAAATTATCCAGCTGGCGCAAACTTGCCGGCGTCACTTCGTAGGCTTTGCCGGAGGGCAGGAGATAATTTCGTGCGTAACCGCG
>WNFX01004958.1_pt1 | contig 14758 bp, 12 predicted proteins | sample 5400111 | NCBI WGS metagenome assembly WNFX01 (sample SAMN13153363, study PRJNA577476) | soil metagenome | isolation source: 40 cm soil or saprolite under grassland replicate 1 | place: USA:California | collected 2016-06-15 | reverse complement strand
GCGATGGGCCGAGGGAGGGGCGCTAAGCGGCGCGCGAGAGCGACCGCTTCCGCCATGGCGGCGGAGCAAGCGACGAGGGCGCCGGCGGCGATGGCAACGTGGACCATCGGTCCTGACCGTGTGGGCGTTACGAAACGCCAACCCCAGTGAAGGAAGCGGGTGTCAGTCTGTCAACGACTGTCCCAACTGCGGGCGCAACTGCGTTCGCGGGCTAACGACTGATGCCTTGCTGCAACACACAGGACGATCTCGAAACAATGACATCTCTGCCCCGCGCGACGACACAGCAAGGCACTTGTGATCTCTCGTTACCGTACGATGCGTTCCGTGCCGCGGCGATGCAACACTCCACGTTTCATAGTGAAAGATACCAAGGTTGGCTGTCGTCGCCACGCAACAGACCGGCTCCTTTCGCATGTAGCTCTGCGTGGTTCGGTAGACCGCGTAACCTACGCCCAGCGATCGCGAGCCGGTCGTTCCATAGTGACTAGTCCTGAGGCCGACGGAGCCACTTCATCGCTGCGAGCGGTCAGCGCAGCGAGCCCGCCCGCACCCGCAGGCGTCCTGGCCTACGCCGCGACGACCGCCGGACGACGATGTCCACGTCGCGGCCCAGCGCGGTGAGCCAGGTCAGCAGGCGCTCGGTGGAAAAGCCCGCCAGCCGCCCGTGGAGGAGGTGGGAGACCTTCGGTTGGTCAATGCCCATCAGGGCGGCGGCCGCGGCCTGGGTGAGTTTGCGTCCCGCGATCGCGCGCGCGATTTCGGCCGCGAGGCGTGCCTTGAGGAGCCGCTCCTCCGCCCCGGGGAGCCCGAGGTCCGCAAAGACGTTGCCGCTGCTCTTGATGATCTTCACACGTCCTCCACCTCACCGCGCGCATGCCGCTCGGCCCACCGAAAGCGCGCTTTGATTAGATCGAGTCCGTGTCGGGGCGTCGCGATCCCCGCGTGGCCTTCTTCTGGAAGACGTGGAGCACGTAGACCGCGTTGACCAGCGTCGCCGTGTAGACCGCGCGATAGGTGCCACTCGCATGGTCTGCGACGACCTCGACGAGTCCATGCAGTGCGCCCTACAAGGGCTTGGCCGCTGGGTGCTGCTGCTTCCCTTCCTGCGCCAGAAAGAGGGCATAACCGACCACATCCTGGACCTCCTCGGGGCAGGCGCGGAGGTCCTTGAGACTCGAGCCCACCCAGTAGGCCGGTTTGAGTGGCGCCCGGGTCACGCCAGAGTATGCCAGTTTAGGCATACGCTGTCAAGCGGGGGAGGAGGCTGGAGCACCTCAAGGCGGTGTGCTCTAAGGTCGTCGCTCGCCTCCCCTACCTCATTTAAAAAAGACAGCGGCCAGCGCTGGTGCACGCTGGCCGTCGGGATTACGGACCGCGCCTTCTACTTATTATGGGGCTCCTGTAACTGAATGCCCTGGCCGGGATTCGAACTGGGACGCCTTACGGCACCACCCCCTCAAGATGGCGTGTCTACCAGTTCCACCACCAGGGCCGAGCAAACTGCGGGGGCCAACTCGGGGGCCAACGGCATCATGCCGCCCGCGCATCACCACGTGTCACTACCGCTTACCATGGCGAACCACCGCCCCCTCAAAGCGGGGGGAAGGTTCCGCCGTCGAGCGCCATGATAGTTGATCGTAGCGCTTGAAGGCGGTTCCTGGCTAGCCGCTGTTCCCCCAGTCGTCTGATGCGACGTGATGGAGTCAGAATCCCGGGGGCAACCTGATGCGACTCTACGTGCCACGTGCCCACCGAAATCCTGTCGGCTGTCATCCTAGATCGTGAGTGTGCGCACGTCCTAGTGCTGGCTGAATCGCTGGACCGCTGCCACCTTCACGCCTTTGTTAGGGTGCACGAGTCTGGCCCCTCGCTCACACAGCGCTCGGCCGCGCGTGGGAGCATGGGTAGCTCCATCGATGTCCTCGATCACCTGGTCGCCATCATGAACGTAGCGCTCAGTGGTGTTGCCCACGGTCTTTGCCACGCGCCTCCCTACGGCATCGTACGCGTACGCAATCATCGCATGCGCTCCACCCCCAGTCCATCGCTCCACCTGCGTCAAGCGACTAGTCGCGTCCCAGGTAAAGATCGTCGTGTCAGATGGCGACGATCCACCCAATCCCTTCTTGCTGATGACATTGCCATTGAGGTCATACGCGAGAGCGTAGCCTTTGAATTGTGTTGTCCGATCCCCAGGTCCCACGACCGCCGCCAGAGAATCGGTTCGGTTTCCCGGAACTCGACTGCGACGGCTTCAGGAGGAGGCGGCTAACTCTGGCTCAAGACCTCACGATTAGTCTCGATCCATTGTCCATCTCGCGACACAAAGCGTATTCGGAAGACTTCAAAGTCTATCATTCTGCCACCGTACAGTCTGCGCGGTCCCGTGTACTTGGCGGTCACGACTGCCTCGTAGCCAGTCACGTTTCGCGAAAGACAGTTCAGCTCGATGTAGAGTCCGTTGTGCCGCACGTGACAGTCGAAGAGATCTCGCATTTTTCGACACTCGAAAGCGCGGCCAGGGCTTGTGCTCTCGAATGGACGACGGAGTGCCCCCGCGAGTTCATTTGAGTCTAGGTCGGTACCCGTCGTCATGCTACCTTGGATCAAGAACGACTTCACATTAACCAAAAGGGCAGGTTGTGAATCCTTGCCCGTGATAGTCGCGGGCCGTACAGCCGCTACCGCAGAGTTCACGATGGCTGGTGCGAGCGTGAGGAACGAGTTGCTGTCGGACACCTGCAGAACGCCTAGTAGCACTCCTAAGACCGGACCGACTCCCATGGCTCGTCTCCTCGTCACCGGGGGTACGTTGTTCACCGCCATCAGCCGTGGACAAAGTAATGTAACTGTGCCCGTCCCCCACCAAGAACGACCGGACAAGCGGAGGCATGCTGGACTCATAAGGGGCCAGCACACATGCCGCCAAGCTTGTACGCCTCCGGTTGCCCCCCGCCAGCGTGGTGCGCCTCCTCGTGTGCGATAGTGTTTTGCAAGTCCTGTTCGGGATACACGAAGGGTGCGAATGTCAAGATTGTAAAGGGCCCGGCGGCTTCGCCGTAAATGATCGCTGCGGGGTTTTGCACATTCGGGAGAAGGGGGAAGTATGCGAAATTCCCAAAAACATACCTGACGGTGGCGGAAAAGCCCAAGACACGGCACTGACCAAGGTAGGAGCTATTTAGGTTTTGGATCTTGCTCCATATCTGCGCGCATTGCGCGTCAGTCAATCGGATACCACATCCTCCCACCAAGGCCCCCGCCGCGCACGCGTCGCTCCCTGCGCCCGGCCCAGCACAGTAGTTCGCCACGGTTGACCCCGGTCCACACCCGCTGGCGTCGCAGAGGATGTCAATCGTGGGAACTCCCTTCAGGCCGCTGAAGAATTCGAAGTTCAGGAGGAGGCCCCAGTTGACACTTTCGTTAGCGCCTAACCCCTCCTTCGATAGGACCCACAGCCGGTGCACCATGCCATCCGGGTCCCCACACTCAGTCTTGCAGCCTGCGAGCCCCGAGGGGTCGCGACTGTCGCCCGGATCGTTCGCGGCATAGGCAAACTGATTCATCCCAGCGCCCAAGCCCGCTGGATCCTCTGAGACGAACCGCCCCACCGCCGGGTCGTAGTAGCGCCCCCGCAGGTAGTTGAGCCCGGTCTCGGCGTCGTACTCGCGCCCGGCGAACTGTAGCGGATTGGGCGCCGGGCCACCGCTGGTCTGGCCGTTCCCGAACGGATCCAATGAGTCGTACTGGGCAGCGATCGCGTTACTCGTGCCGATCTTCTTCAAAAGGGCGACAACGTTCCTCGCCCCATCCTGGTGGTAGTAGTAGGTCGTGTCCCACCGGTCGTGACGACGCACGCTCTCGGGGTTATCGACCCCGGGGTAATACGTGTACTCGGCTTTCCGATTCCCGAGACTGTCGAGTTCCATCACGAGCGCATCGCCATGCCAGAGATATCGGCTCGTCCCGCCCGTGGTTGACTTACGGATACGCCGGCCGGACGCGTCGTAGCCGAAGCCGACCCGCGCGAGAGTGTTGAGGCTGTCCAACGTCCGCACACTGTCCAACAGGCCGAGGGCGCTCCAGAAGAGCGAGTCCCGCCGTACCACCTGCATCGTGTCGGTCGCCTTCAGGGTACGCTTCGCGACGAGATTACCCGTCGCGTCGTAGTCCATGCGGTAATTTCCCCAGCGCCGCAACCGGTTGCCGGGGTCGAGCCCTCCGCCCGCCACCAAGGTGTCCTTGCGATTGCCCACCGAGTCGTAGGCGTATTTCCCGGAGCGAATCGCAGATAGCGTGATGTTCTGGGTCCGGTTGGGGCAGGGATCGCCGGCGAGCGACCGGGTACACGGTTCGGGCGCCGCGTTGTAGGTCCACGCCGAGTCGCCGTAGGCGACGAGCTGTCCCGAGCTGTCGTAGACAAATCGTCGACTGCGATCGGGAGTGGCCCACGGCCCGTGGTTCGCCCCGATCACCCGGCCCGCGGAATCGAAGTACATCCCCCAGCCCAACGCCGCGTTCAGCGTCGTGTCGCTCAGCGTGTCCATCATGCCGGAGTGGGTCCACACGTAGTCGTGCGACACGTACAAGTTGTTGAGCGCCAGCAGGGTGTGGCTCGCCAGGAGCCCCTCGGGATTGTACGCGAACGTCGCCTTCTCGCCTGCGAAGTTCCGCAGCGTGTCGAGCCTCAAGTACGGGTCGTAGTGGTATCCGACAGTGAACTGGGCGCCGCCCCAGCCCGCGGGGCCCGACACCACGACCGTCGTGTCCAGATCGTGGATGTCATAGACCGAACTGTCCCGGAAGCACTGCGGTGCGCTGCCCGACACCAGCATCCGACAAGTAACGGCGGCCCGAGGACGGTCCGCGCCATCGAACCACAGCGTGTCGACGCTCTCGCTGTCCGCCGCCGCCTGGTAGCGGCCCGCCGGGTCCGTGAAGAAGGTAGTCGTCTTGCCGCCGGCGACCACGGACCGCACCTGATCGAGCGAGTCGTAGGTCGTCTGGATGACCTGGCCCCGGCGATTAGTCCAGCTGACGCGGTTGCCGTTCAGATCGTAGGCGAAGCGATCGAACCGGCTGCCGGGATCCGTGGTGGAATCGGCCCAGCCCAGGGCGTTCGGCCAGAATCTGTACACCTGACCCTTCGCATCCCTCAGCTGGGTCCGGTACAGCGCGTCGTACGTGCTCGTGGTGGTGTCGTGCAGCCGGCCGATACTCTTGAGCGCTCGGCCGATCGAGTCATACACCACCGTCGTGACGCCGTTTGTCTGATCCGTGGTCTTGATGCGTTGCCCGAGACTGTCGTATTGGGCGGAGACCTTGCCAACCGTGAAGTACACCGTGTCGGTATTCTGGAATCCGCCCGTCTGATAGTGAAGCTTCGTGTAGTGGCCCGCGGGGTCTGTATCGCTCGCCATCCGGCCGGTGGCCGCATAGAAATACCTGGTCAACCCCGCACCTGCGACACGGGAGCTGTCCAGATGGCCACTGGACCAGTAGTTCCACACCGTGTCCACGTCGCCATACACCTTCGTGACCTGGTGGTACGTCGTCTCGTAGCTGTAGTTGATCTTACGCTGGGTAGTGCTGTCCCACTGCTGGACCAGATCGGGGCCGCTCCACGTATATCGCACGATGTGGCCCGTCGGCGCGCTGTCGCGCAGCACAAGCGAGTTGGAATCACGCAGCAACGTGGCCGTCTGTCCCCGGGGGCCCTGCACGAGCGTCGTAGCGCCGAAGCGATCTAGCGCGTAGCTCGTGCTGAACCCTTTGGCATTCGTAACAGTCGCCCGGACTGCTCTGGCATCGACGTGCGGCCCAGGAGCTCCCGAACTGCCGAGGTGAGAGGCCGTATCGATCAGGACCGCCTTCTCGAGCGACGCGTAACGCACAACCGGCCGTTGCGGCTGCCCATTTGCCGTGATCTGCGGCGCCGTATCGTTGGCGACCTTGCTGGCGAAGTCGTACGTGAGCCCCCAGGCGCCGCCTCGGCGATCCACCGAATGCGTCAGCCGATGCTTCGTGTCATACGTCCCGGTGAAGGGAACCCCTCCTGCCCAGTCCCGAATGCGGGTTAAGTTCCCCGACCCATCCACCGTGATCGAATCCACCCGGCCGCCCGGGTCCTTGATCCAGCGGAGCTTGTTGCTCACGTAACCGACCGAGTCCGCCTTGCCGGCCGGATCCACGATCGCTACGAGGAGTTGCGACGTGTTGTACTTGAAGGTGATCTGGTTACTGAATCGATCCTTCACGTAGTCGAGTCGCCCGTTGGTGTAGAACGCGATCATCGTGCCGTCTGGGTACCGGCGGGTGTACTTGGCACTATCGGCACCGACGTTGGCGACACTGGTCAGGGTCGTGAAGTCCCCCTTCGGCGACGTCCAGGTACATTGCCCCGTACACCCATTGGTGAACAGGGCGATCGAGCCGTTGCCTTCCGTGATAACCACCGTCCCATCCAACTGAGTGTACAGATGTTGGAACCCGCCGATCGTCCAGCCCGCCCCGAAGGGACTGTTCCGCTCGTTGACGACGAAAACCCGCACCGGAACGTCGTTCTCCTTAAACGAGTTGTCGGCGCGATAGCTGCGGACGACCGCGGTGAAGAGGGAGTCGCTCGTCGGGAGAGTGCTGTCGGCGAACTGGCCCGCGAGCCGATTCCATGTGGAGTCGCAGGCGATCGCTCCCCCCGTCGAGTCGCAGGCAAAGAACAGTTCGGTCGAGTTGTTGGTGAAGGTCATGGAAGCGCCGCTCTGGCGCTTGAGCTGGAGCGACATCTTCACGGGGTGTACGGCCGTGGTGTCCCACGCATTGACCTGAACGACCCCCGTGGGGTAGGCCTGGCTACTGCGATACACCAAGTGCACCGAATGGGGTGCATCCCAGCTGAAGTACGGCGGGGTCGAGTATCCCGCGACCGCGTCGAAACATGCAGCCACGCACTTCGTGACGTCACGGTAGTCGCCGTCGTGCGGCGCCAGCGACACCGCGGGACCGTTGTAAGGCACGGTCACATTGTAGTAGCCATCGTCTCCCGCGCCCCCGATACGCCCGCTCGCCGACACCGTGAGCCTGCCGGTTCCCCCTGCTCCGACACTGTACGTAGCCGTAACGGTGCCGCTCTTGATGAAGGTCGGGTTCAAGCTGACGCCGGTGATCGGCCCCGTTACGGAGTACGTCAAGTCAAAGGTATCGGGGCACGTCCCTGTGTTCGCCACTTGAAACGTGACCGTGTTACCTGTGGAGTTCGGGAGCGCGCTCGCTGGATCGCCGTCGGGCGTGACAGACACGGCGTAATTCGCGGCCCGGGCGGTCGAGGCCAGGAAGTCGGGGGCAGGACCGGACGGAAGCTGGGGGCCGCACGTGCTAGCCGAGGCGGTCGGCACGAGTCGTTCGCCCGATGTGCGGCGTGGCGGCCGGCTCGGATAGATCACCACGACAGCCATGAGAGACGCGACGACCGCGGATTTCCACCACTCGCGACGGACCACTTGGGCCTCGACCGATCGGGTCGGCCCAGCCTAGGGCACGCGGCGTGCCGCCTCGGGAGTACGCGCGGGTCCTTCGGGATCAACGACTTACGATGAACGGCGAACCGTCACAGGGATGGTTGGCTCAGATTGTTCGGCACAACGTGGCACAAAGTGGTACTTCTTGATCTCCCGGAGGGAGACGCCGAGCTCACGCAGGCGCCGGTTAACGTCGTACGACTGATCCCCAACGCCCTCATTATCCCGGCGGTGTTCCAGCCGTGGGTCCTGCAGGTCCTCCGAAATTGGGCTGGTTCATCTAGTTCAAGTGGTGAGGTTCCTAGGCGGGCGACCGTCATCGTAGCACTAGTGAGCACCGTGTCCATCTTATCGGCCTAAGCGCCATAGCAGGGGGTAGCAATTGAATGCGAAGATGTCTCGGGTAGCTCTCGCCGCGTTATCCGCGTCCTTAGCGCGGGTAGCACGGGCAAGGTGGCACCTTCGCGTTCGCCGCCGAGAGGAGTCGGGTATCCCTTCCAATTCAGACCGCCGTAGCCGAGCCAGATCTACCCGAGCGCATGGAATCACTCGAAGAACACCGCCAAACCCCTCGTTCTCCCAAGTCACCTAAAACCAAATGGCCGGCGTTCAGTGACGCCGGCCAGCTCTCTTCTATACTAGTTATGCCCTGGCCCGGATTCGAACCGGGATGCCTTGCGGCGCTGCCCCCTCAAGACAGTGTGTCTACCAGTTTCACCACCAGGGCGGGCCCTCCAACGTGAGATAAGCTAGAATCGGCACCCACAGGAGGCAACCACGCCGGGAGGCGTGAGCCCGATCACGCTCGGGGGGGTGCGTCCCCGGCGGCGCGTCGCCCCAGCGTGCACTAGATTGGTGCCCCATGGGACTGTGGGTGGCGTTCGGGTTCGGGGCACTGGTCGGCGCGTTCATCGGCGTGTTGATCGGTCGGTTGCGGACCGCGCAAACGGCCGCCGCGACTCCGACAGTCGCGCCACCGGCGTCGCAGCGTTTCGCCCCGCCCGAGGTGCAGCACGTCGTCCTCGACGAGGGGAGTGCCAACGTCCTCAACGCCCTCAACAACCGGCTCGCGGCGATCGGCGCGCTCGCGGACCTGTTGCACGGCAGCCCGCTCGACCCCGAGCGCGCCCGCGCCCTGATGATGCTGCACGGCGAAGTACGCCGGGCGGCGGAGATCACCCAGCACTTCCTCGAGCTGGCGCAGCATCCCATCGGCGCCGCCGAGCCGTCCGACTGCTCCATCGTCCTGAACGGCGTGCTCGCCGAGCGCGAAGGGACGTTGAAGGAGTTGGGCGTGAAGCTCGTGCGGAGCATCCCCCACGACCTGCCGATGGTCGCCTGCCCGATGGCGCAGCTCACCGAGATGTTGATGAAGCTGCTCGACTTCGCGCTGCGTCGCCTGCGCGACAGTCAGCCCCCGCGCGAGCTGCGCATCGCCGTGAGCGAGAGCGGGCCGTCGCTCACGATTTCGTGGTGGGACTCAGGTGCCCCTCTCTCGGTCGAAGCGGAGCAGCGGCTGGTGACGCCGTTCCGGTTCACCCAGAGCGCCGGCGGCGGAGAGATCGAGTTCGCGCTGGCCCGCGCCCTGGCGCAGTCGTCGGGGGGCACGCTGCGGCTGCGGCCGCGCCCCGGCGGCGGGGCCGAGGTGGTGGTGACTCTCCCCAAGAGCGTGCTCGCGCCGCTGGCGCGCGCCACGGCGGCCACACCGTCGCTCCCCAAAATGCGCATTCTCGTCGTGGACGACGACGCCGTGAATCGCCAGGCGATGCGTCTGCTGCTCGAGCGCGAGGGCCACGAGGTGGTGGCGGTCGAGAACGGCCTCGAGGCGATCGAGCGGCTCGGCCCCGCGAGCGACCGCTTCGACGCCGTGGTGACCGATCTGCAGATGCCCCGGCTGGGCGGCCGCGCCCTGTACGAGCAGCTGCGCGAGCAGCGGCCCCAGCTGGCGGAGCGGTTCGTGTTCGTCACGGGCGATCGCGCCCGCGACGAAACCCGCCGCTTCCTGGACGAGTGCGGGCAACCGTCCGTCATGAAGCCCTACGACTTCAGCGACCTGATCGGCGCGCTCGGCAAAGTCGCCGGAAAAAAATAGCGCCGCTCACCGCACCACCTCCGGCTCGCATTCGAGCCGGACCCCGAAACGCTGCTCCACGCCGACCTGAATTGCCTCCGCGAGATCTAAGAGCTCGGCGCTCGTCCCACCCAGATTCACCAGCGCGAGCGCGTGGCGCTCCGACACTGCCGCACCACCAAGCCGGTAACCCTTGGGAAAACCGGCCCGCTCCACCAGCCACGCCGCCGGTACCTTCACCGCATCGGCCGCCGGAAAACTCGGAATCGCGCTCGTGCCGCCCGCCCGTTGCCAGCGTCGCTCGAGCTCGGCGAACGCCTCAGGGGAGAGCACCGGGTTCATGAAGAACGAGCCGGCGGAGCGGGCATTGGGGTCGTCCGGATCGAGCACCATCGACTTGGCGCGGCGCAGGGCCAGCACCATCTGGCGTACCAGCCGCACAGCGTCCGCCGGTGCGGCGGCGTCGAGCGAGCCGGCGCGCGCGATCGCGTCGCGCAGCTCCGGATAGCGCACCCGCGGCGGGGCGTCGCGCTCGAGGCGCAGCGTGACGTCGAGCACCACGTAGCGGCCGCGGTCGCGCCGCTTGAACCGGCTATCGCGGTAGCCGAACTCGCATTCCGCCGCCGTGAACGTGCGGCGCTCGAGCGTCGCGCGATCGAGACAGGTGACGCGCACCAGCGTCTCGGCCACCTCCTGCCCGTACGCTCCGACGTTCTGAATCGGCGTGCCGCCGACGGTGCCGGGAATGCCCGACAAGCACTCGACGCCGGTCCAGCCGCGCTCCACCGCGCCGCGCACCAGCGTATCCCAGTCGGCGCCCGCTCCGGCGCTGATCTCGGGCGCCCCCCCCGGGCCGTCGCCCTCGCCAAACGCGATCCCTCCAATCGCGACCCGCAGCACGACGCCGGGAAAGCCCGCGTCGCCGAATACGACGTTGCTGCCCCCACCCAGCACGAACACCGCCAGGCCGCGCTCGCGGGCGTGCGCCAGCGCCGCGCGCACCTCGGACTCGCTGGCGCACTCCACGAAATAGCGCGCCGGCCCGCCCAGCTGCAGCGTGGTGTAGGGAGCGAGGCGCACGTTTTCGCGCAAATTCACGGATCCCTCGCGTTGTGGCGGTGGCGCGACGGGCTCTCATCGCAAACGCACTTGCACGGAATCTATGCCATGCCGACCTTCTCCCTCATGACCACGCGCCACCGGCCGGCGGCCGCCACCCCGGAAGCGACGGACAGTTTCCGTCTGCTGGTCGAGGGCGTGCGCGACTACGCCATCTTCATGCTCGATGGCGCGGGGCGGGTTCTGACGTGGAACGCCGGCGCGGAGCGCTTGAAGGGGTACCGCGCGGAAGACATCATCGGGAAGCACTTCTCCTGCTTCTACCCGGCCGATGCGGTGGAGGCCGGCAAGCCGGCGCGGATGCTCGCGCTGGCGGCGCGCAACGGCCGCGTGGAAGACGAGGGGTGGCGGGTGCGCCGGGACGGGTCCCGCTTCTGGGCGGACGTGGTCATCACGGCGCTGCGCGACCCCGACGGCTCCGTGATCGGGTTCGCCAAGGTGACGCGCGACACGACGGAGCGCCGCCGCGCGGACCAAGCGCTGCACGAGAGCGAGGAGCGGTTCCGGCTGCTGGTGGAGAGCGTCAAGGAGTACGCCATCTTCATGCTCGACCCGGCGGGGCGGGTGGCGAGCTGGAACGCCGGGGCCGAGGCGATCAAGGGGTACAAGGCGGAGGAGATTCTGGGGCAGCACGTCTCGGTCTTCTATACGGCGGAAGACGTGGCTGGCGGCAAGCCGCAGCAGCACCTCGATGCGGCCGCGCGCGAGGGCCGGGTGGAGGACCAAGGGTGGCGCCTGCGCAAGGACGGCAACCGCTTCTGGGCGGACGCGATCATCACGGCCATCCGCGATCCGGCCGGCACCCTGATCGCGTATGGCAAGGTGACGCGCGACCTCACCGTGCGCCGTCGCATCGAGGAGCAGCTCGCGCAAACGAATAGCGAGCTCGAGCGGTTCAGCTACTCGGTGTCGCACGACCTGCGGGCCCCGCTGCGCGCCATCAACGGCTACGCGCAGGCGGTGCTCGAGGACTACGCCACCGCGCTCGACGCCGAAGGCCAGCGCTTTCTCGGCATCATCCGCGACTCGGCCAAGCGCGGGGGCGAGCTGATCGACGCGCTGCTCAATTTCTCACGCCTCGGCCGGCAGCCGCTGGCCATGGAGCCGGTGGACCTGACGGAGCTGGCGCGCGGCGTGGTGGACGAGCTGCGCCGATCCGCCGGCGTCGAGGGAATGGAGGTGATCGTCGATCCACTGCCGCCGACCAAGGGCGATCGCACGCTGCTGCGCCAGGTGCTCGCGAACTTGATCGGCAATGCCTTCAAGTTCACTCGCGGCCACCCCCATCCGCAGATCGAGATCGGGGCGCGGCGCGAGGGACAGGCGGTCGTCTACTGCGTGCGGGACAACGGCGCGGGGTTCGACATGCGCTACGCCGACAAGCTGTTCGGCGTGTTTCAGCGGCTCCATCGGGCGGACGAATTCGAGGGCACCGGCGTGGGGCTGGCCCTCGCGCAGCGCATCATCCAGCGGCACGGCGGCCGCATCTGGGCGGACGGCAAAGTGGACGGCGGCGCGACGTTCTTTTTCACCCTCCCCGGCGAGCGTCCCGTCGCCTCATGAGCGCGCCGGCCGGGATTGCCGGGATTCCCGGCGGTCCCTATCCTAAGGCGCATGACGTACCCGACCCTATGGCTCCGGCTGTTGCGCTATCAGTCCAACATGATCCGGCGGGGACGCGCGCGCCGCCGGCGGCGGGCGATGCGCTCGCTCGGCCGGGGCGTGGTCGTCTATCTGATGGTGGGGTTCGCGTTGCTGGTGATGGCGCTGATGTGGTGAGGGATGGGTCCTTCGCCGCCGCCCGGCAAGCCACGCATCCCCACGCCCAAGGTCTACGGCGCCAAGCCCCGCTCGCCCCAGGGGGCGTCGGGCGGCTCGAGTCCCGTTCTGGCAGGACTAATCGTCGCCACCCTGTACGCCGTGCTGTGGACCCTGCTGGTGTACGTGGTTCACAACCCTGTCAGCCTGGCGGGCTGGGGGGCCGGCGGTCTCATCGGGATCGCGCTTGCGCGGGCGGCGCGCGCGCCGAGCCCGTCGCTTGGCACCCTCGCGGTCGTGCTGACCGTCGGCTTCGACCGATTCTCGTGGACGAGATCGTGCGGAATCCGGAGGCGACCCGGGCGGTCTATATAATCGACATGACCACCCATCGAACATTTTCGCCCGGCCTTCAGGCCACGCTCGACAACCTGACTCGCGCGCGCTCCGATACGGCGCAGGCGAACCTCCGGGTTGAGATGGCATTCGAACTAAACGACCGGATCCTGGCCGAGGCTCGGGCCCGTGACTCGGCGGCGACGCCTGCGGAGCGCGAGCGGCTGGTGCGGACGTATTCGGACCAGATCTTGGGGCGCGAAGGCTTCCTTGCCATGCTCGGGAGACTGTTCAGCTTTTGGGATCTGCTGTGGTTGGGGCTTGGTGTGTCGAGCGCGTGGAAGCTTGCGCAGAGTGTGACCCGCTGAACTATTGCCCCGGCGTCGACTTACCCTTTTCCGCCTGCTCGCGCTCCTCGCGCTCGCGCTCTTCGCGGGCCCGCTTGACCCGCTCCTGCCGCTCGCGGAGGGCCGCTGCTTGCGCGGCTTCGCGGGCCGCCTCGCGGGCTGCCCGGTCGGGGTCCACTTGCTGCTGGGCGAGTCTGGCGCGCTCCTGCCGCCGGCTGCGATCTTCTTCCGCCGAGGAGGCACGATCGACTTCCAGCGCGGCCTTTCGCCTGATGTTCATCCACGCAAGCAGAATAAACAGGCCGAATTGTGCGGGGAGGACGAAAATGAAGGAGAGGGGGAACAGCCCTTTGACGGTGGCCGAGAGCGCAATGCTGGCTAGGGCCCACTTCCAGCCGCTCATGTGCTCGTACTCGGCGGCGAAGTAGAAGATCGACGCGAACCCCAGTCCGCCCAGGATTCCCATGGCGCTAATATGCGAAACGGGTGGCGGAGCGGCAATATTTCATGCGGAGCCCATTCCTAGGCGGAGCACATGTCCTTCATCGGTGTGTTGCGCGTCCTGATAGTCGTCGCCTTCGGTGGGGCGATCTTCGCGCTGCGCCGGTACATGACGCGCTAGACGCGAACTGCGTCGCGGAGAACCGTCACGGAAAAACGTCACGGAACACCGTCACGGAACACCGTCACGAAACACCGTCACGGAACACCGTAAGTACGCTCGTCCTTGACGACTTTCCGGGACGTTTTTCCGTGACGTTTTTTTGATTTTCTGCCCCCAAGGAGAATCTCGTCTATCTGATGGTGGGGCTACTGTCGCATCCTCTCCAAGACCGCCGGTGTAAATGGGTTGCGCCCCTGCTGCAGCGCGGAGATCCACCGGCCGGTCAATGCATCGTCGTCGCTCGAGGCACCGGTGTCCTCGAGGTCGGCGATGGCGCCTTGCAGGTTGCCCGTGAGCGCCCGCGCGATCGCGCGCGACTGGTGTGCGTAAGCGAGGTTGTCGTCCGGGGCCGGCGTGACCGCAACGGCGCGGTCGCAGGCCTCCAACACCGCGTTGGCTTGGCCCGCTAGCGACCCCTGCCAGCAGACCGAACGCCACACCCATCGCCACAGACCGAGCGTCGAGTCGCGCGCCACCGCGCGCTTCAATTCAACGAGGGCTTCGCCAATCCGGCCTTGCTGTGCCAGTCGCCAGCCATTGGCCGCGCCCGCGGCCGCGGAGGTCGAATCGGCGCCGCCGCGCAGCGCTTGCGCAAGGCTGTCGTGGCGTTCGCGCCAGGCAAGCATCCAGGGTGCCCACCCCTCGGGTGTCACCCGGTTGATGTCGGCGCCGCGAGCGATGAGCAGTCGCGCGACATCCGCGTGACCCGTGTACGCGGCGACGTGCAGTGGTGTCCAGCCACGCTCCACCGGGCCAACGGGATCGTCACCCATGGCGAGGAGCCGCTCCACCACGCCGCTCTCACCGTTGCGCACCGCGTACCCCAGGTCCGCGCCATCGAGGAACGGCAGGGCGTCGATGGTGTGATCGTCGCGGTGGTACAAGGCGGTGCTCGTCGGCTCGTCCAGCACGTACCAGGGAGTGCGCCCGTCGAACCAGAGGCGCC
>WNFX01006789.1_pt1 | contig 14766 bp, 15 predicted proteins | sample 5400111 | NCBI WGS metagenome assembly WNFX01 (sample SAMN13153363, study PRJNA577476) | soil metagenome | isolation source: 40 cm soil or saprolite under grassland replicate 1 | place: USA:California | collected 2016-06-15 | reverse complement strand
CGGCCAGTAATTTCGTCCGGAAACTTGCCGCGCTGCGTTTGCTTGGTCCACTCGACGCGATCATGGGAAATCAACGTGCAGCGTCTCGCCGTCCGTTAGTTGCACGGACCGTTCCCGCGTAGTCTCGCTGTCGATCCATGCTTTAAGCGTGTAGTGACCAGCCGGAAGCCTGCTTAATCGAAATCGCCCGTCGGCATCCGTTACAACAAAATACGGCGTGTCGAGAACGAGAATGAGCCCGCGCATGTGCTCGTGAATATCACAGCGAAGCGTCACTAGCCCGGCCTTGTCAAAGATCTCCGACGGGATTGGTCTCTCCTCCGGGCGATAGCGGCCAAGATCGAATCGCTTTGCGGGAGAGTACGAAAAAATACTGTGATAGGTATCGTCGAGGTTTGGGAACTCAACTCTTGTGCCGCCTTGCACTGGCAGGAGCGCTGGAACGAATGTTAAGTCTTTTTGCGCGACCTGTCTCGCGGGAGGCGAACTCGGTTTTGGGAAAGATCCAACGAGATAAACCACCGCCAACGGCGGCTGGGTCGAGAGAACGCCACTATGCGTAACAATCTCGTACCGTTTCGCCATGACCGGTGCCGAATGTGATTTCGGCAGTTCCACCCGTCCCTCGACAGTGGCTTGCGCCAGAACCGAAATCGGAAGAAGCGCGAGGACCGTGTTCAACCCGGCGAGTCTGCAGCGCATTGTGAAGATGGGGATACGGTGGTAACCCACGCCGTTCAGCGATGTTGCGCGTCTTCTGCTCGAGATACGATAGTTTTGACAAAATCGTTCAAGATAGAAAGGAGAAAGAAATGGCGTTAGAAATGAAGCGATCGTGCGAAAAATGCGGAGTGACGCTCACAGCAAGCGGAGTAGCATACATTTGCAGTTTCGAATGCACATATTGCGCGAATTGCGCGGAGCAGATGAACGCTGTTTGTCCAAACTGCGGCGGTGAACTCGTGCGACGGCCTCGTCGTCAAGACGGCTCTACTTCGAGCGCCGCCGCGGGGTGCTTGATCCGATAGGTCAGGAAACACTCTTCGCCGACAACTCGCATATCGATCAAACCGCAATGTACGCTGGCCGGTAAAAACTCCTTGCTCAGGCCGGTCAAAGTCGGCGCGTTAGCTCCGCCGAACATGTAGGGGGCAATGGTAAGATTAAGTTGATCGATCAAGCCGCGCTCCAACAGGGCGCGAAACAGTGTGGGCCCGCCTTCGCACGCGACCGTGCGCACGTTGTATTCACTGCGCAGCTTCTCCAACATCGCGACAAGATCGACATATCGGGATTTTGTTAGATGCAGCGTCGCTTTTTCGCGAAGCGCCGCCTGAAATTTTCTCGGCATCCGCGCTGTCGAAAAAATAAGGATGGGTGAGATATCGGTTTGAAAGATCTTGAGTTGATTGTCGATCTTTCCTTCGTTGGAGACGATCACGCGAATCGGATAAGGTGTCTGGCCGCGCCCGGTTCTCGCTTTAGACAAGTTTGTTTTCGGTAACCCGAGCGGGACGTTGTCGCGTCTGAGGGTGCTATGACCGATCAAGACGGCGTCGGCCAATGCGCGCTTGCGAAACAAGTGCAGCTTGTCCTGACGCGAAGTGAAATCGACCGGCGAGAAATTACGCGTGGTGATCTTGCCATCGACCGTCATGGCAAAGGTCGCGCTGACAAATGGACGGCGCGATTTTCGCGGCGCGGATGGCGATCTTCGGGCGGATTTACTTTGGCTCGCTGATTTCATGCTCGAGTGTCGCGACTTCCCGCTGCATCTCGCGCAAGCGTACATGTCGCGGCACGCCGCTTGGTTTGTAGAAGAAATAAACGATCGCGCCCGGAACGCAGCTGACGAGGATGATCAGAAAACTGAGTGAGCCGATGAGCACGGCCACTCCTTCTGGAACACCGCAAAGTTGGTGGAGCATGGTCTGCAGAACCCTTTCACGAAGGCCGACACCAGCGAAACTGATAGGTAGGGCCGAGATCGTCCGCTCAATCGGCATCACGGCAAAGAAATTAGTCACAGGCACGTCGGCGCGTAATGCGTAGGCTGCGCAAAGGAAGGTGGTGAAGGTAGCGAGGTGCGCGACGAGGGATGCGCCAAATGCGATCAGCGTTGCAAACCAATGGCGCGCGTAGAGATGGTAGGCGGCGGCGATCTCGATCAGTTTTTCGCGGCCGGGAAATTTTTGCGGTAGTAAATAGAAAAGATTGAATCCGCTGATGACGAAGCTGGCAAGCAAACCGGTGATCGAAGCGCCGAGAAGAACGAGCAGAAACCAAAGTAACCGGCGCGTTTCGGGAGTTTGCGAAAGCAGATCGAACCGCAGACTAACGAGCGTGGCAGTAATCGCAACCAGCGCGACCAAGCCGATGAACCGATCAAAGACGACGGCAAGCAGCGCGCCGGCTTTGCGATCGGGAGTTTCTTTGAGCAGCAGGTAACTCTTGATGATGTCGCCGCCGGTGCCGCCGGGCAGGAACTGATTGTAAAACATTCCGATTAGGAACAGACCGGACAGCCGCGGAAGACTTAGACGAATGCCCTGAACCTTAAGCAGAACCTGCCAGCGAAAAGCGGCGGCTATCTCTACCACGGCATATGCAAAAACTCCGGCGGCGACCCAGTGATAACGCGCGTGGCTGAGCGCTTGCTCCATCTCCTTGCGTTTGTTCGGATCGTGATAAACCAAAAAGAGCAAGGCAATAGTGACAGCGAGCTGAAAAATTGTGATGAGGATTTTTTTCATGCGCCGAAATGTTTTTTCCAAGCTTCGACCGAGCGTCGGATTTCCACGGCGGTTTTGCGAGGACTCATTTCCCAAACTAATAGGCAATCGCGCGGCAAAAGCGGAACAAGCTTCACAAGATCGACATCGCCGGCAAAAGGCGGCTGATGATCCTGGGCCGGCCAAATGCAATCTTGGACATGGCAACCAAAAGTGCGCGGAGCGATTTGCCGCAGCCACTCGGCGTGATCGACAAACGCCAGGTTCTCCTTGATCTGGATGTGGCCAAAGTCGTGCCAGTAACCGAGTTGCGGTGAGTTGAATTCATCGAGCAATGCCGGTAATTCGCGCTCGGTCGGAATTTCTTCATAGCCACGCCGCCCTTCCACGCCGAGTTTGACGTTTTTCGAAGCCGCGTAATCAACGATGCGCCGCACGCAATCCCTCACACGCTTGAGACAGGCAGGCGCGGCCGACTCACGTTTTTGCACCGCACGGATTTTTCGACGGACATATTCACGAGAAAGCAATTTGCCGCTTTTGGCCAGCTTGATGAGCGAATCGGTGATCGAGGTCATTCGCACTTCGCCTAAATGCATGACGACGAAAGGCGCGCCGAGGCGCTCGGCGAAATCAATTGTGTGGAGAGTTTGTTTGACCGCGCGTTCGCGTTCTTTGGAATAGGCCGAAGAAAATTGGTAACAGTCAGGAGACGCGCCCAAGACTTCCACCGGCAACGGACAGAAATTGTGCAGACTGCTGAATTTGATTCTCCCAGCGTCGTACATTTCTTGAATTCCGGGCATGAGCGAGATGCGAATGCCGTGGCCGAGCTCAACGTGATCGAAGCCAAGATCGACAATTTCACGGAGCATTTCATCACCGGCCGTGTGACGATGAGAATTCCAGCAAGTGGAAAAGGAAATCATTTGCCTAACGAATGCTCACGCCACCGGTGCCATTTCCGATTCCGGCACAGGCGAGACCGGACGGTCGCAAACATGACGTCCAGCCATGCTTAAGACGGAGAATGCAAGAATTCCGTAAATCACTGACGCTACCGTAAGCGCAGTGCGCATGCCGATTAAATCGGAAAAGCCGGGAATGATCAGGCCGGCGATCGGCATCAAGCCAAAAAAACTTAACCCAAAGACAGCCGAGATGCGGCCGCGCAGAGGAGCCGGTGCGTGTTCTTGCACGATTGTGTTCGCGAGTCCGAAGTTCATCGAGAGCGCGATCGCCAGCACACCCATCGAGCAAGCCGTGAGCGCAAAATTGTGCGAGCGCGACATGGAAAAAACACCCGCCGCAACCGCGAGCACATTGCCACTCATAAACTTCAAGCGCCGTTCGCGAGCAACGCTGAGAAGTCCAAGCGACCCGAAAAACGCGCCAGTCCCCGATGTTGCCATGAGCCAGCCCATTTCGCGCGGGCCGAGTTGCAGAACATTGCGCACGTAGAGGGGCAGCATCACGGAAATGACGGGGAAGACAAAAATTGTCGTCAACGCAACGAGGGCGATCATCGCGAGGACCGTTCGTTCCGAAGCGACGTAACGGAATCCTTCCATGATCCCACTGCGCCGTTGCTCCTCCTCTTCTTTTGTGCCGATCGGGCGCTTCGGAAGCGAAACGAGCGCGACAATCAGCGCCAAAAACGAAAATGCGTTTGCGAAAAACGCGGAGGCAGCTCCCCACCATCCGACAAATAATCCAGCGAGCGACGGACCGACAAGGCGCGAACCGTGAAAGATCGAACGATCCATCGCCACGGCAGTTGCAATTTGATCGCGCCTCACCAATTCAGGAACAAGTGCCGAGATGGCCGGCATTTCAAACGCAATTGCAATGCCGAGCAATGCCGCGAGAACAATAACATGCCAGATGTGAATGCGACCCGCCATGACGAGCCAGCCGAGAATGATGGCGAGCGCGATTTGCACGATTTGGGTCGCGATCAGGATTTTCCGCTTGTCGTATCGGTCGGCGGCCGAGCCTCCGATCATGGTGAGCGCGAGTGTGGGCAGGCCGGCCGCGAAATTCACCATCCCGAGCACGATGGCTTTGTTCGTAAGCGCGCTCACCACCCAGCCCTGCGCCATCACTTGCATCCAGGTGCCGGTGTCCGAAATCGCCGAACCGATGATGTAACGGCGAAATGGACCCGGCTTCAACAAAGCAAGCGCTTTGTGGTGAAACGGCGTTTCTCGATTGCTCATCGCATGCACTCATAAACGGGGAGAAGCGCGGCTGCAATTGAACGCGGAAACTTTGCTCGCGCGGCATCATGGTCCAAAGAGCACGTTTGCCGCATCGGAAGCGATAGTTCATGGTGAGATATGCGCATCGACAAATTCACGCAGAAAATGCAGGAGGCGCTGCAAGCAGCGCAGGATGTCGCATCGCAGTTCAATCATCAGGAAATTGCGAATGAGCATTTTCTTTCCGCGCTTCTTGACCAAAGCGACGGCATAGCCCGGCCATTGCTCGAAAAAATTGGCGTGCCGATGGATGGCTTGCGACAGCGATTGGCAAGCGAGCTCGAACGGCGCCCAAAAGTGCACGGCGGCGCTGTCGATCTTCGTCTCGCCAATGAATTGCGCAGCATGCTCGACGGCGCGGAGAAGGAGATGTCGATCTTGAAAGACGAGTTTACGAGTGCCGAGCATTATCTCCTCGCCCTCGCCGGCGCGAATGTTCCGGCGGCAAAACTATTGAAAGAGTTTGGCGTTACGCGCGACAAACTCATGCAAGCTTTGCAGCAAGTGCGCGGTTCGCAGCGCGTGACCGATCAAAATCCGGAGGGCAAATATCAAACGCTCGAGAAATACGGCCGCGATCTCACCGAACTGGCGCGGCGCGGGAAAATCGACCCGGTGATCGGCCGCGATAACGAGATCCGCCGGATCATGCAAGTGCTCTCGCGGCGCACGAAAAACAATCCGGTGCTGATCGGCGATCCCGGCGTGGGCAAAACTGCGATCGTGGAAGGTCTCGCCCGACGCATCATCAGCGGCGACGTGCCGGATTCGTTGAAACAAAAACGCATCATCGCGGTGGACATTGGCGCGATGGTCGCCGGCGCGAAGTTCCGCGGCGAATTCGAAGATCGCCTAAAAGCATTCTTGAAAGAGGTGACTGATGCGCAGGGCCAAATCATTTTGTTCATCGACGAGCTGCACACGATCGTGGGCGCCGGTGCGGCGGAGGGATCGGTCGATGCATCCAATTTGCTCAAGCCGCAACTCGCGCGCGGGGAGCTGCGCACGATCGGCGCGACCACACTCGATGAATACCGCAAGTATATCGAGAAAGATGCGGCGCTGGAGCGGCGGTTTCAGCCGGTGATGGTTGACGAGCCGAGCGTGGAAGACACGATCGCGATTCTGCGCGGATTAAAGGAGCGCTACGAAGTTCATCACGGTGTTCGGATTACCGATGCCGCAATCGTCGCGGCCGCCGTGCTATCGCACCGCTACATCAGCGACCGCTTTCTGCCGGACAAGGCGATCGATCTGGTTGATGAAGCGGCGTCGCGTTTGAAAATCGAGCTCGATTCCATGCCAACGGAAATTGACGTGATCGAGCGCGAAATCATGCAGCACGAGATGGAGCGGCAGGCGCTCAAAAAAGAAAAAGATGCCGCGAGCAAGGAACGGCTGAAGAAGCTCGAAAAGGAACTTGTCGATCTTCGCGAAAAATCCTCGGCATTGAAAGCCGAGTGGCAGAAGGAAAAAGCCGTTCTGGAAGAGCAGCGGAAATGGAAAGAGCAACTCGATCAATTCCGCACCGAACTGGAGCGCGCGCAGCGTCGTGGTGAATTGGCCAAAGCAAGTGAGATTCAGTACGGAAGAATCCCGGAGCTGGAGAGAAAACTTGCCGAACAAACGGCGAAAGCCTCGAAAGGTCGACAATCAACTTTGCTCCGCGAAGAAGTGACCGAGGAGGATATCGCCGAAGTTGTCTCCAGCTGGACGCACATTCCGGTTTCGCGATTGCAGGAAGGCGAGCGAGAGAAACTCGTCAAACTTGAAGCGTATCTGCATCAGCGCGTCATTGGTCAGGACGAAGCGATCAAAGCCGTCTCAAACGCGGTGCGCCGCGCGCGCGCCGGTTTGCAGGATCCAAATCGTCCGATCGGTTCTTTCGTTTTTCTCGGGCCGACCGGCGTCGGCAAAACCGAACTTTCACGTGCGCTCGCGGAATTTCTGTTCGACGACGAGAACGCGATGATCAGGATCGACATGAGCGAATACATGGAGAAACACACCGTCGCGCGTTTAATCGGCGCGCCGCCCGGCTACGTCGGCTATGAGGAAGGCGGGCAACTCTCCGAAGCGGTGCGGCGCAAACCGTACTCGGTTATTTTGTTCGATGAGATTGAAAAGGCGCATCAGGATGTGTTCAACGTGCTGCTTCAAGTGCTCGACGACGGCCGCATTACGGACGGGCAGGGGAGGACCGTTGATTTTAAGAACACGGTGATCATCATGACCTCGAACATTGGTTCTCAGTTTATTACCGAAGAAGAATCGCGCGAAGCGCGCTCGCGTCTGGTGATGGACGCATTGCGCGCGCATTTCCGCCCCGAGTTTCTCAATCGCGTCGATGAGATCATCATTTTCGATCGCCTCACCGAGGACGACCTTAAACAGATCGTCGAAATTCAGCTTGGCCGCCTGACGAAACGTCTCGAGCAACAGAAGATCACGCTCGATCTTTCCGATTCTGCCAAGGAACTGATCGCGCGCGAAGGTTACGATCCTGTTTACGGCGCGCGACCATTAAAACGCGCCATCCAAAAAGAAATTCTCGATCCGCTCAGTATCGACATTCTGGAGGGCAAAGTGCACGAGGGCGAAACCGTGCATGTCGATGCAAAAAACGGTACGCTCGAGTTTCGCGACCGATGAGGCCTCGTGAGGACGTTTTAGGACTTGCCACTGGCGCGCTCAGTAGTCACATCTTTGCCTCGTTAGGCCCTCGACTTGTGAGAACGCAAAGACGGTGCTCGTTGCAGACAATCATCATCGCACTCTTGCTTTCCGTTGTCGGACAGATTTGGGCCAGCCAAAAGGAATGGGTCACACTGACTGATTGCCAATACGTCGATTCCAAAGACAACGATGGCGACAGCTTTCGCGTGCACTGCGGCGATAAGGAATTCAGGGCGCGACTCTATTTTGTGGACGCGCCCGAGACCAATCTTGTGTATGCGGAACGGACGCGCGAGCAGAGTCTGCATTTTGGCATCACGCTCGATGAGACGATGAAGGCAGGCGTTAAGGCCAAAGAGAGAGTGAAGGAACTTTTGCAGAAGCCGTTTGTTTTGCGCACGCTTTGGGCAACGGCCGCTGGCCGTGGCCGAGAAACGCGATATTACGTTTTGATCGAGGTGGATAGAAAGAGCCTGGCTGAGATTTTGGTGAGCGAAGGTTTGGCGCGCGTCAAAGGCGTCGGTCACGTTTTGCCGAGTGGTGAAAAATCCCGCTCCTACGTGGATCGGCTTACCGCTTTGGAGGAAGAGGCCAAGCAGAAGCGAGTCGGCGCTTGGTCCACCTCAGCCGCAGAGAAGAAGGAGAGCGAGTGAGTTCGCGAAGAATTGAACGCCTTGTGGTTCATATATGTCTCACGATTCACCATGTTTAAAATTCTCGGAACAGCAGTGGTGGCGGCAGCGATGCTTGTGGCATCGCCCGCTTTCGCAGGTGGAAAAGCGTGTTGCGCAAAGAATGCCTCAAACGAGGCGGCCTGTGCTAATTTGGCGAGCCTCAATCTGACGGCCGATCAGAAGACAAAGATTGAAGCGTGGCAGAGCGAGTGCGTGAAAGCCGGCTGCACAAAAGAAAGCCGAAGAACCTTCCTTAAACAGGCAAAGGGAATTCTTTCCGCCGAGCAGTTCGCCCAGCTCAAGGCAGAGTGCAAAAAGTCGGCGAAAAAGACTGAGGCGTAAAGCGCGCTGTGTCATCCCGAACGGAAGTGAGGGATCTCACATCGTAGCGGAAGTCGGTCTAAATTGAGAGAATTCTTCGACTTCGCTCAGAATGACAAAAGATCACGCCGGTGGAAACGCCGGCGCGATTTTTATTGGTCGAGCCTGGAGACGTTGATCACTGCCTTGTCGCGGGACTTGGCTGCACCGGCGTGCTCGAATTAGGGCGGTGTTCCGTGGCGGCGGAATGGGCGGGGTCGTTTGCGAGACGGTTGTCGGCAATTCCTGATTTCATGACCGGTCGGTCCGTAGGCGAGCGAGCTGCAGGCGAAGAGAACGATTGCGCCTAACGAAATGGAAATCGATTTCTTCATGTTTAGCTCTCGGATTGAAACTCCGCCGTCAAGGTTGCGCGGATTCCTTCAATGCGCGCGAGCAACTTATCAAAATGTGACCCCGGCCAGTAGATCTGGCCGCAACCGGTGCAGCGTCGAAATTGTTCGTAATAGATTTTTGTAAGCGGCTCGAGCTGTTCGATGACTTCACTTTTTTCGACCTGTTCAAGTAGAGCATTGCAATGTAGGCAACGGGTGAATGGAGCGAAAGCTGAGGACAGATCGAAGCGGCGCAGGACCTCGATCGTTTGCTCAAGCGGATTTTGGGACCGCAAATAATACCCATGTTGCACAATCGCATGCATGAGCAGGCGACGATCGCGAGTAAGCAGGGCGCGTTCCTCGCTCTTCATTGCGCTGAGCAATTGTCGATCTTCAGCCGCGGGATCGTAGACGATATCAAAACCGAGCAGGCGCAGATCGCGGACGAGTTTTCCGAGGTGACCATCGGCGATAAACTTCTTGATATGAATAGTTTGCAGTCGATTTTCTGGTAAAAGTATGCGTGTGTTAATTGGATAAACACCAACCTCCGTGTCTCGCTCCACGACATAGGCAAAGTCAACAGCTTGACGGTCGACCAGGATCAAATCGACCTCGGGGTGCGGGACACCGCACGACTCAATCACGTCCTTTATCGAAGTTTTTTCGCGGAATTGGCGCTCCACGATCGCGTTGTTTGATTTCAGGAAGAATGAGAGATCGCCATGAAATTTAAGGCAAACTGTGAATGGGTTCACATCACTTACTCACCTTCGCGTCGGAATACGCGTACTCAAAGGTTGTTCCGCGCGGCCGCGCCATGAATCGGCCTGGACCGAGCGGCTCGTCTTCGCCGTAATAAAGATCGAGCTGCCAGCGCCGCAAACCGCCGCCGGTATCCATAATTTTCCAACGGGTGCTGCCGAAGACGCGCTGCACTTCGGTAGCGGAAGTTTCGAGTACCAGACCGCGATGCAAGCCAGCTTGAGGTTTTGCAGCTGCGGAAAAACGTGCGATGAGAGTGCCACCCCCTCCGCTCGGCGCAGATGAGTAACCGTAGGAATCGCCGCCGTTGTAACGAATGTAGTTGCGTCCGTTGACTGGCGTTGTGATTCGGCCGTAACCCTCTTTCTTCACCGAGTGAAGGAAATCGAGCGGATAAGTTCGGCCGTGCAATCCAGGTTTTGTCACTCGGGTGGCGTCAAAGCCGCGCTCGAAAGTGAAGCCGGATTCCTTGGGCGTGTAGTAAAGCGTGCAGACGATGAAGTATTCGCCCGCATGTCCTTGCGATCGCCGCGCGAGTTTTTCATTTTCGTAAGCGAGACGTTGCACGACTTCTGGCCATGGAATGTCGGCATGAGTCGCGGGCAAGATCGACATCGAACCGGCCGCGATCGCGATGTTAATTACTCGCCGAAAAAATCCTCGGCCGGGCCGCCGAGCAGAATCTGGATCGGCAGTTTCTCGTATTCGTATTCGTAAGGCGGTTGCTTCCACGCGAATGCCTCCGGGTATAACTTTCGAATGCAGCGAATGATTTCAACGCCGGTTTGAAACGAACGAAATAGATTGCGATCGAGCACATGAATTTCCGCGCCGCCGCAAAGCTCTCCGGCGAATTTATTGAACGTCGGCTGAAAATAATTTTCGCGAAAGAACACGCCGGGCAGTTTCAGATTGTTCAGCTCTCGACACAGTGCTTCGGCGTCGAAGGGCAGTCCGGCTTGGTCGAACCACATCGGACGTTCCCAATTTTTCATCGGCAAGATCGACAATCGACATTTCGGAAAGGCTTCGTCGCGAAATTGGGTGGCGAGTTCGCCGATTGTTTTGCCGTGACGCACCGGAATCGGATGCATGCCAACGAACGATTCGTAGCCTTTCTCGATCGGCGGCCCTTCGACTGTGATGCCGTTGATCGGATTCGGTCGGTCGAGGACGACGACCTCCACGCCGTGTTTTTCGCAGGCGCGCATGCAAAGATAGAGCGTCCAAATAAAAGTGTAATAACGCGCGCCGATGTCTTGAAGATCGACCAGCAAAACATCGACATGTTCCAGCATTTCTGCGGTCGGTTCGCGATGTTCGCCGTAAAGACTATAAACTGGAATGCCAAGACGCGGATGTTCGTAGCTTTGCCATTCGACCATGTTGTCCTGGGTCTGACCGAGGAATCCGTGTTGCGGACCGAAGAATGCGCAAAGCCGGAGCAAATCTCCGTTGTGTCGCTCGAGGATCTGCGATGCATGCTCGAGATGTGATGAAACCGACGCCGAATGAAGGAGCGCTCCGATGCGCGCCCCGTGCAATTTTTCCGGCCAAAGCTCGCGGAGATGATCAAGTGGCAGTTCGACGCGCACGCGGATCGTTTTTAACACACGTGGCAAATTCATGCGACACCAAGGTAGGGGCGATTGACCTCAATCGCCCGCAGCCCGTGTGTTCCCGCGGGAGGCGGGCGGTTCGGGTGAACCGCCCCTACCTATTCGTCGCAGAGCAATCGCGATGACGATCGCGATCATTGTCACACCGGCGCAGAATTTCGCGAACAGTTCGCCATGTTGCACATAAAAGGTGAGATCGCGTGCCGTCGGAACATTCACCTCACCGGCGAGCACGCCTTCGGTGAAAGTGCCGCCAGTTTCATCCTGCAACAATTGCGTGACGCGGCCGAACTCATTCACAAAACAAGTCACGCCGGTATTTGCCGCGCGCACCATCGGACGGCGCGTCTCGACACAGCGGAAAATGGCGTTCGCCAGATGCTGTTGCGAACCGGCCGAATGCAAAAACCAGCCATCGTTCGTCACGTTCGCAAGCAGGTTAGCTCCTTTCAGAACGAATTGGCTGGTCAGCTCGCCGATTGTGTCCTCAAAGCAAATCAGCGGTGCCACCTGCACGTCGCCACTCGTTAGGCGAAAAATGGTGTATTCTTTGCCGGCTGCGAAATCACCCGGTACCCACTGGCTCGCGACAGCGGCAAAAAGCGGGAATGAATGTCGAAGTGGAATGTATTCACCAAACGGCACGAGATGAAGCTTGCGATAAATTTGCACGTGCTGGCCAGCATCCGAGACGAGCGCCGCAGCATTATAATCGTATCCATTCTCCACATCGATTGTTCCGAGGAGCAAGTCTGTCTTTGTCGACGCAGAAAAATCCATAACGAAGCGGTAAGTCTCTTCATCTTCGAGCAGAGGGCCCGGCATCGCGCTCTCCGGCCAAATCAGCAAATCGGGCGCCGGTTCGACTTGCAGCGGGATCACGCTCAGTCGCGTGAATCGATTAAAAATCTGGGCAGTGAACTGCGGATCGAACTTTTGCTTCTGTGGAACGTTTGCCTGCACCGCGGCAACACGCAGCGGCTTGGTTTGCGGCCGGTTTTGGGTGATGTGAACACCGAACGCGAGGGCACCGACAATTCCGGCCATGGTCAGTGTGAGATCGTAATGCGGCCGCATTCGATGCAGTCGCGCTTCCAGAAACAAGCGGCACGCCGTCGTCAACGCAATCACGTTGGCGAATGCAATCATAAACGAAAGTCCCGGGAGGCCGGTGAACTGCGCGATTTGGATGAGCGGCCATTTGGCCCAGAGCGCGACGCCGAGCCCGTTCCAACCGAATCCGCCGAAGAGCCATCCGCGGATCCACTCATGGGTGGTCCACGCGGAAGCGAGCAGGAAGGCAAGCCACAAGTTGTTTGTCGATCTTAACCACGGTGCGGTCGGCATCGCATTGGGCGCCTTGCCAGCGCGCTCGAGCATTTCGCTCCATTTGTCTTTTGTTGGTTTCATCTTCGTTCGGCCAGGCCTGACGAGTCCGCAAAACCAGCTCCAAAATGCAAAATTCATTCCGAGATAGAGCGAGAGCAGCAGGGGCAAACCGTGCAGCCAGAAATTTTCAAACAAAGTCCCGAGCGAACCAAGCCAGGCAAAGGCTCCCGTAAAAAAAACGACACCTGCGACGTATCCGAGGAGGAGATCGCGCAACCATCGCCGCTTTGAATTTTCTCCGGAAAACCAAATCGCCGCGATCAGCGGAATGAGCGCAAACCAACAGAGCCAATCTTGATTGAATGGCGCGAAACAGCCCGTAGCAAGCAGCCCGCTCGCGATCGCGGCGAGCCACGGCCAGAAGGGCAGCGCCTTTCGGAACGCGCTCACTTCGCGCAGGTCAACCGCGCCGGCGCCGCGTTTGTTCGCGCCGGCGGCCCGGTTGGATCGCATCTCGCAAATCGCGCGCGTAGGAAGGGTTCACGCGAAAAACGCCGCGCTCGACATTCTCCATGGTACGCAGGTTGGCCCTGTCCGAAAGCACATAGCCGAGCTGAATCAGCCCATTGAGCTCGTCGAGAAATTCTGCCGTTTCCATCTCGCCAATTTGCTCGATCAACACCTTCCCGAAAGTTGGCGCGCCGCTCAGGCCCATTGTTTTCAGGAATGTGATCTCGCCGCCACTCAAATTAATCTCACGCCGCATGATTAACTTTCGACAACGAATCGACAACTGTCGAGCGGCTCATCGCGCGAGCCGCGCGTGCACGTCTCTCTGTATCGAATCCCAAAGCCGCTCCAGACGATCATCGATCTCCATTTTAATTTTCTCCAGTTGCTCGGCACTAAATTTTCCCTTTTCCGGCCGGCGCTGCGCAAAAATGTAATATTTAATCTTTGGCTCCGTTCCCGAACCGCGCACGGCAATCCGTGTCCGATCCTCCAGTTCGAAGATCGACATTTTCTGCCTGGGAATTTCGTCCCCTTCGACGTCGCGGATCCTTTCCGTTTCAAAATTTGTCAGGCGCGTCACTTTTGCGCCAAGCAGGTCAGCCGGCGGCGCACTGGCATAGGAATCGAGCAGCCGCGCGATTTTATCCGTGCCTTCCGCTCCTTCGAAATAAAGCGAGCCATTTTTCTCCCCAAAATAGCCGAAGATTGCGAAGATTTCGTCGAGCAATTGATCGGCCGTTAGGTTTTCCGATTTTGCATAAGCGGCGACCTCGCAAAACATGATTGCGCCGGCGTTACCATCCTTATCGCGCACAAAATCGGCGCCGCTGTAGCCATAGCTTTCTTCGCTGCCGAACACGTAGAACGACGAATACGCGAGTCGCGCCGTTCGCGTTTCCCCTTCTGAAAGCCGGCGATACTTCTGGCGCACTTCCGCCGGCAGCGCGCGTTCGTATTTCTCCAGCTTCGCGCCGAAGTATTTGAATCCGGTCAGAGTCTCGATACAACGCAAACCGTAATGCTCGGCGATTACCTTTTGCAGATCGGTCGTGACGAATGTTTTGATGACGACCGCGCGGCTCGCGTTCTCTTTGTTCAGCACGCCAGTCTCGAACAGCGTTTTTATCCGTTAATAAGCGAGCAACGATCCGATTTGGTTGCCGCTGATCAATTTCATCTCGCCGCTCGCGCTTCTGACAGCCACGCCCAGCCGGTCGCAGTCCGGATCGGTTGCAATTACCAGGTCTGAATTTGTTTTCTCTGCGAGCGCGATTCCCATTTGCAGTGCCTCGGCCTTTTCGGGATTCGGAGATTTCACCGTCGGAAACTGCGGATCGAAGCGATCTTGCTCCGCCACCACCTCAAAATTGAAGCCGAGCCGCTTGAGCACCGGTTTCAGAATGACGCTGCCGGTCCCGTGAAGCGGAGTGAAAACAATGCGCAGCGATTTCGCTGCCTGAACAACTTTTGGATCGACAATAATGGTGGCTAGCCGCTCC
>WNFX01003902.1_pt1 | contig 14767 bp, 15 predicted proteins | sample 5400111 | NCBI WGS metagenome assembly WNFX01 (sample SAMN13153363, study PRJNA577476) | soil metagenome | isolation source: 40 cm soil or saprolite under grassland replicate 1 | place: USA:California | collected 2016-06-15 | reverse complement strand
TATGCGGTCTTGTCGGCGATTTCTCGCCGGTATTCCTCACCTCACGGTAGATACCCACGTGCTACTCACCCGTCCGCCACTCCCTGCTTGCGCAGAGCGTTCGACTTGCATGTGTTAGGCACGCCGCCAGCGTTCATCCTGAGCCAGGATCAAACTCGCCATCCAATTTTTTTATATAAATCTCTCAACGGAGACTTATGTTCTTGTTTGATGGCTAGCTTATTGTCGCTACTTCATATTTGCATGAATGTAACGTCAAAGTCCTTGACAGGTTGTGTACTGTACTTATTGTCTTCTTACCACTCTTCAGTTGTTCAGGTTCCTCTTTGTGCTTTCGCATCTTGCGCGCCTTTCAGCTTCCCGTTCGGCGCAAGTGGAATAATATCACTGCTGGCGAAACCTGTCAATAGGTTTTTTGGCAGTTTTATAAAATTCCTAAAATTTGTTTTGTAAAGATACGAATATAGCACTGAATAAGCGGTGAGAAAAAGCATATCGTAGCGCGTCTATTAAAGTGATGTTTCATTTTCGAAATGAGATATAATGAGATATGTATTGCATGGAGAACAACGGCCTCAGAATACGCTCTCATAAGTAGTGAACACGTTAATGAAGGATCTTGTACTCTCGTGCGTTTTGCCAGCGCAGAAAGTTAACTGTTATGAATAGCCTTGTTGGACAACGCCTTGGCAATTACCAACTGACCCATGTGCTGGGACAGGGTGCCTTCGCTGAAGTGTACCTGGGGGTACATCAGTACTTAGAAACTCCCGCTGCCATTAAGGTGCTCCATATGCAGATGGACCCCTCCACTCATGAGTATTTTCGGCGCGAGGCATGGACGATCGCACACCTACAACATCCTAATATTGTGCGGGTTCTTGATTTTGGCGTTCAGAACCAGACACCGTATCTCGTGATGGAATATCTTCCCAGCGGGACTTTGCGCACACTGCACCCCAAAGGCACGCGCCTGCCGCTCGAAAAGATTGTCGCCTATGTCAAGCAAATTGCCCTTGCCCTGGATTATGCCCACCAGCGAGGCGTGATACATCGGGATGTTAAGCCTGAGAATATGTTACCGAATGCCAGGCATGAGGTGGTGCTTAGTGACTTCGGGATCGCCATTGTGCAGAAAACGCTTGGTTCGCTCTCGACGCAAAGTCCCGCTGGTACACCCCAATACATGGCTCCCGAACAGATCAGAGGTAAGCCCTGCGCGGCCAGCGATCAATATGCCCTTGGCGTGATCGTCTATGAGTGGCTCAGCGGAGAACCCCCTTTTCATGGCCCGCTTTTTGAGGTGTATAGTCAGCACCTTCACGAACAACCATCCGGCTTATGTGCACGCCTGCCTCAGTTACCACAGGCCGTCGAGGATACCGTTTTTGGTGCGCTGGCGAAGAGCCCACAACAGCGGTTTGATAGTATACTGGATTTCGCTTCAGTGCTGGAGGAAGCCTGCCAGGCAACACAATCCCTTTCCTTGCCTATGCCGTTTGCATACACGCTACAAAGCGAGAGTACTGCTCCTATAGCCGAGGTACAGGATCTTGATAACATCCCGCCGGTATTCGTAGCACAACAACAGACTGATGAGGGGCAGATCCAGATACCATTCTCTCAAGGCTATAATGTGCAATATGCAAGAACGGATGAAGTGCAGAGAAACCGGCAGGACCCTTCAACGAATGCACCAGTTAGAAAAGGGATCTCACGACGTGCAATGCTGCTAGGTTTGACAGGACTGGTTGCAGTGGCAGGCGGCGGAGCGACTATATTGGCATTCGCACATGAGTTACCTTTTATGCGCCCTACTGCTACGCCAGTTCCACCTGCTCCTACCGCAGCTTACCCTCCCGGTGTACGCTATATATACCGCAACCACACGCTGGATGCGTACATGGCAATATGGTCGCCTGATGGCAGCCGTATTGCCTCCTGTGGCGCGGATAGAACTGTACAGGTCTGGGATGCCATGACCGGAGAGCATCCATTCATTTATCACGAGCATACTGACGAGGTGAATGGGGTAGCGTGGTGGTCTGAGGGGGGATTGATCGCCTCGGCAGGCCGGGATAAAACGGTGCGGATCTGGGGTGCGGTGACCGGCAAGACCACGATCATTTATAGAGGGCACAGCGGCGTTGTGACTTCTGTGGCATGGGCGCCGACCGGGTCGCGTATTGCTTCAGCCGCCTATGACAAGACGGTGCAGGTCTGGGATGGCATTACGGAGGAGAAAATTGCGAGTTTTACTCAACACACCGATTGGGTCCTGGCTGAAGCCTGGTCGCCCGATGGACGCCTGATGGTCTCCGCAAGTCGGGATAAAACGGTGCAGATCTGGGAAGCGGCGACCGGAAACCACGTTCTTACCTATCAGGGTCATGGTAGTTCTGTAGGTGCGGTCGCGTGGTCGGGCGATGGGAAATACATTGCTTCAGGAAGCGATCAGGATGGACAAGTACATGTCTGGGATGCGACGAATGGCAAAAAGCTCTTCGTCTATCAGGGCCACACGGACGGTGTATGGACCGTGGCGTGGTCCAACGATAGCCGGCGCATCGCTTCTGGTGGCAAAGACAAGACCGTGCAGATCTGGGACGCCCTGACCGGCAGGAGTGTCTTCACCTATACACACCATACCGCTACGGTATGGACCGCGCAATGGTCGCCTAATGATCAGAATATCGTCTCGGCCAGCTCTGACACAACGATACAGGTGTGGCAGGCCACTTAATCATCTCTCCTATGCATTCCAATCGAATAGACGACAGGGATAGCAAATAGTAGGAATACGACTCTTACAAGATCAGTATTTCTCCCTCCGCTCTCTGTCCAGGCGATCTTCGATCGGGATAACATTCCCCCTGGTCTCATCGGTTGTCGCTTGCGAGTTCTGTTCCAGGTAGTAACTGAAGATCAGCGCTATGCCAACACCCAGAGGGATCAGTCCCGGCAACAGCCAGGGTCCTAGATGAAACGGGATGGCCGAGGTCGCTGGCAGAAAGAATCCAATCGGGTAGAGTCCGATCGTCAATGCCAGTCCAACCATGGTAGTGATCAGACCGGCCCGCAGCATGCCCCGGCTGCGCCGTTGGCGACGCAAACCTTCGGGATTGATGCCCTTGTTGATCAGCGCCATCTTCTCGCGGTGGTGCAGGTAACGCAGCGCAACGATAAAACTGAAGAAGATCGCCATAGCGAATAACCAGCCCGCCAGGACCAGGATAACGTTGAAAGACATGTGAAACCTCTTTATCTATGCGTTCAATATATGTTATGATACCCTCAATGAAGAAGATGTTTCGCTTGTGAAACATTTCGCTTCTCTTTACCCTCTAACTATAGTGTGATGAGAGAACATTTGTTACAGCCACCACATAGTCTGGGAATACCAGCCTCGAAGATTGCGTCGACGCAAGCTGAACAGGACGATGCAGAGCTTGTTGCGGCCAGTCAGGCCGGAGATCAGGATGCCTTCGCGCAACTGGTCCAGCGTCACCAGCGTCGTGTCTTTAACCTTGTCTTTCGCATGCTCCAGCAGTATGAAGAGGCCAATGAGGTTACTCAGGAAACGTTTTTCGCCGCCTGGCAGGGTCTACCATCGTTTCGCGGCGATGCTCGCTTCTCTACCTGGCTCTATCGTATCGCGTACAATTGTTGCCTGAAGCAGTTGGAGCAGCGTAAACGCGATCTGGCGTTGCAGGCTGCCGTCCAGGCAGAACAATTTTTTCAGGAAGAATGCTGTGACGAGCGCGCTGCCGAAGAACTGGAAGCGCATGAACGCCAGGCTCTCGTGCGTGAACATCTCTCTCTACTGCCTGCAAAATATCGTATCGTGCTTATACTGCGGCATCTACAGGAACTGACCTACGAGGAGATGGCCGAAATTTTGGCCATACCCATAGGTACTATTAAAACACATTTGTTTCGGGCGCGCAATTTACTGAAAGAACGCCTGGAGACTTTTGAGCATGAATGGAAACTGAGAGGGTGAACATGCGTTGTTCAAGAGCTAACCAGCAGTTGCAGTTGTATATAGATAAACGGCTTACAATCGATCAGATGCGATCCCTTGAGGCCCATGTTGCGACCTGTTCCTCCTGCCAGAATACCATGTATCGGCTAGAGACGATCGACCGGGAGTTACGGCACATCGAAATGGTGCTTGAGCCACCCGATCTGACCTCCGCGATCATGCAGCGTGTAGCGATGGCACCACGGAGACAGCCGGAAGCTCGCTATACCCTGCTGCGCCCTTCGCTCCATGAACTCCTGGTGATGATTGCCCTCTCGACAATTGCTATGTTTGGCGTGATTCTGGGCCAGCCCTCGCTACGCGCCGTTTTGCCGATCGCCAACGGCCATGACGCCCTTTCGCAGATCTTTCTCGATGCGATACATCTGTTCATAGATGTGAATAGCGGAACGCTGATGTGGATCTTCTGGATCGTGGGTACGCTGCTGGGTGTCTGGATCACGCTTGCTCTCGCTGGCGATGAGATGCGCGCCGAGTGGCTGAAGGCGATGATGGACCGCTTGCCTGTATGGTGATGCACTGCTCTGGAGGTTTTGATATCTGCGAGGAGAGAGTGTAGATCGTATGGAGATCCTTAAGAAGCGCCGCCCATCAGAGATAGTACTGGGGTTCTTCCTGCTCAGCCACCCGCTTCCCGTCCTGCTGCACATTCTGGCGGTGACGGCTTTCGCACTGTTGGCGGCATGGCCGCACATCTTATGGAACGTCGTTGCACTCGTGATCCTGGCCCACGCGGCGATGCAGCTCTCCATTGCTGTTCTCAACGATTATTGCGATCGTCGCCTGGATGCTGTCAGTAGACGGGATAAGCCTATAACGCGTGGACTGGTTCGCCCCCAGGAGGCATTGATCGCCGGTGTACTGCTCGCCGTTGTGATGGTGCTGCTCTTGTTGCCTCTCAATCTCTGGGCACTCGGTATCTCGCTGCTCTATTTTGCGCTTGGGCAGAGCTACAACTTCGGCTTGAAATCGACACCGCTCAGTGGCGTCGTCTTCGCCCTGGCGATTCCTCTCATCCCGCTCTACGCCTTTGTTGGCGTGGGGCGCATCGTTCCTATCGTCTTCTGGCTGGTGCCGGTCGCGGCGCTGCTGGGCATCGCCCTGAACCTCGCCAACTCGCTGCCGGATATCGAGGAGGATGCAATGAACAATGCTCGTACGCTTGCCGTAGTGCTTGGTGTGAGGCGCTCTTTTATCGCCTGTCCGATCTTCCTGCTGCTGGGTATCATCTTCGTCGCTCTGCTGACTGTGACGCATATTGTGCCCGTACAAGGCTGGCTCATGGGGCCTGTGCTCTTTACCTGTATTCTGGCTGTCCTCGCCCTGCTTTTCTTCTTTGGGCCGTCGCGCTCCACGTTCAGTCGTAAGTGGTATTTCTACCTTGTCGTGGTGACGTGCCTTGTATTGGGAGGAGGCTGGTTGCTTGCCGCTGTGGTGTAGTAGATTCAGTCCTGCGTATATTTGAGAAAGGTGCGTAGCTTATGCCGTTACGTCTTACCCCTCTTGAGTACCTGCTATCCCGTCTCAGTATCCTGCCCGCGCCGCTCTTCGATACTCCGTTGTCTGCGGGTATTGCGAAGGTGCTGGTGACGGCCTGTGAACTGGGTGTCTTCGATGCATTGGGTGAGCGGAGCCTGACGTTGCAGGCGCTGGCGGAGAAGCTGGACTGTCATCCGCAGGGTCTGCAACTCTTGCTACAACTGCTGGTCTCAGCGGGCTACCTGCGCTATCGCAGCGGCAAGTATCGTAACACACGCATGGCGCAGCGCTGGCTGACCAGCACGTCTCCGGTCAGCATCGCGCCCTATATCATTCACAGTCCCGATATCGTCGCTATCTGGGACCATCTGCCCGAGGTGATCCACACAAACGCTCAGGCCATGCGTATGCCCTATGAGGAGGATGCCAGCGCACCTGAGATGCAGAAGTTGCTCGCGCGCCACTATGCCGGTCTTGCCTCGCTGGCGACCGCGCTCGGCGGTGAGATCATCAACCGTGTAACCGTGCCGACGGAGATGACGCGTCTGCTGGATGTTGGCGGCTCACATGCCGGCTACAGCGTCCTGTTTTGCCGCAAGTATCCACGCCTGCGCGCGACGATTATGGATATTCAGCCTGGCATCGAGGCGGGCCAGCGCACCGCTAAATTTACGAAGATGGAGGAGCGCATGGATTTCGTTTGTGCAGACATCGTGCAGGACGATTTCCCCCGGCTCTTCGCGGAGCCCTTCGATGTCGCGCTGTACTTTCATATCGCGCACCTCTTGCAGCCCGAAGTGAATGCAGCGCTGCTGGCGAAGGTTGCGCAGACGCTCAAGCCCGGCGGGGTGCTCGTCTTCGTCGACCAGGTGACGGATCAGACGCACGGTTCGCGCCTCGCTTCGTTGATGGTCCAGTTCATGGCCCTGACCATGACGACCGTCGGGGGGACGTGTTACCCCTTCCCGATCGTCGAAGCGTGGCTGGTGAACGCTGGTATGGGGCAGGTTCGCAGTCATCGCCTGATCACGCCTGGCGCGACGCTAATCACGGCTGTCAAGAAAGCGTAGCAGAGGGGGTAAACACAAAGCGATGACAGTAGTTGCTGCCATCGCTGCTGGTCGGGGCGAGAGGATTTGAACCTCCGCGTGTGCCTTTTAAGCTCTGCTGATAGGCTGATTGATGGGCCAGTTGAGCAGGGGTAATGCCATTTTTGTCTATTCTTGTCTAACAAGGATGATGGGTGTAGAGCGGTTTTGCTCTCAGTTTTGCTCTCAATTTGGGATCGTGAGCTATTTTATGGCAAGCTATCTGTTATACCCAAGTTGGCGAGCTTTTTCATAGCATTGCTGGGCTTCTTTTGGTTTTTTCAGTTGGTCGAGGGCATAGCCTTTCCCGTAGTAAGCCTCTGCATAGTCAGGGTTGAGGCGGATGGCCTGATCATGGGCAGCAATGGACTCCTCGTAGCGCTTGAGGTTGTGGAAAGCAGTGCCTTCGTCGAACCACTCTTGTTTTGTCTTGAAGAGAACACGGAGGTCGAGGATAGCTTTGTGGATACCTACCGTGATATTCCAGAAGGCTTCATCTCGATCTGACCACTGGGTGACAGGTTTGGCATCTGTGGGAAGGATTTGGAGTGAATGAAACGGTGCATCCTGCCAGAAGGTATGTCTGAGGATGATAGGGATAACACGAACAGTTCCTGCCTGATGCCGTTCAAGAGCATGCTTCATTTCAACGTCGTAACAGTAGTCTGAGGCCATAAAGTGGGGTGTCACGAGCAACAGAATAATATCGGCGTTTCTCAGGTGGGTATCGATCTCTTTTTCCCATTCGGTGCCTGGACCAATTTCACCGTCGTACCAGCTCGTGACCAAATTTTGGCGCTTTAAGCTGCTCAGATGAATATCCAGTTCATTACGGAGAGCTTTATCTTCACGTGCGTAGCAATAGAAGAGCTTTAAGGGCCTTTTTGATGCTGTCGTCATGGTCTGTTGTTCTCAGCCTCTTCATCTTTGAGCGATTTGTGGATGTATAATAGCATATCTCAATGTTTCTGGCTATTGTTGTGTTGAAGTGGGTAAGGGTATTCTAAGGAGATAAAAATAGAGGCACGGAGCGCTTCTATACCTATTTTTCTGTTCAACTGTTAGTGTCTCTGGTTCTATAGCTTGCCATTGAGGGCATCGTTTTTATCTTGAGGGTTAACCTCTTCTATAAGCGCTATAACAGGAACGTTTAATGCCTGTGCTAATCTTTCAAGTGTTGTGGTAGTTACTTGGCGGTAAGGATTTCTGTAGATCGTCCTTAATGTATTGTAGGCAATGTCTGCTGATGCCGCCAGCTTCCTCATGCTCATTCCTTTTTCTTCTGCGACTTCTTTTACTCTCAGCCTGATCATGATGTCTACCTTTGTTTATAGTGAGCATGATTGTAGCAGGCTCATAGGGTTGACGACAGCATCAAAAGAATGATAGTATCAATATATTGACAGTATCAAAACTTTGATACTACAGGTATCGGCATGAGGTGTGAGTCTATGAAGGTCGCTTTGATTGAAAGGTGAGATGGTGTGTAAGAAGACGCTTCTTGAATTACGGGATGCCAGGGGTTTTACACTTATGCAGCTACGTCATGTTTTGGAATTGCAGCATGTTGTCAACGTGAGACATGATATAGTGTTTCTTGCGCTTCGTGGCTGTCCGATGACACGCGAACAGGCTGAATTACTTCTAAGAGGTATTTATTTGCTTACAGGTACTAAGTATCTTTTAGAGGATGTTGACATTCAAGTTCAGGAGATAAATGAATAGTGATAAAGAAGGCTACAGGGTGGTTTCTTTGTAGCCTTCTTGTTGTTATCTCGGCTTTCTTGCGCTTTTAAGTGCTTCTTGGTATCTTTCCAGGTAGAGTTTTACTAAGGGATGATCTGCTTTGTCGGGGTCCATCTCTAGAACAAAACCTATTTGTTCATTGTTTATGTAGCCGAGTTCGGCGAAACCTAGATCTCTGCTGAGTTTTATTCCTGGTACCGTGCTAGACTTTGCCCATATTCGATGGATTTCTATTCCTTGTCTCCCTAGCTCAATGAGTTGTTTTAGCATGCCTGATATTAGATCTAGGCCGTACTTTTTGGCATCTTTACGACTTAATCCTGTTTTAACTCCTATGCCTGATATGTGTATATCAAGCGGCTTTCCAGGTTCGATTGGTTCCATATCCTCTAACTGTACACTTGCCCCACTTCTACGGTTAAAAATCTGCTCTATGGTTTCTGGTTTAATGCCTTGCATGGAGAAGTAACCTACGATTACCCCATCGTGTTCTAACACGTAGTCTCCATTTGGGATCTTTTTAAACCATTCCATTCTTTTTTCTATTCCATAAGCATTGTCTCCAAAATGTTGGCGTGCTATTTGTACAGTTTCTTGTAAATCTTCTTTTCCTCTTGCCAGCCTGATGAGAGGTTTTCCGGCTGGCTCTACCGTTTTGTAGAGTTCGATTAATCCCATAGCTTCGGCAAGGTCTTCTACGTCCTTTTTTCGGTAGTATGCTTGTCTTCTTCCTGGTGGAAAGTCTTTTTTTATATTGCCTATTATGACCTGATTTCTCAGGCCGCTATAGGTCATTTTTAGTATTTCCAGTGCTTTTTCAGCTTTGAGATAAGGCTCTCCATTGATGAGAGCCTCCTGTGGCTGCCTGTTATTCATGACTCGTTTCTCCTCATTTGCTTTCCCTTGTTGTTATCATAACACTTTAGTATTGTTTGCGCAACTTGTGCGATTTCCTTGACAAGTTAAAAAGGGTGTGCTATCATTTGATTAGCGCAAATTGCGCAAATTGCGTAAGTGTCTCTCAAGACAAATGATTCCTTGAGGATGGGCGATGGTGTGTCGAACAGGCTGTGAAGGAGAAGTAAGCAGTCCTGAGATGCACGACATCCTGTGACAATTGAATACCTGATGTCCTATGACTCAACGGTTTGACTGCGTTCATGGTCAAGCTGGTGATGAGTGGCTTAGTAGTCCAGACCATGCTTGTCTGCAATGAAGCACAGAAGGGTGCTGGTCGATGTGAGAAGGCCATAGATGAGGTTATAGGATTTCCCTCCTGGGACCGAGGTCGAGCGGGTCCAGGCTGGTTGGGACACTATTTGCTGTCACGGTTGTTTGCTTGTTCTTCTGGAGGTGTGTTTGTTGGATCATGTGATTTCTTGTCCAGCGTATTGCTGCTGGTGTGGTCTGCCTCGTCGCTGTTGGTGGACAACGGTTCGGGTTCCTGGTGGTGGTCAGCTTCTCTCAGGCTGGATGTGTGCGGCGTGTCGGTCGGTCTTTGGTCTGCGAAGTATGTAAGTGCTGGCCCGTGTTGATGGCACGGTCCAGCCGGTAGAGAGTGCTTCTAAAGTGTGCATATCTCTGCTCTCAGTATGCAGTTTTCGGTCTAGTCTGTCAAGCAAGAAAGGATGTTCACATGGCTCTTGATCTGGTTCGCGTGACGGGTGCCCTCTCTGTCGTGGCGTGGGAAGAGGTGCCCTATGCTCCTGAATTGTTACTCAATGCATCCAGTCTTCCGGCTTCGATTGTGGCTCATGCTGATTTTGCCGTCGGGTGTGCTGATGGCTATGAGAGCTACTTTGGTGATGAGTTGCGTCCGCTTTCCACGCTCGATGTGTTGAATAGTGTTCATGGGGATGTGCTGGCCTACCTTGAATGGTATGGAGGTGCTTCACGCCCGTTCTCCTGGTATGTTGGCTTTTCCTTTGGGTGGCTCTCCGCTCTGGCAAAGTATCAGCCTGCGGAAGCTGATGCAGGGGTGCAGGTGCTTTCTTCGCTGTCTACGTCCATTGATCGCTACCACTACACACTGCTGGTGTATGGGCGGCGTGCTCGTTGTACTCTTGGTGCTGATGGTTGGCCTTTGGATCTGTAGTGTTGTCTGCCGATTGTTTCGGGTTCTCTTCCTTTGGAGGTGCCTGTATGCTGAACTCTCGTCAAAGCGCTTTGCTCATTCATTCACGGGTTGCCATGCCGATGTTTCGTGCCATACCTTTTGATGTTGCACCTTTTCATAAGGTGCATCGTCTGGTGATCTTGCTGCATGTTGATCAGTACATCTCTCACCCTGATTTTCTGCCAGGGGTGTACGCTGGTATTCGTCACTTCTGTTTGACTGTTGCGCCTGGTCAAGAGCTGTATCCGGTCGATGTGGTGAATGTGGTGCATGCACATCTCTCTGAGCAAGACCAGGGCGGCCCTCGCTCCTTTCAGATAGGTTTTGCCTTTGGGTGGGTGCTCACCATGATGGCTGTAGGTAAGACACCTATCTTTCCTCCACCTTCTGATAAACCGCTCAAGCGTGTCCGTCGCCGTCGCGCTTCTCAGTAGGAAGAAGTATCGTGATCATGACGCCTTTCTCCGTGCACGCCACACGCTACACGCCACATGGCTGGTATCGGTGAAAGGTGTCTCTTTTCTTCATCCCTTTTCCATAATCTTTGACTTATCTCTCCCTCTTCGCTCTCTTCCTTTCATATCTTGTCAATCGGCTCTACAGGTGGGTGCAAGGCTCAGTGTCGAGGAGTGGCCTGTGAGCATTCAGGCGTATGATCCTACATTTCGACAACAGAACGTCCAGATTTTGCTCTCAATGCGATTACAGGGTATTCTAGCATGGCTTTGGGGTGATCTGATATCTTTGAAGCATAAGCATGGTATATCGTTCCCTAGATCACATGTCGGGTGTCAACGATCAACACCTACCCTACAAAAAATGCCTGGGCTGCTGTCCTGTTTCATCTGGCGAGAGCTGCTCGGGTGCCAGACCCACACACCATACTCTGCAAAAAGTGTTCAGGGGCAAGCACGGTTCGAGGGACGAAGAACCCCTTGCTTACTGGCTCTCACACCATATCCTGCAAAAAATCAACACCTATGTTTGCTTTTTGCACGCCTGCACGCCTGCACGTCGTACGCCCAATATGGGCCGGACAAGAGCACGATACATGCGCAACGACAAGCAAGCGCCGATGTGATGACACTGCATTCCCTTCAAACCGTCCTGGCGGTGGGGTGGTGCTCTCCCTCCCCTTATGGGCGCGAGACAAGTATACCGCGCCCTTATTTCTACCTCTGTTTTGTCTCTCCTTTGGCTTCTCTGCTGCCTGCATGGACCTTTCATTTTTGTACATTGTGTATGGCGTCCCCTCTGGTAGAAAGGATGAGTATGACAAGAAAGTACATTGTCAATCGTGGTGTGGATACGTTCGGCATGAATGCGTACTACACCGATGAAACTGGTTCGCCGTGTAAGCGCGATCTCTCTGACGCTTTCGCGGCTCGGCTTGACGCCTGGAAGCAGCAAGCACAGTCCACGCATGAGCCGTTTCCTACCTCGTTGGACTTTCGCAATGCGACGCTGCACATGCAGCCCAACGGGGCGGGTCGTGGGCAGTGGCAATGGATGCTCAAAACCGATGATATCACGCTCTACATCTCGCGTGGGAAGTGGAACGGGATTGCAAGTGTACGTTTAAACAGCAAATTTCTCTGGTCGTGTCCCTCGCTGACTGATGCCATTGTGCAGGTGCATGAGTTGCTCTACAACGCTTTTGAAGGGAATATGCTGCACTTGCAACCGTCGATGATTGATCTGTGTGCTGATGTGGCGGGCTGGTCGGATGTCGAGCGGCTGGATAAAAAGCGCAACTTTGTCTCGCGTTCGATCAAGCGGCGCGATCATAGTGAGGGCGAGCAGCTCCTGGAGATGAAATCAGACAGTTTCTCATCGGGTTTGCATGATACGGGCTTTGATTTCTCGGTCAAAAAGAGTCCGGTTCGTCTGACGATCTACGACAAAACGCGTGAGATGCGAACCTCTGGCAAGCTGTGGTTTGTGCCGTTGTGGGAAGCGAATGGATGGGACGAAGAGAAGTCGCCAGTGGTCTGGCGGGTAGAAGCGAAGTTCAGCCGTGAGGCTATTCATACTATTAAGCAAGGCGAGACGCTGCACGGGATAGAAGACGCCTACGAGGTCGAGCAGCATCTTCCGCTCTTGTGGGCCTATGCGGTGGGTCACGCTGCTGGTGGCTCTGATGGTCTACCAGATGGCTGGCTGCGCTGTGTGCGTCCGACGAGAGATAGTAACCGTGCGCGCTGGCCGTCTCACCCTGCCTGGGTTGTGGTGCAGAATGCGTTTCAGGAGCCGAATATCACGCCTGAACATTTTGGTAAGATTATTCGTCAAGCGCATGAACAGCGCAATATTGAGAAGGCGCTAGAGGCGATTGTGGGTTATAGTTCCTCGCTTTCTGCCTGGGTGGGTGGTTCCCTGGCAGCTCCTGATACCGATTTCTCGTTGTTCCTGCATTGGTTGGCGGATAACGTGCCTGATTTTCTGGAAAAGAGAGATAAGGACTTTGCTTTTGAGGTCCAGCGGAAGCTGGTTAAGCTCTATCGTCGTTCGTTGAATGCTGATCGTGGCATGCATATTGCATAAGTAGGAGGTGTTCTATGGCTCGACATAAAAATGTTTCTACTGCTCAGCCCATTTTGCTGAGTGTTGCTGATGTGGCAATTGTGTTAGGTGTGTGTCGCCAGACGGTCTATAACTTTATATACCGTGAGGGCTTGCCTTCGGTCCTGGTTGGTCGTATACGCCGTGTGCATTCAGGCTCGTTAGAGGACTGGATTAGAGCGCGTGAGCATCGGTTTGTATAGAGGAGGTAATAGTATGGTTGAGAAAAAGCGGCGTGGACATCACGAAGGTTCTGTGTACTTTGATGCAAGTCGTGATCGTTGGGTTGTGGCTGTTTCTATTGCTCCTGGTAAGCGCAAAAAGTTTTACTTTGAAAAAAAGCAGGATGCAATAAAGAAAAAGAATGAAGCTTTGAGGGAGCTAGAGCAGGGAACTCTGGCTACAGGGGGCCGCAGAAAGTTGGGTGAGTACCTTGAAGATTGGTTAGAGAACATCCATAGGAGCAAGCTTCGTATAGGTACATATGTCAATTATCAAAAGAAGGTCGCCTATATCGTTGATGGCCTGGGTGATGTGTGGCTGCAAAAGCTTACTCCTGAACATGTGCAAGCTTTTCTGCAAAAGAGGCTGGAAGATGGCCTCTCTTCGAAGACGGTGCATGAAATACATGGTGTTCTGCGCGTGGCGCTCAAAAAGGCGGTACGCCTGGGAATAGTATCAAGAAATGTGTGTGATGTTGTTGACCCTCCTGTTATTGTGAGTCGTGAAGCAGTGCCGCTTTCAGTGGAGCAGGCCCGTATATTGGTAAAACATGTGCGCGGTCATCGTTTAGAAGTGCTGTTAACGATGGCGGTTGTTACAGGTATGCGTAGGGGGGAGCTGCTGGCTTTGCGCTGGTCGGATATTGATTTTGATCGTCGTCGCTTGTTAGTGCTTCATTCGGTTGATTTCATTCCAAAATATGGGTATGTTGAGGGCAAGCCGAAAACGGCGGCGGGTAAGAGGTGGATCAGTTTTCCTGCATTTCTCCTGGATATGCTGAAACAGCATCAGGCTCAGCAACTAAGGCTGCGCGACAATGCTGAGAAGTGGGAGGATCGTGATCTAGTGTTTCCTAATCTTAGTGGTGGTTATCTCCATCCTAATCATATGGGTGAAAAGTTTAGGGAACTTTTGAAAGAAGCGGGATTGCCCGCTATTCACTTTCATGATTTGCGTCATAGTGCCGCGACAATTTTACTTTGTATGGGTGTGAATGTTAAGGTGATACAGGAACTGCTAGGGCATAGCGACATTTCTGTGACTCTGGGGGTGTATGGGCATTTGCTTCCTTCAATGCAGCAGGCGGTTGTGGATACGTGGGATGGCGTCTTCTGGGATGAAAGCGAAGGGAGTAAGAAAGCGGGGAATGAGGAAAGTGGGAAATAGGGTTGTCGTGGTTTTGCTCCCTGTTTTGCTCTCAAATTTGGAATCTGAGTGATGGGCTTGTTCGTTAAAGGCAATAAAATAAGACAGGAAGCGCGTTTACGAAACGGCTTTCTGTCTTCTTCCTGGTCGGGGCGAGAGGATTTGAACCTCCGACCACTACAACCCCATTGTAGTGCGCTACCGGGCTGCGCTACGCCCCGTCATTTTTGGAACGAGAAAAGTATAGCAGAAAGTTATGGTGCCGTCAAGAGATTTTTTGCTCTTTTCTCATTTTCGGAAGTCTTCCCATAAAGGATTGCTAGTAGATACGACTGTGCTACAATATGTCTGAAATTCAGTGCT
>WNFX01003901.1_pt1 | contig 14771 bp, 13 predicted proteins | sample 5400111 | NCBI WGS metagenome assembly WNFX01 (sample SAMN13153363, study PRJNA577476) | soil metagenome | isolation source: 40 cm soil or saprolite under grassland replicate 1 | place: USA:California | collected 2016-06-15 | reverse complement strand
GACGGAGCAAGTGGACAGACTATTAAGGCACTATATGCTTACCTCCCTTGGCGACCTTCAAAAATGCCTTCGAGAGTCGAATCTACAAACCACAAAGGTCGCCGATTAGATGATCTCCAGGTAATCCGCACCTGGTAGAGATGGGAATGGGGCAGTAGGAAGGGTCTGATACCAAAAGGCCACTGACGCCATATCGTCTTGAAGTGGCAGGTAACGATCATTGCTTCTCCAACCCAACGCCTGGATTTCGACCCTGATATTTCTCTCAAAGCGAATTGGGTCGGGTATGTGCCAACGGTACAATCCGAAGCGCATCTGCGTGTGATAATCATCGTATGGACGGATCACTTGTGGAAAGCCAGCGTACAGTGTAGTGTAGGTTACATAGCGTTCATTGTGTTTGGGACTAGGATCAAAATTATAGGAGCCGCAAAAGTAATCTTCCGTACCAGTGGCAACAATGGATGGGTGCATATCGTCATCAAGATAGAACTTTACCTCCCCTTCGCCCCACCATAGGTTATTATTCGATCCCCAGGCTATGTAAGTGCCCACATAATGTCCCCAGCCCTTAACTCCGTCCAGGATTGTGTAAACCTGCTTGTAAGGCAGGGGGTTGACACGGCGAAACTGAGCATGGAAATAGGCGATGTTTTCAGATAGCTCGGTCAGGGTATAGTTAATTGAATAGTATAGAACTATTTCTTTTGGAGATATGTTGGTCATTGTTACTCGACAGCGCTTATGGAAAGGCATTTCCCAGTAGCTGTTAAGGCCGCTGCCTGGATTCACGCATATCGCGACCGAGCTGACCTGCGCAAATTCACCCCAACCATTCGCGAAGAAATCACCCACGGGGCACTCGACCGATGGTATCTCACTATCATCCCAATAAAAGCGCAAGATATTATGACGGAAATGACCAGTAGGTGTCATCCAAATATGGGTAATCGCGCCAGGACCATCAAGATCGGCGAGCACACGGGTCTCGCCTGCCTGAATGATTATCGACGGAGATATTTTCCATCCAACACCTAGTTCGCGCGCGGCCCTCGCCCCTGTTCCCTCAGTTGTCAAACCACCTTTACCTTTTTCCCCGGATAAATTTTCTGGACTGATTGAGCGGCTTCGCGCGTGGGATAGTTGCGATAAAGCACCCAAAGAGGCCCCGAGACCGTTATAACTGCCCATGATATTCTCCTTTTGTAATTTAGCATGAATTCGGGTTCGGCCCGACAGTAGGCAAAGTGTCCTCCCGCTCGGCGTGGGACTTTGCCACACTTGCGCCTGCGCGCACGATTTGCCAAGTAAATCGAGATAAGCATCCCCCGAGATGCGAGTCCTTTAATCGAAAGTAAAAGATGGCATTCTAGCGCCACCCATCATGAAAGAAAAGATCAGTTAATATTCCAATCGAACAATATCCTTATTCCTGAGCAGTGTTTGGACTAACCGTTCGTGATTTTCCGGTTTACCAATAACACGCCATGAGCTGGTAATAGATGCCTCAGAGATTTGCATGTGGTCTTCAGATACAAGCAAATGACAATCGCTAAAAGATTGCTTTAGTTTTTCTAGGTCGTCAATATTTCCCGTGCCAATGACAATTTTATAGGTCCGAGCCTCGCGGATTTTATTGATCCAAGTTACAACTCGTGGAAATATCAATAAAACAATCAGAGCCACACCTGCTGCGACCAGGACAGTGTCTATTTCGCCTGCTCCAATACCCATTCCCAGCGCGGCTGCTAACCAGATTGTCGCGGCGGTCGTTAAGCCGCCAATCCTTCCCCCATCGCGGAGAATTGTACCTGCTCCTAAAAAACCGATCCCGGTCACAATGTTAGATGCAATCCGTGTGGGACTATCTGTGGCGCCGGCAATTGAAATTGAAAACAGGGTATATAAAGTAGAACCGATTGTAATTAAAATGATTGTACGAAAGCCAGCAGCTTTATAGTGATACTCACGCTCGAGTCCAATAATACCGCCAATCAAGACAGCAATTCCTAATTTGATGAAAAGGGGATTCGACATATTAAATTACCTCATTTGTTTTACAGGAAGACACTTGCTCCTATCTGTTGCGAGGCACGAGTTGCATAAATGAAAAAACAATAATCAGCCTCCCTATTTTGATATTATCGCTGACCAGCAGTCGTATCGCGGTCTGTCAGCCGAAATAAAATCAGGCGCACGCTGAATAAGGTTGTAGCCACCAAAAATGCCAAATAGAGCTTGTTTGCAACTACTGCCCTCAGTGCATTCATTAATGGAATCTGCGTTCCAGCCAGATTATGAATAATTTCAACCAAACCCAGCAGCACGAACGTGACAAACAGGACGCGTCCAGCCACGCGGCTCAACACACTCGCGGTAAAAACCCATTTATTCACTGTCGATCCGAGATGAACGATGGGCCTACTCAATAGGGTCTGGACGCGGAGCATGACATCATTGAAAGTATTCCCCAAATCTTCAACGTTTAAGAAAATGTTATCACCTGCATTATCCCGTAAACGCTTTCGCCATCTTTTACTGACAAACTGCGCTCGAAATTCCATAAAATCTGTATATTCTTGATAACGATCCAGTTGATTATCCAGGCGAAGGACAATCGAATCGTAAAGCAATGTGGACCGGATCATGCGCAACATGTGCAGGTTCATAGGCAAGTTGAATTTTTGAGAGGTCCGTATCATCACAAACCATTGCCTTGCCGAAGTGCGTTCCCAATATTGAGTATATTCTGCGGGTGTGTTGAAAGTATGTAGAACACGTAGGTTCTCTTCCTGAGCATATTTGATTAGCACTGGCAAATCCACCGGTTGAAAGGGCCCCATGAGACTCAACGTGGCACGCGTCATCGCATCCACGTCCTGATTCTTCATGCTGAGGACCATCTGCTCAAAAGCAATCCTTTGTTGGTTGTTGAAACTGCCGCAACTGCCAAAATCCACGAAAGTCAGTTCATTATTTGGGCGGACAAGAATATTAGCCGGATGAGGGTCGGCATGGAAAAACACATTTTCATCATAGCTCCAAAAGGTTACTCTCAGAATTCGGCGCGCAATCACCTGCGGGTCAATGTTTAAGTCCCGCAAGAGTGCTCGTCCTCCCGGATTTTTCCCTTCCACTATATTGATCACTTCCCACAACCAAAGCCCAGAAACGAACTCCTGCACCAGAACCTCGTCCCCGGAATATTCAAAGTGAACTCGCGGCGCTGTGAAGAATTTCCATCCAGCCTTTTTTGCGTTTCGACGAAAAATATCCTGAAACCTTGCCTCCCGGCGGAAGTCTAGTTCCTCCATCAGAACATCACGCAGCTCGATACGCAATTTGTGAGTGAACCCTGGACGAATGATCGTCAAAAATTCAGCTAACCTTGTTATCCAATCCAATACCTGAAGATCGGCCGCGAAAAGTTCCTTGATCTTAGGCCGGCGAACTTTTACGACCACTTTTGCGCCATCCTTCAAAATTGCCTGATACACACAGGCTAGCGATGCTGAACCAATCGGCGTGGGATCAAACACTTGGAAGACTTCCTGCCACGGGCGTTTAATTGTGCGCTCAACAGCTTGCAAAGCCTGTTCTGCTGGGAAAGGGGCCATCCTATCCAGCATTTTTGATAATTCAACGCAATAAGCCCAAGGGATAAGATCAACGCGCATTGCCAATTGCTGCCCCAGTTTCACAAACGTGGCGCCTGCTTGTTCAAGTACCTGTCGAAAGCGCACGGCGCGCCTTGTCATTGTGTCCCTGCGCAAAACCTTATCAAAAAAATTACCGAGCCAAATTCTGAGTATCACCCATAACCAGGTAAATAAACGCATGAGACTTCGAACGAATGTGATTTTGATCGGGGCTGGCTCTATATAAGGAATCCACAATTTTCTTTCATCTGGAGGAACAGATTGTTCGCGCCTCGGGATGCTTTGCAGGATTGCCTCTAGCGGAGATGGCGCGCTTCTTCCCTCATCGGTATCTGTTACAGCGTTCTGACGACTTTTCCACACTCTGACAGCCTCGAAGACAGATTGTCGCACATGAACAGGTCTGAATTCCTTTTTTTCGATCAAATCAAACCTCTTTGTCGTCCAACCGGTACAGAACCGTCTTTCCATTAACATATATCAATACAATGAGAATAATCTGGTAAGCTGAATTTGTTACCACGCTCTGAAACACGCGCATAACATTTATAGATTGCGGTGTTTCAAAATAAAGTTGTAGGCTTGCTAGCAATATGGCGATCAGAGTTAGCGTCACTGCCTGACTGATAAAGCGAAGCAATGTATAAACCGCAAAGGACCACTTACTCATTAGGGCGTTGAAGTTCACTGAGGGCAGTGACAACATATGGGATGTGCGGAAGACCAACCCGTCGACCGCGTGAGCAATCCGATCCAGGCGGATAATCGTCCGCTCAACTCCTTTTCCGTCTAGCTGATCAAAAAACGAATCGGTTACACGCTGGCGGGCCTGTTCAGCCCGGTACGTCTTAAACTTCCCGAATTGTTCGACAAAATTAATCTTGGGATGAAGACGAGCCGCCATCGATTCAAACAATAATGTGGAGCGAATTAAGCGCAATACTTGGATATCAAGGGTAATGCCATACTTGCGGGCAAGTTGCACAATACCCGCCCATTGAACAGCGGAGGTGCGTTCCTGCCAGGATGCGACGTTCGGAGAGGCTTCTAATGCATAAATCAACTGCCAATTATAGGTTTCGAGTTCCTGAATCAACTCAATCAGATCAATGGGTGGGAGTGGTTCAAGGAGAACCAGGGTCGCGCGTGCCATGTTTTGCGGGTCGCGTTCACGCGCGTAATATAAATTCTGGCGCATCGCTTGGCGCTTTGATCGACTTAATGTCCCTGTAGATGTAAAGTTGATGAAAAATAAGGTGCCATCCTGGCCGACAATCACATTGTCGGGGTTAGGGTCAGCATGAAAAAATAAATTCTCTCCCCAACTCCAGAAGTTCACCCATAACAATCTCTTTGCGACAAGTTCAGGGATAATGTTCATTTCCTGCGCGCGCGTCAGGATACTTTGATCCCCTTGCTCGACTGCGGTCAGTAGCTCCCATAACCAAATTCCGCTAGCAAATTCATTGATCACCACCTCTTCAGTCGTCAGATCCAGATGGATCCGAGGAGCAAAGAAGAAATTCTTCCGGGATTCCGCAGCCGCGCGTCTAAAAGCATCCTGCCGTCGCGCTTCCTGTATAAAATCCAATTCTTCGAGCAGCAGATCCCGGAATTCCATCCGCATACCTTCGGTAAATCCTGGGCGGAAAATAGTCAAGAATTCAGCAATGGATAACAACCAGTCGAATGCTGCGAGATCGGACATGAACTGTTCCCCAATTCCCGGACGCCGCACTTTGACAATGACTTTTTCTCCCGTATACAAAATCGCTTGATAAATGCAGGCGACAGAGGTTGAAATAATGGGATCGGGATCGAAACGGATAAACGTTGCGGAGAGCGCTTTACCTGTAGAACGCTGGATGGTCTCAATAGCATGTGCAACAGGAAAGGGTTCCATCCGATCAGTCATGCAGGATAATTCATTACAGTATGCCCAAGGCATAAAATCAAGACGCATAGAGAGGTGAATCCCCAACTTTATGAATGACCCCCCTTCGTGTTCGAATGCATGTCGCAATCGAAGAGCACGTTGCTCTGGGCTATTCCTGCCTAATAGAAAATCAACAACGATATTGAGAAAGAAATTAAGAATCAGTTGCAACCAACGAAGAAAACTGGCAACTGCACGAAAATGATTTACTTTGAAGGAAACAAACCGCATCTGAGATAAGGATATATCCCCTTCTGAAACCTCAATAAATTGACGCCGCGGCAGATCAGCTATTACTCCCGCCTGTTGAGCGTTGGTTGCGGCTTTTGCGGAGTCCTGCATTATTCGCGACGGTTGCATCAGATACGAAACAGACGAATGATCTTGGACGCCCGCCGCAGGTTTTTGCGTACTGGTTTCCGATAAGACTTGGTTCCCAGCGATTCAGCAATGTCGACAGGTATTTCGCTCGCTTCTTTCATATAGGAGCTGGCGGCTTTAGCAGAGTTATCAACAAAGTCTTCAATAGCTCCATCTTTCTTCTCTTTGGCGGAACGGTTGCGTTCCTGTTCGTATTTATCCATCCCTTTAGAGAGCGCTTTTGTTGATCGTCTAGCAACACGCAGTAGATCCCCTTCTAGGCGTTGAGCGTCCTCCAGACCTTCAGAATATTTCTCTGCCTCTTCGTCCTCAACAGCCTTCTTCTTCTTTTTCCTGCGCTCTTTATACTCCAGTACAATGGGTTGTACTTCAGAGTGCAATTTGCCACGGGATCGGCGTAGTATCCTTACTTTCATTTTCTCAGCTTTACTCATGATGGCTCTCCTCCTAATTATCTTCTAGGAAAGGAGAGAGAATACGTTTGAGGTTAAGACGTCGACGCCGAGGTTTTTCGCGATAAAGTAGTACGATTGGGACGAGTACTTTGCCATCGGCGTCAGTGCCAAGCATATCCTTTACTTCTTCGACAACCTCGAGTACTTCGTCCCATAATTTGCCTTCGCCCTTTTTCAAGCCCTTTAGCGCGCGGCTCTTCTGTTTTCCTAAATCAATGATGACTGGCTGAGTCATTTCCGTTGAAGTTCTTACACTCTCTTCTGCCATATGATCCTCGATATTTATGGTAAGTAAACTTGGTGCTTACATTTTATGCCAGAAGCACCATTAGGGCATTGTCCCAGTTGGGATTGACAAATGCAAATAATTGATTGCTTTTTATTCTATCGTATTGAACCTAATAATGTCAATTTGGTATGGCAGCCAGCTCAATACGTAAGATATGCTAGAATCAATCATGTTTATTATGAACTATGAACAGTGGGGAGCGTTTGGTTCCGTCAAGTTCGCTAGATAGAGGGAAAGCACAGGCGACAGAATTTAATCTGGATCGATATCTACCCCGAGAATTGATGACAAAACTTGAATACGCGCGTGCCCGAAATTCTATGATGGCGAACGGCGTGTTATTACGATGTTGTTCTGTGATGTAAAAGGTTCGACTGCTGCGGCTGAAAAGGTCGATCCTGAAATCTGGACGGACATTATAAACGGTGTGTTCGAACACATGATCCGCCCGATCTATAGATATGAAGGCCTCGTCCCACGGTTGATGGGCGATGCCATCCTTGCTTTTTTTGGCGCGCCGATCACACACGAAGATGATCCACAACGCGCAGTGCTGGAAGCATTTCCTCTGACACGCGTGGATATTCCTGATGTGTTGCGTTGGAAGGGAAAAGCTTTGAACGGATTAGGACGAATCGATGAGTCGGTTCAGGTTCTAATGGAAGCCCGTTCACTGGCTGAGGAATTGGGTTGTGACCTTCGCCTTTGGCTCATTTTAGCGGACTTGGCGGATGTCAATTCAAAACTTGGGAATCATAAGGAAGCCGAAGCAAATCGTGAAACTGCGCGCAAAATTGTAGTGCAAATTGCCGAATCCTTGCGCGAGGTTGGACTCCGTGACTCGTTGCTGAATCAACGTCGGGTCCAGACATTGATGCGTGAATAAATTGGCCTTGGGGTGGGGCGTTGCCAGCGGGTCGGCCACTGTTCCAAGGTCCATCTATTTCTGAGCAAAGGCTGGAATTTTATGCGTCTTGATGTGTGGCCGTAACCCAATCCCGTAATGATCACAGTAATTTTGTAATCGGATGAGATTAGCATCCATCACATCAATATCCACAATGCGGGATGGGATGTCAAGATCGTAAATAGTATACATAAGAATTAGATATTCATTTCCCAGAATTCATGAGGTAATTAGCTACGGCTCCCAAATTTTGGAATATGTAGTGCGGCCGATAGGGTGACATCAGTACATCCTCACGGCATGTTTCGCCACTGAGAACAAGGATTGTGGGAATTCCAGCAGTTGCCCCAAGCGCAATATCTGTAAAGAGGCGGTCTCCGATCATGCACATTACCGAAACTGAGACCCCTGTCCGTTCGGCAGCTTTCTCGACCAATAATCGATTTGGTTTGCCCACAATCAGATCTGGTTCGCGGCCCGTGGACGCTTTGACAAATGCAATCATGGCACCAATATCTGGCATGAATCCGTTCTCGGTCGGGCAGTTGTAATCAGGGTGGGTTGCGATGTAAGGAACTCCCGCGCGAATCAGATCGCACAACTTCCACAGTTTGGCATATGTCAATGTTGTGTCAAATCCCAACACAGTGAAATCAGGCATTTCATCTGTCAGCACAAAACCGCGCTCAATAAATTCCTTTTCGAGTGATTTGCTACCTACAATGTAAACCCGCGCACCGGGCTTTTGACTTTGAATGTGCATGGCTGTCGCTTCGCCGGAAGTCATGACTTTGTCACGCGAAATCGGTAAGCCGAGGCGAGTGATTTTTTCTGCATATTGCTGACTGTCTTTCGATGAGTTATTTGTGAGAAATAAGTATTTGCGACCCTGCTGATGCAGGACATCAATAAATTTCAAGGCGCCCTCCAGCAATTGCTCTCCTAGATAAAAAGTCCCATCCATATCTAGCAGGAAGCAGCGAACTTGTGCCAGTGCATCATTTTTGTTCATGGAAAGTCAGACTGAATGTTTTGCTGCCTCTTCATACACCGGCAGCAGTGCAAAATAAGTTTGCCGATAGCGTTCATAAGCCTCTGCATATGTGGATTGCGCGTTAGGATCTGGATCGATGCGCTCACGGATTTTGACAATGTGTTCACTTGCTTCAGAAAGTGTGGCATAGGCCCCAGTTCCCACCAACGCCAGGAAAGCCGCGCCTAATGCTGTGGTCTCAGTAATCTCTGGAACGTTCACTTGCAAACCCGTAACATCGGCCTTTATTTGATTCCACAGTCGGCTTTTCGCACCACCACCCACGACACGCAATTCGTGCAATTCTATTCCAGCAACTTGCATTTGCGTAGTAATGTCGCGCACAGCATAGGCTGAACCTTCGAGGAGAGCCCGAACAAAATGACCTCGGGTGTGTGCCAGGGTAAAGCCTGCAAAGGTTCCCCGGGCAGATTCATTCCAGGTAGGGGCCATTGCGCCCATCAGGCTGGGAAGGAAAGTCAGAGCTTCAGCTCCCGCTGGAACCCGCGCGGCTTCGGAGTCCAGCGCGGCATAATTCTCACCCTTTGCAAACTGGTCACGGAACCAACGATAGTTTCCTCCGGAAACAAATCCTGGATTTTCCAATAACCAGAGGTCCGGATCAGCATGGCAATGCGTTTCCACCAGGCGGGTTGGATCGAATGCTGGTTCGGGGCTGGCCGCGCAGACTGGCTCGGCTGTTCCCGCAATATCACCCACGATCCCGGGCTGTGTTACACCAGCTCCCAAACAGGCCGCGTGTTCATCCCCGCAGCCGATCATCACAAGTGTTTCAACGTTCAAACCCAGGCTCTCAGCCAGATTTGGGCGAAGCTTTCCCAAAGTAGCAGTTGCCGCGCCGAGTGGAGCCAATTTATTCAGGTCAATGTCAAAGGCACTGCCCATGATCGCAGACCATGTTTTTGTGTGCACATCCAGCAGCAAAGTGGATGAGGCATTGGAATAATCCACCCCCAACTCACCTGTCAGGGCATAAGCCATATAACTGCCCGGGAGGAGAAAGTGTGTAGTCCGCTGATAGATCTCCGGTTGCTGGTCTGCCAGCCAACGAATCTTAGGCGCGACATGAGATGCATCGAGGTTGAGACCAGTAAGATGAAAGATTTGCTCGTCCTCAAGTTGTTGACGCACAAGCTCACACTGAGCACTAGCGCGGCGGTCCATCCAGATAATGGCCGGATGCAAAGGTTGACCCGTTGAATCGATTGGGATGACACCATCAACTTGCGTAGCCAGACTCAAGGCCCGAACATTATTCACAGTGACCCCACTTTCAGAAATTAATCGCCGGATAACAAGGGTGAGCGCTTCGATCCAACGTTCCACAGGCTGTTCGGCCCAAAGTGGATGAGGGTAATCGATCGAGTATCCCTCATAAGCTTCACATACGTACTCACCTATCGTGGAGAGCAATATCGCCTTCGTCCCCTGAGAACCGACATCACAACCGATGACATAATCCATGGATTATTGTTCCTCCAACCAATTGCATACCGCCAGTACGTTCTCCTCAAAAGAACCATCCGGCACAAACTTCTTGTCGAAGAACGCAGACCCAATCGTGAAACCCCACGCACCCGAATCCCAAACCTCGTTGATACGCTCAAACGAAGCAATACTGCCCGCAGAGACAATGGGAATTTTCGTTGCCTCGACCACCCGCTTGAGCAGGCGGAAAGCCTCTCCGTTGTAACGATATGTGAGCAAATCCAAGCCATGCATGCCATAAGCTTCCAGTTCGCGGGCATGGGCGACAATTTCATCAATCTCTCCATCCAGGATGCTTGGATGGCTATGGACATGACCCGGAAATGGGTAATAACGGACTGGTTTATCTTTTAGATAATTGCCAATGGAAGGATAAAATACCGTTCCCATTAAGATATCAAAGCCCAAATCGACTGCCAGACGCGCGCCTCGCAAGCCTTCTTCTTCTGAAAGGCTCACCACCTCTAGGAAGGTCGTTTTCCCTGCGTCCTTCATCGCGGTTACTACCATTTGCATTTCTTTCGATGGCAGTCCCACATCTTTGAAACCCCAATGTTTGATTGGATGATTTTTGGTGCGTTCAAATAGTTCCAGGGCATCCGGAACGGTTTTATCATGATGCGTAAGCATAACGATCAATTCAGGTTTGGGATGTTGGGATTGCATATTTTGATTCCCTTTTTCAAAAATTTTTATTTACCTGTGCCCACAATGTTTCCTGATCCCAATTTAGAAACACGAACATATCGCCCAATGTGAACCGATGGCGAATCAGTGGGGCACTCCTAAATGCAAATTGGACTTCAGACTCAGTTGGCGGCGGTGTTAAATCTGCAAAGCACGCGGGTGAAGAAACTACATGCAAAATGTTCGCCGCAACTTCCGGCGGTTTGATAAGAGAACGCAGCTGGGCGCGAACGTTGGACCAGTCACGCAACGCATTCTCAAAGTCAGCACGATGGGCGTGCCATGCTTCTAGCTTGATTTTGTAATCCGACCAGCACTCCGCGGCGACATGTCCGGTCGGATCCAGAGGGTTGAACGCGGCTTCGATGCGCGCCTTCATCTGGGCTTTGGTTGGGTAGCAGTTCTCCACATTGACCTCAGCCGGCTCAAACTCATCCAGGAATATTTGATATGCAGACGTGGTAAGAAGGGTAGTCAGCGCCACTTGCGTCCCATGTTGTGCTAGTGGCCGCTGCTTCTGTTCCGCAACGAGATCCAGCACGTGTGAGATGACATGCTCAAATCCTGAAAGGGGAGCCGTGGCATGTGAAAGTGACATTGCCAATCCACCCAGCGCAATCAGTTTTGCCAGCATGCCCGTGCTTTCGAGCGCGCCTGCCTGTAATCCATCAGCCTGTTCCAGAAAAATTTCATCCAATGGACCCATAAGGGTTTGTGCGAACTCACTGTACGTATTGTCAAGTCCCAAGCGATAAGCTAGCCACCAATCTGCGTAACTGCTGAAGGCTGCCAGCAAATCGCCGATGCCCGCCACTGTCATCGAGCGGGGTGCGTCACGCAAGGTTTCTAAGTCGCAAATCAGCACATCTGGATACCGTGAAGGCAACGTACGTTTTACGCCATCTACAAAGGTGGGGGCCATGTTCGATGTATAAGCACTGACACTGTTCGCCGTTTGATAAACGATAAAAGGCAGAGGCTGAGTGTTTTGTTCCTGCTGGTAAACATGACAGGTATGCTTGGCAATATCGGTGACTGTTCCAGAACCCACAGACAATACTGCTGAGTTTGGATGCAAATGTGCTTTTACAAAATTGATTTGCGCAAAATTAGTATGGACTTGTCCGGTGCTGTCTGGTTCTAACCAAATCAGTTCAAACTGCCAACCAGCGTTCTTCAGAATCTCGAAAACGAGTTCTTTAAGATCTTTGCCTTCTCGCTGCATCGACGTTTGATCCATAACCACCAATAATGGTTGATCAGATTTTATTCCTGCGGTCAGAAGCAGATTTGGCAGACGCCAAAGAGCGCCGGATTCAAAAACCATCTCACGAATTGGCAGTTCTTCACCAGTTGGGTAACCGGGAGTGCCACGGATTTGAGTTTTGAAGGCTTCGAGGTTTTGAGGGTCAAAACGTAGTGTCATGCAACACCTTGTTCAACATATCAGGACGATTTGTCATAACACCTTCCACACCTAATATTAGTACCTGCCGAATATCATTCGGCTCATCTGGATCCCAAGGCCATAAGGCCAGCCCTGTCAATTGGCATTCTCCGACAATTGCTGCTGTAAGAAAACGAAAATCATAAGAGAGACAGTTAGCGCCTGCACTCAACACTTGCGCACAGATTTGACGTGGAGTTAGACTTCCATCCTGCGGCGAGGGATCGAGCATGGTAGATACTTCAGGATTAATGGCTTTTGCGCGTATGAGTGCTTTTGAAGAAAAAGAGGTAACAATTGTTTGACTCAAAAAATTGTTGGCTTCCAATGTCCGTATTATCGCTTCGGCAATTGACAGTTCTTCTGTCGCAGTGGCGCCTTTGATTTCCACGCACAATCGAATCTGAGCCTCGCGAGCCAGTTGAATCACTTCTATCAAAAGAGGAATCTTTTCACCTTGACCGGCGTCAAGCTGTCGAATTTGTTGCGAGCTCTGGTCGCATACATTTCCATGACCATTGGTTGTCCGTTCCAGTGTAGGATCATGGATAATAACCAATTCATCGTCACCTGTAATGTGAACATCTGCTTCTAAAGCATCAACTCCTTGTTCAATCGAGCGGCGAAATGCCAGGAGTGTGTTTTCAGGATATTGTACTGAAGCACCTCGATGTGCAACGCGAACAATCGAACTGTGCCTCATCCTCAACCCTTGAGTCCAGTCAACATGATGCCTTTAATGATATAGCGCTGAAGGAACAGGTATAGAATCATAAGCGGCAAAATCGCAATCGCTGAGGTTGCCAGCGCCACGCCGGTAAAGATTCCCTGTGATCGACCTGCAATGGCTAAGCCAAATGTGATCGTATACAGGCTTCTATTTGATATGACTAAGAGAGGCCAGAGAACATCATTCCAACGCCAGAGCGCACTTAGTACTGTCAATGCTGCCAGAGCCGGACCACATAATGGCAAAACAACTCGGGCGTAAATCGTCAGCTCACTCGCACCATCCACGCGGGCCGCGTCGATCAATTCATCTGGAATCGCACTGATATATTGTCGCATAAGGAAAGTTCCAAAGCCACCTGAAATAAACGGTAAGATCAGAGCAGCATAGGAGTCGCTGAGGTGTAACTGACGCATCAAAAGATACATGGGGATCATCCGAATTTCAAAGGGGATCATGAGCGTGGTGAGCAGGATGATAAAAAGGACCGATTTGCCCACAAAGCGGCCCTTCGCAAAGGCGTAGCCGGTCAGCGAACTAAAGAAAAGATAACCCAGGGTGGATACGGCGGTGACGAAGAGACTGTTGAGGTAATATCGCACCAACGGCAGGTTTGTAACGGCGACCTTGTAATTGAAGAAACTCGGATCAGCAGGCCAAAAGGTTGGAATGCGCGGCATAGCCATATTGGCCGAGCGCGAAAATGAAGTTGCCAGCATCCACTCGAAGGGCGCAATCATTGCGACTGCGCCAATTGCCATAATGATAAAAATGATGATCTGTTGTACGCGTCTAAAGTTGCGCTGTGAACTCAACAAGCCGCGCAAGGTCCCTATAGGACGCGCAGGGGAGATGTTCTCAGAGGTAGCCATAGTCACGCTCCTGATTGGCTGGAAAATTCACGTCGTAGAAATGAGCGGAAATTAACCACGGTGAGGATGAGTACAATAACGAACAAAATGACAGCCGAGGCAGACGCGAGGTTGAAATCATTGCTCTCGAAGGCGGTCTGATACATATACAGCACGATCGTTTGCAGGGAACGAGCTGGTGTGCCTGCCGGGCCGCCCAACATCCATAAATCACTGAAGCGCGACATGGCATCAATTGTCCCGGTGATAAAGAGAAAGATGAACGTGGGACGAAGGCTGGGTAGCGTGATCAACCACCAGGTCTGAAGCGGACCGGCTCCATCCACGACGGCAGCATCATAGAGTTCGGCGGGAACGGCTTGTAATCCGGCCTGGAAGATAAGCATGTAATATCCCAGGGCCACCCATACGGCAAGAATGGTGACAGCAGCGCGCGAGCCGGTTAACACATAACGTGGCTCGGCCAGCCAGAGAGGTAGTGGATTCACACCCAACTCGCGCAGCAGTCCATTGACCAGACCCCAATTCGGTTGCAAGACATAACTAAAGACCAAGGCTACGGCGACGGTCGATGTAATTTGAGGCAGGAAATAGATTGCTTTAAAGAGATTTGGCCATATCCGCAAATTATTGAGCAATGAGGCCATGACAAGCGAGAGTGGGATGATGATCGCGAGAAAGATAATGCCCAAAAACGCAGTGTTCAACAAAGCAGCCAGAAAGACCTGGTTACTTAGCAGCCGCATATAATGCAAGGCGCCAACAAATTCCTGACGCGTTGCCACTTCATGAAAAAAACTTAGCCGAAATGTCTCGAAGGTAGGGTAAGCAACAAAAAGACCGTACAAAAAGAATGTCGGTGCGAG
>WNFX01009867.1_pt1 | contig 14777 bp, 17 predicted proteins | sample 5400111 | NCBI WGS metagenome assembly WNFX01 (sample SAMN13153363, study PRJNA577476) | soil metagenome | isolation source: 40 cm soil or saprolite under grassland replicate 1 | place: USA:California | collected 2016-06-15 | reverse complement strand
GCGCCTGCTCCGAGGCGTGGCGGATGCGCGCCACCGGGCCGCTGCGGGAAGCGTTGCGCCGCAAGCTGATCCTGCGACCCGGCCACCTGCACCTCCCCTACCTGCGCTACACCGACGCCGAGCTGACCGAGCTGATGGCCGCCTACGCCGCCGCCGGGCTGCGGCTGCGCATCCACGCCCTGGGCAACCTCGCCGTCGTGCAGGCCGCCCGCAGCCTACGCGCCGCCGGCATCCCACCCGCAACCGCAACCATCGACCACCTGCTGCTGCTCGATGACGCCACCGCCGACCTGGTCGCGGCCAGCGGCGCGACCGCCTCCTACCAGCCCGGGTTCATCCCCCGCTGGGGCCACATGATCAGCGCCACCGGCGCCACCCGGCGCCTGACCGTGTTCGGAGCGCGGCTACTGCTGCAGGCCGGGGTCCCGCTCGCGCTCAGCTCCGACTACCCGCCCGGGCTGCTGGACCCGCTGCACAACCTGCGCGCCGCCGTCCACCGCCGCCTACCCAGCGGCCGGCCATGGCAGCCCGAACAGGCCCTGACCCAAAGCGAGGCCGTCCGCGCCGCCACCGTCACCGCGGCCGCCTCCCTCGGCCTACCCGACGCCGGGGGGCTCGCCCCCGGACACCCCGCTGACCTGGCCATCTGCGACGGCGACCCGTTCCAACCACACACCCGGGTGGTCCAAACCTGGATCGCCGGGCGTGCGGTATGGCACGCCCCAGGGCAGCCGGCGGCCCCTCGGCGGTGAGCGGCGCACGGCGCAATGATGGCCGCCACGCGCCTGCGGATGCTGGCATAGGCGCGGTTCGCGCTGGTGCTCCTCGCGTTGGCGGTGCTCGGCATCGTGTTCAGGGTGGGAATGCGGTCGGCGGGCCGGCCGCGGGTCAGGCGCCGGCGTGGGCCGCCGACAATGACCCGGTCGTGTTCGTCGCCGGCGTCCTCGCCGCGCTCGATCAGGTCCTGGACCTCGACGCCGCGATCGGCGACAGTCTCAACGTCCCCGAGCCGCCGCTCGAGCAGGTCGTGCTGCCCTCGCTCGTGGACGCCTGCGCTGAGACCGGCCAACCGCTCGTGCTGGTGCTCGACGACCTTCACCTCGTGACCGAGCAGCGCTGCCAAACCGCCATCGGCTACCTCGCCGAGCGGCTGCCGCCGGGTTGCCAGCTGGCGTTCGGGACGAGGACCGATCCTCCGCTGCCGCTCGGGAGCTGGCGGGCCCACGGGCAGCTCGCGGAGCTGCGCGCCGCGGAGCTGTCGCTCGGGGACGCCGAAGCAGGTGCGCTGTTGGCCGCCGCCGGGGTACCCCTGCCCGATGAGCTGGTGGCGCGGCTGGTCGAGCGCACCGAGGGCTGGCCGGCCGGGTTGTACCTGGCCGCGCTCTCGCTGCGCGACCGCCCGCACCCCGAGGAGTTCGTGGATCGCTTCGGGGGTACAAGCCGGCACGTCGCCGACTTTCTGAGCGAGGAGGTGCTGGCTCGCCAGCCCGACGACGTGATCGGCTTCCTGCTCCACACCTGCGTCCTGGAAGAGCTGACCGCCTCACTGTGTGCTGCGCTGACCGGCGGCAGCGACGCGGACGTGGCGCTGCGGCAGATGGAGCGCAGCAACCTGTTCGTCGTCCCGCTAGACGAGGAGCGGCTGGCCTGGCGCTACCACCACCTGTTTGCCCAGTACCTGCGCGCCGAGCTTGCCCGCCGGGAGCCGCGGCATGTGTGCGCAAGACTTGGGGCTCTCGCTAACGACGTTGTGCACGATAGGAGCCCGGGCGTGCGGGGCTGACGGGCGAGACGGGGTGATGTTTTACCGTTCGGCGCAGCGGTCGGAGACCAGGCCGGCGATGGCCAGTATGGTGTCTTCGAAGTGTTCACGGCGTCCGATGTAGCGTTGCAGGGATCGCCACTGCTTGGGTTCGGCGATCGCGTGTTCGACGCAGATCCGTTGCGAGGACTGGGCTTTACGCGCCGTGTTGTATTCGCCCCGCTGGACGTCGGTGGCGTCTTTCGGTGGCTTGATCGGCGGTGCGCTGACCTGCTCGGGGAAGTCCCGGGCGAGGCCCTGATAGCCGGAGTCGACCCGGGCGCGCACCTGCGGGTACCGGCGCAGCAGGTCTTCGATGCCCTCGGTGCGCAGCGCGGTGACGTCGTGCATGCGCCCGGGGCGGGTGGCCCCGCACCACAGCAGCCGACCCGGTGCGGCTGCACGATCTGCGGCACGGCACGGCGCGGCCAGCCTCGCCCACGCCGCCGGGGCCGACCTCAAGACCGTGCAGGAGCAACTCGGGCACACCAGCATCGTGCTGACCGCGGACACCTACACCAGCGTCCTGGTCGACCTGCACTTCACGACCGCCGAAGCCACCGCCCGACTCGTCCTCGCCGCGGCCGCCCGCAACCCCGGCCGGCGACACCGCTCCAAATCGCTCCACCGAAAACCGCAGCACCGGACACGCCAACCGGCCCGGAACCGGTACGCCCCAAGCGATCCCGCCACCGCAGCCGCACCAACAAAGGCCGCGCACCCGTGACACACACGCGACACACCAAGATCAAGGCCGCATAGCCAGATGGCTATACGGCCTGGTCAGTACAGGTGCGCCGCCAGGGACTCGAACCCCGAACCCGCGGACTAAGATCGCGACCCGCATCCGACCCGCGTCAGGTGTTCAGCAACCGGCGGTGTGCCCGGTAGACCTACGTGGTCGGTCGAGGATCCCACTGCGGTTGGTCGCGCAGGAACCCGGCGAACCACCGGCGGCGGGATTCCCAAACGGCCGGATCCGGCCAAGGCCGTCCCGGTCGGTGGCGCAAGCCGAACGGCACCAGCGGGACCGGCAGCAGAGCGTTGACCGCCTGGCCGGCGAGCAGAGAGACCGCCTGCCGGCTTGGGTACGGACGCGTCAGCGCGACCAGTGCCTTGGTGATGGGCTCGCGGTGCGTGGCCGGGTCATACGCGATGGCGCGGTACGCGTCGATCCGCGCGACCAGACGATCGACCGCATGAGCGGTCGCATGCTCGACCTGCCCGGACGAGCTTGGGATAGCCTCGCCGTTCGCCGGGTCCGTCGGGTCCGATGTAGCTGCCGCCCGGTAGGTCGGTGGTCGCATCGCCCAGGCGCAGGCGAAGGTTCGCGTACGGCCGTGGAAACTGTTCGGTGGCCCACCGACGGCCGGCGGCGGGCCGGGACGTCGGCGCGGGGGGGTCGTGCTGGACGTGGACTCCACGATCGTGATCGCCCACAGCGATAAGGACGGCGCCGCACCCCCGATGAGCTGCTGGAGCGGTCGCGGGCCGAGCGCACCACCCAGACGTTCCCGGGACACCGGATCCCACGAAAGGGGAATGGTACCCACCGCCTCGTGGTGATGTGCCCGCGCGCCGTAGCTGCGAGCGTCGGATGCGGCGATCGCGGGAATGCCGCGGTGCGGAGGGAGGCATCGTGCGAGTGTGTACGGGCGGTCGGCGAACCGCTACGGGAATCGTCCTGGTCGGAACGCTCGCGGTCGCGGCGCTGGCGGGATGCGCCGGCGGCGGCCGGGCGGGGGCCGCGGCCTCCCCCTCGGCGAGTGGGATGACCGACGCCCAGCTCCAGGTGCTGGTGAACAACCTGGTCCAGTGTGTGCGGCAGAACGGGGCGCCCGGCATGCCCGACGTCCCGGTACGCAACGGTCATGTGGTCCTACCCGACCCGAACTCCGTCGATCAGGCCACAAAACAGAACATCGACGCGGCCCGGCAGGCGTGCAAGGCGGTGGAGGACCGGATACCGGCATCCGTCCTCGATAACAGCCAGCAGTCGGGCGGCCCGACCGCGGCTGATGTGCCGAAGCTGCGCGCGTTCGCGAAGTGCATGCGGGACAACGGCCAGCCCGACTGGCCGGATCCCCGGGCGGATGGCAGCTTCCCGGGACAGGACCTGCGGCAGGGAAAGACGCCGCAGTTCAGGGCCGCGATGCAGGCCTGCCAGACGTACTGGGACGGCCCGATCAGGTTCACGCCATGACCGGCGCGCGGCGGGTGGCCCGCCGGGCGGCCGTGGGCGCAGCGGCGACGGTACTCGGGGTGGCGGCGCTCGGCGCCGGGTGGGCGGTGACCGGGCGACCCCGCCCGGCCGCCCCGGCGGCCCAGGTGAGCACCGGTACCGCCGCGGTGACCCGGGGCTCGGTGGCCGAACGCAGCCGGTTCACCGGCACCCTGGGGTTCGACGGCACGTACCCGGTGACGCACCAGGGGGCGCCCGGCGTGCTCACCGCCGTGGCGGCGGCCGGTAGCACGGTGGGCCGCGGCGGCGTCCTGTACCGGGTCGCCGACCAGCCGGTGCACCTGCTGATCGGTACCGTGCCCGCCTACCGGGACCTCCAGCTGGGAATCGCCGCGGGCCCGGACGTCAAGCAACTGGAGACCAACCTGGTCGCGCTGGGCATGGACCCGGGCCACGACATGACGGTCGACGACACGTTCACCGCGGCCACCGCGGCCGCCATCCGGCGCTGGCAGGCCAGTTGGGGCCTGCCGGCCGGCCAGCGCACCGGGGCGCTGACGCTGGGCAGCGTGGTGTTCGAACCCGAGGTGCTGCGCATCGACCAGGTACCGGCCGCGCCCGGCACCAGCGTCGGCCCGGGCACGCTGGTGCTGAGCGCCACGTCGACCCGCCAGGTGGTCACCTGCCAGATTCCCGTGGCCCAGCAGACCGCGGTCGGTGCGGGTGACCAGGTGCAGATCACGGTCAACGGGCTGCCGGGCACGAGCACCGGCACGGTGGTCCGGGTCGCTCGCACCGCGACCGCGCCCGGCCAGCAGAGCGGGCAGCAGGACAACCAAGCCACCGCCGCCACGGTCACGGTGAGCATCCAGGTCAGCCTGCCGGCCGCCGCGCAGAGCCTGGACCAGGCGCCGACCGGCGTGTACATCACCACCGCGAGCAAGCAGGACGTGCTGCTGGTACCGGTGCTGGCGCTGCTGCCGCGCGCCGGCGGCGGGTACCAGGCGCGGCTGGCCGGCGGCGGGTACGTGGCCGTCACGCCCGGGCTGTTCGACGAGGTGACCGGCACGGTCGAGGTCGACGGGAACCTCACCCCCGGCCAGCTGGTCCAGGTGCCGGCATCATGACCGCGGTACTCGAGCTGCGCGAGGCCCGCAAGGTGTACCCGGGCGTCCCACCCGTGGTGCCGGTGGCCGGTGTCAGCCTGACCGTCCACGCCGGGGAGATGGTGGCCATCGCGGGCCCGTCCGGTTCCGGCAAGACCACGCTGCTCAACCTCGCCGCCGGGCTGGACCGGCCGACATCCGGTTCGGTACGCATCGCCGGCCAGCCGATCGAGGGGCTCTCCGACCGGCGGGTCGCCGGGCTGCGGGCGCACCGGCTGGGCGTCGTCTTCCAGCAGTTCTTCCTGCTGGAACAGCTCAGCGCCCGGGACAACGTGGCCACCGGGCTGCTGTATCGGGGGGTACCGGTCGGCGAGCGCCGCCGGGCCGCCGCCGCCGCGCTGGACCGGGTCGGGCTGGGGCACCGCGCCTCGCACCGGGCCCGGTTACTCTCCGGCGGCGAGCGCCAGCGGGTGGCGATCGCCCGGGCGCTGGTCGGCCGGCCCGCCGTGGTGCTGGCCGACGAGCCCACCGGCAACCTCGACAGCGCCACGGGCGCCGGCATCCTCGCGCTGCTGCGCGAGCTGAACGACGCCGGCACCACCATCGTCGTCATCACCCACGACAGCCAGGTCGCGGCCGCCGCCCGCCGCCGGGTGGAGATGCGCGACGGCCTGCTCGTCCACGACACCGGGAGCCTGATATGACCGTTGCCCCACCCCGGTCCCGGGTCCGCGCCGGCGACCTGCTGCCGGTCGGCACCGTCGGGCTGCGCAGCCGACCGGTGCGTGCCGCGCTGTCGATGCTCGGCGTGGCCGTCGGCATCGCCGCGGTCGTGGCGGTGCTGGGCATCACCCGCTCCAGCCAGGCCGACCTGCTCGCGCGCATCGACCGGCTGGGTACCAACCTGCTGGCCGTGACCGACGGCCGGAGCCTGGCCGGGCAGGAGGTGCCGCTGCCCAGCACGGCGCCGGCCACCGTCGCCCGTACCGACGGCGTGACGGCCACTGGCACCGCCGACCTGTCCGGCCACCCGCGGATCTACCTCGGCAACCACTGGTACGTCCTGATCGGCATCCTGCGCCCGGTGGAGCTGGCTCCCGAGATCGACAACTCGGTGCTGATCGGGCTGCCGGTGGCGGCCGACCAGCTGGGCTACGACGGGCACCCGACCCGCATCTACGTACGCGCGCAGACCGACCGCACCGCGGCGGTGCGGGACATGCTCGCCCGGGCGGCCGACCCCGCGGCGCCCGAGCAGGTCACGGTCAGCCGCCCGTCCGACGCGCTGACCGCCCGGTTGGCGGCCGCCAGCTCGGGCACCGCCCTGTTCCTCGGGTTGGGTGCGGTCGCGCTGCTCGTCGGCGGCATCGGCATCGCCAACGTCATGGTCATCTCGGTGCTGGAACGGCGCGGCGAGATCGGCCTGCGCCGCGCCCTGGGCGCCACCCGCCCGCACGTGGCCGCCCAGTTCCTCATCGAGTCGGTCGTGCTCGGCGCGGCCGGCGGCGGCCTGGGCGTGCTGGCCGGCGCCACCATCACCCGCGCGCTGGCGTACCAGCGGGGCTGGCAGCCGCTGGTGCCGCCGGTCGCGGTGGCCGTCGGGCTAGCCGCCGCGCTCGTCATCGGGGCGGTGGCGGGCCTGTACCCGGCGCTGCGCGCGGCCCGTCTCGCCCCGACCGACGCCCTGCGCAGTACCTGAGCCGCGTGGGCGGCCCCTATGGTGAGGTGGATGCGTAAGCGCTGGGGTCTGCGGGCCAAGATGGCCGGCTCGTACGTGCTGGTGACCGCCGCGGCCGTGGCCGTGGTGGAGGCCGTGGTGCTGGTGCTCGTAGTGCCCGGCCTGCTGGGCGGCGCCCAGGACCCGCGTACCCTGCTGGTCGGGCTGACCGCGCGGGACATCGCGGCGAGCGCGGGCCAGATCGCCGCGCAGCTGGGACGGCTGCCGGACCCCGGCCAGTTCCCCGTCGGCGAGGCCGGCCTGCGGCTGCTACCGGGCCAGGCGCAGGCCACAGCGGACGGCACCGAGGTGCGCATCCCGTACACGCCGACCGCCCAGGACGGCGGCGCCCCGATGTCCATGGCCCTGCTCGCGGACCCGCAGGGACGGATCGTCAGCAGCTCGTACCCGGCCCGGTACCCGCCGGGCGGCGAGATCGGCGGTCCCGGCATCGGACCGCTCCCGGGCGGGATCATCGCCAAGCTTCACGCCAGCGGCCCGAAGGGCTACGACGCGCAGAACGCCGTCGTCGGCGCCGACGTGGTGTGGGCCGTCGTCCCGGTGAACCTGGTCGGGAGCCGGCCGGATCTGCCCGGCACGGACAAGACCAAGATCGCGACCCTGGGCCTGGTCTACGTACAGGTCCCGGCCGCGGCCAAGCTCCCGGTACCGGCCAGCCGGGGCGCGAGCATCTGGGCGAACCTCTCCGCGCAGCTCGGCGTCGGGCTGCTGGTGCTGCTCGGGGCGCTGCCCGTGGGCGCGGTGTTCGGGCTGTTGTCCACCCGGCGGCTGCTGGGCCGGCTGCGGCACCTCGCAGCCAGCACCGCCGCGGTCGCGGGCGGGGACTACCAACGGCGGGTACCCGTCTCCGGCGGCGACGAGGTCGCACGGCTGGAGGCGGGCTTCAACCAGATGGCCGAACGGCTGGCCGACGCGATGGCGACCGAGCGGGCGCTGGCCGGCGCCAGCGAGCGCGCCCGCATCGCCCGCGAACTACATGACTCGATCTCCCAGGACCTCTTCTCGCTGCGCCTGCTCGCAGGCGGCCTGCGCCGGGCGCTGCCCGCCGGCTCCCCGCTGTACCCGCGCGTCGAGGCGATGGAGCGCACCGTGTCCGGCACCCTGCACGAGATGCAGGCGCTGCTGCTGGAGCTGCGACCGGTCGCGTTGCGCGAGGCCGGCCTGCTACCCGCCCTCGACGAGCTGTGCCGCGCCTACCGTGACCGGCTCGGCATCGCAGTCGAGGCCGACCTCGAGCCGGTCGAGCTGGACCCGGCCACCGAACCGGCCGTGCTGCGCGTGGTGCAGGAGGCGCTGGCCAACGCGGTCAAGCACGCCCGGCCGTCCCGGGTGGTGCTGCGGGTCCGCGACGCGGGCAGCGGCCAGGCGGTGCTGTCGGTCAGCGACGACGGCGCCGGCTTCGATCCGGCCCGGGCCGCCGAGCGCCACGGGATGGGCCTGGACCTGATGCGGGAAAGGGTGACCGAACTGGGCGGCCAGCTGCGGCTCGAGTCCGCGCCCGGCGAGGGCACCACGGTACGGATCACGCTGGGGCCGACACCATGATCAAGGTACTCATCGTCGACGACCACAAGGTGGTCCGGCAGGGGCTGCGCTACCTCCTCGATCAGGAGGACGGGATCGAGGTCGTCGCCGAGTGCCCCGACGGCGAGAGCGCGATCGCCGCGGTCCGGAGCCTGGCGCCCACGGTGGTGCTGCTTGACCTGTTCATGCCCGGTACCAGCGGCCTGGACGTCCTCGCCCAGATCAAACACGACCGGCCCGAGACCGAGGTGCTGATGCTCACCTCCTCGACCGCGGACGAGCACCTGCTGGCCGCGGTACGCGCGGGCGCGCTGGCGTACCTGCCGAAGACCGCCGGCGTCGACCAGGTCGTCGCGTCGGTGCGGGCGGCGGCGCGCGGCGAAAGCCTGCTCGACCCGCGGATCGCGGCCCGGCTGGTCCGCGAGGTACGCGACACCAGTCCCCGGCGCGGCCCACTGAACCAGCTGTCCCCGCGCGAGACAGAGGTCCTCGCCCTGCTGGCCCGCGGCAGATCCAACCGGGAGATTGCCCGCGCGCTCGCGATCACCGAGGAGACGGTCAAGGCGCACGTGTCGAGCATCCTCGCCAAGCTACACCTCGCCGACCGCACCCAGGCGGCCATCTTCGGGCTGCAGCAGGGACTCGTCCCGCTGGACGACGCGCTCGAATGAGACCCACGCGACCATCCACACAGGACGATCGGGGTACCCTGTGCACTGCAGCCGGGCGGTGCTCTGCTCGACCACCCAGCGCACCGTGCCCAGGCCCGAGCCGTGCGGTTGGCCGCGATGGGCGATGTATGGGGCGATCCCTTCGACGCGCACCAGCCGGCGGTACTTGTCATGGTCGTAGCCACGGTCGGCGTACAGGTCCGGCGGCCGTCGCCGCGGTCATCCCGTTTGCCGCGAATCGGGGGAATCGTCGCGAGCAGCGGGAGCAGCTGCGTCACATCGTTTCGGTTACCACCGCTGGTCCGCTCTACGATCCGACGCCTGCCTACATCCAATCGGTGCACGGTCCGTCAAGCAGACCCGGTCCTCGATGTCGCTGAGGCAAACGTTCACTGCCTACCTTGGGCCTGACGCTTCTGTACGATTCACCGCGCATCGACAGCGTGGCCGGGGCTTTCCAATCCCAGGCTGTGGTGCAGGGTGCCGTCGACAACGGTAACGGCGCTACCGGTGAGGTGGACCCGGTCGCCATGCACGGCGGTGCGGACCAGACCGCCGCGGGCAGAGGCCTGCAGGCCGGTCAGGCTGTCCCGGCCGAGGCGGCGCGACCAGTACGGGGCCAGCCCGGTGTGGGCGCTGCCGGTGACCGGGTCTTCGGGAATGCCACCTGCCGGCGCGAAATAGCGGGGGACGAAGTCGTGGCCACTGTCCCGACCAACCGCCACGGCGGTGGCGATGATCCCGCGGATACCGTCTCGGCCAGTCACCCGGGCCAGCGCGGCGAAGTCCGGGGCCAGTCCGCGGACGGCGGCCTCGTCACCGACCACGGCGAGCACGTCGCCGACGGCACCGGTGCCGGGTTGTGCCCGACCATCCCCCGCCGCCGTGCCTCCGCCAGCGCGCTACGCAGCACCGCCCGGATCCGGTTCACCGTGCCCGGCGAGATCAGCCGGCCACCGCGGACCCGTTGCCGGGAGATCACGTCCATCGCCCGCTGCACCTGAACGGTACGTAGCTTCGACAGCCGCTCCCCACCCAGCCGGGGGATCAGGTGCTGGTAGACGATCGCGCGGTAGCTGCGCACCGTCGACGGGCGCAGCCGCCCCTGCGCCTCCGACAGCCAGAACTCCATCCACCGCCGTACCGTCCAGGTCCGCACCTGCGCCTGCGGGCTCGGCAGCCCGCGCACGTCCCAGCAGGCGCGCTCCGCCTCCGCCCGCGAGGCGTACCCGCCCTGCCGCACCCGGACCTTCCGCCCGTCCGTGCCGGGCACCTGCACCGCGAAATACCAGCGGCCGTGCCCATCCTCACCCAACCGGGCGCACCGGGCGCCCCGCTGCCGGCCGGTCACCTCATCACGGCAACCACACCGCTTGTAGACGCGTCCTGCCTCACGTGTCTCCTGCTCGTTCCTCGATGAAGCTCCCTTGCAGATCAGGGACTTCATCCACGAGCTCGACGTTCAACCCCAGGTCACACACCCCGAATCCGCTGCGGGGCCCAGGCAAACAGCCAGGCCAGCCCCGCCGAGCGGGGCCTCGCGTGTGAGTCACAGCTGTGACTCACACGTGACTCACAACGCCACAAGCCGCATAGCCAAACGGCTGTACGGCCTGCTCACAACGGGTGCGCCGCCAGGGACTCGAACCCCGAACCCGCGGATTAAGAGCTATTGATGCCGGCCAATCCGCGTGGTGCCGGCCAGTCCGTTTACCGGGCATTTCGTCCGGACTGATGGTGCAATCTGGTGCCGTTAATTCCGTCTAATGCCGGCCTGTTCGCGGCGTCCGATCACACGGCGAGCACATGTACGGGGCGCGGCAACATGACGTGGCCTCCGAAGCGGACTCGAATCCGGTCTCCACCGCCGCCGACACGACAATGCCCCTGAGGTGGGTGCGGACGGCGATGATCAGTTGTGACGCCGGCTGATCTGGACCAGGCCGAGCAGCCCGGATAGGACCACAGCCAGCTGCGTGGCGTGATCGGGATAAGTCGATCCTGACCGGGTCGGCTTGCCGGCGGGAATTACGTTGCCCGAACGTGGAGTGCGTGCGGTGCTGAGCAGCCGCGTTCAGGATCGGGGTATGCGAGGGAAGGCATCGGCCGCCGCAGCGGCCATCGCTGTCGGTATCGGATTGACCGCCTGCACCGGTAGTCCGGCCACAACGCACCCATCCGGGGCGCCGTCGTTGGCGTCGGGCCCGGCTCCGGACGCGACCGTCGCCGCGACGAAGATCAAACACATCGTGGTCGTGATGCAGGAGAACCGATCGTTCGACTCCTACTTCGGCACCTACCCAGGCGCGGACGGGATCCCGATGACCAACGGCACACCATCGGTGTGCGTACCGGATCCCGCCGGCGGCTGCCAGCGACCCTTCCACGACACCGCCGACGTCAACGGCGGCGGCCCACACGGGCAGGTCAACGCCGCCGCCGACATCCACGGCGGGAAGATGGACGGGTTCATCGGCCAGGCGCAGAAAGCCAAACGCGGCTGCACCGACCCGAACAACCCGGCCTGCACCGGCGGCGCTACCCGCACCGATGTGATGGGCTACCACGACGGCGGCGACATCCCCAACTACTGGGCCTACGCCCACAACTTCGTGCTGCAGGACCACATGTTCGAACCCAACGCCTCCTGGTCCCTGCCCGAACACCTGTTCCAGGTCTCCGAATGGTCGGCGCACTGCACCACCCACGACCAACCCCAGTCCTGCACCAACGCCCTGCAAAACCCCGGCAACCCACCCGACTTCGGCGGCAAGAAGAAGACCAACACCGGTACGGCACCGATCTACGCCTGGACCGACCTGACCTACCTGCTGCACCGCGCGGGCGTCTCCTGGGGCTACTACGTGGTGGCCGGCACCGAACCGGACTGCGCCAACGACGAGGCCGTCGACTGCGCCCCGGTCAAACAGAACGCCAAAACCCCGGGAATCTGGAACCCGCTGCCATACTTCGACACCGTCCGCGCCGACGGGCAACTGGGCAACGTGCAGTCGGTGCAGAACTTCTACACCGCCGCCGCGGCAGGTTCACTGCCGGCGGTGTCCTGGATCGCCCCCTCGGGGGACGTCAGTGAACACCCACCGGCAAAGGTCACCGCAGGTCAGGCCTACGTCACCAGCCTGATCAACGCCGTGATGAAAGGCCCGGACTGGGCCAGCACCGCGATCTTCCTGTCCTGGGACGACTGGGGCGGCTTCTACGACCACCTCACCCCACCCACCGTCGACGCCAACGGCTACGGCCTACGCGTACCCGGCCTACTCATCAGCCCGTACGCCAAGGCCAGCTACATCGACCACCAGACCCTGTCCTTCGACGCCTACGACAAACTCATCGAAGACCTGTTCCTCCGCGGCCAACGCCTCGACCCCGCCAACGACGGCCGACCCGACCCCAGACCAGACGTCCGCGAAAACGCCCCCGCGCTGGGTAACCTGCTCGCCGACTTCGATTTCACCCAAACCCCACGACCAGCCCTGCCGCTACCCGAACACCCCACCACCACCCTGCGGTAACAACACCGCCGTGGATGCGTGCGGCCTGACGGTCCGCAGCCCGTTCGTGGCACAGTGGAAGCGATGCCCGAAGACGCGACCGCGAGGACGCACGGCACGGTATCGGCGTCGGCGATGACGATCGGGGTCCTTGCCCGACGGACTGGGGTGCCGGTCAAGACGCTGCGGGAGTACGAGGATCTGGGCTTGATCTACACCGTGGGCCGCAGCGCCGGGAACTACCGCCTGTTCGGCGAGGAGGCCCTGTGGTGCGTCGCGGTCGTCGGCACGCTACGCGGGCTGGGCTTGACCCTGTCGGAGATCCGGGAGCTGACCGCGATCTACCTCGGGCGGACCGACGAGCCGATCGGGCCGCGGTTGGCGCAGACCCTGCAGGCGGTACGCGTACGCACGAAGGCCCGGATCGCCGAGCTGCAGGCGCTGCTGTCCCGGATCGCCGAGTACGAGGCAGACCATACCGAGGAGCTGTCTGGCCGGGCCGATTTCCGCGTTCACGATCCTCGTTCCAGCCGGCACGGGCCTTGACTCTCCCCGCGGGGGGAGGCCATACCCTCGTTAGGTGACGAACCCGGCCGATCAGGAAACCGCCCAGCTACCCGGTACACCAGCGCCCGTGCGTGGTGACGTCGGGGTCCCCCGTCCGGCCGCGGCGGCGGACTGCTGCGGTTCCCGTACGCTGTTCGGCTGGTCGCCGCCGCCGTTGCCGGCCGACACCGCGCTGAAACGGCGAATCGATGCTGTGCTGCCCCGCTCCGGCCTCCGGCTGGTCGTCTTCTTCGCGGTCGTCGTCGCCCTGCTCAACGTCGGCCCGATCCTTCCGAAGTGGCTGGATCTGGTGGCGGTCGGTGTGGCGAGCCTGGCCGCGGGGGGTTGGTGCGCGGTGAACTTCTGGCGTTGCCGGCACGCGCACTGCGTGGTCACCGGGGCGGGGTGGCTTGCCCTGGCTGGGTTCGCGTTCGTCGAGGCCGGCCTCGGCCGCAGCCTGATCCATGGCGACGAAGGGCTGGTGTTCCTCGGCGTGTTGGGTGCGGGCCTTCTGGTGGAGGGGGCTTGGTACGCGGTGCGTGGCACCAACGCCATCTCGCCAAGATCGACCTGAGCACGCGTGCCGTTAGCCAGTTCGTCCCACGGGCACCCTGTGCCGTTCGGGAACTCGTCGCTGCTGCTCGGATCGGTGTGGTGCGGCACGACGGCCTGCTGGAACCCTGTCCAGGTGATCGTCTCACTGGTGTACCAGGTGACACGGAAGCTCCTCGCGGTCCCGGCGGTGCTGCTACGCCGGGACGTGACGAAGGAGGCCGAGCTGCTCGTGCTGCGGCACGAGAACGCGGTGCTGAGCAGGCAGCTCACCGGCCCGAGGCGGTACGGCGGCCGGCCTCGATCCGGCCCCACGCCGCAGCGGACCAACCTGGCGCGAGTTCCTCACCGAGCAGGCTCAGGGCGTCATCGCCTGCGACTTCGTCCACATCGACCTGGTCGACCTGCGCCGGGTATATGCGCTGGTGTTCCTCGAACACGGCACACGCCGACTGCACGTCGCCGGGGTGACCGCGCATCCGACGGCGTCCTGGACGGTGCAGCAGGCCAGGAACCTGGCCACCGAGCTGGGCGCCCACGTTGACTCGCTGCGCTTCCTGATCCGCGATCGGGACGCCAAATACACTGGGTCCTTCGACGCGGTCTTCGCCGCCGACGGCATCGAGGCGGTGAAGACCGCGCCACGGGCTCCTCGGATGAACGCCCATTGCGAACGGGTCATGGGACCCTGCGGCGCGAGGCGCTCGACCACCTGCTGATCTGGAACGAGACTCATGCCCGACGCGTCCTCGACGCCTACGCCCACCATTACAACCAGCACCGCCCGCACCAGGCTCGAGGCCAGCTCCCGCCACTCGCCGAAGACCATCCGGCGCCGGTAACCGACCTGACCAGTCACCGGCTGCTACGAACGCGAGTGCTCGGCGGCGTCATCAACGAATACAGATACGCAGCCTGACCAGCAGCTACGAGTTTCCGAACGGCACACGACGCGGCCGACAGGTGCAACGTTGCGGCGCAGGGATATGAGGGGCGGGATCCCGGAACACGTACCAGGTCGGGCCTCCCGTCGAGGAACTCGACGGTTGGCCTGGTTGGTGGTCAGTCGTAGTGCCGCAGGCGGGGCCACACCTGGGACCACGGCTGGCGGGGCCCGGTGCATACGTAGACGTGGCCGCCTG
>WNFX01005984.1_pt1 | contig 14784 bp, 19 predicted proteins | sample 5400111 | NCBI WGS metagenome assembly WNFX01 (sample SAMN13153363, study PRJNA577476) | soil metagenome | isolation source: 40 cm soil or saprolite under grassland replicate 1 | place: USA:California | collected 2016-06-15 | reverse complement strand
CAGTGCGCAAATCGAAGCGGCCCAAACTGCAAACGGCGGGGGGCGCATCCATCCAGAAAAATATTTCATAGGTTAAGAAGCGCGGCCCCGCGCAAGCGAGCCCACGCAGGACAGGCCGCTATATCGGAAAGAAGGCGTCAGTCGTCAAGGCGAGATTTTTCACAGGGGCGGTCAGTTTGAACCCTGGCGGTCGTCTCTTTCAATTCAAAAGTTCATACCAATTATTTCGGCGGCGCGGTTCGTAGCCGGCGTCGCGAATAAGCGATTCAATTTGCCCGGCATCCAATCGAAAGGTTGTTCCCGCGCTACTGACAACATTTTCCTCCATCATCACCGATCCGAAATCGTTCGCACCATATCTGAGCGCGATCTGGCCGATCTCCGGACCCTGGGTTACCCAGGAGCTTTGTATATTGTCGATGTTGTCTAAAAAGATCCGGGCGAGTGCCTGCGTTCGTAAATATTCGGCCACGCCCGTAGGCTGCTTAACCTTCAGGACGGTGTGCTGCGGCTGAAAGGTCCAGCATATGAACGCCGTAAATCCGCCGCTGCGATCCTGCTGATCACGGATGCGACGCAAATGTTCGACCCGCTCTTCGATGGTTTCCACGTGTCCAAACATCATCGTCGCACTCGATTTTAATCCGAGCTCGTGCGCTACCTGCATTACCTCCAACCATCGATCGCTGTTAATTTTCAGCGGCGAAATTTTCTTCCGCACCGAATCCACGAGAATTTCCCCGCCGCCGCCCGGAATTGATCCCAGTCCAGCCTTCCTGAATTCCGAAATCACTTCGCGTAACGGCATTCGAAAGGTCTCTGCGAAATGCTGAAACTCCGGTGGACTGAATCCGTGAACATTGATGTGCGGATATTTTTCCCGGAGGTGAAGCAGCAGATCGATGTACCATTCGAACGGCAATTTAGGATGATGCCCGCCTTGCATCAGGATTTGAACCCCGCCAACGGAAGAAAGTTCGTCGAGTTTCTGATCGATCTGCTCGAACGAAAGGACGTAATGATCCTCATCCTTCTCCGTTCGATAAAACGCGCAGAACTTGCAGTAAACGTTGCAAACGTTTGTGTAGTTGATGTTTCGATCGACAATGTAGGTGACGATCTCGCGTCCGCGTCCGCTGTAGCTTTTCGCCTTTGCCAAATCGCGCCTTGCATTGGCCAGCGCTCCCACCTCTTCCAGCGGCAAGCGATACAATTCGAGCGCTTCCTCCACGGAGATCCGTTCGCCCGCGAGCACCTTGCCGGTTAGTCCATCTCGATTCAAAGAGACCATCGCCGCCATTTTATATGACGCGGCAGCCCATTGCACGTAGATGATTTTCCATGCTGGCGCGCCATGCATTCCTGATTTCGTTGGGCATCTGCATTCTGGCCGCCGCCGCCGAGACAATCCTGGCAGGCAAACAGCCTATGAAGTTTCTTGCAACATTACGGCAGCCGCATTTTGCGCCGCCGCTATGGCTCTGGACCATTATTGGCGTTTTCTATTACCTGATTTGCTTTTTCGTGCTTCTGCGATTGCTCCACGTCGAGCCTGGGAACATGCTGCGCCCTGTCGCCATTGCGCTGATATTGGCACTCCTCGCCATCAATGCATTCGTTAATTACGTCCTATTCAGAATGCGCAATCTCTTCGCAAGCCTGTGCGTGTTCGTTACTTATGATTTAATAGCGATTGCCCTGACCACGGCTCTCTTGCTGTTGGACAAGGCGGCAGCGCTCGTCTTCATCGCCTACCCTGTATATTTGATCTTTGCCAATTGCTGGGGTTATCAACTTTGGCGATTGAATCAGCCGACGCAGGAGAAGATTCGGGCCTGATGAACAGATCTGCAGCAATTATAGGCGCCGGCGTTTCTGGTCTCACCTGCGGCGTCGTTTTCGCCGAGCGTGGACATCGAACAGCGATTTTCGCCAAGGAAATTGGCCAGCAAACAACTTCTGGGGCGGCCGCGGCGCTCTGGTTCCCCTACGATGTGGAGCCGGCGAACAAAGTCATCCCGTGGGCTCTCGAGACATTCCGAACGCTTATCCATCTCGCTCGCAATTCCAATAGCGGCGTCTCCATGATTGAACTCCGCCAATTTTCGCGCACTGGAGAAATTCAGATTCCGAACTGGGCGATTCCGCTGGGGGCGCGCAGACTTTCTTCTGTAGCCACGGCGCTGTGTCGCCGCGCGGGCCGATCGCGGGGGAAGCGCCTCGACACAGCGAGGCGGCTACAACATTTCGTTAGCGGTTTCTCGCTGAACGTTCCGCTGATGGACACGACGATTTACCTCGATTATCTCGCGAAACGTCTTCTCGCCGCGGGCGGATTAATTATTGAAAACATGCATTTCGAAAAACTCGAAGACGTCGATCCAAAGTACGATCTCGTGATTAACTGCGCTGGAATCGGCGCCCGCGAACTCGTCCACGACACCGATCTTGAGCCGCATCGCGGTCAGGTCGCGATTGTACCGAGGATCAAAGATCTTCCATACGCTGTTGTTTGTGATGATGCCCCGCTCATGTACGCTATCCCGCGCACAAACGATTGTGTCTTTGGAGGCACAAACGATCTCAGCGATGATCGTGGGGCCGATTCCGCAACAACCGCGCGAATCGTCGCTGAGTGCAGCCGCGCATTGAAGATCCAGAAACCGAATGTTCTCGCCAAGCGCGTCGGGCTACGCCCGTTTCGCAAATCAGGTGTTCGGGTCGAGCGCGATCGATTGCGCGACGGCCGGACCGTCGTTCATAACTACGGCCACGGCGGCTCGGGATTCACGCTTTCCTGGGGCTGCGCAGAAGAGGTGGTTCACCTTGCAACCGACCGTCCTGCATAGGGGGCTCGCGTGCGCCACTCTACGTCAGCGCGATGCACTGAAAGGAGCTGACGACATCGTCGGGGCCTTTTTCGGCAAAGAAACTTTCGTAATAGCCTGGGCCGAGGTCCCAGTATGGACCTTTGTAATAATCGTCGCGATAAAACCGCCAGACACCGCTTACCACGATCAAACAACTGATGCGGTCGTTCCAAAAATCGCCGACGTAATGGAAACTCAGGTTGGTTCGGGCATAGGCGCCTTTAAATCCAACGTGATCGTAAAGCACAATTTCCGGCAGGCGAGTTGACTGCGTTACAAGCGGCACGGGCTCTTTCCCGGCCGCGGAAGCATGATAACTCAGCGGACCAATTTGCCATTTCATGTCGATGACGCAGCCGTTATCCGGCGACAATTCGGTTTTGGGTATTCGTGGCATAGGCGTGGACGGCGGTGGTTTCTCTAATGATTTGAGCAAACGAACCTCACGTTGTCGAGCAAAGAGATAAGAGTTTCGGGGATCATATTCATCAAGCGCCCAGCAGGGCACAGGCGCCGCGACACAATTGCGGTCACTAGCTTTTTGCCCGCCCGATGACGCCACATGCAACGCGTGCGCCGGAGTCACCAGAAGGCTGGGATTTGAGATCGTCAGCTTTCGCGTGAACTACAACGGAACGTCCGATCACAGAGCGTTCGTCGTTCGTGAGCGAGATTTGATGGTCCACGTATTCCAGCGTCGCCTTTCCAGAAGCGTCGGCTTGCACATTTCCCATATCGCCTACATGCCGCTCGGGTGTGTCGGGTCCTGCATGCGGTTTGTGGGTCGGATTGAAATGCGCTCCTGCCGAGCTGGCGTCGGCGGCGCTGCAATCACCGAACTCATGGACATGGAATCCATGATTACCGGGCGCAAGGCCGGTGATTTCCGCCCGGACCTTTACCCCATCGGCCTCTTCGGTGAACGTAACCGTACCCGTGACTTTACTGCCTGAGGTGGGATGAAGCACCGCGACAGCTTTCAGGGGTCCCGCTGGTTTTTCTGCAGGTGTTTGGGATTGCGCGCTGAAACCGGCCGCTAACAAAAATATCAGCGCAATGAATGAAGCTCTGAAGGAATTCATCATAGCATCTCTATTTCGCAATGGCCGGTAAGTCCAGCCGCATCAAACACGCGAAAACCTCAGTTCACAACCGTCATCCCGAGCGAAGTCGAGAATGGAGCGACTGGGGAAGCCGCGACATGGACGGGCAGGCCGTAGGCTGAGCGAGCGGGAAGTGAGCGAATCAAATCCCGCGGCACGGCCTTTAAGGTAGCTCGCGGGATTCTTCGACTCCGCTCCGCTTCGCTCAGAATGACGGATATGCTAACCCCGCATTGCCCGCAAATAAATCTCTTCCAGCCTCTGCGCCTGCGCTCGCAGATCGAAATTTTTTCGAACGATCTCCGCACCATTGAGCGCGATCCGCGAAAGGAACCCGGGATCTTGCGCTGCATCGAGAAGCGCAGCAGCCAATTTTTCATGATCACCCTCAGGCACGAGCACGCCAGAAATGGCGTTCTGGATCGCTTCGGGAATGCCTCCATGATGGGTAGCAAACACAGGGAGCCCGCTGGCCATTGCCTCCAACATCGAATTTGGAATGCCTTCCTGATTTCCGTCATGGCCCTTTTGGCTCGGATGTAAGAAAATATGCGACGCATAATAGATTTCGCGGAGTTGCTCCTGCGACACGAAACCTGTGAATGAAACGCGACCGTTGATATTGAGTTCGCCCGCCAAATTCTGAAGTTGGCCGAGCAACGGTCCTTCTCCAGCAATCGTTAAGTTCGCATTTGGATGTTGGCGCAGGAAAAGTGCAAAAGCGCGGAGCGTGACTGGCAGACCTTTCTTTTCGATCAAGCGACCAGCCTGGACGAATCGCCATTCGGTCGCCGCGGCGACGAAGTTTCGTTCACGAAAAGGAAATTCGTTCAGCGGGATCCCGGTTCGTTGGATCTCGATTTTTCTTTCGTCACAGCCCAGATGAATGACTGCGCGCCGCAGCGATTCGGAACGAACAAGGACCAGCTTGACTGCACCGAGCATTTGCCGGGTTGTTTCGCGATAAGCCGGCTTGTTCATATCGACGGTCACATCGGCGCCGTGAAACGAAACAATCGACGATTTCTTCCACGAGCGAATCAACGGCAGGAGATGAACGGCGATCTGGCCAAAGTAAATGTGCAACAGGCGAGCATCGATCTTGCTCAAAATGCTCTGTAACATGCGCAGCTCCCTGTCCGAAATCTGCCATGGCACGTCACGCAATTGCCTGAACCAAAAGCGTCGCAAGAAATGCGTCGCCGGCTTTGGAGCTATGTAAATTGGGTCAAACGGATAGCGCCATGCTTGTTCGCGCTTCTGCGCAATCACCACGGGTCTGCATCGTTCCAGGGCTGTGATCTGCCGATAGATATGCAACATCTCTGGCTTCAGAAATGTCGCGCAATAACAAGCGATTACCGGGCGTGAATCAGGAGATGGAACTTCCAACGGGCCAACGCTCAACGCTCAACGCTCAATGATCAACTCCAACCAACTCAAATCGAGAACTGCGAGCGCACTTCCTCCGATACGCGGACCGGCCGGCCGCTTTGCATATCTATTGGGCACCAGAGAGTCCGCGCCTCGGACAAGAGCCGGCCGTCACGATTGCGGCGGACCTCTGTGAATCGCTCAAACGTTAACCGAGTGGCTTTACCGACCCAGGTACGCAACACCACTTCGTCGCCCAGCGTGGCTGGCCCTTTGTAGTCGATCTCGTGTCGCAAGACCACCCAACCAATGGTCTGCTGCGCTTTCGGGCTGGCAACAGCCCGCCAGTGCGCGGTGGCAACATCCTGGACCCATCGCAAGTAAACAGTGTTGTTTACGTGATTTTGCTCGTCGATATCACCGGGCAGCACCGGAATGATCATTTCAAAACGTGCGGACGACATCGGAGATTTCGGGAGAAATTAGAACTACGAATTCGAAAACAGAGTGGACGGCGAGTCAGCTTATGTGAAACCGACGCATTAATTCTTGCCGGGCTTCCATGGCAAGTTCAGGACTCATACGGCTAAGGACTTTTTCACGGCGTTCCGGATCCATGGCTGCCAGATCGCGCACCAGTTTGTTGCGTGTGCTCCATTTTGCATACTTGCTCGAGCCGATACCGATCGCAAGAAGCGCAGAGAGGATCCAAACGGTGATATCTGTCCCGCTCACAATAGAAATAAAGAAGCGAAAAGGGTTAAGGACAACCTAACGTCTGCAGCTGTAGAGCGTGACTGCAGCGACATTGCTGGGGAACATGCTGTAGAGGCTTCGCTGTGCGAAGCGCGGCGTTAAGGAGGTGTGGCACACGTTGGCCGCGCCTCTCACATACAGGCAGTCACAGTCGAATATAGACTTGCGGCGGTGACCGCATCACGTGATCACAAAGCATGTATTCAGTAGAGATCGATCGATCCAAACGCCTCCTGGTGATCAGCGCCCTGCAACAAGTCACGGCAGAGCAGGCAAAGCTGGCCGCGAAGGACGTCCGCGAGCTGGTGCACGATGTTGCACCCGGTTTCCGCGTTCTTGCTGATTTCCGATGGTTGGAATCAATGGACTCAGCAGCCGCGCCTCACGTTGCGCAGATCATGGACACGGTTGCTGAAAAAGGAGTCTCCTCCGTTACGCGAGTGATTCCCGACCCGCGCAAAGATATTGGTCTGAATATTCTGTCACAATTCCATTACGGTCCCGAAATCCAAATCGCTACGTTCGAAACATTAGCTGACGCGCTGCAAAGCCTGATCGAGGAATAACGGTCGGAGGCAACCCGGGCTTCCCGCTCAGATGTTCAAACGTTCTGACGTCCAACATTCAACGTTTGGCATTGGAGCGAAAGACGCAATTTAACGTCTTCCGCCCAACTCTAAGTTGGACCGGATTCGCCGGCCGGCTTCTCTGCGATTTATTGTCCCTTCCCGGGAGGTTTCGCAGCCTTATTTCCTTCTTTGATCGCCTCGGCTTCAGTCATGTATTTACCCTTCTTGGTCGTCCCGTAAAAGCGCGATCCTTCCCTGTGGTACACATGCGAATCTGTGTTAACCCACACCAGACCATGGCCACCGCCTGGTGCAGGCGGGTTGGTTGCTGCCTCGGCGTTCGTGCTCTTTGCGGTGGCACGGCTAACGGCCGCTGGACTTGCTGCCGCAGAACTTTTCGGCTTGAACAGATCGCCAAGCGAGAATTTGGCAGGCGACGGCGAGGGACTGGTCGCTGATTCCGCTTTTTTGCGTCCGCCTTTTGCTTTGGGCGCCGCTGCAAGCGACGTCGCAGGCGAAGCGGATGTAGCGGTTTCGCCTGGTGATGCCGTCGTTTCAGCTTTCTTGTGCGTGCGATGTTTTGCGGGTGCTCCTGCAGGCGACTCGCCCGGAGTGGGCGATTGAGCTTGCAAAGCACAAATACTGGCAACACCGATTGCAAAGAAGAGAGTAAGGAATCTTTTAGTCATGGAGGCGAGCGTAAACAAACCGCGGACTTACAGTCAACGCATTTCCAACGAGCGATCCATTTTTTGCGCAGAAAGATGGCAAAGGACAGCAAGCGTCTGGCGGCACCAGAGCTAGCTATTCTTGGGCGCGCCGAAACTCTAAAGACTGTTGAGCACGGCGGTGGCCTGCGCTACACTCCAGCCGGGATGCTTGACATGATTCTCGGATGCCTGAAATGGGCAGCGGTCGGTTTCATCGTCGCGTTTGCGCTGATGAAGCTGTTCGAGGCTAGTCATATTCACGACGACATCCCCAAGCCTGCCTTCAAAATACGTCAGACGAAGCGCGCGACCTTCGTGCTATCGACTTTTGCGGCGATGCTTTCAGCCTTGGTCTGGCTGCTCGTGCAAAAACTGGACTAGTTCCTCTCCGCCGTAGCCGAGGGTGAAGGCGGATCAGCTCATGTAGAAGCCGCCGTTTACGTTCAAGACATGCCCCGTGATGTACGAAGCCATCGGGGAGGCGAGGAAAAGTGCTGCGTTCACAATCTCGCCGACGTCACCAAGCCGGCCGAGTGGAATTTGCTTGATGAAATTCTGGGTCACTTCATCGGGCATGCCTTTGCTCATGCCAACGTCGATGAAACCAGGCGCGATGGCGTTCACCGTGATGTTCTGGCGCGCAAACTCCCGCGCCGAAACTTTCGTGAGCGCAATGATCGCCGCTTTGCTCGACGAATAATTTGCCTGCCCAAATAACCCGAGCTGGCCGCTGACAGACGACATGTTAATGATCCGCCCGCCGTTTCGCAGAATCGCGCCCGCCTTTTGCGTGACCGTGAATGTGCCGGTGAGATTTACGCGCACCACGCTCTCAAAATTCTCCACTGACATTTTCTTGATCGTGCGATCGCTGATGATACCGGAGTTGTTCACGAGGATGTCCAGCCCACCATGCCGATCTTGTATTTGCTTCATCATGGCCTCGACCTGCGTCGGTTGCGTCACGTCGCATTCAATCACCAGCGGCTCATTGAGTTCACTGGCCACATGGGTCGCATCGGTCTTGTTTTGTCCCTGTGCGTCGGCCACAAAATTCACCACGCATTGCGCGCCGCATTGGCCAAATGCCTTGATCATCTCCGCGCCAATCCCGCGCGAGCTACCGCTGACGAGCACGACTTTGCCGCTGAAATCGAGTGGATCAGGCATTTGACGATTTAACGATTTAACGATTTAACGGTTCAACGCTAGATTTTTCCAATGGCTTCACCGATTCGAATTCTGACCGCAGTCCCGATTTGCGACGGGCATGACAGTGCGATCAACACGATCAACCTGGAATTCATCAGGCACGGCATTGAAGTCATTTACCTTGGTTATCATCGCTCTGTGGGCGATATCGTACGCGCCGCAATCCAAGAAGACGTGCGCGCCATCGGCATCTCGAGTTACAACGGCGGTCACATCGAGTTCTTTGCCGAAGTTGTTGGCCTTTTGCGAAAACGCGGAGCGAACGACATCAAAGTCTTTGGCGGTGGTGGTGGAACGATCACCCATGAAGACGCTGTGGCCATGAAGCGCAAAGGCGTGGACAACATTTTCTTTGCCGGGACATCACTGGCAGAAATGACCGATTATGTCCGCAAGCACTACGGCGGGCCGCGGGGGAAAAGGTCGCGCGCCAAATCACCCGACCGGGAGCTCGCCCACAAGCTGACCGAAATTGAGGACGCTTATGCAGCGAGACGAAAACGCCCAACGCGCAACGCCCAACCAAAAATCCGCAATACGCAATCCGCAATACGCAATACAAACGTCATCGGCTTTACCGGGCCAGGTGGCGCTGGCAAAACCACGCTGATTGACGAGCTCGTGCTGCGTTTTCTGAATCAGAACCCGAAGGGAAAGATCGCGATTTTGTCGCATGATCCGAGCGTGATTGGGGAAGGAGCATTACTTGGCGATCGAGCCACGATGATCAACTCGCAAAATGATCGTATATTCATGCGCAGTATGGCGACGCGCGGGCAGGCCGGCGGTCTTTCGCCCGCCACGCAAGATTGTCTGACGCTACTCGCCCGGTCGGGGTTCGATTACGTGATCATTGAAACAGTGGGCACTGGCCAGGAGGCGATGCCGTTTCAAAAAAATGGCATCGTCAATCAAACCGTGCTGGTAATGAACCCTGATTACGGCAGCCGGTTGCAACTGCAAAAAATCGTGATGCTCGACCTTGCCGATATCGTAGTGGTGAACAAAAGCGATCTTCAACGCGCCCGTACTGCGCATACCGAAATCGAACAACGCCTGGACCAAAACCGCCGTAATCAGCGGCTGCTCGATACCGTTGCAAAACGCCATCGTGATCCTGGCGTGGATGAGTTATTTGGGTTAATCTCGGACCGCGGATAATCAGACTTGTCATGTCGAGCGAAGTCGAGACAGCTCTTGATAATTCGAAGGTGAGGAAACAATTAGAGATTCCTCGACTTCGCTCGGAGTGACAGGAATGTAAAAGTCGAGTCATGAGCAAGCTTGGACAAGTTGTTGAATCGATCGAAAAGTACAACAAGTTCGTTCTCAATCAGGTGAAACGTGCGCGCACCGATGAAAAATTCGGGCGCGAACTGCTGGGGCGCTGGAACGATACCAAAGCGAAAATTCCCGTCTCGCGGACGCCAACCGGACTGCCGTTGCCGCGCCTGGCGCTACCTGAGATCGATGAGCCCGGCGAAATCGCGCGGTATCTTTTCGCTGAAGGATTACCAGGTGAATTTCCATTTCTGAACGGCGCCTATCGCGAGATGTATTTGGAACCGATTCGCGAGGTCGAAAGCTTCGAAAAAACCGGCGAACCTCCGCAACGGCCAGCCCGGCCGCCATTGCCTCAGTCCGAAGAGCCGACGCGTTTGTTCTCCGGCTTGATGCTCGCAGAGGACACCAACGAGCGCTTTCACTATCTCACCCAGCATCAGCGCACGCACCGGCTCAGCACCGCGTTCGATGGACCTACGCTTTATGGCATCGACAGCGACGCGGATGGCGTCTTCGGAAAAATCGGCGAGGGCGGCGTCGCCATCGATACGGTCGAGGACATGGTCCGGCTTTACGATGGTTTTGATCTCGGCTCACCGAATTTTTCCGCGTCGATGACCATCAGCGGTCCGGCGCCGATCATCATGGCCATGTACATCGCGGCGGCGAAACGCAGGTTCGGTCCGAAAGTTGTTCCGAAACTGCGCGGCACAGTCCAGGCGGACATCTTCAAAGAAGTCCAGGCGCAAAACGAAACGATTTTCCCGATCGAAGCGTCGCTGCGGTTTCTCACCGACATGGTTGAGTTCACCACACGGGAAATGCCGCGTTGGTATCCGATTTCCATCAGCGGATACCACATCGGTGAAGCTGGTTCGACACCGGTGCAACAAGCCGCTTATACGCTGTCGAATGGTTTCGCCTACGCGGAGATGTTCGCGGCGCGCCGAATTCCGGTGGATCAATTCGGGCCACGCCTTTCGTTTTTTCTCGATTGCGGTCTCGACGTCGAATATGTCGCGCTCGCTCGCGTGTCGCGGCGCATCTGGGCGATCGGAATGCGGGAGGTGTTTGGCGCAGGACCGCGAGCACAGCTTTTCAAATTGCATACCCAGACCAGCGGTCGCTCGCTGATCGCAGCTGAATTCAAGAATAATCTCACCCGCACTGCGGCAGAGCTAATGCTCGCTTACATGAACGCGACGAATTCGTGTCATTCAAACAGTGCAGATGAACCGTTCACAACCCCGAGCGAAGAATGGATTCGGCTTGCCGCGCACGGCCAGGCGATTCTGCTGGAAGAGTCCGGCATTTTCAAACACACCATGAACATGTTGAGCGGTTCGCCGGGGATGAAAGCCGTTGAGCGCTCGGTGGAAGCGGCCATCCTCGACGAGTTCCGTGAGATCGAGCGACTGGGCGGCGTACTCGCCGCAGTGGAAGATCGTTATCAGCGTAGCCAGATTCAGAACGCGGCGCATCGGTATGAGCAGCAAATTTACAAAAGAGAAACGCCGAGAAAGCCAAACGCGCGCTGGATAAACTCGCAAGCGTTGTCGAACGCGGTGAGAATTGTTTCCCGATGCTGCTCGAAGCGGCGGAAGTCTGTTCGTTAGGCCAAATCACCGGCCGCTTGCAGGAAGTGGTCGGACGTTTCCGCCCGATGGTGTAGGGAGATCAGGCTACCAATGTGGGAGGGGCCTTAGTACCCCGACCGGCAATGAGACCAGGTCCTCATTCTCGCAATTTGCGTTTGCGTAGGCTTAGCGATACGGCGGCAACGTTTTTCACTACTAAGACACTTCATCCAAAGGAGCCAGTCTTGGACGAGGAACCACGTGAAATCATTGTCTCAGCATTTACTTTCGCTGTTCGGCAGCAGCGCATTTACCTCCGAGCATTCGTTGTAATGCCCGATCATTGCCACGCCTTGTTTGCTCTGCGCGGGCAATGGGTACTGCCAAAGTTTATGCATGCCTTTATGAGTTACGTTGCCGGCAAAACATTTTCGATCCTCCAAACCCATCATACATCTTGGCAAGACGGGTACTACGATACTCATGTAAAGACTGCAAAGCAGTTCCAGTTTGTTGCTCGCTACATTGAACAAAATCCGGTTGCCAAGGGACTTGTTGAAAAACCGGAGGAGTGGAAGGCGAGTAGCGCAAAAAGAAAAGATTTGGTGACGGACCCGTGGCCCTGACCTGCAGTTAACCGCGATGCCATGCAAAGCATACATCGGCACGAGTGGTTGGAATTACAAGAGTTGGAGCGACGGGTTTTACGAGAACACACCGCAAAAGCAGTGGCTCCGGTTTTGCGCGGAACGCTTCACCGGAATTGAGGTCAACGGCACCTTCTACAGGCTTCAGGAGAAAAGCACCTTCAAAAAATGGCGTGACGAGACGCCGGACAATTTTCCGTTCGCCATCAAAGGGCATCGTTACGTCACGCACAACAAAAAGCTGCTCGACGTCGAAGAATCAGTAATCCGTTGTCGCGAATCCGCTGCGCCTCTCGGCAAACGGCTCGCCGCTGTGGTGTGGCAGCTTCCGGCTCTTTTGAAAAAAGACGCGGAGCGGTTGGAGAAGTTCGTCAAAACTCTGCGGCACTGGAGCAGCACGCGGCACGCGATCGAGTTTCGTCACAAATCGTGGTTCGATGACGAAGTGACCAAGTGCCTGAGCGATCATGCGGTTGCTGTCTGCATGTCCGACGCGCCGGACTGGCCAATGTGGGAGGAAGTGACGACCAATCTCGTTTACATCCGAATGCACGGTCACACCCGGAAATACGCATCCAATTACAGCAAGCCCGCCCTCAAAAAATGGGCGACACGCATTCGGCGCTGGCTAGAAGAGAATCGCGCCGTGCATGTTTATTTCGACAACGACGCCGAGGGTGCCGCCCCGCGAAACGCGCTTACGCTGCTGGAAATGTTGCGCTAACCAGGTCGGTTCTATTTTTCCACTTCGAGTTCGTTTTTACGCCTGGTTGAATTGGGCTGACAATTCGGAGACAAGTTGTTCGCGAGTGTTCGGCTGAACGTCGACCACTCTGACATCGGGCCGCTTTTTGATTGCATCAGTGAATGGGAACGGTCGCGCAGTAATCGTGGCAAGAATCGGCACTCTCGTTTCGAATATCTTACTTACTGCATCGCGAAAAATTGCCGATCGGATCTCCATCGGCCCGATTTCGTCAATCACCACCAGTTGCTGCGCACTAACTGCTTCATGAATTGCGGGAACGCCCACAGTTTCCAGCTTGGCAAGATCAAGCCCGTACTTTCCAACGCGCTCACACGTTTTGAAATTAATATCGGCAAAGACAGCTTCTTTACCGCCGAGCGTGATGAGTTTGAACCCGACGCGCATACCGCGCTTGCGGATTTCCTTAGTGTAAAAACCGCCGGCTGGCAGTGCCAGATTCTTCACAATCCGTTTGATGAGCGTAGTCTTTCCACATCCCGGACGTCCGGTAAGCAAAATTCTTTTAGTCACACGATAAAATTCGAATGCGCTCTGTGAAAGAACCGCCCTGCATGCGCAGCACGATTCTGTTTAAAGGAGGACGAATACCCATGGTAACCAATCACGACATCATCAACGAACTGAGAAAAGCATACGCGATGGAGCTGGAGACGATTCAAAATTATCTGGCAAACTCAATTGATCTCGATGGCGTGCGCGCAGAGGAGATCAAAAAAGCGCTCCTTGGTGACATCGAGGAGGAACTCGGTCACGCCCGGAAGCTCGGCCATAGGATCAAGGTGCTCGAAGGTCGCGTGCCCGGCTCGCTCGATCTGGACCGTGCGCAGCGTTTTTTGCAGCCGCCCAAGGACAGCACCGACGTGATCGCGGTGATTCGCGGTGTGATCCGCGCCGAGGACGAAGCCATCGACCAGTACAAGAAAATTATCAAGATGTGCGATCCGATCGATTTAGTGACACAGGACCTCATCCTCGAAATTACGGCGCAGGAACAGTCACACCGCTGACAATTCATTGGATTCCTGTACGAGTACGAACGCGGCGAAGCGAAGCGGCTCACAGCAGCCGCGGCATAGCAATGCATTTAATCAAACTCGCTTCTGACAATGCGCGCAAAACCATGCGGTGCGCCCGCCGATCCTCGCTGATTTAAGTCTCCTCCCGCAACGAGGACATTTCCCGCCTTTTCCCCGATGCGGCAGAAGCCATGATCTTGGCATTTGGTTCGCGTCAGCCCTGGCCGTGATCGCTCTTTCCAAAACGTAGTGTGTAGCGCGAAACAGTTTTGTGAGGGCTTTGTCGCCCAGGCGAGAGATTTCCGTCGCGGGATGCATGCGTGCGCGGAAAAGAATTTCGTCCGCGTAGATATTGCCAATACCTGAGATAAGCCGCTGGTTCATCAAGATCGATTTCACGGCGCCACGACGGTTCCCTAGGATTTTTCTGAACTCTCCAAGATCGAGATCAAGTGCGTCTGGTCCCAGTGCGCGCTTTTTCAGAAATTCTTCGACATCTTTTAGCAATCCGATCTGGCCAAACTGGCGCTGATCGTCGAACGCCAGACGATGGTTGTTGGCGAAAACAAAGAGCACTCGCGTATGCCGCGGTGCTTGTCGGTCGTCTTTGAAATACTCAAGTGACCCGGTCATGCCGAAGTGCAGTCGCAACCAAAGCTTGCCATCGGCGCGCACAAACAGATGCTTGCCATGCCGGCGAGTCGATTCGAAGCGGCGCCCTTTCAATCTGCGCGCAAGCTCTCGCGCCGAGATGTCCTTCAAGATGTATGCGTTCCCCACCTCGACATCATTGATGCGCTGATGCAACGACGTGGAATCGAAGTACCGCTTGAATGTCTCAACGTCAGGCAGCTCTGGCATCGGCGTTTATCCGGATTTCTCGATGTATTCCTTCAG
>WNFX01003892.1_pt1 | contig 14784 bp, 26 predicted proteins | sample 5400111 | NCBI WGS metagenome assembly WNFX01 (sample SAMN13153363, study PRJNA577476) | soil metagenome | isolation source: 40 cm soil or saprolite under grassland replicate 1 | place: USA:California | collected 2016-06-15 | reverse complement strand
GGGGCCAGCCCGCGCGAGGGCCGCGTTCTCCCCGTTGCAGGCTTTCTAGACTATAGGGACGGACGCGCTAACCCCGGCACCACGGACAAGTCAGGGGCAACTGGCCTAAGTGGACACACCGGACAGGACTAATGGTCTGACCTTAACCCTCAGACCATTAGCAGCGATCGGGATTCCCTATGGCTCATCCTCCAGGAGGCCGCCGGTTTGCCTATGGCTGCGCGAGCTCCAGCCGGACATACCGGACTGGGCCGCTGGAGGCACGAGAGGGCGCCTCTAAGCCGCGCACCCCCAGTTTGCTTCCGGACACACACGGACCCCCAGCAACACGCTCGCTGGGGGTCCGTGGTGGGTGCAGAGAGGCAACCGCGGTCAGCCTACACGACCACGCTCACGTCCTGGGGGATGCCGCCAGCCGTACCGCGCATCCTCCAGCGGCGCCGCATCCAGCGCCACGTTGACGCCCAGCTCGTCCACAGCGACCCAGCGGGGGATGGTCGACCCTCCCGGCGTCCTGATCCGCCGGAGGTCCGTCGCCTTGAGGGTCTTCCGCCGCGGCTGGACACGGACACGGTCCGGTCGGCCCGATGCGAGCGACCGGCCGGCCCGCTCCCACTCCTCCACCTCGAACACGCCCGACCCGGTCCTGACCGCCTTGCTTTGCATCCCAGCCGCCCGCGGCTTGCCGTCCAGCACGAGCGCGCGGGTGCCGATCACCTCCAGGTCGCGGTAGAGTCGCTTGCGGCGCAGCCCTGGTATGGGGATGGATGCCAGGGCCGCGTCGCCTTCCGCATCGACAATCAGCCCGTCCGTGTCGACGTGGACCAAGTGGTCCAGGCCAGCCACCAGCATCGCGTGCCACAGCATCCGCCGCGTCTGGCTCATCACGTAGGACATGATCTGCGGCGCCGAATCCTTCCCGTCGACCCGGCCCGCTTCCACCTTGAGCACGTGGCCCAGCAGCAGCGCGCGTCGCAACTGGCCGTCTGGGTCGCGGATGGTCTCTGACCTGTACCCAGGCCCCCACGGACAGTCGTCCAGGTCGTCCCATTCGGTGTAGCGCAAGCCCATACGGCCGACCAGGGTACGCGCCCAGTGCTTCGCCACGGCCGCCCGCAACGGCGTCACCTCCTCCGCGCGACCGTCGATGTGTTCCATCGCCCAGGCCATGAACGACCGCAACGCTGGCGCGTGCTTCCACGCCCACGCCCGCCGGATCTGGACCTGGGCGTCCTGGGCGAGCGCGTCAGCGACCTCACCCCACCAGGCCACGGTCCGAAACGTGCCGACCGGCCACACGATCTGGCCGTCCAGCTCCGCCGGCAGGACCGGCACGGGACACTTGACCTCCACGTCGACCAGCAGTTTCTTACGGGCCGCGATCTTCCGCGCTGTTGGCACGCTGAGCGAGCGGAGCGCGTCGACCTGGCCGATAGGCACAGTGTCGCGCAAACCGACCTGGGCGTAGGCGCTGGTGTAGTCCCATTCGACCCAGCGGCCGGCGCCGAACTGGCCATGCCGCCATGCTTCCGCCCGGCCGGTCCACGCGGCGCGTCGGGCGACCTCGGCGTGCGCCTCCGGCGGGTGACCCAGGACCGGGCCGTCCAGGTGCCGGCGCCGCCACACGTTCCACGCCAGGCCCGCGCCGGTCGGCGCGAACGGCCCCAGGTCATCGCCCTGGAGCCAGTCGGCCAGCTCTCGCCAGGCCGCCGCCAGGATCTCCACGTCCGCGCGGCACCGGGCCAGCCACTCCTCCAACGTGGCGTGCTGATTGGGCAACGGTGGTTTGCTCCGGCCGACCAGCGCGCCGACCTTGTCCAGCGCCATCGGGAGGATGGTGGTCATGTCGACCGCGGTAACGGTGCTGGTGCCACGCGCCCAGCTCGCCCAGGCCAGCTCGCGGTCCAGCATGATCGGACCCAGCCGGTAGCCACGCTGGTCAAGCTGGCGGAGCATGTCCGCGATCCGGAGGTCATAGCTGAGGTTGTGGCACACGATCACGGTCCGATGCTGCGGCGCGAACGCGAGCGCGATCCAGTCCCACAGCGCGTCAACGTCGGTGGTCTGGGTCCACAGCCGCTCATGCCAGCCGGCCCGGTCGTGGGCTCGCCGGTCAATGGCGGCGACCCCACACAGCCACGTCTGCTCCTCCAGACCGTGGACCTGGCGCCGGTTAGCCTCAGTGTCCAGGTACACGAACGTTGCCGGCCACGGGCTTTTGACCAGCGGCCGTATCCAGTGCGGCTCCGGCGTCATCGTCGCCCGCCAGGCTCGCTGTGCTGGTGACGCCGCCGCATCGGAAGCGCGCCAACGTGAATATCGGAGTGAATGCCGACCGGCCGCCGCATCTCCCCGAACAGCGTTTCCCACTCCGTCAGGGTCCGCACGAACGTCCCGTGCTGGTCGCGGAGGTGCTGGACGGCCTCCTCCTCAGTCCGAGGCCAGGGGAATGTGCCAGGCATGGCTCACGCCTCCTCGCCCAGGATCGACCGGCGTGCGGCCTTGTCCGCGGCCTCACGCCAGCCCGCCGGCCGGTGCCCAACGTGGTCGCCTGGCTCCGCGCGGACCCAGCGGGGCGGCGCGCAGCCCTCGCAGAAGGTCTGCCAGTGCCCCTCGCCGCGGCTGTCGATGTACCAGTACCAGTCGACCGCGCCCTTGTGCTGCCGGCCGGTCAGCGTGCAAGCCGGCGGGCGTGCTGGCGTGACGGGCCGCTCGAACGACCAGCCGTGACGCCGCGGCCGGTTGTGCGCTCGCCCGCGGTTGTTCCCCGCCTCGTTCTCCTCCAACGCGCGACGGTAGAAATCGTCGCCCGCCACTGCCACCTTTGCGCTCATGGTCGCCTCTCTGCTGACCCGATGGTCGGTTACTCCGGCCCTTCCGGCTCGCCCGGTAGTGGGGTCGGCTCCGGGCCGGGGAACGGCTCCGGCGGGTCCTGCGGCTCGCCTCCCATGCGATCACCTCCTCTCGCTCAGCTCTTGACGTACACGCCGCTGAGGAATGCTCCCAGCACGTCCTGACCATCGCCAGTCCCACCAGGCCCGGTCGCCGCGTCCGCGATGCCGATAGCCTCGCTTTCAGCCTCCTCCGGGGTCATGGGGGTGTCGCTGACCACGTTGAAGAACAGCGTGTCCACCTCCCGTTTCCCTGGCAGCCGGACCAGCACCCTGACGTGGTGGAGATACCCGGTCGTGGGCGCGTGGCCCCAATTGGTGATTGCGGAGTCCGGCACTGGCACGTCGCCTCGCAGGGCGCCAACCACGCCTTGCGCCGCAATGGCCTCGCGGACCTGGCCGAACGCCCGCAGTAACGATTGGCGGTTAATGCCCAGGCCCGTGCCGACCAGTGACCGCTGGAAAGCGTTGGCGCTCACGCCGGACTTGACGGCCCTGGCGATGGCGCCGGCCAGGTTGCCGAACGGTGACACCATTGGCGACCACCTCCCGTCATGGGCCGCCCCGCGCGTCGGGGGGGGTCACGACGCGCGGGGCGGAGCCTGTCCCGCTCCTCAGCCGAGATCGTGTGTGCGGATTGGGAACAGCTCAGGGTCGCCAGGTAGCGCGTTCGGCCAGGTCACACGCCGGACGCTGACCGCGTCGTCCAGGGTCTCGAACGGACCCCAGATGGTGTACTGCCGGCAGGGTGGTCTGCCTGAGCAGAAGTGCGCCACCCTGATTTCGTAGCCGCCCTCCGCGGCCGTGTCGATGCGGTACATCGTCGGCGCTCCGCAAGGCTCCGGCTGAGACCGGACGCCGCGGCTCATGGGACTTGCTCAGCGGCGACCAGCTCCAGGTCGATGATCTGCTGATCCGGATTGAGCCGGCTTGGCTTGAGCGTGAAGCGGACGTTTTCCGGCAGCGCGTCAAGCTGCGCCGCGCGGACCAGTTTGCCGACCACGTTCGGCGCTCCACAGCTCACCAGCAGCTTTTCCCCGCTGCTGAGGTCGACCGCGTCGATCATCAGGAACACGCCCACGGCGTTGTTCATGCTCGACTTGAGCGCCTGGAAGCCGAACACGCGGATGGGGGTCATGGAGAGGTCCCGCGCGCCGACCGGGACGATTGGGTCCCACAGCTCCTCTCTCGATTCCGCGGCCATGATCCGCTCGACGATGCGGCGAGCGACCTCCGTGGAGCTGGCCACGTGGATTTCGATGCCGGTCCGCAACGCCCGGTAGACCTCCTCCGGGCTGGCGTCCTCCGTCTCCTCCAGGTCGTCAGGCTCGCCCTGGTCCTGGTCGTCGTCCAGGCCCGGCGGTGGCACGGAGTTGTCGGTCGGGTCGGCGTGCTCGCTCACGAGGTCGCCTCCGTCCCGATGGTCCCGGTGAACGTGCCGGCCACGTGCCGACCCTCCGGCGTCGGCCCTGCCGCGTCGCCCAGCGTGTCCAGCTTGGCCTTGACCTCCAGCAGCGCGGCCGTGTTGCCGTTGACCGCGCTCGCCAGGGCGTTCAGGGCGTTGTGCTGGTCCTGCGCCTGGCTGACGAGGATCTGGGCCAGCTTATCGTTGTTAAGCTGACCGGCCGGGACGGCCAGGTCGCCGCTGAGGTTCAGCGCGTCGCGGACTGCCGCGACGATGTCTGCCTGGGTCACTTCGGTTGCCTCCTGTAGGACGCTGATCTGTTGACGTTGCGCCGCTGTGAGCATGCCCAGACGCCAGAACGAGATACCCTGCCCGCCGGCCAGATGCTCGCTTGCGTGGTCGACCCAGTGCGGACTGTCGGCTGGCGCCAGGTCCAGTTGCACGTAGCGGCCCCTCGCATCAGCGAGTACCTGGGCGTAGTTGGCGATCTGAGAGCCGTAGTACATCTGCGGCGAGACGAAATCGCACACTGCCAGGCCGGCGGCCCAGTCAACGCCGTGTGCCTCTGCCTGCTGGCGGGTCGGGTAGCTGGAAAACCCGACCGGGACGCTGGGCCGCATTTTGCGGAGCGCGTCAACACATAGCTGGAGGTGCGCTCCGGATGGTGTCGGCCCGGCCGCGTCTTCCCAGTCGATGATGTAGGCCAGTGCTTCGGACTGCGCGAGTGCTCGCGCTGCCAGCACTGGGTCGCTGTGCTCGTACAGGTACGTCCAGGCCATCAGCGGCCCTGAGAATGCCGCACGCCAGCGGCGGTAGTTCTCATGGAAGTCAAACCCTTGCGGGTCTGTGATGCCTTCCCCGTTGGCCGCGCGGACGATCAGGCCGCGGCAGAAACGGACCGTCTCGGGTCGTTCCTTCCACACCCAGGCCCACGTCCCGTCCAACACGTCCAGGCTCATCGCCCGCGCCCGTTGTGATGGCGCCGCCTGATCCCTAACGCCAGGTAGGCGCCGGCCGCCGCGGCGGCGGTGGTCCATGCGAAGACCACCAGCCAACCGATAACCTCTGCGCTCAGCATGCCTATTTCCCCTCCTCCAATTCCGGCTCGCCTTGCGGGATGGTCCCGCCCCGCTTTGCCTCCTCCTCCGCACGTGCCGCGGCGATTTCAGCGGCGACCTGCCGCTGGGCCTGCCGGACCTGCCGCTGCCGCTCCAGCGCCGCGGTCAGGGTCTCCTCCGGTGTTGCCACGGTCGGCCAGCTCCTCTCGCCCTACTGCGGCTGGGCCGCTTTGATCTGGTCGATGCGGATTACCGCCAGGGCCGCATGCTTGGCCGCGTCGTTCAGCTCGTTGTGGAGCTGGTCGTCCGTCACGCGATGCAGCTCCTCGTCCGCGGTCTGCTGGAAGGTCGCCAGCGTGTGCCGCAGGTTGGCGTACACGTCTGCCATCTGGTCTCACCTCCTCTCACCCGTACCTGGGGAGGTGGCCATCATAGCTTGGCCAGCAGCAAACGGGCATCCTCCGCGGAGTACCCCAAGCCGCGAAGCCGGCTGTTAGCGGCGGCCTCGGCCAGGGCGCCACGCTTGACCGCGCTGATGATCTGCGCGGTGGTCAACGCCTTGTCCCGGGCCGGCGCCGGCGCATGCTCGGCCAGGATCACGGCCGCGTCCGCTCCGCTGTAACCGATGCCTGCCAGCCGATCCATCGCCTCGCGCAGGGTGAAGATCTCGTGTGTGTACGCCGCGACGATCTCCGCCTTGGTCAGGTCCTTCTGATTGGCTTGGCGCTCCAGGTCCCAGATGCGGATCAGCTCTTTCACCTGGCCGCTGGGCACGCTCAGCCGGTCCAGCGTGGCGCCGGCCTCGCTCCGGTCGATCCGAAACGCCACGTAGAGGCTGTGGACCCTGGACACTGCCGCGTCCCGGTAAGCGCGGACCCGTTTGGAGTCAGTCAGGTCAAGCAACAGGTCGGCCTCGCCGCCTGAGTATTTCGCGCTTTCCAGCAGCCCGCGGGCGTTGCTACGGCTGATCGCCTGGGCGCCATACAACGCCAGGATTTCGCTCTTAGCCAGGTCCCGCGTTGTGGCTGACGTGTCGGTGGTCGCCTTGTCAATCCACGCTGCCGCGTCCTGATGGGTGTAACCGTGTTCCATCAGCTTGGCCAGACCCTCACGGTCGCTGAGCACGCCCAGGCCCACCATCGAGGCGATGGTGTCGGCTGGTAGCAGCCGCCGCCGCAGTTTCAGCAGCGCCGGAATGTATTTCGTCTTAGTGCGGGACTCGCGGATGGTTTGTTCCACGTCGCCCTGGTCAACGTCGCCGCGTTGCCACAGCTCTATCATTTCCACGATCCCGGGTGGTGACCCAGCGACCTTAAACGCCAGGTCGAAATCGCCGCCCGACATACCCGCGACCTCGGCCCGATGCTTCGCGTCGCCCAAGCTGGTCTGACTCTGCACGGCAGCGGCCACGGCCACGGAAGCATCCAGCGGCGCGAACCGTAGCGCCTCGATCATGTCGATCCACTCGTTGCGGAGGTCGCCCTGGGTGATGCCATGCTCCAGCCGAGTTTTGTTGATGATCCCGCGCCGGTAGGCTTCCAGCAGCTCCTGTACTGCTGGGGGATTGCCGACCAGGCCCGTTATGACTGTGAAACGGTCCTGATTTAGGCCGCTCTCGCGTGCTTCCTTAATGGCATCTGGCCCGTAGACCAGACCGCGGATGTAGCCGGCGGCCAATTGGTCGGGGGTCAGCCGCAGCTCCGGCTTTGACCGCCACGCCGCGGCGCCGAACATGGCCGCGTAGGGCTGTGCGGCGGCGGCTGTGACCGCGAACAGTGAGCCGATCAGCGCGGCGACCGCCACAAGGATCTGGTCCTGGTGGGCCGGCGCCACAGCGGTTTGCAGCACTGCCTTTGCTTCGGGCGGCAGGTCCGGCAGGTCCAGCAGCTCCCCGACCACGGCGTTGACCTGGGCTGCTGAGGCTCTTTCCAGCCGCTCCATGATGACTGAGTAGAGGTCGACCTTGGCGGCCTGGACGCCAGGCAGGGTCACGGCCATATGCTTTCGCATGGTCTCTGCCAGCACGTCGGCCATGAGGCCCGTCAGCCGCCCGCCTGATTGTCTCGCCATACCGCCCCCTTTGGGTTACCTGCCAAACCAGCGGACGATCAGGTCCTCGACCTTGCTGTCCTCTTTCAGCATCGCGGCCAGGACCCGCCCGACAAACCAATTGCCACCCCGGCCGATAACATCATCGACCAGCCCGCGAAACCATGAGAGCGGATGGGTGGCGACGTAGAACAGGAAATCCCAAGCGTGGTCGACGATCCACCAGACTTTCGCGCCGAACTTGCGGACCCAGTTGACCGCGTCAGCGACCAGCCGGATCAGGAATGCGACCGCATCCTTTGCCCATTTCTCGGCCGCGCGGATCAGGCCCAGCAGGAAGTCACGCGCTTTGCCTAGCGCATGCTCCACGGCGTTGATCGCCCGCTGGAGAAATGGGATTACCGTGGTCTTGACCCACTTGACGGTGGAGTCCCACGCCCGTTTCAGCGGCGACCATATCTCTTGCTTGGCCCAGACTCGAACGTCGTAGGCCAGGCGCCGCGCCCAACGTTCCAGGTTGCGTAACCCTATCGTCGTCCAGGCTTTGATCGCCACAAACCCCGCGTGTGTCCAATTGCGCACGTCGATAAAGCCCTGGTGTGCCCAGCCGCGCAATACGCCGATCAGGTGTAGGCCCTCGTGTGCGGCGACGCCAACGTCATGGATCAGCGGGCGGAGGTGGTCGTACACGTACCGGCCACCAGCGAGCACAACCGACTTGATATGGGATTTCAGCCATCCTATCGGCCCCCAATTCAGCGGACCCAGCACCCAGTCAAGCGCCTGGTCTAGGGTGCTCGGATTGGCTTGGCTGACGACGGGTGTTGGGATTGCCGGACCGACCCCGCCGGCCTGCTGGACGTGCGAAACCCATTCCGCCGCCGCGTTCATAAAGCGCCGGTAGGCGCCGCTATTGAACGTCGCCCACGGGCTGAAACTCGTCCCGTGGCTTGAGATTCGCCACATTGCGCTGACGTTGCAGTACGGGTCGTAGGCGCACGTGTCGCTGACCTCGGAGTGATAGCACGAATTGATCTGGGCTAGGCCACGGTCAAGCGACCCGTTTGGGCATCCGCGGGTCGGCCCGTTCCTGTTTTGCGCCCGGGTCCGGCCGCCTGACTCGGCCAGGATGATCGCCACAGCCCGCGCGGCGGCCGTGCCACGAAAGCCGGTCCAGACCACGATCCTGGCCAGCTCAGAGCCGGTATAGCTGGACTTGCGGCCCGGCAGGGTGACGGCCATCGGCCCTACAGGTTGTGGACTGCGCTGATCTGCGCGGCGCGTGCGCTGGCTTGCTGCGCGACGGACTCGGGGGTGTAGGCGCTGAGCGGGACTTTGAGCGTGAACGTCACGCCCTCCGTGGTCTCAGCCGTGATCTCCATGATGTCCACGAACCGGCCATCTGGGGTCAGGTCCGTGGTCTGCCGCTGCGCGACGATCTGCCATCCTTGGGCCATGCTGGGTCACCTCCTGTTGCTGCTAGAGCCGATGCGGGGGTAGGTCGACGGGTGGCAGGGCGCCGATCAGCGGGCCGGTCTGCCGCGGGTCCGCGATCATCCCGGTGGCAGTAGCCGCCGCCCCTCGCTCCACGTCAGCGGGAGGAGAGTCGCCGATGGGTGCGGTCCGGCTGGGCGTGGCTACTGCCGCCCGGGCTCTTGACACGTATTCCTGGTACAGCTCACCAGGCCAGGCTGGACACCAGTCCCACAGCCCGCCGGTGACCAGGAACAGGGCATGCGCGGCCCTGGCTGCAACGTGTGGGATGGTCAGGTCGTACTTGGCCACGCCGGGGTAGCGCAAGACTGACAGTTGCCACAGTCCCACGCCCCATTGGCCCAGGCTCTCTCCGTCTGGGCCGCCCAGGGTCGGGTCGCCGCCGGATGCGGCCAGGGCGAGCGCGACCGCGGTCACGGCGTCCTCACCTTTCCAGCCAACGTCAAGGACCACCTGGGCGACCTGGGCGTCCGTCAACCGCATGATGCCTCTCTCCTCCCGTTGCCTACGGTACCGCCGGACCTGGCGGCCCTTCCGGTGGGAGCTGGCCCGCAATCTCCACGCGAGCGCGGATGAGCGGCGCCAGCTCCCGATCCGTTGTCGCTGACCTGGGCACCATCAGGCTTAGTCGATGGCCGTGACCATCGCTGATCGTGATCCGGGCGAGGTCGGCCGAGTAGGTCTTGGCCTCGACCAGGGTCCAGCCGTCAACGGTGAGCGGCGCCATTGACGGCCTCCTGAGCGGCCTGGACGGGATCATCGTGGTCGGCCACGAACGCCCGTTTGGTGAGCGGTTTGACCGCTGGGATTCCCAGGGCGCCACCGACCGCGACCACGATCAGTCCGATGGTCCGGTACGGCTCCGGGACCAGGCCGGGGTCAGCGCCAGCAAGCGCCGCCGCCGCGATCACCACAGCCGTCCCGATTACCCGCAACTTGACCATTATTGCGCCTCCCTAGTTGTCCCGTCCCCACATTGACACTGTAAAGTTAGCCGCCGCCGCGCCAGTGTTAACGATGTGAATCCGCAATGGACGGAGCGGCAGGACGATTTCGCGGAAGGTCCGCGCATTGGCCAGCAGCGAGATAATCGAGTGGGCTGGTGTGAGAGTGCCGAGGAACAGACTGAAATCTCCGGGCTGGCCTGTTGTGCTCACCTCGATATCGCATGGGCCGTATTGGAGCGGCGCAAACACGTCTGAGCTGCCGCCCGCGGCGATATTGCGGGTGGTGGCAATGATCGGTATCCGGTCGTTACCGCTCCGCTCGTGAACGTGCAACCTGGGGATCGGTCGGTTTGATCCCATGACCAGCAGGTTGATTGACTGGCCAGCGACCGCTGGGAGGACCGTGCTGACTTCCATGTCGCCACCGTGCATCGCGTCCACGATCAGCGCGGTTGCGTTGCCCGTATTCAGCTCAAAGAAATCTTCCCATATCAGGTTGGCAAGACCTGGCCCGCCGAAGAATCGGACAAGGACCGCACCATAGTTTGTTGGGGAAGCTGGCCCCGTCGACCCGTAGATCGCGCGGAAGATGTAGGACGAAAACCGGCGCACGTCCCCCAGGTCGAAATCATTAGAGTCCAGCACATCAACTTGGTTTAGGAGGATAACGGGATTGTCGGCAAGCTGGACGCCGCGCTGCCAGTCGGGATATCCAACAGTCATAGGACCACTCTCTTATAAACGACCCTGGGCACACGACCGACCACGCCAGGCTGTGGCACCTGGACCTGGCCCGGTTGGGTGCCTGGCGCGGGGGTCGCGGGTGGCGTCTCTGCTGGTGGCTCCTCCGCGGGTGGCTGGGTGCCGATGGCGGGTGGCTCCTCCGCGGGTGGCGTCTCTGCTGGTGGCTCCTCCGCGGGTGGCTGGGTGACGGCATCGGCCAGCTCCTCCACGGACGGCCCAGCGGACGGCCCAACCGTGGTAACGATGGTCCCGCCAGCTTCGGTCGCTCCAGCCACCACCAGCGAGATATCGCGGACCTGGGCCGCCAGATAGAACGTGTGGGTGTAAATGTCGGTGTTGTAGGTGACCAGCGTGAAAGGACCGCTGATTTCCCAACCGATAGTCCAGACCCACTCCTGATCGTCGCCCACAAAGAACACGCCGGGCTGGTCGGTCGGCACGATTGGCACGCCCGCGTAGTGGACTGCCAGGCCGGTCAGTCCGCTGTGCCCTGGTGGCACTCGGACGCTGATCTGGTCGACCACGACCTTGCCGAGATTCCACGCGGTCAGCAGCGGTACCGCCTTGGCAGTGCCAGGCGGTACCGCCATGTCGAAGCGGACGTTGCGGACCTGGAGCGTGCGAGTATTGGCCATCGGCGCCTACCCGCCCGCCGGGTAGCTCCGCAACCTCTCGTCTGGCAGCCCGGCCGCCTGCTGCTCGCGCCATTGGGCGTAGCGTCTCGCCGCGCCTTGGCCACGATTCAGCTCAAAGATCACGTCCAGGGCGACCTGGGACCACTGGTCGCCAACGTCCAGGTTGATGGTGTTCACCTGGAGCACGTAGCCGGGCGCCAATAGGAATGGCTCGTGGCCGCCCCATTGGACTGATGCGCCGAAGGCGTTGCTTCCTAACGGCCCGCCTGGGACCAGGCCGTAGCGGATGAGCAGACCGGCCGCCTGGCTGTTGGACGGCTGCAACGTGAGTACGCGGATGGTGCCATCGGTGTACTCCAGCCGCGCGCCGCGGTTTGCCACCACGGCAGAGGTCTGCAACTGGGCGAACAGGGCGCGAACGTCCCAGGCTTCCGATCCTGGGACCTGGACGGACCAGTCCGTGCCCACAGCCGGGTCAGGGACCTGGACGGTACGCCGCCGGATGTCGCACACGTGCGGCGCGGCACCCGGCGGCAGCAGGCAACCGCTCATGGGCCGCGCCTCAGTCCAGCTCAGCGAGGATCGCGGTAACGACCGTGGCGGTCAGGGCGACCTTGGCCACGTCGACCAGGACGTTGCCCTTGTTGTTGCTGTTGAAGACCGGAATGTGGGGCGTGCCGTGCAGGAGCGACTGCCGCACGAACCACTCGCGGGTGTCGTCCGGCTCCGCGGCGCCAGGCCCACCGACACGGAGGTTGCCGAAGTCGGTGCCGGTGAATCCGACCACGCCACACTGGGAATTGCAGAGGTACCCCAGGATGGCGTAATCGGTGTTCGCCTTGAGGCAGTTGGCGATCCCGTCGATGGGGAGAGCCGCGGAGTAGTTGCCGGTCACGGCCGGCGCTGCCAGGTCGACCTCCACGGCCAGGACGTGCGCGATCCTGGGCTTGAGGGCCTCCCAGGTCTCCAGCCGGGCGCTGATGCCGGGCAGGTCCCGGTAGTACATCATCAGCGCGATCAGGTCGACCTCGGCGGCTGTGCCCAGTGACTCCACGGTCAGCACGTCCGAGGGGAACATCGGCTCCTCGACCTCGTGCGGCAGCAGCGCCCTGGTCACGCCGGCCGGCGCGACGATCCGCAGCCCGTTGCTGAAGTCGTGCATCCGCGGCGAGCGGACACGGATGGTCTGCTGGGTGGCCTGGTCGCCCCACACGTCCTCCAGGCGCGCTCCGGCAGCCTCGGGGAAGTCCCGAATGCCGAAGGTCGGCCCGCCAATAGGGGTCGCCGCGGCGAAGGCGACCCCGTTGACGATCCTTGCGGTAACGATTTCGAGCGCCAGCGGCATAACGCACAGCTCCTCTCGAACCTTGGGTGTAGCAGTTGCCGGCGGGATCGGTTCGAGCGGCTAGACGCTGCCGCCGCCGCGCTTGAAGCGGGCGTTGTGGCGGATCATCTCGGCCGCCCGCGCGATGCCCTGCTCCAGGGTTGCGTTGGGCATGGCCTTGACCCTGCTGACGCCCTGGTCCAGGTGCGGCAGGAACTCGGACATGAACTGCTGCATCTTCGGCTGGGCCACGCCGACGCCCTCCGCGAAGCGGCTGGCGCCCTTACCGCTGGCGGCCTGCTGCCACGATCCGAGGTCGACCCGGCCGGTGTTGCGAATGAACTTCTCCTTGGCCGCCTGGGTCCGCTGGAGCCAGGCGTCCGCGTTGCGCGCGGCGAGCACGCCTGGACTGGTCTGGACCTGCTGGACGCCACGCTTGTAGTCCTCCGTGGCTGCGCCGGCCCGCTGCGCCCACTTCGCGGACGCCTGCTCAGGAGTCACCCTGGCCATTGCTTGACCTCCTTTGGGTGGGGACCGCCCCCACCTCCCCATACCTTACCCTCGCTAACTTACCGTGCCTACTCTCAGGGTTTGACCTCCCCAGGTACGCTAGCGGCATGGCCAGAGACAAAGCCGGCTCGAACCGGCGCGCGACCTGCCGCGAGTGCGGAAAGCATCGCCGCGAGGTCGGCCAGATATCCCGGTCGGGGTACTGCGCTGACTGTGGCTATGCCCGCCTGCTGGAGGTGCATGCCCAGATGCACCTGAAGCGCGGCGAGTATTGGGAGCGATTTCAGCGCGGGCTAGCGCTGCGCAGTGAGCGACACTGGCGCAAGCGCGCTGCTGAACTGAAAGGCGACGGCTAGCCGCGCCACCTTTCGCCCGCCCGTCTTATTGGTCGGGCGGATATTCGTTTGCCCCGGTTGCTGCTAGGATGCCCTCTGTACCTCCCCAGGTAGGGTGAGGTGGCGGCAGAGAGGAGCGGCCCATGCCGCGGTATTGGTTCGAGCGAGGCCCGCAAGGCGGGCTAGGGATTCAGCACCGGGACGGCTGGTCGCTGTTCCTATGGGCTGACGAGGTCCAGCAGCTCACTCGACTGTTGGGACGGCCGACGCCAGCCATTGACGGCGTTGTGACCCTCAGCCGCCCGATGGGCCTGCAAGTCCAGGCAGTCTACTTCGCCAGCGGCGGGCTGAGGTTGCGGTTGCCCAGCACGGTCGATGGGTCGCTCCACGCCGACCTGGAGCATGAGGACGTGATGGCGCTCCGGCAGGCGCTCGGGCTGCTGGAGCCTCGCGCCAGTGAGCCGTATGTGGCTGTGCTGGCCGCAAGCCTCGAAACCTGGGGTCCGACGGCTGATCGGGAGATCGTCGTCGCCGGTCGTGGCAGGGCCGGGCGGACCAGGGCGAGCGCCACAGTCGCCGCCCGGCAGCGAGCGGAGGAGGCGCGCTGATGTGCAACAGCAACGTTCACCTGGACCAGGACCCCGTCACGATCCTGGCCCAGATTCACCACAACCTGTTGACCGCGGCTGACGATCTGCGGCTGTTCACGCTGACCCACCACACGGCCGCGCCGACACCGCACAACCTGGGCATCGCGGCGACCGCCCTGGGCCAGATTGACGACACGGTCCTGGGCGAGGTCGAGCGGCTGGCACTGGGCGGGCAATGAGCCAGAACATGCGCGAGTTTGCGCGCATCCTCCGCCGGCATCTCGCCCGCCGGCATCCCAATCAGTCCTGGGTGGCGCGGCTGCTGCTGCGTTTCATGTCGTGGGAGACGTTGCTCCACCTCCACGCGAACGAGCACGAGCGGTTTGCCGATCTGATGGATCACGATGATGGCGACTTCCACGGCCACAGCTACCCGCCCGCGTAGGCCCGTCGTGATGATCGGCTGGGTCGGTTGGCCGCTGACTGTCCAGCAGCTCGCCGCGCTCGCACGTGGCGTGGTCGACCTGGAGCGCGCGGCTGACACGCCGAACGTCGGCGCTGTGATCGTCGACCTGGACGGCCTCCGCGCGGTCGTGGAGCACTTGAGCAGAGAGGAGCAACGCTGATGGCGGACACGGACTACTCGGGATGGTTTAACCATTTCGATGACTTGAGGGGCCGTCCGGAGCTGTGGGTGCCCTGCCCTGGTGGCGTTGATCTGCTGGTGGTCGCGGAGGTCAAGCCCAACGGTGAGCCGGGCCTGTTGCTCCGGCTGCCGCTGCCAGACGGGCGGGCCGCGGTA
>WNFX01004102.1_pt1 | contig 14785 bp, 11 predicted proteins | sample 5400111 | NCBI WGS metagenome assembly WNFX01 (sample SAMN13153363, study PRJNA577476) | soil metagenome | isolation source: 40 cm soil or saprolite under grassland replicate 1 | place: USA:California | collected 2016-06-15 | reverse complement strand
AAAGGACGATTTCGTAGAGAGACGAAGGCTGAAGCTGGAAGCTCAGTATCGGAAGGATTCGCGGGCGCGATTCTGACATAGTATCCGTTGACTCCAACACGGTTCGCCAGCTTTGTTCCTGTAACATAGGTCCAACGTTCTATTGCTTCATTCCATGTGTCTGCTGTCTCTCTGAGATATGAGGCCAGAGCATAGTCGCCCTTCTCTTCGGCAAAATCGGCCGCTGCGAGCAATCCCGCGATCTCGGCCGCGAGAGTAAATGGAGAATATCCGCCGTCTTCCTCCCATCTGTCCTGCTGTGTGACAGGGCCGTTTCGGACGAGATATCCTGCCGCCCGTTGTATCATCGACCACGGGTCGAATCCAGAAAGAGCATCGACACGTTTCAGCTGGTCCGCGACAAGTATCGGGAAGGCTGTTTCATCCATCTGCACTCCTCCCCAATACGGTAATCCGTCAAGCCACATATTCTGCAACCAGTGGCCATCTTCCTCTTGGGTGGACATGAGGTAAAGGAGGGTTTCTCTAGCGTGTTCAGTGTCTCCCGATGCGATGAACCCCCCAGCTGCTTGCGATAGATCTCTAGGCCAGATCAAATGATATCCGCCCAAGTCGTCGTCGCTCTTGGAGAATCCCCATGGTATGGAGAGGCTTGCGATCACTGCGCCCGGGTAGGATTTTTCCTCGTGGGTTCGGAGGACAGTATTGCTGACGCGGTAGAGGTCGAAGCCCGTCTCGTACATTTTCCCAAGATCCATGCTTTGCGACTGGAGCTCCTTCCAACCATCAACAAATGCCTGCTGCACTCTATCGAAGTCCTTCAGCAGAGCATTCCTTGCCTGCTGCCCCGCCTCGCCTGGCGTTCGTCCAAACGCAAGAGCTGTGACGCACTCACCATCAATCGCCGTCAAGTCGAGTTCCGCAGTCAGAGCAATGTTTCCATTAGACGCGGTGGAATATTCCCACGTCATCTTCTTGTTAGCGCTGATGTCCTGCCAGCCGTCGCTAACGCCTACATATCCGCAGCTCATATTCCTGAATGCTGTCGAACAAGCCAGAGCGAGGGAGACTCCTTCTCTCTGCGCGAAGAGCATCGGAATGCCCTTGTAGTCGCCGATCCATCCGTTGTTTCCGTAGCCACGGTTTCCAATATGTGGAGCAAGCAGGGCAAAGACGCCGTAATCTTCCAGTTTCCCCTTGCCAGTGTCGAAGTGGACCTTCTGCAGGAGCACGTCTCGCTCTGGATCGGTGATAACGGTCTTAGTCATCCTGTAACGTCCTCTCTTGCAGGAGTTGACGAGCCTGTATCCGGGTACGCCTTGTTCTAGGGGCGAGATTCTTCTGTTAGTATCTCGCTTCTCTTCAGAGAAGTATTGGTCACCGTCAGCGACAAGAAATTCCATGTCGCGAGTATTCGCCTGGTCTATCCTCGGATAGTAGACCTCGTTAAGGATTCCGTGAGAAATAGTGAACCAGACTCTACTCTGATAACTGGCGGAGGTTCCGACCCCTTCTTTCGCGCTTGATGTCCATCGCGGTGCGATGCCCGGCCAGCCTGGAGCAGCATTTTGGGCAGGTGACATTGTAATGCTGTACGGGTCGATTACTTCCATTCAAGGCTTAGCGCGTTCGCAAAGGCTATGCTCGTTTGACGATTATTTGCCCTGCCAACCAGTTATGCCATGCGCAGGTGTACCTGTAGGCTCCGGGAGTGGTCAAGGTGACGGAGAAGGTTTTTCCTGGAAGGATTAGCCCGGAGTTAAACAGCGGGATTCCTTGCGGAGCGACGATTGCGGTGGCTGTGTGCGGCTGGGTGTCCTTGTTTACCCATTCTATTGTGTTGTTGATTCCGATTGTAACGGTGATGTTGACGGGATATGGGTATGCACCCGTCGCGAATTCTGTCTGGAACCGGGTCAGGTTGAAACCGGAAGGTTCGATGTAAGACCCTTGGGGAATGTTTATCGTGGTGACTCCGGGTTTGGTGCCGCTATTTGCTGGAGAGAGCGACGAGAGATAGACATAACCGATGATCGCAGCCATTAGTACGGCCATTATCGCGATAACTAGGACAACGACTCGCCGCGGTATCATCGGCCTTTTGGGATCACTTTTCTGATAGTTGAATCTAACTGTTGGTATTAGGCAAATGAGTTTCCTTCAAATCATCGATGAGATGTTCGGCTGTTTTGCTTACGAGTGGAAGCACGCTAGCTTAGGTTTCACACTAGGGGTGCGAGCGGTCCGGCTCTTTCGCATTAGCCGATAAGGTTACCCGGTGACGATAACTGATCCGTGCATCCAGGGGTGGTAGGAACAAACGTAGTTGTATGTTCCATCTACGCTGAATGTGACTTTGAATGTGGCGGTGTAATTCATCTGTCCAGAGTCGAAGCTTGACCCTCCGGATGGGACACTAACTGACGTGACGGTGTGCGGAATTTGATAATCGTTGTTTGTCCAGGTGACTGTGCCCCCTTTGGCGACTGTTACGCTTGCTGGTTGATAGTTAAGGGACTGCTGAATACCAGTACCATTCAGAATAGTCACGCTTACAGAGCTGGGCGCAGGACCGTTTGACGTCATCGTTGAGAAGACGTTGGGTCCTCCAAGGAGTTGAGAGACTCCAACTCCTGCGAGACCTACACACGCACCGACAGCGAGCACAATCAAGACGGGCGCGATTATCTGAACGATCAGGGGTTTCTTGTACCAGGGTAGTTTTGGCGGAGTGCTTCCCAACTCGTAGCACTACGGTTTGGTTGGCGGGTAAGAAGATAAGTTTTTGCGAAGAAAGAGATGGGCTAACATTTCTCTAAATTTGAAAATGGATGTTTGCTCCTTCAGTTATCTAGTTCATGGCTTAATCCTAAATATGAGTGGGTTAGGGGAAACACGAGCTTTTAATGTCGAAGACGACTAGGCGAGAATTTCTCAAAATCGGATTAGCAGCAGCCGGTGGTGCCCTTGCAGCCTCGGGGATGGAAATCCCTCTCTTTTCCGGCAATAACTCATCCATGCAGACCCAGCTGAATAATGCGAACATGCAATTGACAAATCTGCAGAATCAACTCAAGACCGTAACAGGCTTCCTTACTCTCAGCGTCAACGAGCAAGCCCTGCTGGAACCGATAGTTGAGACGATCATTCCATCCGACAGCACTGGTCCCGGAGCAAAAGAGGCTGGAGTGATCTACTTTATCGACAGACAGTTGGCAGGGGATTATGGGCAAAGTGCAAACATGTTCATGGATGGACCATTCATACCCCCGACTCAGAATGCGATAACCGGGGTCCCGACTAGCGCGCGCTATCAGGACCTTTATCCATCTCTGCCTACTTCGATCGACTATTCGGGAACCGTGGTTCCCAGGATTGGGTCTGGCATCAACTATCAGTATGCTCTGAACCTCAGAGCGTTTTGGAAAGCTGGTTTGGAAGCTGTGCAGAATTATTCAACCAAAACTCCGGCCTATGGAACGACTTTCCAAAGACTGTCAGGTGCCAATCAACTGGCGCTTCTTGCAGACCTCTGGGCCGGCAAGCCATCGACTTTTGCGGATGACCACGGAACCAACATCCGCCCCGTTGATTTTGCGTATGAGTTGAGCTTCATGACTTGGGCCGGGTTCACGATGGACCCCTTGTACGGAGGAAATCAGAACATGGTCGGATGGCAGTACATGGGATTCAACGGCGTAAACTTAGGGAACGCCTACGGTGAGGGTTTGAGCCAGAAGGACCTTATGGTTGCTAACACTCCGACTCGCCTAAAGCCCGCCAGCCTAGCCCAATATCAACAGGCTGCGGCGGGAGGAGCCTAACATGTCTAGCGTCATTACGGAGCCCCGCAAAAACCTAGTCTGCCTAGGTGCGGGTTTCATGAGCGGCCTAGTCGCGGCTGAAGTGGCGCGTGACTCTCACAACTACTCGGTAGTAGCAATCACTAAGGGTCCTTGGTGGGATTACGTCAGCGACTTCTCGACCACGAAATACGACGAATGGGGAGTAGGACTAGGACGAAAGTATGACAGCCCTCTTCCCGTCCAGTCCACAACAATACGGAACAGCCCCACACAGTTCGCGCTCCCAGTCCGAAGATACACGATGCCGATCCAGTACCATGCCCTCGGACACGGTGTCGGCGGCGCAGCCCAGCATTATGGAGGAACAATGGGACGCCAGGGCCCGTGGGGATACAAGCAGCAGAGTCTCAGCGAGTCCGCGTATCCGGGTAAGCTTGCCACCATACAACCTAATCATGATCTTCAAGATTGGCCTTTGGACTACGCTGGTTACGAGCCGTATTACCATAAATGGGAGCTTGTCTATGGTCTCTGCGGGACAAACAATGGGAGTCCCAATGACAGTTCCGGCGACCTAAATTATCCATGGATGGACTCGAGCTATGGCTCAAAATATCCGATGCCGCCACACCCCCTCACACCCGTGGGGACACAATTTCGAGATGCTTGCCTCGCGACTTCTCCGCCTCAAGGCGCGAAGTTCACTTCATATCACCCGTTCCCACATGTGAGTTCGCTAGCATCTCAGCCCTACACGAATGTCCCGTACGGCGTTCCGGTCAACCCATGCGTCTACGACGGATACTGCGGCGGAAACTGCAACTATGCCTGCGAGACGGGCGCAAAAGCAAACGCAGCCTACCGAACGATTCCTGCAGCAATGGCGACCGGGAACTTCAAGCTGGTAACAAACGCCTACATCTTCCGTCTGGTATGGGACGCAACCACTCACACGGTCACAGAGGCACACTACTATGATGCACAGGGAAACGTGCACATTCAACCAGGGGACGTATTTTTCAATGGAATGTGGGGATACAACATGATACGAATCATGCTCCTGTCGGGCGTTGGCGTTCCCTATCAGTACAGCTCTAGTAGCGGAACCGGCACTGGCTCTGTCGGAAGGGGACTAACAAACGGATACGCGCCTTACACGGGAACTGCAGCCAGCGGCACGCTCAACATCGGAGCCAACTCGTACTCTGCGGGAAACGCCAGTGGAGGGAGCGTAGACATCTACGACCTCATGGACGACAACTTCGATCATACGAACCTGAACTTTATCGGAGGAGCCCAGATCGGCATGGGGGGATACGCGGGCGGAGGACCGGGCAACATAACGCTAGCCGGGAATGTAAGCCCGTCAAACACAGGCGTCGGAGGTACCTTCAAAGCGAAACAGAAAGACAAGTACCTTCCAACAACTACAAACGTAGGTGCCACTCCGTTCGCACCGGACATACCCACATATGATCATTATGTCGACCTAGACCCTCACTACACGGACATTTATGGAGACCCTCTCAGCCGGCTCACATACGACTGGACAGCCAACATGTACAACGGGGCAACATATCTGGCAACGATCGTAGCCCAGATTCTTACAAAGATGGGTGCCTCGAACGTCAAGGTGGGAGCAACGCCGGCGCAAGTTCACAATGACTGGTGGGGTCACCACCTTCGTGGTGGTTGTCGAATAGGGAAAGATCCTACGAGTTCTGTGTTCAACAGCTGGAACCAGCACTGGCTGTCCGGGGCGCCGGGGCCGAACATCGGAAGCAATTATTTCGCCGCGGGCGAGATCACAAACACTGCCGGGGACACTGTTCCATCGGGGACACACGTCGCAGGACCACAATCATGGCGTGCAGCGGAAGGCATCAGGCAATATTTGCAGACCCCGGGACTTCTGACACCTTAGCACGACTGCAAAACTCCAATTTAATCTGGAAGCCTGCAATTGCCTGCATTGAAAATTCCGCATAAGGCTCAGCCGATTGTCGCCCCATTTGTTGAGAGCCGGGTTCCAGGACCTGAAGAGTTTGTTGTTCTTAGCGAACCTCTGCTGAATGCCACGATGAAACTTGCTGGATTACTGAAGGATTGCAAGTCAAAGTGGGCTTTGTCGGGTGACGCAGGGGAGCTCATGTCCGGGGTCAGTCTCCCCGCCGACCATCTCTCCATTCTCACCACCGCCGAAGGTTGTGAAGAGATTAGTAACCGGCTCGCAGAGAATGTGGTCCAGACCCCCAGAATCGTAGAAAGGAAATTGGACAGGGAAGCCAAAATAGACTTAGAACCATACCCTGTTCAAATCAAGAGCTACGAAGCTAGATTCCAGATAGAAGGCCAGAGACTTCACGTTTACGGAGGACTACGGATCAGGATCGGGGAGTGGGAGTGGGGTGACCCACTCGACTACGAACCTGAGTACGTATATGTGGGGTCCGAAAAACTGCCGGTCGTCCCGCTCCGACTCAAGACGGAGCTCTACATCGGCCTAGGCTGGATGGATCGAGTGAAGAAAATCAATGAAGCAATGGTGAGACGACACCATGGACCGGGCTTTGGCGGCTAGACAGTGACTCAACAAGTAGGCCCTCTACGACAACCGATTTTCTCGAAAGACGTTGCAAGACTACAAGGCAGAGAAGCGTGGACAAATAACCTTCAACTTGCATCGCTAGCAGCGTCAAAACTCGCTAGTAGTTTAGGCCCGAGAGGCGCTTACAAACTTGTGACCTACAGCCTGGGCCCCGAACTTGTAACAAAGGTGACTAAGGACGCAGTAGATATCGTAAACGAGCTGGGAGTTCAGTATCCAGCTATCAAGACACTAGTTGAAGCGGCGAAGATACACCGAGAAGATGCGGGGGACGGAGTCTCAACTCTCGTCATCCTCCTATCGTCATTGCTTACCGAGGCCGATCGATTGATAGAGGTCGGCGTTCATCCCGTCGCAATCCTTGACGGATACAAAGACGCCGCCAAAAAATGCCTTGCAATCATTGACCAAGTTGCCGAGGATCCTGCTCGAGACCTAGATGGTTGCCTCATGGAGATCGTCGATTGCGGAAGAGGTCTCCTAGGCGAGAGACTTCGAAGTGAACTGCCCCAAGCTCTGAAATTGGTAGACAACCGGGGCAAGGTAGACGTTTCGAGGATCAAGATAGAAAAGAAGCTTGGTGGAACAATTGACGATTCCAAACTGATACATGGCGTCGTCATCAAGAGAGGTAAGGCACATCGATCAATGCCAGATGAAGTAAGTGCCCCAAAGGTCGCGATTGTCTACAATATGGAAATTAAGTCCCTAGAGTTGATCGATAAGAAACAGGGACCCTTCACCACAACGCTGAATGTTACTTCCGGAGACCAGCTCCCGACGTTCATTTCGGAAGAGGCTCGACTGAGAAGACGTCTGGTAGAGAAAGTGAAGATGGCCGGGGCTAACGTTTTGATCTCCCGGGCAAAACTAACGGATCGGATCTCGGACAAGCTGAGCAGAGAGGGCATCTTCGCATTACAAATGGTGGATCAGAAGGAGATAGACGAGGTCGCAACGGCCACGGGGGCTACCATCGTCGGAGATACCAACGACATTAGTGAGAGAGACATAGGTACCGCGGAAAAATTGGAAGTCGACAAGATACCACCCGAGGACGCAGTATTCATTTCCTGTAAGGGGGCCGCCTCTATTCTGCTTCGTGGTAGTTCTCCCGAGATCTTGCGGGAACTTGAGAAGGCCGTGAAAAGTGCTCTCCTCGTTCTCAAACATGCACGTACATGGCCGAAGGTCTTGCCCGGCGGAGGCGCTATCTTTGTCAGATTAGCCTTACAGCTGCGAAGGTTCGCCCTAACTTTTCCTGGAAAACAACAACTCGCGGTCAGAGCTTTCGCTGACGCTCTCGAAATCATACCAAAGTGGCTCGCGACAAATTACGGCTTGGACCCCATAGAGATAATGATGCAACTTCGGAGAGATCACTCAAACAATTTGAACTCAATGGGAGTTTCAGAACAAGGCTGCACGGACATGGACAAGGCAAACATCGTCGAACTAGCGCAGTTAACCAAGGCTACCATTTGGAGAACCTTCGAAGTCGCCTCCCTTCTGCTCAAAGTCGATGACTACTTTTACGTCAAGGACCTCCCTGTCTTTCATAAGCACTAGTCAAGAGACTTTCCAACCAAGATCGATAATTTCCCAGTGACTTTATCCCACTGCTGCCCCTATCTTCCCTTGAAAAATTGAATCTTAGAGAACCAGCTGGAGACAAAGCGCGACCAAAAGCTATCATCTTCGACATGGACGGTACTCTAGTCAGTAGTCTTCCGGTGATCTATCATTGCGAGAACGAGATCTCTCGCAAATATCTCAAAACATCACTCACCCTTGAAGACGTAATCTCCAAGTTTGGACCTCCAGCACATACGATCATCAAGGAAATGACTCGAAGCCTGCCGGATTCTGTCCAAATTAGGGCAGTATCAGACTATTACGAATGCTATCGAACCCATGTCTCCAGCCGGGGACTCGCATTTCCTGGCATCACCGAACTATTGAGCAAGATCAAAGGCTCTGGACGTCGGCTGGCTCTTTTCACGGGGGTAGAGAAGAACATGATGGACTATACTCTCAACCCGTTCAAACTAGTCGACTTCTTCGAAGTGCGTATCACCGCGGACGACATCCAGAAGAGCAAGCCCGATCCTGAAGGTATCAATCTGGCGTTGAGCCGAATCAATGCCAGTGCGAAAGAGTCGATGTATGTCGGGGATTCCCCTTCAGACATCATCGCGGGGAAAAGAGCTGGAGTCATGACTGGGGCTGCATTATGGAGTCCCGAGAATCGTGGAGACCCTACGACTGAGCATCCTGACTACGAGTTTCGGAGTGTTCAGCAGTTGTCAGATTTTCTCTTTCCGAGGAAAAAGTCTAGCGAAGAACCATATTTCGGTTCACGTTGGACCGAAGAAAAGTTGTGAATTTTCGAGAGGAAGAGGACTGCGATCTTCTCACCTCAACGAGTGAAAAAAAAGGAGATTGGACCTGAAATGAACAGGTCCGTCTTAGTTTGCTGCTAGTCCGTCGGCTCCTGCTGGGATCCCGCTGGTCGTCTGTAGCCATGTGAGACTGCCGTCCGCATGGACTTCGTATGCTATGATAGCATGGTCTGCGTTGTCGAATACGTAGAGGAACCTGCTGTTCCTTGCGAGAGCCATGTCGAGATCAGTGCCGCCGACCGTTGCCGCTTTGGTGTTGAGTAGCGAGATTTTTCCGTTGCCAGCAATGGTGTAGGACGATATGGTGGTGCTGTGGGCGTTGGCGGTGTAGGCGAACTGGCCGTTCCCGGTTACGACGAGCCAGCATGCTGCCTGCTGAGTGTCAGGGACAGATCCGCTTAGTGTGGTCAGACTGCCGGAGTCAGAGATGGTGTAGGATGAGACTGCGCTGGTTCCGGAGGGTCCGCCGGCTGCTTCGCTGACGATGAGTGTGCCGCTAGGGGTAAAGTCGAATCCGAACGGTGTTCCGCCGCTTGAGGCTTGGACATTTGGAGTTGAAGCTACGCCTTCACTGTTGACGAGGAATGTGTCGATCTTGCTAGTGCTCTTCTCGGTGACAACCAGTACTGTGCCCGTTGGGTTGAAGGATATTTGAGCAGGTGCTGTCACGCCGCTTAGAGGCTGGACAGAGCCAGATATTGCTGAGAGCTGGCCATCGTTGAGATGGAAGCCTGCAATGTTGTCAGTGCTTTCAGATCCACCTGTATTCAGTACATAGACGACGTTCCCGTGAACTGTGGCGCTGATGGGCATCGTGCCCTGCGAACTTGCCTTGTCGGTGAGGTTCAGGCCTTTCTGATTGACGCTGAAGACGGAAATGTCATTGCTACCAGCATTTGCTACGATCAGCCAGCGGCCGTCGTCACTGAGGACTAGTCCTCCCTGGTTACTTCCGGTTAGGCCGTTGATTCCGAGACCGTTGGTAGCATAGTTTGCCTTCCAGGTTAACGAGCCGTCGGCTGCTCTGTTGTATACGATGACTTGGTTGCCGCTCGCTGAGTTAGACATGATGTAGACGCTTCCGACAACTCCTTGTGCGCTGGCTGGTGCGATTGCTCGCCCGCTAGAGAATGCTACGATGAAGAGTGCGAAGAGTCCGAGGATAGTGATCAAATTCTGCTTTTTCATTCTGTATTCCACCTCCCGTTTTCTGAGCTGTTGCTATGGTGATGGTCGGAGTCTATTTGAGAGATTGGCGAGATGTGGTGGACGTCTGGTCTAGATCTGGGCCTGTTCTAGCGAAGGGTCGTGCGGAATAGGACTAGTATTCCTAAGACTTGCGCGATGTTTATTCCCAGAAGATATGGGAGGAACGGGTCTCCGATGAATGGCGACATTGTCACGAAAGAGTAGACTGCGAGTATGTCCTGTGAGAAGAGGATCGCTGCAAAGATCGTTAATCCTAGGCTGAACTGTGCTCTAGTGTCTCTGTAAACCTTGGCGTAGGTGATAATGAGGCCGAGTAGCAGTGCCGCGCCGATGGCGGCTGTGTAAAGACTAGCGTCCATTAGTGATACCATTACTTTTTCACCTCCCTGGCTCTGGGTTGGATCTTGACCCAGATCTCGTCGAAGATCGGAAGGTGTGCCTCCATTTCCTGCGAGAGAAAGTAGAGCCGTCCGTATCTTTCGCCTGAAGGTGAGACTAGGTGATTCTTCTCTAGAGCACGGATATGATGTTCGGCGACTCGATAGTGAACGTCTAGAGCCTCGGCCAACTGGTTCACGTTTTTCGGTCCCTCTCTCAGCAGAGTGACGATCCTCCCCCGGTTCGGTCCTCCTCGGGAGCCCGCGAGGACATACCATAGAAGGCGTCTCCAGGAGGTTTCTGATGGAGAGAGAACCCTAGCCAACTCTAAGACTCTCGTGGCATCTGAATGGCTGTCCTGAAACAAGGTCAATAAGACTTGCAGGAGACTTGGTGGGATTCCGTGCTAATAGGTGCTGGTCAGGATTAGGTCAGGATCATTTCGAGGAAGTGTTACTCCTTTGACGAAATCCTTGAGGTCTAGAGAGTTGGGGCCAATACCGAAATGTCAAAAGGTCCGCTGATCATCGGAGCTTCACGTTGAAAATTACCGACTTTGAAATCTACCAGCTCGGCGAGCCCTCATCGCAGGGAAGTGCTACCTGGGCCGGAAATTCCATTATTCTAAGACTCACCACTTCCGACGGGACCATCGGCTACGGAGAAGCGGTTCCGACTCTACGAGTCCAGTCAGTAATCCAATCATTGCACGAGGTCGGCCGAGTGTACAAGGGAAGGGACCCCCTAGACATGGAACTGAACATTCACGAATGGCACAAGCATGACTTCTACCTCCCTGTATCATTCGAATCTACAACTGCTCTGAGCGCGTTCGACATCGCGTGCTGGGACATTCTCGGGAAGCATCTCGGCGCTCCGATATACCAGCTGGTCGGGGGAAGCTTCAGGAACAGTGTCAGGGTCTACGCGAACGGATGGTATGACAAGTGTGTCACGCCTGAACAGTTTGGCGAGCGGGCCAAGAAATTCGCAGCGATGGGCTACACTGCTCTCAAGTTTGATCCCTTCGGGACACACTACGATTCCATAGATGCGAAGGGACTGGAAACGGCCTACGCGCGGGTAAAAGCTGTCAAGGACGCAACAGCCAGCAGGGTCCAGCTCCTGATAGAACACCATGGAAGGTTTGACCCCAACGCGGCCATTGCAATCGCGAAGAAGCTCGGCGAGTTCGATCCATTATTCATGGAGGAGCCTGTTCATCCGGATAATCTCAAAGGGCTTCGAAAATACAGGGAAGCGACAGACGTTAGAGTCGCCCTGGGCGAACGGATACTTACCAAGGAACAAGCGGCCTTCGTCCTCGCGAACAATCTGACCGACTATCTCCAAATAGACATTACAAACATCGGCGGGGTTACGGTTGCTCGCAAAGTCGCCGCTATGGCAGAGGCGTATGGGGTGGAGATGGCCTTTCACAACGCGTTCGGACCCATCCAGAACGCGGTAACCGTACAGCTCGACGCCGCGATTCCCAACTTCCTGATTCAAGAGTCATTCTACGACTGCTTCCCCGCCTGGAAGAGACAACTAGTAAGGGACCAGTCGAAGGTAGAGAATGGTCAGACGAAGGTTCCGACCCGCCCAGGCATTGGGGTAGAAGTGGACGAGAAGGTCATGGAAGAGCATCGGGCTGAGGGCCAGGAATATTTCAACCTCGACGAACCTGTCTGGGTCGTAAAAGACACTTGGAAGGATTAGCCTGGAACGATGATCAGGGTCCGCGCTCGGACTGAGCATAGACACGGATTAGACAAGTTACACCGTGACGTTCTTGCTGCAATGAACGAAGCCCTCGCAGCAGCGGACCCAGCAAGAATCATACGAAAACACCTGAAACTCTACGAGCAAGTTCTCCACGTTGGTAAGCTCCAGTTTCCGCTGAAAGAATTTCGAAGAATCTTCGTCATTGGTGGAGGAAAAGCCTCGGGATACATGGCTGAGGAGGTTGAGAAACTAGTCGGGAAGTGGATTACCGGTGGGTTGGTAATAATTCCAGATTATCTGCGGCCAATGCCTCGAGGTCACCGAATAACGTATCACCCGGCGACCCATCCGATTCCAACACGCAAGGGCATGGAAGGCGTTCTAGCAATGCTAGACTTGGTCGAGAATGTTTCACGGGACGATCTGGTTATCGTCTTGCTCTCAGGAGGAGGCTCAGCTCTGATGCCTCTACCAATTGAAGGAATAAGCTTGAACGACGAAGCACGGGTCACATCATTATTGCTAAAGTCTGGGGCAGGCATCAAGGAGATCAACACGGTACGAAAGCATCTTTCCCAGATCAAAGGAGGCAGAATCGCAGCGAGGCTGTATCCTGCGACCGTGTTGACCCTGATAATCTCGGATGTCGTTGGAGACAAGATAGATGCAATAGCGTCAGGCCCAACAGCTCCAGATCCAACGACCTATCGCGACGCTGAACAGGTTCTCAAGAAATATGATCTCTGGTCTCAGATCCCAACAAACGCTCGAAGGGTCATTACCGAAGGCCTCTCAGGGTCGATACCAGATACCCCGAAAAAGGAAAGCAAGGCCTTCAAGCACGTACACAACCTGATTATTGGCAACGGTCGTGCATCTTGTCTAGCCGCGGCGGCAGCCATGACGAAGGCAGGCTATAGGACCCAGGTTCTCTCGATACAGATAACCGGTGAAGCTCGAGAAGCCGGTCGAATCTTCGGCTCGATCGCGAGAGACATCCGAGACAATTCACTGCCTTTCGCACCCCCAACAGCCCTCGTGGCCGGAGGAGAAACAACTGTGACCGTCCGGGGAAAAGGGAAAGGCGGCAGGAATCAAGAGCTCGTTCTAGCGGCGGCTGTGAAGATCAGCGGTTCAGATGCGGTTGTCGTAGGATCGTTCGCGACCGATGGAATCGAGGGTCAGACACACGCGGCAGGTGCCCTCGCTGATGGAACAACAGTCATGCGGGGTCTAAAGGTCGGAATGGACCCTGAAGATTATCTCGGAAACAATGACTCCTATCATTACTTCTCGAAACTCAAGGACCTAGTAATAACAGGTCCGACTGGAACAAATGTGAACGACATTACGATCCTTGCTGCAAACGGCAGGTAAATTTCCAGGGCTACTGCGATTTGTATGGGAAGAGATACGACAAGCTAGGTTTATCGTTCCAGTCGACGTAGCAAGTTTTCAGTTGAGTGTAGCCTTCCAGCCCGTACCTTGAGCCTTCTCCCCCGAGTCCGGATTGTCGGAAGCCCGTATGGACTCCTTGGAGCTGTTCTGGTCCAACTTGGTTGATGTAGGACTCGCCGAATTTGATCCGGTTCATAGCCTTCAGAACTCGTGTATTGTCTTTCGTGAAGATGTAGGAGGCGAGGCCATATTTCGAGTCGTTTGCATAGTCGATGGCTTTGTCAAAGCTGTCCACCTCAAGAATGGGCACGACTGGTCCGAAGATCTCGTCTTGGACAAGTGAGGATTTCTGTTTTACATCCTCTATGACCGTCGGTTCGAGAAACCATCCTTTCTTTGGGGCTGAAGGCTTCTCTCCGCCGATGACGATCTTGTCTCCCTCTTCCTTCGCCTTCTCGATGAAGCGCATGCTGGTTTCTCTCTCCTCTTTGCTGACCATCGGTCCAAGGTCGGTGTCTGATTCAAGCGGGTTCCCTATCCGGAGATTATTTGCCATACGAACGAACGCGGGAACGAACTTGTCCTTCCCGCCCAGCTCCAAGACCAGCTTTGGAAGATGATTGGAAGCGTGCTCCATAATCGTCCGTCCGGCATCGGTACTGCCCGTCATCGTAACCAATCCAGTAATCTTGTTCGTCACGAGCTCATCCCCCACCTCCGATCCACTCCCGGTAACAACATTCACAACCCCCTTTGGAAAGCCAGCTTCCTCCATCAGCCTCACCATCTCGATCGTGCTGAGAGGAGTATTGCTCGATGGCTTCGTCACAACCGTATTTCCCGTAATCAGTGCAGGAGCGAGCTTCCTGGCGACTGTCGCAGATGGAAAGTTCCAAGGAGTAATCGACGCGACCACACCGATTGGGAGTCTGAGAATCATGACGGTCTGTTGTGGGTTGTCGCTAGGTAGAACATCACCCTCAATCCTGCGCGCAAACTCAGCATAGTACTCGAAATTCGACGCAGCACCGTCAATCTCGCCGCGAGCCTCGAACAGAGGCTTCCCCTGCTCCGAAGTCAGGAGTCTGGCCAACCTCTCCTTGTCCCTCCGAATCAATTGAGCCGTCTTGAAGAGAAACGCCGCCCTTTGGAGGGGCGCGAGATCTTCCCACTTCGGTTGAGCGTCCTCCGCCGCCTGAAGTGCAGCCTTCGCCTGCTCGCGGCTGGCTTTCGGAACGGAGGCAATCACTCTCTCA
>WNFX01003890.1_pt1 | contig 14785 bp, 10 predicted proteins | sample 5400111 | NCBI WGS metagenome assembly WNFX01 (sample SAMN13153363, study PRJNA577476) | soil metagenome | isolation source: 40 cm soil or saprolite under grassland replicate 1 | place: USA:California | collected 2016-06-15 | reverse complement strand
GTTATCTAGATAACTTGTTGACGTGTGAGTGGTGTACGTGTGTCTGATGTGTGAGAGTTGAGTGTACATAGCGTTGATGTGTATGCGGCTAGAGGGTGTACAACATCGTGTAGAGTGATTATAGAGTGAACAATACTACCATGTACACCGTACAGCAAGGGTGAATGAGAGGGAAGAGGGCCATACCCCGCCCGTTTAACGAGTTGACATGGCGGTATTGTGCAGTGTATAGCAGGGATACTAGGGCATGCAATGTACATCACCTATGATGTATCAGTAACACTATGACGCAAAGAATTGACATCACCATCATGTGTAGTTGTGTAGCTTACAGGTTGCTACGTTTCATGAGGAGAATGCGCCGTTTTCCGTTCTGGCAACTGGCGACATGGTGGATCGGCGATCTAGCGCCTCTGAGAGGCGATTTTGAGGCGTCGTTTGATGAGATATCCATTTGACCTCTCTCAAAGGACAGGCCCTCAGATTGGCCTCTCTGCGCCATAGCCACCCGGTAGATGAGGCATGCCTTGCTTCAGGTCTTGGAGCTATCCCTCACTGCTGTTGCGACAAAGAACGGGCAGCAGCAAACAGAGAAGCCTCTGTCTTCTGTACACACAATGCTATACTAGAACACAAGCAATTCGAGAAAAAGTGAGGCACCTTCGCAGATGAGCAAGCCCGAACCAGTCCGCCTGTTCATTTCCTATGCTCATGAAGATGAGCCGCTGCGCAAGCAACTACAGAAGCATCTCTCGCTGTTACAGCGGCAGGGCCTCGTCTCCACCTGGCAGGACCAACAGATCATCGCGGGGACCGATTGGGCCCAGGAAATTGACAAGCACCTCAAGAGCGCCTCAATCATTCTCCTACTCATCAGCGCGGACTTCCTGGCCTCGAACTATTGCTATAGTATGGAGATGCAATGCGCTCTTGATCGAGACAAGGCAGGCCAGGCACGGGTCATCCCTATCATCATACGCCCGGTGAACTGGAAAGGCGCTCCCTTTGCCCATCTACAAGCCTTGCCAACAGATGCCAAGGCGATCACCACCTGGAACAATCGAGATGAAGCATGGGCCAATGTCGCCGCTGGCATCCACCGGGTGATCGAGGAATTGCCTCCGCTCCCGGTGAACCTCTCACCAGCAGGGCTCCCATCAATCTGGAATATCCCTTACCCACAGAACCCACTCTTTACGGGCCGTGAGGAGTTGCTCACACAATTGACAACAACTCTACACGCAGGCCAACCCACGGCACTCTCACAACCACAGGCCATCAGTGGCCTGGGAGGTATTGGCAAAACGCAACTAGCCCTAGAGTATGCCTATCGGTATCGAGGGGACTACCAGGCTGTGCTATGGGCCCAGGCTGACACCCGCGAAAACCTCATCTCATCCTATCTCACCATTGCTGGCCTGCTCAACCTGCCTGAGAAGGGCGAGCAGGAGAGTGCCTGGATCATCACCGCTGTAAAAAACTGGCTGCAACATAACACCAGCTGGTTACTCATCCTGGATAATGCTGACGACCTGGCCCTGGCTCGTGACTTCCTGCCACCTTCATCGGGAGGTCATGCCCTGCTCACCACGCGGACCCTGGCCACCGGTCGTTTTGCCCTCCGCCTGGAAGTCGATATTCTGTCACCTGAGCAAGGGATGCTCTTCCTGCTGCGTCGTGCTGGTCTGCTTCCAGCTGATGCGACCCTTGAGCAGGCCAAGACGGCTGAACAAACACCGGCAAAAGAGATTTGCGAAGCATTGGGAGAACTGCCCCTGGCTCTGGATCAGGCAGGAGCCTATATCGAAGAAACGGGATGTAGCCTCTCTGACTACCAGCAGCGTTATCAATCCCATAGAGCCTGGCTGTTGCAACGACGGGGTGGACTGGTTCCCGATCATCCTGACGCGGTTGCGGCCACCTGGTCCCTGGCTTTTGAGAAGGTGGAACAGGCCAACCCTGCGGCAGCGGATCTGCTGCGACTGTGCGCCTTTCTCGCTCCCGACGCGATCCCTGAAGAGATCCTCACGAAGGGTGCGGCGCATCTTGGCCCTACCCTTGAGCCTGCAGCTTCAGATCCGACCGACCTGGACGAAGCCATAGCAGCTCTAAGAGCGTACTCGCTCGTGCGCCGCAATGCGACCGAAAAGACACTTTCGGTGCATCGACTGGTGCAAGCGGTGATCCGTGATCAGATGGAGAAGCAGGACAGGCAACAGTGGGCCGAGCGAGCCGTACGAGCGGTCAATGCCGCTTTTCCAGAGGTGGAACACCAGACCTGGCCACAGTGTGATCGACTCCTGCCCCATGCGTTGCTCTGCGCAGAACTGATCGCACAGGAGCCAATGACCTTCCTTGAAGCAACGCACCTGCTCAATCAAACGGGTTTCTATCTCTACGAACACGCCCGATATATGGAGGCCGAGCCCTTGTATCAGCGGGCCCTGACCATCCACGAGCAGCTGTTAGAGCCCACCGATCCCAGCACCGCCCTAATCCTCAACAATCTAGCAACGCTCTACAGGAAGCAGGGGAAGTATGAGCAGGCCGAGCCGCTCATACAGCGGGCCCTTGAGATCTATGAGCGGCTGGGTTCCATACATCTGAAGGAATATCTTTTAGATGGTGCTGGCTATGTACTTGAGATCCATGAGCAGCTGGGTTCCATACATCCCAATACCGCCAGCAGCCTGAACAACCTGGCAGAGCTCTACCAAGTGCAAGGGAAGTACAAAGAGGCCGAGCCGCTCATACAGCGGGCCCTGACCATCTGCGAGCAGCAGCTGGGGCCCACCCATCCCAATACCGCCAGCAGCCTCAACAATCTGGCAGAGTTCTACCGAATGCAGGGGAAGTACAAAGAGGCTCAGCCACTCTACCAACGTGCCCTCTTGATCTACGAGCAGCGATTAGGACCGATGCATCCCCAGACGGCCACCAACCTGAACAATCTGGCCTTGCTCTATCAAGCCCAGGGGAAGTATGAGGAGGCCGAGCCGCTCTTGCAGCGCGCCCTGGCCATCCTGGAGCAGCAGCTGAGTCCCACCCATCCCAATACCGCCAGCAGCCTGAACAACCTGGCAAAGCTCTACCGAGCGCAAGGGAAGTACAAAGAGGCCGAGCCGCTCCTGCAGCGCGCCCTCTTGATCTACGAGCAGCGATTAGGGCCGATGCATCCCCTGACGGCCCTCAGCCTGAGCAGTCTGGCAGAGCTCTACCAAGTGCAAGGGAGGGACGAGCTGGCCGAGCCGCTCCTGCAGCGTGCCCTCTCGATTCGCGAGCAGCGATTAGGGCCGATGCATCCCCTGACGGCCCTCAGCCTGAGCAGTCTGGCAGAGCTCTACTATGCACAAGGGAAGTATGAAGAGGCCGAGCCGCTCTTGCAGCGTGCCCTGGCCATCCGGGAGCAGCAGCTGGGTTCTACCCATCCCGAGACGGCCATCAACCTGAACAATCTGGCAGCACTCTACTATGCACAAGGGAAGGGCGAGCTGGCCAAGCCACTCCTGCAGCGTGCCTTCTCGATCTACGAGCAGAGCTTCAGAATCGATTATACCGAGGTAGCAATTCATCTCTTGCAGCAGACGCTGACAACCCAGGAGCAGCAACTGGGTCCTATGCATCCCGATACCGCTGCTAGTCTGAACGATCTAGCAGAGCTCTACCGAGTGCAGGGGAAGTATGAAGAGGCCGAACCGCTCATGCAGCGCGCCCTTGAGATCTGTGAGCGGCAGTTGAGTCCTATGCATCCCCAGACAGCCACTAGCCTGCACAATCTGGCAACACTCTACTATGCACAAGAAAAGGACGAAGAGGCCGAACCGCTCATGCAGCGCGCCCTGGCCATCCGGGAGCAGCAACTGGGTCCTATGCATCCCGATACCGCTGCTAGTCTGAACGATCTAGCAGAGCTCTACCGAGTGCAGGGGAAGTACGAAGAGGCCGAACCGCTCATGCAGCGCGCCCTGGCCATCCGGGAGCAGCAACTGGGTCCCACCCATCCCCAGACGGCCACCAGCCTGAACAATCTGGCAGCACTCTACAAGAGCCAGGGGAAGGAAGAGCTGGCCCAATCCCCCTTGCAGCGCGCCCTTGAGATCTGTGAGCAGCAGCTGGGCTCCACCCATCTCAATACCGCCACCAACCTGAACGATCTGGCAGCACTCTACGAGAGCCAGGGGAAGTATGAGCAAGCTGAGCCGCTCTTCCAGCGCGCCCTTGAGATCTACGAGCAGCAGCTGGGATACAGCCATCCCTGGACACAGACAGCCCTGAACAATCTGACAGCACTCTACTATACGCAAGAAAAGTACGAAGAGGCCGAACCGCTCATGCAGCACGCCTTGGCCATCCGGGAGCAGCAACTGGGCCCTATGCATCCTCAGACGGCCACCAGCCTGAACAATCTGGCAGCACTCTACCAAGTGCAGGGGAAGTACAAAGAGGCTCAGCCACTCTACCAGCGTGCCCTCTTGATCTACGAGCAGCAGCTGGGTTCTACCCATCCCCAGACGGCCACCAACCTGAACAATCTGGCCTTGCTCTATCAAGCCCAGGGGAAGTATGAGGAGGCCGAGCCACTCTTCCAGCGCGCCCTTGAGATCTGTGAGCGGCAGTTGGGACACAGCCATCCCCAGACGGCCACCAACCTGAACGATCTGGCCTTGCTCTATCGAGCCCAAGGAAAGTATGAGGAGACCGGGCCGCTCTACCAGCGCGCCCTTGAGATCTGTGAGCAGCAGTTGGGAGCACAGCACCCCGACACGGCCACCAGTGTGTGGGGACTAGCGGTCCTCTCTGAGCAACAGCAGCAGTATGAGAAAGCGGCGTCATTGTACCAGCGCGCCCTCGCCATCGACGAAGGTGCCCTGGGACCACAGCATCCTACGACCCAACGCATCCGAGCCAACTATGCTCACCTCTTGCGCACGATGGGACGCGATGCCGAAGCTGCCGCATTGGACCCGCCCTCATAGCGCAACGGCACCCCGACCTTCTGGACTCAATGGTAACATCTAACGGCCAAATAAAAAGGCCCTGGTAGATGATGCTCTACCAGGACCGCTATCAGTTAGCGAAAGAAACGAAACGGGCGAGGTGCATTCTGCGCCAGATCGCGCTGGACTTCTTGTTCTGTTGGCTCATTGGGTTGAGCGGTCAAGATTTTGGCATACTCCCTGTCGGTTGACTCTTTGCCGTTCGTGATCAACAGATGGGCACGTGTGCTATCGCTGGAAGAGGTTTCATTCTCCGCGCGTCTGATGAAGATGGACATTGCTCTTAGCCTTTCCCCAGGCTATAATGTGCCTGGTTGAACCCGATGTGTGAGCCGGTATTCAGCGACCAAACTTGAGACCGGCTTCACATCAACTCTCTCTCACTCTTTAAGTATACATTACTGATACGTAAACTTCAAGTGTTTACATTATCAGTTTTGAACTGTTTTCAAGTTACGTATAAGTTCGTGCAAGTTGCACAGTGCAAAAGTGGTATGTACACTATGCCCATATGCCTTTTTTGTTTCGTGGCCACGCCCCCGCCACGCTCTCACGCGGCTCTCTCTGAGAAATACCCGCCCGTTTCCGCCAGATATCGAAACGAGCTTGAGCCCGTCACACCACCGATCTATCATCGGTCTATCAGCTCTCTCGCCCACCAGGGAGATAGCTAATCTGTTAGAAAAGAAATGAGAGGGTGGTCTCGCTTTCATAATCAGGTCGCCCGCCGCCCCTCGATGAAAATCCACAGCCAAGCCACACAAGCCCGCCCGTCGCTTTTCATCGATCCACACCCTACGCGCTAGCATAGGCGCTATCGGTAGGTCACTGTGTACCCCAGGGCTAGCGCCACCTATAGCGCCTATGCTAGACCGTATGGAAACGAGAAGAGTCAGCGATTGCACCGACCAGCCAGGACCAGCGAGCGCCCGTTACCAGCATGGCGCTTTACGCCGCTAACATGCCGCTGCATGGCGATCTGAGATCGGCGAACCAGGGTGAGTGTGCTACACTTACGCCGCCTTACCCTCTTCCTCGACTTCCCACCGCCGCTTGTCAGTGTATTCCCCACCTGTATTCTCATAAAAAGGACTAGGAGTGAACTGTCCCATCAGGCATGATCGCATCTTCAAGGGACTTGGCTTGTTTCAGTTGTTCTTCTGTAACGTAAGCTCTGCTGAGGTCAGCTCCACTGAGGTCAGCTCTGTAGAAGGTGGTTCCATAGAGGGTAGCTCCATTGAGATCGGCTCCGCTGAGAATGGCAAAGTAGAGATTGGCATTGTTGAGATGGGCTCCGCTGAAGTCGGCATCATTGAGACGGGCTCCGCTGAGGTAGGCATTGTTGAGGTGAGCTCCGCTGAAGTCGACTTCTTTGAGATCAGCTCCGCTGAGGTTGGCTCCTTCGAGGTTAGCTCCGCTGAGATCGGCCCCGCTGAGGTTGGCTCCTTCGAGGTCGGCTCCATTGAGGCCAGCTCCATTGAGGTCGGCTCCATTGAGGCCAGCTCCATCGAGGTTAGCTCCATTAAGGTTAGCTCCACCGAAGTCGGCTCCATGCAAATCAATAATACGCTTGTCTTTGTCTATAAGATGAGACTCATACAGGAATTGGAGCACACTCCTTTTGCGGTTTGCGTCTAGTCTTGGAAGGACTGTCAATGTTCGTACTCGTGCGATTTTCCGTGCTTCCTCTTCTTCTGGCGTTAATTTACCTTTTGATGTTAACTCACACCCCAAATGCTCTTTAAGGAGTAACTCTGACATTTTGTCGATGTATGCTTGTAGCGCCGCTTCACGCTGGTTATCTGTATTCTCCCGATCGCTCACTTTCCCTTGTTGTGCCGTGTACCACACTGCTCCTAGACCAACGACAACCGGAATAGCAAGCACTCCAAGGAGATTAAGCCAGTCCCAAAGCGTTTTTGCTGGTTGCAGTTCTTTAGCTGTGGTAATCCCTTTAGAGGTGCTTGTTATAGTTATGTTGCTCTCTCCACCATTGATACCTGTCCAGCCCCAACCAAACCAATAGCTTGCGATAATCAATGCAATGACTATCACGAATACAGTTGCAACAACGCCTACCCAGTGTTGCCGTATTTGCTGCTTCCATGAACGAACCCTTGTTCCCATCGCATGACCTCTTTGCAGTATATTCTGCCTGAGTATATCAGATGCATGGCAGCAATGGTTATATCTATCAAGTTACACTACTCTATCACCCACCCATCACACCACGGCGAGAATCGCATCGTGGCGCGTTTTCAGGGCAAGAAAAAGGCCCTGGCGAGATCGCTCTCACCAGGACAGCAGCTTCTGTGTTGTGTTGAGTGCTCGCTCTCCGACGCCTTCTCTAGAAGCATATCTTTGATGATAAACAACTCGGTACGAAGATGCATCATCTCACCAGCGAGGGCCTGAATGGCCGCTTCAATGGACTGGTAGTCCGGCGCAATGCCCATCGAGGACCATACCCGCTTACCTGGATCGACATGATATTTTTCAGGCATATGATCAATTTCACGCTCGTTCAACAGGCCCACCCAGAGAGGGATATCTTTCGATGACACAATCCAGAGACGATAGTGTTCGTGTGCATGCTCCTGCACGATACACATGTCTCCATCAATCGTCGTCGTACACGCTTTATTCGTTGGGCTCAGGGCGAGAGCGGCTTGCATCGTGTGCAGTCCTGGTTGCTCGCTCATGTCTTCATCTCCTCTTTCTCGCCCTGGTTGGAACTTCCAGCCAGGACGGCTAACCAGCTTACTTCACGGTGATTTCATCAGCAATGTTCATGTTTTTACGGTTTTGCCTGGGTGTCAATTTGAACCGCTCGTGATGTTCGGCGATCTCAGACTTCCGCGCCTCAAGGTAGGCTTGGACGGCATCATTGCGCCCGCCCACTAAATCACGGACGGCGGCGGCATTGATATACCACAGGTGCAACGGGTCTGTTTGCGCAAGGTTGTGGGCGATGATCGCATCGACCGCGCGCCGAAATCGCTCCGTGGTCGCCTCCGTCGTCTTGATGCGCTCTAGTTCGGCCATTGCGAGCGAGCCGTAGTCGGTCCCTGCATGCCGGTTCGCAATCGCCGCCTTAAAGTTGCGATCTCGCTCAACCAGCCCTTTGAGGTACTCCACCGGCTCTTTCTCGCTCGCAACATCCTGCAACAGTTCTGCCAGGCCTAACGCTGCCGGTGCACTTCCCCCATTGCGATAGGCGTTGACCAGGGCTTGCAATGTGGCGATGGGTCCATCGGTGTGCAGCTCCTCCCCTAACGGCTGCAGCAAGGCATACATTTGATGCGCGATCGCGTCATTGTTCACCAGGTCCACAACGATCTCATCATGGCGGCGCATGTGACGCGCTTCCATCAGGTCCATCACCATATCCCCTGTCGCCTGCTTCACCGTCAATAACCCACGACTTTTCCGGCGCTCCGTCGAGAGTATCGTTTGTTCCTGAGTGTCTTCCTGGGTCTCGGTTGCGCTCACGGCTCGATCTCCTTTCGTCTTCTTGCAGAACACTTCTAACACGTCAATATGTGGCTCGCTCAATCGGATGCCCTGGCGTCCGTCTATGTTGCCCTGGCCGTCGCCTATTCGATAATCAAAATAGTGCGCGGTGGTGGCAAAGTCGCGTTGCTGCGTCTCGTTTTGCGCCTGGTACTGGCCCAAGATGGCATTAACGAACACCAGCTCGTTGACGGCGATCGGGCAGAACATGAGCACGGCGAGCCTTGCATAGACCGCTCTAAAGGCATGCGTGTATAAATCTTCTTTCGTGGATCGCTGCGGAATGACGCCCGCAAACTGGCGGTTAGCGTTTTCACCGGCGATCCTGCTGTATTTCTGCGCAACCTGCTCATTGTCCAGGCCCGTCGTATCTTCCAGGCTGCGCAACTTGCGCCACGCTGCCAGCACCAATTCAGCATTCACCAGGACAGGGATTTCATACGGCTCAAGGGCGATATCCTTGCGCTTGAGTTGGCCGTCAAAAATCACGGTGTACATGGTCTTGGGAAAGAATCGACCCGTTTTGAGGATCTCCGTCAACCGTCGCCCGGTCACCACGGCTAAACCTGTTACCAGGTCATCCCAACGATCACTATGGAGCAACTTTTCAGCGCGCTGCACGACCTCTTGTGGATGATCAATCACCTGTTGATTTTCTAAGCGGGCTTGAAACTTTTCATCGCTGATGGCGTTCATCGCTGCCCATTCTTCGTCGGTGAAATTCATATATTTCAGCGCGATATGCTGCCACTGGCCGGACCGTGCATCTTTATAGCGGTTCTCTTGTGTGAGAGGAAGCTGCTTGATCGCGTTGCGAGCGGCGGTCATGACGGGCCGCAATGCACTGGCCTTCTTCATGGTTGGCCGGTCTCGCCATGCCGCTATCTCATCCTCACACAATCGCGCTATCTCGGTCTCGGCAGCGATGCCAAGGGCGGAGAGAGCAGGGAGCAAAACACTGAGGCGTTCCTCTAACCAGACCTTCGCCATAGTATACCAGTTCCTCTCTTATCTTGTACTACAATAACACCTTGTCATTAGGTAAAGTATACATCACTGGTACGTAAATTACAAGGGGTTTGAGTACCAATTCGTCTATTTGACAGCAATTTGGCAATTTCGTGACAGTGCATCATGACGAAATCAGGGAAACACGCATCTCCGCGAAAGGGCAAAGTTATAGCATCGTGGCGCGAGGAACGGGCATGTTAGCGCGTGCCTTGCTGCGCACTATCACCCCGCGCGTGGGAGCTGGCCTTCAGCTCCTTCCTGAAGTTAAGCCTACTATTGACACAAATGTGATAATGAAGTAGGGATTTTTTACAATTGACATAATACAAATACATATATCGAACTAAGCGTAAAACCCTCCTCCTCCAAACACAAACTTTGGAGGACAACATGTCAACGCAACCCATCAAACCAGACCCACGCTGGCCCATGCGTTGGTTCATACTCATCACTTTTTTCATCCTACTCATAGGCTCACTAGCAGGCAGCTTCGTGCTCGCCTATCAAACAAAGAGCGCTCTTCCCTTAGCAGTTTCTAGCCCTCTTTTGCTGGCCATACGCCCAATCATTCACTTTCTCTTCGGCAAAGAGAAATAACCCTGTCTGCAATTTCGTACACATGAAAAGAGCCGATACCTTGCGATATCGGCTATTTCATCATGATGAAATTGAGTACAGCGCGCTGCCCTGGTACCGATTGCTGATAAGTACCGGATTAAGTACCTAAACCACTCCATGCGGGCCTGTGGAGCGGGCGCTATCACCCGCGCAAAGTGCCAATTCCATACACACGAAAATGGCCGATACCTCGCGATACCGGTGCGAAAGAATGCTCCTGGTAAACGCGACTATAATCCCTGAAGGCTCCCAATATCGGCAACATCCACCAACCGGCGTATAACGTCGTTGCGATTAATCCGCTTGCCAGTACGTCCATTATAGATATATGCCAGATCGTCCAACTTCCGTAACTGTTCTGGCGTCAGGTAGAACGAGGTCGGTTTGACATTTCGAATCGGACCGGCCTTCGCAGACTGCACCGGTTGCGCAGTCTGAGCTTGGCTCTCTCCGGTGAGCTTCTGGATCGCTCCGGCTGGCTCCTCACTATAGATGTCGGTTGGCATTTCTATCTTTTTCTTCGGTGCCATCGCTAAGCTCCTGCAACTTGCGCCGGAAAATGCAATGCTTCAACTTCTTCTGCCAGAGCATGAAATGAGAGCGCGGCCTGACTAGTCCCGTCAATCTCTAAGATGCTCTTTCCAGCAATGGGCGTATCCTTGATCGGGGCATACATCTTCGTGATGGTATCGAATACCAGTATTTTGCTATCGAACCCTGCGCGGGTGCGTTCTATAATCTGCCGCGCGTGTCGGGTACGCAAATCAGCCATCGTCAGTAAAATCCCGTCTACTACCAGGGCCGGATTAAGCCTGGTCCTGACGGCACTTACCAGTTTCAGCAGCCGATTTACGCCTCTGGTCGCTAAATAGTCAGCTTGAAGTACGACAATAACCGCACTGGCCGCTACCAGGGCATTGACCACAAGCAGCGAGAGGGCCGGGGGACAGTCGAACAAAATATAGTCGTACTGGCTCATGATCGGGGCAAGCATGAGCTTGAGTATCTCCTCACGCTGCATAGCGTTGATCAATTCAATGTCGAGGGCTGCCAGCTCCTCGTTCGCTGGAACAAGATCCAAGCCCGGCTCTATCTCGTAGATGATCGGGGCCAATGGCGCTGGATCTTTGTAGATATCGATATAGCTAGCGAACACAGTATAAATGCTTTGGTCTAATTTCTCTGGATTGACTCCACAATAGGCAGTCAAGCTACCCTGCTGGTCAAGGTCGATCATAAGCACCGTTCTACCGCGCTCATGCAACGCTTTTGCAAGGTTGCGCGTCGTCGTTGTCTTCCCACAGCCACCTTTCTGGTTAGCTAGCGCAATGATGGGCATAGAGTATACACTTCCTTTCTGAATGTCTGACAGTGTGACCGTATAAATGTCTCACACTATCAAATGAGTACATTCTCTGCACATTGTACCAGAGTCGGAGAGAAGCGCACAAGGCGCTGACCGTATGAATGTCTCACATTATCAAAGTCTCACTGTTTAAATGCCACTATGTAAGCATCACTCTGAGCCCCTTTTGTGGAAACGCGCGTTTCCCGGATTTTGTGCGCTCGCTTTTTCGCATACCGGCCACGACCGGCTGCCGCCGCCACGCCCCCACCTGGGGCGCAAATAAAAAACCGGTCCTCAAAAAGTGTTGCACACTATAAAAGCGCGTCGGAAGCCGGTTTATAAGCATTCCAGTCACTTTTGCAACACTTTGCAACACTAAATTCCGACAAAGTAGCTGTCAGAAATCACTAAGAAGTAAAGTCGGAATTTAGTGTTGCAAAGTGTTGCACGCAGTCAGTAAGAGGGTATTGAAACCGCTTGAGAAGCCAAAGGAAAGGGCTGCAACACTTTTGAAGTGTTGCAGCCCTGGTAGGCAACTAGCAGTTATAGTAAGTTTAGATCACGAACGCCCCGCGCGCCTTTGCCTTTTTCGCCAGATGTAGAGGCTATTCGCCCGAAAACGCTAACCTCGTAACCGTGTACAGCTAGAGATTGTGATAAGCCTGTCAGCTTCTTAGGTTCGTAGCCGTTTTCTATACACCAGTCCTTGTAAGATGCATAAATTCTTGTGTTGGGTAGCCACTCACCGGCTTTTCGTTCGCAGCATTCTTCTAACCACAAGCCTACAGAGTCTTGGGCGTCTCGTTGATTGCGGGTAAGGTCGGTGACAGCATCAGGTGTTTGAAGCCCTCTCCCTTCGTGTTGGTACCACTGGTATGAACCTTCGATGAGCCAGGCCAACGCATACTCTAAGTTTTCGGGTGACTGCATGCGTCGTTTGAGGCTGGTATCTTCCTTGCCCAGTTGGGAGTATGGGAAGTGAATAACCTTGACACGGCCCCAAAGTGCATCGTCGTCAGCATCAGCGTTGACTTTGTGATTAGAACTTAACCAGACGGTGTATTGTGGGCGGTAGTTAAACATATCCTTGTGCTTGAACGAGCAGTACACGAGATTGCCACCGGTTAACGCTTTTACCTTTGCAGGGTTAAGTGATTGATATTTATTGCTTTCACTGGCAAATACCAACCGTGCCGCTTTCATTGGAGCCAGGTCAAAGTTTTGTGCATCGCCTTCTCTCTTAGCCGTGAAGGTGTTGAAGTCAACCTCTATGGCGATAGGTCGAGGGAAGATGGCAAGAAGGGTTTCAGAGAGCGTCCCTTTTCCGGCTCGTGGGGGTCCGAAGATGTAAAAAAGGCATTCTTCAGAAGTATGTCCAGTGATGGAATAGCCTAATGCTTCCTGTAGGTAGCCAACCATATCGCCAGTTTCAACGGTTGCGCTCACAAAATCAAGCCAGAGATCCCCACAGGCATCAGGATTATAGCGAACCGGAGAGCACCAGGTGAACCGGTATGTGGGTTCATGAGGGATAAGTTTCTTTGTTCTCAAGTTGACGATCCCGCTGAGCGTGTTGATTAAATCGGGTTCAGCGTCGAACTCGTCAACCTCAACATATGCTAAGTTCTCAAGCATGGCCCTGGTTGCAGCAACAGTACCCGCCATCGACTTGCTGACTTTTGCTAGGTCAGTCCGTTCGAGATGCGCGGCAGCTCGCAACCGACGCCTCAAGACATCCACAATTAGGGTGTTGATACGCTGGACAGAGGGAGTGTAGTGTGTGCCATTCCAGATCATCCAACCATACGCATTGTTGAACGCGATGTATGGCTTGTAGAGATCGAAGACGGCCTCTGCGTGTCCTTGGTCGTCAGCAGAGAAGTTTGCAATCTGTTCGTCACTGATTTTCTTGACCGGCGGTAACTTCAAAGGTGGTTCATTGTCTCTGTAGACCTGTTTGGGCATACGAGGCTTTTTCGTGCCAGCGTCCAGGCCGCTTTTAATGGTGGCTGCAATTTCTTTGTCATCGAGACCGACAGCACCAGCTGCGCGGGTTAATTCTTCCTCGACATCCTTTTCACCCAGGAGGCCGGCCCCAACAATTTGACCCAGGTTGAAAGCAGACTTATTTAATTGTGCGTTGCGCTGTCCTTCCCCCGTTGAGCGTACCGCCGCTACTTCCTGGTTGAGCGCCTTTTCAGCCCATGCGTCATATTTGGGCATCTTGGCCGGTGCAAGTGTCTTTGTAGGCTGTTTTTCTTTCTTCTGAGGGGTAGCGACGGCAAGAAACGCTTTCTCCACTAGGTCTACCGGAACGGTTGCGATAAGATCCGTAGGAGTATTGTAAATCCATTCATACGGCTTCTTAGCGTCGGGATGGATGGATGGTGGGAACATGGTCACACAGTTTGCCCATCGTAGCTCGATCTGTTTAAACGCCTGTCCCTCGCGTGGATCTCCAACGAGCACACCTGTAGAGGTGAGGGTAAGGGTATCAGGACAGAGAAGATAGATATGGAAGCCGCCGCCCTTGCCGGGGGAATGGACGACCCACTGGTAGTCAAACTCTAAGCCTAAGAGTTGAAGCACTTGAAATACGGTGTCGATCGTGTCGCACTGATCAATGTCGATGGTGCGAGCGCCCATAATCCCGTTGATGATCCCGATATTTGGACCTTGCCAGGGAAAAGATAAAACCTCTTTTTCTGTCTGCGCGCGCCTGGTGTATTCTTTCCAGGTGGGGAGAGCGGGTGCTTTGCTGTCGCTTTTCATCGGTACGACATTGAAGCCTGCTCGGTGCGTGGCTAGGGCGTACTCTCTGAAAGAGTTATTATCGACAATGCTTTCTTGATCTATGCTCATGCTGCTACCCCTTGCTTTCTGTCGGCAAGTGTAGCAAGCGGTCCCTGCCATTGGCCTGCAATCAGTCTGTAACCGACCTGTGACGGGCCTGTAAAGTGGCCTGCGAGCCTGTAAGGAAATCTGTAAAATGTGCTCATGCTCGCAATGATAGCGTATGAAGGCGGGTAGAAGGCGGGTAGAACCTGGGTAAAAGGCGGGAAGAAGGCGGGAAAAGACGGGAAAAAACGGCAAGGATGAGCTTTCTTCGCCTGTGTCTGTTGCGCGCGTACAAATGTTTCATATGGTACGCTTGTAGGCGGGTATGCTATACTCATATTGACACGCTTCTTTCTACAGTGTTGTCCGGTCAATCAACCACTTTGCGGGCGGGTGCTGACCGAAAAGCAGAAATGTGGGCCATTCTCAACTGCCAGGAAGAGAATGGTCCGTTTCCATT